>Ga0209121_10003940_pt1 | contig 14073 bp, 10 predicted proteins | sample Cruoilmetagenom3_FD_187292 | JGI IMG/M metagenome (GOLD analysis project Ga0209121, IMG submission 187292) | Oil polluted marine microbial communities from Coal Oil Point, Santa Barbara, California, USA - Sample 3 (SPAdes) (version 2) | ecosystem: Environmental > Aquatic > Marine > Oil seeps ...
GAAATAACCACGAGGCGAGAATGGAAAGAGATAAAGAGCTTTATGAACGGCAGATAAAAGTTGTTGATATCACATGGAAAGATAGCATGCTTAATCCCTGGCTCTTTAGCACATTCTTTTATTAGAACTACATACCCTACATACCATTATACAATGGGAATGCTGGTGAGTAGATGAAACGGCTATCGAGCACGGGGTATAAGAACAACCTGCGATTGCGCTTTGGATTTGGCAAGCAATAATGACACAGCACCGGCGAGAGCATCCGGACCGTCATCATGTGCTGCAAGGGGAAAATGAATTAGCTGTTCAATAAGTTTGGGATAATCTTGATTCCACGTATCAAGGAAACGGAGTTGTCCATTAGAATAGTAAGACTCGATGCCCTGGATACGAGCGAGCTTAGGTGTGGTATGCCAGATAAGTTTGTATGGGACCGTGACGTTAGCATTGGCCTGGCGTTCACGCAATACGAGTTCGAAGTTACAGTAATCGGTATCAGATTTGGCTTTGCCAATTGAATTAGCTTCGATACCAAAAGCTTCATAATTGAAGAAGGAATGTAGCTCAATAATCTTGTCAATGGTTTTAGAATGAGGAGAACGAGAAAGATCACAATGAAAGACTACCCAAGTGTTATTATATTTGAGAAGGGTAATGACTGCCGAATAATCGGATACGCCAAGGGAGGGGTCGCAGAAACCATAAGCTTCGGTTTGTTCGAGGTTGATTTCTGATTTGGATATTTTGGACATGGCTTCGAGTTTGAAGATTTGGTGTTCAGTAGGGATGGGGCGATTAAGATACTGGCAGGCAAATGAAAGCGTGCCCTTTTCGATTTTGATATCAGCGAGCTTTTTAGCAGAAAGGATATTAGGGAAGCGCGGGGTTACGCCATCGTCTAAATAACACGAATCGCGGTGAATAAGATATTTAGACTCGTCAGGTAGTTGCGGGTTTAGCTTGTTGACGATGTAGGAATAGACATCGTTAAAGTGCCAATGCGTGCCAACGATAACGAGCTCGCCATCTGGTGATAGGACGGACACGAGGTCTTTAAACCATCGCTTCTTCTTTTCCCGGATTGATGGACTTTCACGGTCATCCTCGTTACAAAGATCATCCACGATTATAAGATCGTAATGTGCGGAAACAAGATTGCCGAGCGCGCCGATAGTGCCGATGGAAGGCTCACTGTGATTGCGAGTGCGAGTATTGAGAATGAAAGATTTAGTTTTTGCTGCTCTCGGATCGAGCGGTATTGTACCATAAAAACTCTCATACAACTCAAGTAAATGGCTATTGCGTAATAAATGCCCTACGATTTCGGACAGGAACGCTTCTGCATTTTGGGCGGTGGCATTAACGATAAGAATGCGAAGATTGGGGTTTTCGAGAAGACGCCATATAGGGTATGATTTGGTGAAGACGGTAGATTTGTAGGTATGACGGGGTTCAAGCCAGAGAGAGCGCGAGTGGCGTTGGTCAAGTTCATCGCACCATTGACGGTGTGGGTCTTCCTCAAGGCGCGTGTAGCCTAAGACTTTGCGAGCGAAAGAGAAAAGATTGGAGGGGTAAGTGTTGAAGCGAGCAGGAAATTCTGTTTTTGTTTGCTTTTTTACCGACGAATCACAATCTTTGAGAGTGGGCTTGTAATTGCCGGCTTCAAGCTCTTTTGCAAGTTGCCGTGCAGCTTTATTATCCGCTATCGCACGTGCTAAAGCTCTGACTTGCGGCAGGCGTTCATCCCAATGTTCAGAGTTACAATATTTCGTTGCGGTTGCCCGAGAGACATTACACTTTTTAGCTGCGAAAGAGACAGATGGATGCTCCTGGTATGCCTGCCATAACTTTTCTATTTCTTTTTCTGATAATGTCATAATATACATTTGGAGCTAAGAGCGTTTAAGATAGCTTTGGGCATTGTATCTGTTCAAAATCCCAAGTAAATCCCAATTCCCAATCCAAAGAATAAGAATAATACCTTTAAATGTTCCTTTGGCAAAGCTTTCTTTTTAAAGAAAGGTTTTTTGGTAGTATTGGAGTCTGGGATTTGTTTGGTAGTATTGGTATTATTTGGATTTAGGATATCCCCTGGGATATGCAGATACAATTGGCCTACAATACCCAGTTATAAAGCACCTGTATTATATACGCTGACATACCGAGAAGAAGGAAAATGATCGCCAGTAAAATACCGAGGTGATAACCTAAACTCTCCACCTCCACCTCGGGACAACTTTTCTTTATTAATTCTATCGTTTCTTGCTCCTGCGAGCCCATCATGAGTTCCATCGCTTTCCCTGGGCATCTAATAAAACATTTTAATGCAGCAATAATTTTGCTTTCCATCCATTCTTACCTCCTGCCACTGGTATCCCACGAATATAGTATATGTTCTATGTGATATATATAAGAATCATAAGAGTATTTTATCGATTTACTCCTCTTTCCATTCCCTCCCCTACATACTTTTTGGATATTTCCCGATGCTTTTGAGGGGTTTTCAAAATCCTTCCTCATATTCGTTTTTATATTTATCTATAAAGTTTTGGTAGTGTTTCATCATTGGTTAAAATTCACCTCCAACTGTGCAGATTTAATTTCAACCACAATCATCCTTTACAGCACAGCAGTTGCTACATTTCCAACCGAGGAAGAATCGAAAGCAAAATATATTTATATGTACTATTCGTTTATAACGAATGAGATAGATAAGGGATGGGGGCTTCAGATAAAGATGGGTGTGAAAGAGTTCTTGGAAAAAGCGATGACGGATAAGCGAATTTTGGCAGTGATAATAGTCGTAGCGATTTTGTGGCGAACTGCTATAAGCCTTGACAAAGAGATAGCGCCTTGGGAAAGTATCTGCTCGGGTGTTGTTCTCATCCTATTGGGCTGGTATCTCTTCGTTTACGTCTATTCCCTGTCCGGGAAACAGACGAGCTGGTTAATCTCGAATAAGATGGCTCAGGGGATTGCCATTAGCCTTGTCGCCCTAAACGTTTACGTTCTTATTTACTATGGAATGAGATGGTTCCGGTTACTTCAGACAGAAGCATATCTGCCTTATGATTTCCTCCTAAGGGATTTGAGATTTGTCATGTTAGTGTTAGCTTATTGTGGAATGATGTGGGCGATAGGGTATCTAAGAAAGATGCACGATAATTACGTGTTGATAACCGAAGAAATGCCGGAGATGCGAAAACCGGCCAGGTCAGAAGCATTTGTAAAAATAATAACCGATGACCGAACAGTAATAGCAATAATAGGAATAGCGTTTTTTTGGCGGGCATTCACAAGCCTTGACAAGCAGATAGCGCCCTGGGAAAGTATGTGCTCAGGCATTACACTTATCATACTGGGCTGGGCTCTCTTCGGTTACATAAATTCGCTGGCGATGAGAACAATCAGACCAAGCGTTGCAAAGATTTATCATGGGCTTGCCATTGCTCTATTCGGTATGAACATCTATGTTATTGCTTACTACATGATGAGGTGGTATAGATTAGCGGGCTTTGCAAGTGTAGAAGAAGTTGTGGTGCCGCTGGATTTTGTATTCAGAGATATACGATTTTGCATGATAGTGATATTTTATTGCACGGTAATAGCGCTATCCAAATATCTGGAAAGGGCATCATCGGAGTGTGAGTTTTTGATCAAAAAAGGAGAAACGACGTATAAGGAGTAACAGCCACATTTAGAGTTCATCTGGAGGAGTATGAAGTGGAGATTGTCCGCTGTCGCTTTGAAGTGGAGAGAGGAGGTTAGGAGTTTTGCCAGGCGGTGGATAGAGAAGATATGAACTGGCGGAGGGGTATTATAATCCCATTTTCGATAGACACGGGAGTCTTGGTGGTCTCCGGCTTTCTGAAGCCCAAGAGGAAAATACCTTCTGGAAGAGAAGTGGCAAGGTTTGAAGGCAATAAAAAGAATGGAAGGATAAAGATATCCGGCTCCTTTGAAATAACAACCTTCCAGAAATGGTGCAGAATAGGACTCATCTTCCGGTTTAGTGAAACGGTTAAGTGGTACGAATATGACCCCTCTCTTGGATTTCAATTCAACAAATACAAGTTATCAATCGCCGATCGCCTGGGAAATTGCTTGTTCAGTGAGGATAGGTCATTTATGGAGTTCATTTCACTTTTCAAGACAACTTATACTGGTCAGCGGTATTTGGGCAGATATACTGCAACCCACAAGGGCAACGTGGCAATATTAGAGTTCATACCGCCGGGTCCTGGAAGATATGAACTTGATTTTGACCTGGGTGCAGATGAGGACTTTTCAGAACCAGGGCATGAGAGAAAGACTTCTTTTCAGGAACTCACTCTGTATGTGAGAGAGGGGGTAGAACCCATGGAGGGCCCGGAATATCCGCATAAGCGAGTTGATTTGATGAAAGTTAAAGATATAATGACACGTCCAATCATTGCTGAAGATGAAGACACGTTGGTCACCAAGATAGCGAAGGATATGGCAGAAGAGGGGATAGGGAGTGTAGTTATAACAAAAGAAGGTAAACCCGCAGGAATTATTACTGAGCGGGATATAGCATTGAAAGTTCTATTAAAGGATAGGAAGGCAAGCGAGGTGAAAGCAAAAGAAATAATGTCTTTTCCCTTGATTACCTTCGAGCCCGAAACGTCAGTTGAAGAAGCATGTGAACTCGTAGCAAAGAAGGGCATAAAAAGGCTGCCGGTGGTTGAAAACGATGTACCCATCGGTATTGTAAGTGTTAGAAACATATTGACAAAAAAGCCAGAGTATGTAAAACGATTTTATCCCGAAGTGCGCGTTTTAGCAAGTAGATGTAAACAGGGGGTCTGTTCGGTAGTCCCCTATTTTCCATTTTTTAGAAAAGAGAAAAGAGGTGAAAAAGGGAAGATGAAAGTTGGAGAGATAATGACATCTCCAATCATCGCTGAAGATGAAGACACGTTGGTCACTAAAATAGCAGAAGATATGGACGAGTTGGGGATAGGGAGTGTAGTTATAACAAAAGAAGGTAAACCCACAGGAATTATTACTGAGCGCGACATAGCATTGAAAGTTATATTAAAGGATAGGAAGGCAAGCGAGGTAAAAGCAAAAGAAATAATGGCATTCCCTTTGGTAACTATCGAGCCAGAAGTATCAGTAGACGAAGTGTGCAAGCTCGCAGCGAAGAAGCGCATAAAGAGACTGCCAGTGGTTGAAAATGGTGTGCTCGTGGGCATTGTTAGTATTCGAGACCTATTGACAAGGAAGCCGGAGTATGTACGGGAATTCTATTTCTAAAGATATCTGATTATTGACCAATTACAGCAAAAAGGAGAATGAGAGAACACATATTCAAGGTAATAACAGATGAACGAATATTAATACTACTAACGGGGATAGCGCTTTTTTGGCGTTCAATGGTAAGTCTTGACAAGACTGAAGCCCCTTGGGAATGTATCTGTTCGGGTATTTCTCTGTTCATAATTGGCTGGGCTCTCTTCGCATACTTCTATTCCATGTCCCGGAAACCGACGAGCTGGCCAGTCACAAATAATATTTATCATTGGGTCGCCATCTGCCTTTTCGTTCTAAATATTTATGTTGCTATTTACTATGGAATGCGGTGGGTTGGGTTACTGCACGTAGAAATTTCTGTGCTATACGATTCCACTTTTAGAGATATAAGATATGTCATGTTCGTGGTGTTTTATTGTGCGATAATATGGTCTGCTCGGTATTTTAGAGGAATGCGCGAGAATTACAGAGCGCTAATCAAAAAAAGACCGAAGAGACCTGCAAAGAGCATGAAAGAATCTTTATTCTGGATAATAACGAATGAACGAACATTAATAGCGATAATAGCAGTAGCAATTCTATGGCGAATCGCCATAAACTCTGACCATGACATAACCCTTTGGGAGAGCTTTTGCTCGTGTATTGCTCTGCTCATAATGGGCTGGTTTCTCTTCGGTTACATATGTGCATTAGCAGTGAAGGCGAAGGCAATGTTGGAATTGGTTAAAGCATGCTATGGGATTGCACTTGCTCTGTGCGCTATAAATGTTTATACCATCTTTTACTACGGAATAAAATGGTATAAATTGCTGGGTATAGACATTGAGGAGGTGTCGTATGCAATTCAGCCGCCGGATTTTGTCTTTGGAGAGTTGAGATATATCATGTTGCTGATATTTTATTGCACGGCAATAGTGTTATCGAAATACCTGGAAAAGGCATACGAGGACTATACTGTGCCGAAATAGTAATTGTATAGCTAATGATGAAGATGCATGATACATGATACATGATACATGATACATGATGCAGGAGGAGAAGGCATTTCAGACGTAATGATAACGACATTTTTGATAGCTTTATCTGGCAAGGAATCATGATGAAAAATCAACATTAAAACTGTGAAATCTGGTCATAAGGCATAGTCCTGTATCTTGAAACCCGGCAGCTAAACAAACACCCGAAATAGTATTTAGGATTAAAAGGTGCAGAAGAGAACTTCTTTTTACTACACCCTCACACAAAAGGAGTGAGTTTTAACTTGAGAGTTTCTTCGGTGATGATATTTTCAAGGCAATGTAATTTTGTATCCGGGCGATTGCAATAAAAGATAACACTCCTGTCGAGCACAGCCAACTTAAAGCGATTTGTTACCATCTCACCCAGCCCTTTTTCACCAATTACACCCCCGGTAGGCATTCCAAATACTCCTACGTTTCCTGACTCCCGCAACTCCGGTATCCAATATGCGAACAACTCTAACGTTCTCTCAAGGTTGCTCAGTGTTTTCAAACGATATTGAAACTCCAACAAATCCGTCCCAATAATCACCATGACCGGGGGTTTTAACTTAGAAATGAAATCTGAGAATATTGGGAGATCTTCATCCATTGACAGACCTTCTAAAACTTCCACGTTCTCTCTTCCCTCTCTCATCTCCCTCCTTATCTCAAAGACTGTGAGATACTTCAGATAATCCTTCTCCTTTACGAAGGGCAATATACCCCTCCTTAACCGCCGCTCATCCCACCCACTACTTGGGATCACCACGCAATGATTCTCTTGCTGTATACTGTTTATAATCATGTGCGCGACGATAGATTGATAGCCCAGTAGGGATAAATCATCTCCATATTCTATCATAGCTGTGCTTCCCTTGCTTAATCCACCACCTACAATCTTATCTAATTCTTCGCACCCTGTAGATAGATGTGTAGTAGTATTTGGCACAACCTCTACTCTTCTTTGTTTCTCTACTTTCCTCCTCTCGAAAGGCGGGAAAAAACGAAATCTGCCACCATCTAAGGTAAACCCATATTTATGCTGGTCTATTCTGGTGCCTCTTAGTTTCTTTACTACCAGTTCCCTTGCCCTTCGGTAATCTATGTCTATGCGTGCCATTTCTACTATTCCGTCAACGAGATAATCAAGCATGGTCGTGTCAGTTCTTTCTAATACGAGTATCAAATTCATTTTGTATTCCGTTGCGTAATTCCTTACCAGGTTGGTTATCGCAGCCTCCAGTTCTTTTATCTTCTCCTTTTCTTCCTCAGCCGTTATCGCCTCCCAGCTATCAATGACGAGTGTGGCAGGTTTTTCTGCCTCCGCCACTCCCAATTTCTCGTAAAGAGTGTCAGAGAAAGAGCGCAATCCCACAAAACCTTTTGATGAAGGATACAACTTAGTCGCATCTATCACGTTCACGGAGTCTGCACATTCTTCCAGCCATGGAAAATGCTCGTAAAGAGTAGGATGTGAAACCCTCGTTGAAAGATATACAGCATTTTCGCCCCCGAACTCGGTGAGAATTTCCAGAGCGAGCATCGTCTTCCCTGTTCCCGGCTCCCCTTTTAACAGCAGCGAGTATCCTACCCCGGGCGATAGCGCTTCACTTAATTCAGGCGGTATTCTACTTTTCATGTTATTTTCTACTTTATACCCTCCTCGTTGCCAGAATAATCATCACAGTAGACCTCGTTCTCATTATATACAAATAATCTCTGAACGTGCCACACTACGCGCTGCCTATCTTCTTCTATAATGTTGATACGGTACTTTCTTTTTTGTGGGGTATTCATAAAAAAGGAGTGGTTCTTAACTTGAGAGCTTCTTCGGTGATGATATTTTCGAGGCAATGTAACTTGGTATCCGGGCGATTGCAATAAAGGATAACACTCCTGTCGAGTACAGTCACAGTAAAGCTATTTGTTACCATGTGCCTCAGCTCTGTGCCCAATACGCCCCCACCAGGCATTCCAAATACGCCCACATTTTCCGCCTCCCTCATCTCCATTGTCCAGTATGAAAATAACTCTGCCATTCTCTCAAGGTGGCCCGGCGTTTTCAAACGATATTGATACTCCAGAGTGTCCGTTCCGATGATAACCACGACCGGAGGCTCTAAACTGGAAATGAAATCTGTGAACATTGGAAAATCCTCTTCCATTGATTCGCCTTCCAAAACTTGCACGTTCTCTCTTACTTCTTTCTTCGGCTTTCTTATCTCAAAGAGGGTGAGATGCTTCATATAATCCTCTTCCTTCACGAAGGGCAATATCCCCCTTCTTAACCGCCGCTCATCCCATCCACTACTTGGAATCTTCACAACATGAACCCCTTGCTGTATGCTGTTTATAATCATGTGTGCGACGATGGCATGGTACCCAAAGAGGGATAAATCATCTCCATATTCTATAGTATTGGTGCTTCCTCTGGTCATCCCCCCTCCCAAAATCGTATCTATCCCCTCACATCCCGAGGATATGTATCGGGCGGTATTTGGCACGATTTCTACTTTTCTCGCCTTCTCTATTTTCCGCCTCTCGAAAGGACCGAAATAGCGGAATCTGCCTCCATCTAAGGTAAACCCATATTTATGCTGGTCTATTCTGGTGCCTCTTAATTTCTTTAATATCAATTGTCTTCCCCTTCGGTAATCTATGTCTATGCGACTCATATCTATTATTCCATCCACTATATAATCGAGCGGAGTTGTGCCACTTGTTTCTGATATGAGTATCAGATTCATCTTGTATTGCGTCGCATAATTCCTTACCAGGTCAGTTAATGCCGCTTCCAGCACTTCCTTCTTCTCCTCTTTCCCACCACCAGATATTATCGCTTCCCAGCTATCAATGACAAGAGTGGCTGGCTTTTCTGCCTCTGCCAATTTCTTGTAAAGAGTGTCAGAGAAAGAGCGCAATCCCGTAAAACCTTTTGATGATAGATATAACTTAGTTGCATCTATCGCACTAAAGCCGGCACGTTCTTCCAGCCACGGAAATTGGCTGTGAAGAGCTGGGAGTGAGACCCTCGTTGAAAGATATACAGCATTCTCGCTCCCGAACTCATCGAGTATCTCAAAAGCAAGCATCGTCTTCCCCGTTCCAGGCTCGCCCTTTAGCAGCAGCGAAAACCCCATCCCCGTTGATAGCGCCGTCCCTACCTCAGGCGGTATTCTACTTTCCATTTTCACCATCACATAACCATTTATTTTTTACTATAAATAAAAAGGTACTACTAAAAGTACGTAATCTTGAAGAAGCGAGAAAAGTGATTTGATTCCTGACTCAGTATCGGCTTGATAGACTAACTGCTCTGTTTACCGCGGAGCCCGCAGAGAACGCGGAGTATCAGGAAAATCATTCACCACCCTGCGAATGCTCTCCATGATCCGATTCAATCTTTCTTTCTTTTTCATCTCAGCGCTCTTCGCGCTCTCGGCGGTAAATAAATACGGAATTTTTTCTTAAGATTATATACCGCCGAAACCTAAATCGACAATCGCAGTTTTCACAAGGTCAAATATAAACAGCGTGTTCGGGTGAATGAAAAAAATGATGGAAAAGATGGCGGTTATAGTTAATGGAACGACCATGAAGATAGGTGCTTCTTTTATCTTCCCTTCTCCGGTTCCGCTTCTTTCTCCCTTCGGCAGCTCCCTGAAGAATGCGGTATATATTATGGGGAAGAAATAAATAACGTCAAGCAACGAACTTATCAAGATGACCGCTAAGAATATTAGCCCGTACCGATCTAATGTCCATGCACCAAAGCAGAGATATATTTTGCTGATGAACCCGCATACCGGTGGAATTCCACACATACCTAACGCAGTTATGCTGAAAGCAAGCATAGTCACGGGAATTTGCTTACCTATACCTGCCATCTCGCTTATGTTCTTCTTCCCGGTCGCTACCATTATCGCACCCGCGCACATAAAGAGGGTTATCTTCATGAACCCATGGAAAGGTATATGGAGCATTGCGCCCTTTATTCCGTTAGACGTCAAAAAAGCCGCTCCCAGAATTATGTAGGATAACTGACTTATGGTGGAGTATGCCAATCTCCTCTTAAGGTTATCCTGTGCAATTGCGAAGAAAGAACCAACAAGCATGGTGAAAGCAGCGATGCCCGCTAAAACCAACCACAGCCCGAGTTCGTGCATCAGGTCCACACCGTATACATAACATACTATGCGCACAATTCCAAACACCCCCGCCTTTACCACCGCTACTGCATGCAATAGTGCGCTCACCGGTGTCGGTGCTATCATCGCGGTGGGAAGCCAGGAGTGAAAAGGCATCCACGCCGCCTTCATGAACGCCAGCAGGAAACAGAAGAACATCACTATTAATATCGTTCGGGATGCAGAACCAAGAGCGGCTATCCCACCAGGTATAAGATCCGTAGTTCCCGTAAGATAATAGGTCATCATTATCGCGAATAAAAAGAAACAGCCCCCGGTTAGCAAATACGCAAAATATTTGTGCCCCGCACTTATAGCCTCCGGCGACTGGTCATGTATCACCAATGGATATGTAGACACGGTCAATATCTCAAAGAATACATAAAAGGTGAGTAAATTCGCGGAAAGTGCAACCCCTATTGCACCAAATATGGCCCAGGCGAAGTAGAAATAAAATCTCGTCTGCGCATGCTCGTTCAACGCCCGCATATATCCTATGGAATATAGCGAAACGAGTATCCAGAGTGATGATGAAGTGATTGCGAAGATTAGACCAAAGGCATCTACTTTAAACCCAAAATAGATATTTTCGAATATCGTTTGGAAAAAGAAGCATTCGATTACTTCCCCTCCCACAATCTTCGGTGCCATAGACAGAACAAAAGAGAACGTTGCTATGCTTGCCAACAACGTCCACCCCTCTCTTACGTTCGGATGTCTCTTCGATAGTAAAATCAAAGGTGCTGCAATTGCCGGACACAGAATCGCAAACAACGGTGTCATTAACTCCATTTATAGCGTCACCCCCCCACTAACTCCCAAATCCGATAAAATCTCATGAAACAACGGCAAAGGAAGTTCTGTAAGCCAGAAAATGCCAAGGATAATGCAAAGAGCAGCGAGGATTAACATGGGAACAATCATGCTGAGCGGAAGACTACCTTCGCTTTCACCACCATCCGTCGCCTCCTCATGCCCCACGAAATACATTCGATCAATTACTCTCCAGAAATATACAAGGTTAAGAAGAGTGCTTAACAGTAGGATCGCCACGAATGGATATTGAGATGCTTCTAAGGATGCGAGAATTAAGAACAGTTTGGATGCGAATCCCGCGGCCGGCGGAATTCCTATCATTGAAATCGCCGCTATTGTAAAAGCAGCACTCGCGTACGGCATCTTCTTCCCCAATCCCTCAAAATCCCTTATGTCCAGTAATCCCTCTTTGTGAATGAAAGCACCAGCAGCCAAAAATAGGCAGCCCTTCATTACCGCGTGATTTAATATGTGCGCAACAGCGCCGTAAAGTCCCCAAACGGAGAGTGGAGAAAGCCCTACCCCCAATATGATATACCCTATTTGTGATACTGAGGAATAAGCGAGCATTCTCTTCAGATTTCGCTGCGTTATTGCAAAGATTGAACCTGCTATTATCGCCATCGCCGCAACCCAGCATATCGCCATGTCTAAACCTATGTAACTCAGGATGAAATCGAGCGTGAAAACTGAGTAAATCAATCTTATAAGCGCATATATCATTACCTTCGACATCGTCGACGCTATTAGCGCACTTACTGTTGAAGGCGCATAGGTATATGCATCAGGTTGCCAGGTATGAAGAGGGAAGACGTATGCCTTTATGCTCACCCCGATTACAAAGAATACAAAAGCTGCCTGAACCGCTCTATTCGCATACAGAGGCGGTAGCAAAATTCTCAAGTCGCCCATATTAAGTGTGCCTGTGACAGAATAAAGGTAACCCACGCCGATCATGTAGAAACAAGCGCCCAGGGAACCCATTATCAGGTAATTATAACTTGCTTTCAGTGCCCTTCTCCCGGCCACGGCTATTAACGCATACGCAGTCAGAGAAGCTATCTCTAAGAAGACATACAGGTTGAACATGTCGCCAGTTACGGTTATTCCACACAACCCGGTCACGAGTAGTTGAAAAAGTGAATAGAAGGTTGGGAGCTTCCTCGTCTCTATTTCCTGCTCCACATTCCTCTTTGAATATATCGCAACCAATAAGCTTAAGAATAGAATTACGACCAATACGAATGCATTCAATGTGTCTACAACATATTCTATGCCCCAGGGTGGTCTCCATCCTCCTAACCAGTAATGGATGGTCCCCACGGTAAGGACATGACGCAAGATGAAAATGGAGAAAATGAATTGGAAGGTGATGGTTGCAATAGTGATGAAACAGCATGATTTCCTGTTTATCCATCCTGCGAGAAGAATGGTAAAAGCAGAAAGCAGCGATACTGCTATAATAAGCACCGGGAAATGTTCAATGGGAATCAATGTTAATCACCTTTTGTTTTTGCCTCCTTCTTATGTGCTACCAGCGTCCGCAGAATATGTTGCTTCGACCGTATTAAATACTTTTCGGTTTTTTCTTCATATAAACCACTACCTCATTGCGCTAAAATACCCCTGCTTTCTTTTTAAAAACCGTATCCTCACGCATATACAAAATAAATTATTAAATAGAAAGCGAGGAAGACGAGTGTGAGCAGCACGCCAGTCCCCACTGCCACGCTTTTCGCTGGGTCTCCGGGATACGTTTTTTTCAGCTCTTCTAAATTCCGCGCATATTGCTTATATACCGGATTGAAAGGTCTGAGAACCACAAATGCTACCGAGTTTACCATTATGTTTGTGGCCGCTGTTGGATTCCTGCTGAACCAGACGAGAGAAGCAGCAAGCTTCATCACACCATTGTTCACAGTACTCGCAAAAGTCATCAATGGTTTCTGGCAGAACCATATGAACTTCTTCATTCCCATTCGGTAGAACCAGTCGGTATCAAGTGTGATTGTTGGAGTGCCGTGAAGCATTCTCCTCAGTAACCAGAATCCTACGAATGTGAATAGAAGAAGCTGACTCATTCCTATTACATGACCTGCCGCGTAAGGAGCATAATCTACTGAATAAGGAAGCATTCGATAAAGTATTTGTGGATACACTCCGAGGAGAGTGCACAAAAACGCTGTTAAGCCCATCGCAACAAGCATATTCATAGGTGGCTCTCTCGCCTCACATGCTGGTTCTTTCCTTGCAAACCATGCAAGATATGGCACTTTCAAACCAGTATGTAGGAAAGTTCCTATCGAAGCACCCTCCAATAAAAGCCATATAATTGGCAGGTGTGCCAGAGCAGCACCTTCTACTACCATTGTCTTGCTCACGAAACCATTGAATAAGGGGAACCCGGAAATGGAGAAAGCGCCGATCATATAGAGCCAGAAGGTGATTGGCATATATTTATAGAGACCCCCAAGCTCAGTGAATTTGCTTCTACCTGTTACTTCTATTATTGCACCAGCACCCATAAAGAGCAGAGCCTTGTAAAGGATATGACAGAATGCGTGCGCTGCTGCACCATTTAGTGCCATCGTAGTTCCTATTCCAACTCCGCATACCATATACCCAACTTGAGAGATGATATGATATGCTAAGAGTCTTCTTATGTCATTCTCAAGCACTGCGAAAATAACACCGTATACCGCCATGATTGCACCCAACCATATTAAAACCTCCACGCCCGGGAAACCTCTTATCAAGACGTATATCGAGCTTTTTGTCGTGAATGCAGT
>Ga0209121_10003941_pt1 | contig 14073 bp, 18 predicted proteins | sample Cruoilmetagenom3_FD_187292 | JGI IMG/M metagenome (GOLD analysis project Ga0209121, IMG submission 187292) | Oil polluted marine microbial communities from Coal Oil Point, Santa Barbara, California, USA - Sample 3 (SPAdes) (version 2) | ecosystem: Environmental > Aquatic > Marine > Oil seeps ...
GAAAGGTAGATACAAGATAGCTTATGCCGACTGTTTCGCTGCAGCCCTTTCACATAGACTAAATGCAGTAATAGTTACCGGTGACCCTGAATTCAAGAACCTCGGCGGCAAATATTTGATTCAATGGCTTGACACCAAATCAACCCAACGCTGAAGAGGGGTCTGAACTTGACCCTTGAGATTTCTTGATAAAGTTCTTATAATTTTTTTTCGTGTTTTCGTACCTTCGTCCTTTCGTGATAATCTTTTCCATCAAACAGAGCTTGACGCCATCATACAGAGAGCTTTGCAGAACCTTATAAAACATGCCTTTTTGTCATTCCGTGCACGCGAAGCACGACACGGAATCCAGTCTATTCAGCTACTTACGAGGGCTCTGGACTCCGGTTTTCACCGGAGTGACGACTTTTTACGAGTCCATCACTATTAAGTAATAAAATTATCCAAGCACCATATTATGAGGAGGGCAGCAAAATGATAAGAGCAAATTTCACAATAAGACTCAATGAGCTTGATGCGGATCTAATTAAGAAGCTTAAAAGCGTCTTTAATAAGGACAACATCATTGAAATTAATGTATTCGACGAGTTGGATGAAACAGAATATCTATTTTCCACCGCATCTAATCGAGAGTCGCTGTACAGGTCTCTTGAACAGTTCAAAAAAGGTGAATTTGTCACCAGGCATGGACACGAGCTTGAAGCATGATTCACTTCACTAAAGAAGCATGGGAACAATATCTGTATTGGCAAAAGGCGGATAAGGCCACACTCAGAAAGATTAACATTCTTATCAAAGACTGCGTCAGAAGCCCTTTCCGGGGGCTCGGCAAACCTGAGCCTTTGAAAAGGAATTTGGCGGGATTCTGGTCAAGGCGAATCGACGATGTGAACAGACTTGTATACAAATATGAGGATTAAGAGTTGTTCGTAATTTCCTGTAGATTCCATTACGAGTAACAAGAAGATGTTTTCTGCCTTCTGTCATCTGACCATGGCTACCCATGACTATTTTAGATATAAAATTTACAGAAAAGTCAGAGTCAATCGTTACTCAGCTTGGCTTTAAGGATTTGAAATCCTTTGTCAAAAATCAGGCTTCGCTTATGCTTTATAGCTAGAATTGAGAAATATGAGCCTGAGAATAAACGTTTCAAGGCCAAATATCATATGTCCTTTAAGTCGTTTCAGGCAAAAGTTGAAGGGTTGCAAAATGAAGAGGTGTTTACAGAAGATGACGATTACTTGGACTGGCGCTTTGCAAAAGAGGCGATTGATAGACTTGTGAGACAAAAACGAGAATTGGAATATGCTTGATCTAATCGCCAGGTACGAACGTTTAATTAAATCTTTCCAGGTTTCCCTGTATGAGCAAGAAGGAGAGATGCTTCGGTTTAAGGCGCAATTAACGTTCACGAACGACTCGAAGCTCTTCATAAAAGAATATGTTTTTGAAAACAAAGAGAGAACGTATGCCTATCATTGGACAGATACCTCGACTTTTCCACACCACAAACACACTGGAAATAAAATATTTGAATCAACAGAAACATCTGTTGGTGATGTGTTGAATAGGATCAGCGAAAAATTGGAAGGTAAACCAAAAAGCTGAAGTCCCCCTTCCGTAGAACTCATGAGCCGCAAAAAAATTTATTCTGACTTCTGATTACGGCTTTGCCAAATTAGTATTTAGCTGGGTTACAGCTAATGAGCTGATTACCAGAAAACTTAAAAACTTAAGGATGACCCCCCTAATTCACCATTGGTGGGGATGAACGAAAGGGCACAGAAAGAGCAGTTAAAGTGTTAACTTTCAACAACGTCCCCTCCCTCCGTCTCCAAATTAAGAATTGATTGATAAAGTATCTCTGAAAGATATATTCGATGAAGTTGAATCTGTTTTCGGAAAAGAAGCGGTTTTGGGCCGAAATGTAAAAATGTTTCTTTGCCGGGGATATACCGATGAAAAACTGAGGAATATTGGCGGTTTTTTCGGGGTTGGAGAATCCGGCGTGTCCCCGAAAATTCCCCATGAGAATCTGTTTCAGTATCTGAAGCATCAGAGAATTCCTAATCTCCTTCAATCGATACACAATCTCATTCAAATTCACTTTTCCTATTGCCAGATCAAAATCACATGTTATACTGACGCATCTTTTCATCACGGTCCCTCCTTCAAGGTTCTTGTTTCTCAAAACTAACCCTAAAGAGAGATCGTGTTTTTTGTAATTTACTTTTTGCCCCAACTTTTGAACGTTACCAACTGGTTTTACGCCGTTTCAGGGGTGCGAAACTTGAGTTAACAAGTAACCAGCGTTCCCTATGATTGGCCCTATGCCACATTACGCGAGGATACGCTTTATGAAAACAATGATGAAAATTCCCTTAGTCCTTGAACCACAAAAGGAAGGCGGTTGGACAATAACCAGTCCTTTGGTTCCTGAATTGGTGACAGAGATCGATGAACTCGATGATCTGAATTCATGTGTTCACGATGCACTTGCCGCTGTCATCGAATTATACCAAGATATGGGAAAACAATTCCCTGCGAATTTACGAGCCGATAACGCTGAGGCTCCTGTATGGTTTGAGTCTTTGGTTATGGCTGAAGGATGAATTACAGAGAGTTCACCAAAAAGCTACGTGCAAGTGGATGTCGTGAGATAGCCCGTCGTGGCGGCGGATCGCAAGGAGGTATGAGATATGCCAAGGGTTGCTGCAACAATACCGAATGATTTGTATAAAAAGATAGAAGAGGAAGTAAAGCTTGGTATGTTTTCTGATTTCTCGGAAGCTATAAATATAGCTCTTAAGAAATCATACGCTAAAAAGAGCAGAACATACCTGAGATGGCTTATTAAGAGAGAGGGCATTACCGAGGCTTCCATGTTGAAAGAGCTTGAGAATATCAAACGATGAGATACAGAATATTTCTCGATACTAACATTTTGATCTCAGGCATCTTTTTTGAGGGTAATGAGTCGAAGATATTAGATATGCTGGAAGTTGAGCTGATAACCTGTGAGGATGTGGTTTATGAACTAAAGAGTGTTACGAAAAAGAAACTTAAGTATCTTGATCAACGTAATCTTGAGATTGCATTGGTGGAGGTAGACACAGCATTAAGCGACATAAATATTTTGCCAAGAGAAAAATATCTTAAAAAATTTTTAGAAGCTGAAGCTCTGATAGCACATAAAAAAGATATACCCATATTGGCTGCGGCACTTTATTCAAATGCAGATTATTTGCTTACAGGTGATTCGCATTTCTTTACAGATAAAGTTAAATCTGAGATTAAAGTAAGAAACGCAAGAGAATTCCTTGATGAAATTGAAAAAGCATAAGATGAGATTAATGAAAAGGTAACAGGCTACTTGGTATAGGAAGACTAAGGGTCAAACGTAAACTTGACCCCATTTTGGGCGGGATTTTAAAATAAATGCTCGGAAACATGGGTATTGATAAAGAAGAAAAAAAGATAAAAGCGTGAAGAATGAAGACCTGCCCCCTATGTCTTTTAATTTTTTTCGTGTTTTCGTGCCTTCGTCCTTTCGTGATAATCTTTAGACATTTGATCATTTGAATTTCAGATTTACAAGTAGCGCGCCCCTCTCAAGAGTGAGACCTTTGCACAACTCCTCATCATAAGAACAGCAATTCAAACACCAAAACAAGGAAGCAAATAATATATTAAAGAGCTTTTTAACGGATTAAATGTAAAAATTAATGTAGCTATTCAGCCACAGATTCACACAGATGAACGCAAATAGGTTTTCTTTTTAAAAACGTTTTTTTTGCTTTATCCGCGTGCATCTGCGTTTGTCTGCGGCTAAGAACAAAACGCCCTTCGGACAAAAGACCTGATAAAAATCTTCCGGCTTTAAAAGAATTGATTGATAAAGTATCTGTGAAAGATATATTTGATGAAGTTGAATCTGTTTTCGGAAAAGAAGCGGCTTTGGGCCGAAATGTAAAAATGTTTCGCTGTCAGAGATATACCGACGAAAAACTGAAGGATATTGGCACTTATTCCGGGGTTGGAGAATCCATCAAATCGGGATCTCTTGGGGACATGACCCGATTTAGTTTTATCAAATCGGGATCGTGTCCCCAGACAATAGAAGTTAAAGAAAGATAAGGCGTTAAGGAAGAAGATTGCCGGGGTTATGTCCTATATCAAGGGCTGACCCCAATGATTCCTCTGACCCCAATGATTCCTGAGCTGATAAGTTCGTAAGCTCAACAGCTTACGAGCTAATATAACGGAGGACCAAAAAATGACCAAACCCAACTCTTTCTCCCATGTGTCTGATACTTCACGTTCCATCTGCGTTGTCGGAGCAGGACGCTGGGGTAAAAACCACATAAAAACCTTGCACGACCTCGGTTTTCTGGGCGGTATTGTTGAAGCTGATTCAGATACGCGCAATATGTTCAAGGAGAAATATCCGGGCGTAAAGACATTCGCATCTGTCAGGGACGCTATAAAGGAAGGCTTTGACGGGTTCACCGTGGCAACCCCTGCCGAGACCCATTTTAAAATAGCGGAGTTTATTATAACCCACAAAAAACACGTTCTTGTCGAAAAACCTCTCACGCTCAAAGCATCAGAGGCAAGGCGTCTCAAAGAACTTGCCGAAGAAAACAACGTAAACCTGATGGTAGGTCACCTTCTCCTTTTCCATCCCGCTATCCGAAAGATAAAGGAATTAATTGAAGATGGGAAGATAGGCAAACTTGAATATATCTACAGCAACCGGCTGAATTTGGGGACTGTAAGAACTGAAGAGAATATCCTCTGGAGCTTTGCGCCCCACGATATCTCCGTTTTTCAATACTTTATCTGCAGTCTTCCGACCGAGATAGTATCACGTGGCGGGGTTTTCCTGCAGCCGCACAACCACGACTCCTCAATGACAATTCTAACCTATCCTGACAATATAGTAGGCCACATATTCGTAAGCTGGCTACACCCCTTCAAGGAACACCGCATGGTGATGATAGGTTCAAAGGGCATGTTTTCCTACGAGGACTCATCCGATGATAAAAACATACTTTTCTATGAAAAGGGAATAGACTGGATACAAGGGGAACCCATCAAACGTGACGGACCCACAGAAATTATCCCTTATGAGAAAAAGATGCCCCTGACAGAAGAGCTGAAATACTTTGCGGCTCACACAAACGGAGATCCGGTTAAAACAGCAGACGCCCGGAACGGAGCGGAAGTGCTCGAAATCCTCGAAAAGGCATCTGAAAGTCTCTTGCAGGATTCAGGATTAAGGGATAATGGATTAAAGGGAAAAGATGAAATTGAGAAATTATATTTTGGTCATGAGAGCGCCGTTGTTGATAATAATGTCGAAATAGGCAGTGGCACAAAGATCTGGCACTTCTCCCACATTCTTTCAGGCTCCAAAATCGGCGAAAGCTGCAACATAGGTCAGAACGTGGTAATAGGCCCGGATGTAACCATTGGCAGGGGCTGCAAGATACAGAACAATGTTTCAGTCTATAAAGATGTGACTCTGGAGGATGGTGTATTCTGCGGTCCATCCATGGTTTTTACAAACGTCTATAATCCCCGGGCCGAAATCCGAAAAATGGATGAGGTGCGCCCCACACTGGTAAAAAAAGGAGCAACAATCGGAGCCAACGCCACCATTGTATGCGGAGTAACACTGGGTAGGTACTCCTTCATCGGAGCTGGCGCGGTGATAACAAAAGACATTCCCGACCACGCCCTTGTTGTGGGTAACCCTGCCAGACAAATTGGCTGGGTGTGTGAATGCGGTGAAAGTCTGAATGCAGACTTAAAATGTCCTGCCTGCGGGAAAAAATATCAGAAAAATGGAGGGGGGTTGAAAAGCTTAACAGCTTAAGAACTTACCCTCTTTTAATCTGTATGTCCTGTGGCAAATCTTATCGGGAATGTGATTCCGGAATAAAAGAATATTTCTTGCAGAGGTAATCTTTTGATTTTTTTTTGACAGGATAACAGGATAGAGAGGATAAATGTTATTGTGCAACACAAAGAAATAACTGAAAAGATTATCGGTAGTGCTTACAATGTATATAATAAAATGGGCTATGGTTTTTTAGAATCGGTTTATGAAAAATGCCTGTTGATTGATTTGCGTAAGGCAGGTCTTAAGGCAGAATCCCAACAGGCAATTACTGTTTATTATGAAAATCAAATTGTAGGCGATTTTGTTGCGGAAAAATCCTGTCAATCCTGTGATCCTGTCAAAAAAAGAAGGTTATGAAACATTTTGGGGAGGAGATAGAATGGATACTTCTTTAGATATAAAATTTACAGAAAAGTCAGAGTCAATCGTTACTCAGTTTGGCTTCAAGGATTTGAAATCCTTTGTCAAAAACCAGGCTTTGCTTATGCTTATGGCCAGAATCGAGAAATATGAGGCTGAGAATAAACTTTTCGAGGCCAAATATCATATGTCCTTTAAGGCGTTTCAGGCAAAAGTTGAAGGGCTGCAAAATAAAGAGGTATTTACAGAAGATGACGATTACTTAGACTGGCGCTTTGCAAAAGAGGCGATGGGTAGACTTGTGAGACAAAAACGAGAATTAGAACATGCTTGATCTAATCGCCAGGTACGAACCTTTTATTAAATCTTTCCATGTTTTCCTGTATGAGCAGGAAGGAGAGATGCTTCGGTTTAAGGCGCAATTAACGTTCATGAACGACTCGAAGCTATTCATAAAAGAATATGTTTTTGAAAACAAAGAGAGAAAGTATGCCTATCATTGGATAGATACCTCTGGAAATCTAATCTGTCGTTGGGACAATGCAAATCATTGGCCGGATATTTCGACTTCTCCGCACCATAAACACACTGGAAGTAATGTATTTGAATCAATAGAAACATCTGTTGGTGATGTGTTGAACAGGATCAGCGAGAAATTGGAAAATAAACCAAAAGGCTGAAGCGACCCTTCAGTAGAACTTATGAGTATTTCGAAACAAAATCATGTCAGATTCTTTTTTTAAAAAGCTAAATTAAGGAAATAAAATGATTGAGCAAAAACTTATCAAAAAGATACAGGATAAATCAGCCATCATCGGCATAGTCGGCCTTGGATATGTGGGGCTTCCCCTGGCTCTGCGTTTTGCGGAGACAGGTTTTAACGTGATCGGTTTTGACATTGATTCAGACAAGATAAAAGCTTTAGAGGTAGGCCGAAGTTATATCAAACATATCCCGTCAGAGCGTATTGAGAGCGCTGTAACAGAAAAAACCCTGGCGGTTACCACCGATTTTGTCCGGGCCAAAGAAGCCGATGTCCTGATTATCTGTGTTCCTACGCCTCTGAATAAGCACCGTGAACCGGATCTCTCGTTTGTTCTAAAAACCACGGAATCGCTGGCGCCTCATTTGCGTGAAGGTCAGGTGGTCAGCCTGGAGAGCACCACCTATCCCGGAACCACCGATGAGGAAATCAAGCCCATAATAGAACGAAGCGGTCTGATTGTCGGCAAGGATATTTTTCTTGTGTATTCACCTGAAAGGGAAGATCCGGGGAATCCAAAGTTTTATACAGAAAAGATACCCAAGGTGTGCGGCGGGGTAACCAAAAACTGTTTGAACGTGGGAATGGCTCTTTACGGCCAGGTCATTGAGAAAGTTGTTCCGGTTTCCTCCACCCGTGCCGCCGAGATGACAAAGCTGTTAGAGAATATCTACAGGGCGGTGAATATAGGTCTGGTCAATGAGCTGAAAATAGTTGCCGATAGAATGGGCATTGATATATGGGAAGTAATAAACGCTGCGGCCACCAAGCCGTTTGGCTTCACCTCTTTCTATCCCGGCCCCGGCCTTGGCGGCCACTGCATCCCCATCGACCCATTTTACCTGACCTGGAAGGCCCGTGAATATGGCCTGCATACCCGCTTTATTGAGCTTTCCGGTGAAGTTAATACGGCCATGCCGGAATGGGTTGTCAGCAAGGTAATGAATTCATTGAATAATGCAGGCAAACCGCTTCAGGGCTCCAGAGTATTGGTGCTCGGTATTGCGTATAAGAAAAATGTGGACGATACGCGTGAGTCCCCTTCAGTGGAACTTATGAGTATTTTGAAAAACAAGGGGGCGATAGTGACATATTCAGACCCTTATGTGCCGCAATTCCCCAGGATGCGCAAGTACAGCTTTGACCTTGATTCGGTTGAATTAACTCCCGAAGTCCTGCAACAGGCGGATTGTGTGTTGATAGCCACTAATCATGATGATTTTGATTATGAGATGATCAAGGCTCATGCAAACCTGATTGTTGATACACGCGGGGTGTACAGGGAACCTGCTGATCACATAGTGCGGGCATAAAAGCAAATGTCAACTTTTGCAGGAAATATCCTAAAACTCGTCACTGGCAGTGTCTTTGCCCAAGGACTTGGTGTGCTTGCCGCGCCGATCGTCGCAAGGCTCTTTGCTCCGGAGGCCTTTGGTGTTGCCGCTCTTTTTGCATCCATTGCCGGTATTATAGGAGTTGTTGCCTGTCAGCGGTATGAACTTTCCATCATGCTCCCGAAGACAGATGAAGAGGCGGCAAATCTCCTTGGCCTTAGCCTCTTTTTTGTCTTAATCACCACTGCCATAAGCTCCCTGATCATCTTTTTCGCCGGGGATGTAATTGTAGGTCTGTTCAAATCTTCAGAGCTGAAAAAATATCTCTGGCTGATCCCATTGGCAGTATTCGTCAACGGCACATTCCTGGCGCTTAATTACTGGAACTCCCGAACCAAACACTTTGGCCGTCTTTCCGTTGCGCGTGTGGTTTCTTCTGTTGTCACACAGGCGGGGAATTTAGGTGCAGGTTTTAGTGGTTTCGTCAGTGGTGGTGTATTAATTGCGGCGAGAGTTTTGGGCCAATTAGTTTCTACGGCTGTGCTTAGCACTCAAACATGGCGCGGTAACCACAGGTTGTTCAACAAGAACATCCGATGGAAGAAAATAATTGCAGGATTGAAGCGTTATAAAAAGTTTCCTATCTATAATACCTGGTCAGCGTTATTAAACACAACTTCACAGTTCTTGCCGATCTTATTTTTAGCCTATTTTTTTTCTCCCAAGATAGTAGGTTTTTTTGCTTTAGGGCGGCAGGTACTGTTTTTGCCAGCGAGCCTAATTGGCCAGGCTATCGGCCAGGTTTTTTTTCAGAAAGCTTCAGAAGCAAGACATCAGGGACAATTAGGTGTAGTCGTCGAAGAAGTTTTTCGAAGGTTAGTTTCACTTGGGATGTTTCCTTTTTTGGTACTCATGTTGTTGGGTAAGGATTTATTTTTATTTGTTTTTGGCCCTCAGTGGTCCGAGGCCGGAGTTTATGCTCAGATTCTAAGTCCTTGGATATTCTTTGCGTTTATATATTCACCATTAACATTTCTTTTTATTGTATTGGAAGCTCAAAAAGAAGCACTATACATTGATGTTGTTTTATTTTCTTCCCGTTGCATTGTGCTATCCATTGGCGGGTTTGTGGGTAATCCAAGGATTGTGGTAGAATTATTCTCTTTTGTTGGAACAATCATCCTCTTTTGTATGGTTTTTTGGTTTTTTTCGAAAGCTGGGGTTGCACCCAAAAAAGCTTTGGCAATTCTATGCCGGAGTTTGCTCATCTCATTCCCGGGATTATTAATAATCTCATGGTCATATTATGTAATGGAGTTCCATTTCTTAGTTACTTTGGGAGTTTGCTTTGTTTGTACCATTTTATATTATACTTTGATTATTTACAGAGACTTGTATGTGAGGATGCAATTAATGGCTTTCTTTAAAAAATTGGTCTATCAAAGGAAATTTTAAGTATTGAATAGGAGAGGAACTATCGAGAAGCGTTTGGAGACGAATTTAGTTTAAGCTCATTAAAATAAAGTGAGGAATATATTGAGAAAAATAGTTTTCAGGTTAGGATATGTCTTAAAAAGGCCTATGGTTTTAAATTACTATAATGAATTTATGCGGAATAACTCAAAACCAATTGAGGAGTTGGAGTTACAACAAAATAAGGGGTTAAAGCGTTTGATAGATTTTTGTTTTGATCATATTCCTTATTATCAGAGGTTGTTTAAATCTCTACACCTTACAAAAGTTGATTTTAATTCAATAAATCATTTAGAACAGCTTCCTATCCTTACAAAAGATCAGATAAAAAATGAGCCTGAAAGTTTTATTCCTGTAAATGTAAAAACAAATTTCATTAATGGATCAACAGGCGGATCGACTGGTGTGCCTTTGAAGTATAGAATGTCCCAGGAATGTTATTGTAGAAGTGTCGCTCTTTTGTATAGAGGTTGGTGGTTTGCAGGATATAGGCCAGGTGACAAGCTTGCTGTAATAGCTGGTGCATCTCTTGTGTCGAATAAAGAAACATTTAAGAAGAAAGCCCAGGACTTTGTTTTGAACTTTAGGCATTATTCTTCCTATGGCATGGATTCAGAAATTCTTGACAGGTATTTGTTGCACATGAATCAATGTAAGCCTTCTTTTTTAAGAGGCTATGCCAGTTCGTTATATTTGTTAGCTAAGCATGTAGAGGAAAATAGTATAAAATTGAATTTTCATTTAAAAGGCATTTTTTCTACTGCGGAAGTTTTATCTATTAGTCAAAGAAAGCTGATAGAAAGGGTTTTTCGTGTTAAAGTTTTTGATAATTATGGATTGAACGATGGTGGTGTATCCGCATATGAATGTGATGAGCACAATGGAATGCATATCGATTATGAAAGATCTATTCTACAAACAGTAAATGATGATGGGAAAGTGGTTGAAGGAGAAAAAGGGAAAATAATTGCAACAAGCCTTTATAATTTTGCTATGCCATTTATCAGATATGATACCGGTGATTTGGGACTCATTGATACATCTCCCTGCGTTTGTGGGAATGCGAGACCTTTATTAAAGCAGATTTATGGTAGAACAACTGATTATTTGAAGTTAAATAACAAGGTTATTGGCAGCCCTGTTTTAACTGTATTGATGGGTAAAGTAGATTTAGAAAATTATCAAATTATGCAAAAAAAATCCGATGAAATCGATGTAAAGTATGTAAACGAATCTCTTTTAAACAATAAGGACGAAGATTTTATTAAAAAATCGTTCTTTGAGCATGTAGGACAAATAAAAATCAATTTCAAAAGAGTAAAACCATACAACCTGTTGATAGAAAATAAGTATAAATTTATCATAAATGAAGTTTGTCGATAACTTATTGGGTACTGTGTTTTCATGCATATTTATCTAACTAAAACCAAATTGAAGATACTGTTTTTGTATGTGATTGCGTATGCCTTGTTGTGGTTCGGGTATGCCACGTTTATCGTCCCGATCTATGGCTATTCAGGCTTTGAATGGGCGCCGAACATGGTAAAGGTGTTTGAATCAATAGTGGCGCTCGTTCTCTTTGCATTGAGTCTTCCTTCAAGGGTTAAACGACCCTCAGATCTTTTTATTCATGTGCATTTTTTGCTGCCTGTTGTTCCAATGCTTGTTCTGTATAGCGCTTCGGATCTTCCGAGAGCATATATGTGCTTTGTGCTGCTGGCTTTCGCTGTTGTATGTTTTGTCCGCAAATTCAAATTGCCCAAGATCAAAAAGAATCTAATTTCCATACAAACAATGATGTGGGGGCTTTTGATTATTTCCGGAATTTATATTTTAAGCATCATTTTACAGGGAGGTCTTCGATATTTAAATTTTAATCTATTGAAAGTATATGAATTTCGCAATCTTGCTTCGCAGGACTTGCCGAGAATATATGGGTATTTTTCCCCGATGGTCTCCAAGGTTCTATTGCCATTTATATTGCTGCTTGCTGTATATCGTCGGAAGTGGTTTATTGCTGGCTTGGCACTGGTCGGAAGCGTGATGATGTTTGCCCTGACAAATCATAAAGGGCCTTTATTTTATCCGTTTTTGGTGCTTGGTGTCTATTGGATCATGAATTCCCGACGACGATGGGTAATACAACTGCTGCTTATAGGATATATTATGGTTATTTTTGTATCGTTGACACCTTTTTTAATTAACAATCATAAGACCACGGAATCATCTTTATCTGATATAATTGCCGGTTCATTGCTTTTACGCCGGGGATGTTTTGTGCCCGCTCACCTCAATTTTGTATATTATGATTTTTTTTCTACTCATCCGCATACGATGCTGGCTGAGAGTAAATTAACATTCGGCCTGATAGAGTATCCTTATGAACTTAATTCTTCACATCTAATCGGCTATCACTATTATAATAATGATCAATGTGGCGCCAATACTGGCTGGTTAGGCTCAGGATATATGCATTTCGGTGTTGCTGGTATGCTTATTTATGCTGTAATAATTGGATTATTATTAGGATTGGTTGATATGCTTTGTAAAAAAAGAGAGATTGGAATTTCAGTCGCAATATTATTTACTCCTCTTTTCGCTCTTTTTTTATCTACAGATCTGCCAACGGCAATGTTAACGCATGGACTTTTGTTAGCTGTGTTTTTAACTTGGGCTTGTCGGTTAACAGAGCATAGCAAATCAGTGCCGCATAAAAGATCAGCAAGTTTTTTTAAACGAATAGTTCATCGTTGCCGATTGGCTTCAACATCTTAAACGTAACAGGAGTAAAGTAATTCGATGATTAAAGTTTGTATCCTGACATCCGTCCACCCCCCCTTTGACACCAGGATATTCCACAAGGAAGCAAAGTCCCTAGCAAGGGCGGGGTATGATGTTACGCTTATTGCGCAGCATGATAAAGAGGAGATTATTGACGGGATAAGGATTTCCCCGCTTTTAAAGCCGAAAAACAGATTGGAGAGGATGACAAAAACTGTCTGGTTAACCTATCGAAAGGCACTTAAAATAAATGCGGATGTTTATCATTTTCACGATCCTGAATTGATGCCGGTGGGGTTGCTGTTGAAACGCCATGGTAAGCGGGTGATTTATGATGTGCATGAGGATGTGCCGAGGCAGAACCTGTCAAAGCCTTATCTCCCTGTTGCTTTTCGCAAACCAATATCGCTGATGATTGGCGCATTGGAGGCATTTTCCGCAAGGCGGTTTGACGGCGTTGTTACGGCCACTCCTTTTATTAACAGGAGATTCCTGGAGCTGGGCGCAAATGCCATAAATGTGAATAATTATCCTCTTGTCTCTGAGTTGTATGCCGCGGAAAACCAGTGGAAAAATAAAGAAAAGATCGTGTGTTATGTCGGGGGCATCGGTCGGATTCGTGGCGCTTTTGAAATGGTGGAGGCCATCGGAAAGACAAAATACAGATTGTTGCTGGCAGGGAATATCGAGACTGACATTGAGAATGTCCTGCAACAGATACCCGGCTGGCGGCAGGTTGAAGCGCTGGGATTCGTTAACAGAGAAGGCGTTCGGGCTACGGCTGCCCGCTCAATAGCTGGGCTGGTACTTTTTCACCCTGAACCTAATCATATTAATGCGCAGCCGAATAAGATGTTTGAATACATGTCTGCCGGAATCCCGGTTATTGCTTCCAACTTTCCGCTTTGGAAGGAGATTATCGAAGGGGCTAAGTGCGGCATTTGCGTTGATCCTCTTAATCCGGAAGATATTGCCGGAGCAATTCAATTCATCATTGATCATCCGGCAGAAGCAGAGCAGATGGGCAAAAACGGCCGCAGGGCAGTGGAGGAAAAATACAACTGGGGCATGGAAGAGAAGAAGCTGCTCGGGTTGTATAGCGCACTGGCTCACGCAAAGGCCCAAAGGCGCAAAAGATAGAGGATAGAGGTCGGAATTCAGATGCCGGAGGATTGGAGGTTTGATGAAGGCATTGTAATATGTATGAGGCTAAAAACGAATAAATAGCAAGGCTGAAATAGGGAGTTTTTGTGCTTTCAACTGAAGAAATAAGAGAAATAATCGAAAATGGTGAAACCGGACGGGTTGAATTCAAATCCGAGAGGGAAAAGAATATAGATTTTGCAAAGGAGATTAAGGTACTCCCCATTGTCAAGACAAAAAACAGGGTTTTTTAAGGTGCATTTTTGAGCTAATAACAATCCTGAAAGTTAGAGAAAATAATAGTAAAC
>Ga0209121_10003942_pt1 | contig 14068 bp, 14 predicted proteins | sample Cruoilmetagenom3_FD_187292 | JGI IMG/M metagenome (GOLD analysis project Ga0209121, IMG submission 187292) | Oil polluted marine microbial communities from Coal Oil Point, Santa Barbara, California, USA - Sample 3 (SPAdes) (version 2) | ecosystem: Environmental > Aquatic > Marine > Oil seeps ...
ACCTGTTCATAAGATAGGACTCACCATATTTCAAAGAAACAAAAATCGTTGCTTTAAGGAGAGAGCTTCAGATGACTGACCTCTATCCTTTCAGCATAAAACATTAATAATTAATTAAACATTAGTAATTAATTATAAGGGTATGGTATAGATGAAAAGAGAAAATACGATGAAAAGCAGGCCAATTTTTGCAGTGTTGATGGTTGTGCTCGTAATGGCAACCGCAGTTTCTGGGTCCGTAAGCAGAAAAGAAACAAAAAAGGGCCCTGTACTCTTACAACTGGCGTTTGAGGGGTTCGATGAGAAAACAAACAGAGTCAGAGAGAGAGATGTTCCCTCCTACAAAGATCCAAACCTTTCCGTTGAAGAACGCGTCGAAGATCTGCTTTCAAGGATGACTCTAAGAGAGAAAGTTGCACAAATGGGTGGCAAGATACCTGGTGATGAGTTTACTACAAGATATAATGATCGTTTGGGAATACCTGAATTTAGATTTACAGATGGACCACGTGGAGTCAGATGGGAAAATGCAACTTGTTTCCCTGTTCCAATGGCAAGGGGTAGCACTTGGGATCCTGAGTTAGAAAAACGCGTAGGTGAAGCTATGGGAATAGAGACAAGAGCAAGGGGCCGTAACGTGCTTCTTGCGCCTTGCATAAACCTTGTGAGACACCCGAGGGGAGGGAGAAGCCAGGAAACCTATGGTGAAGACCCATACCACGTTGGAAGGGTGGGCATTGCTTTCATTGAGGGAGTTCAGAGCCGGAAGGTGATGGCCTGCGCCAAGCATTATGCAGTCAACAATCACGAAAACACACGCAGGACAAACAATGCGGGGATTGATGAGAGGACGTTAAGAGAGATATATCTGCCCCATTTCAAAGCCTGTGTCAAGGAGGGAGATGTAGCCTCAATCATGAGTGCGTATAATCTGGTTAATGGCCAGTATTGCAGTGAGAATCACCACCTGCTTAAAGATATACTTAAGGACGAATGGGAGTTCAAGGGTTTTGTTGTTTCGGATTGGTTTGCCTGTCACAGCATCGCCGATTCAATATCTGCAGGTTTGGATGTGGAGATGCCTTTTGCTTTCTACTATGGAAGACGGTTATTACCACGTGTCAAGCTCGGAATGGTTTCTGAGGAAGCGATCAATGATGCAGCTAGGAGAATATTGAGGCAGAAATTCTCGGCTGGTTTGTTTGACGAGGAGTTCTCTTTGGATGAGCGCATAGATGAGAGCATAGTCGAGTGTGAGGAGCACACCCATTTAACCCAAGAGGTTGAGAGAGAAGCGATAGTTCTGCTGAAGAACAATGACCATATACTGCCACTTAGTATGGATGGACTTGGGTCAATTGCAGTTATAGGCCCAGCTGCAGATGATGTACGACTTGGTGATCACGGCAGTAGTAACGTTGTGCCTTCTTACGCAATAACTCCTTTGCAAGGAATAAAAAACAAGGTTGGCAATAAAATTGAAGTTTATCATTCTGATGGTTCAGACCTTACCGAAGCGAGTGAGTTGGCTAAAAAATCTGACGTGGCTATCCTGGTCGTTGGTCTTTCATATAAAGATGAAGGCGAAGGTAAGGACAGAGAAAGCATGGATCTGCTTGGCAATCAAGTCGAATTGATTAAGAAGGTCGCTGTGGCTAATAAGAATTGTGTGGTTGTATTGATTGGGGGAAGCGCCATCACAATGGATCCCTGGATTGATGAGGTGCCAGCAATACTTATGGCATGGTATCCCGGGCAAGAGGGGGGAAATGCTATCGCTGATGTGCTGTTTGGGGATTACAATCCAGGTGGTAAACTTCCAATAACATTTCCGAAATCAGAAAACCAACTTCCAGACTTTGATAATAATGATAAAGAGACAATAATTCCCTATTACCACGGGTACAGGCATTTTGATAAGTATGGGCTTGAACCACTCTTTCCGTTTGGATATGGACTGAGTTACACAGAATTTGAATACAGCAATCTAGAGTTGAATCAAAAGAAGATAGGTCCTGATGGAACGGTTAGGATCAGCGTGGATGTAAAGAATGTCGGCGATCGGAAGGGTGACGAGGTTGTTCAGTTGTACGTTGGCTATGTTGGCTCAAGAGTGGACAGACCAGTCAAAGAGCTGAAAGGATTCAAGAGAGTTGGCTTACAACCAGGTGAAGCAAAAACAGTTACCTTTGAATTGAAGCCTGATGAGCTTGCGTATTATAATCTCGACATAACTGGATGGGAGGTAGAACCCATAAGATACCCAGTGTATGTTGGCGCTTCCTCAAGAGACATGAGGTTGAGGGATATGTTCGAAATAACAACAGAGCGAATCACTCCTCCTGAGGAAGAACAGCCAGAATTGCCGCAAATTCCGTGGTTTGGAATTGTGATTGTCTTAGCGGTTGTGATAGTGATTGCGACCGTGATTGCGATCTTGCTGAGACGTAAAAAGAGGGTAAAAAAATGAAGAACGTCCTAGTTTTGTGTCGGAGCTTTTTTTGCTCTCATCCCGACACATTCACTGGCACTACCAAAATATTTATAAAGATAGCCAAGGGTAAATAGTAGGAGTTTAAAGATGCCAAGAGGATTTGAATTTAAAGGCATAATCACGGCTTCGCTAACTCCCCTAACAAAGAAGGGCAAAATAAAAAAAGATTCTGTTAGTCAGTTAGTTGATTTTCAATTAGAGCACGGCATAAATGGCTTTTTTCTCCTAGGAACCTTTGGCGAGGGAGTGGAGCTCTCTGTTTTCAATAGGAAAGAGGCTGCCGAAGCATTTTTAGAGCACGCAAAGGAAAAAACTCCAATAATTTTGCACGTTGGAGCGCAGAACACCGAAGACGCGGTTGAGCTAGCCAAACACGCGAAAGACCTAGGTGTCAAAGCAATAGGTGCCGTTGCGCCATACTTCTTCAAACCGGACCTAAGGGGCCTGGTTAAACATTATCAGGCGATAGGCAGCGCTTCTGACCTGCCCTTGTTCATTTATAACAATGTTGGGAAGCAAGGGTACAACATCACTCCAACCATGTTTGGTGAGATAGCAAAAGGTGTGCCCCAGGTTGTGGGAGTTAAAGATACAAGCTACCAGATTCCTCAGCTGCAAGAGCTAATCCACAAGTTTGGAGACAGGTACCAAATCATAGTTGGTGGGGACTCAGTTGTTTATGCGGGCTTTGTGGTTGGGGCTAAAGCACACATTTGTGGAATAAGCAATGTGTTCCCAGAGTTGGCAGTTGAACTGTATCAAAGTATAGCCAAGGGAGATTATGAAAAGGGAAAAGAACTGCAATACAAGATAAATGATCTGAGGGAGGTGTTTAAATCCTTCAAAGTCGATATTTCCCCATACAAGTCTGCTCTCAAGCTCAGAGGCATTGACGGGGGATTTATGACTCCGCCACTGCGAGACCTAGAAAAAGAAGAAGAGAAAAAATTAATTGCAGAATTAAAAAGCACATACCCTTCTCATCAATAGGCTTTTTAGATCACAACAAAAAATGAGAAAGCATCCTCTATTCTTGGGTATAGACCTCGGAACATCAAACGTGAGATCCGCAGTCTTCACAGACAGCGGCAAACCATTGGGCTATTCCATCAAAGAGCTCACGATTTGTGAGCCACTTCTGGGGTGGGCAGAGGAAGACCCCAAAGAATTGTGGTCAAAAACCCTCCAGACTGCTGGGGAAGCGACTAAAATGTCAGGCTGCTCAGCAGATGACGTGGTTTCAATTAGCTTCAGCGGGCAGATGCATAGCATCTCTGCAATAGACAAAAAAGGGGGGATACTGTTCAAACTAGTCACTGGTTTTGATCAGAGATCCGGACCCGAGAGCGAAGCTCTAAACAAACTGATTGAACCTAGGAAGTTGTACGAAAAGACAGGGTGCCCCCCTCTGTTTTCTTACATCCTCCCAAAGATCCTGTGGTTCAAGAACAACAAACCCAATATTTTTCACAAAGTACACAAGTTTCTGTCTGCGAAGGATTATGTGATCTACAAAATGCTGGGAGAGGCTCTTCTCGACCATTCTACCGCATCTGGGTCTCAACTGCTCAATATCAATACGCTGAAATGGGATAACCGAGTCTTAGAAATTGCCGGTATAGGGGACGAAAAACTTCCAATTCTAAAGGACGGAATTAAGCCTGTTGGTGAGCTGCCTGCTTCGGTCGCAAAGAAAATTTCATTGAGACCAGGCATACCAATAGTGCTGGGAGCTTCCGACGGTGCATTGAGCAGTGTCGGTTTGAATGCGATTAAAGAAGGTGCAGTTGCTCTGGACCTTGGATCAAGCGGCGCTATCCGAGCATCTTCTTCCAAACCAGTTTTTGATAAGAGCAGGCAGATGCGCCTCTTTTGTTATTATCTGGGGATGAAGAAATGGCTGGTTGGGGGAGCAATAAACAATGCGGGTTATCCCCTGAGATGGTTTAAGAATAATTTCGCCCTCCAAGAAACTCGAGAAGCGAAAAGGAAGGGAGTCAGTCCATATCAAATCCTGGATAGTGAAGCCGAGAAGGTCGAGCCTGGATCAGAAGGGCTGCTGTCGATTCCCTTTTTTTCTGGAGAGAGGTTTCCCGTACGTGATTACAAATCAAAGGGTGTTTTGTTTGGCTTGACCTACTCTCATTCTAGGGCTCATTTGGCTAGGGCAATCATGGAAGGTGTTGCGTTCACCCTGAAAAGTATCATGGAAGTCATGGAAGAGCAAAGGATTGTAGTTGACGAGATAGGGGTAAGCGGCGGGGGAGTTAAATCTGAGCTCTGGAAGCAGATTTTAGCCGATGTCTTGGGAAAAACAATTGCCGAAACCAAAGTCAAAGAAGCATCTGTCCTTGGGTCAGCTATCCTGGGAGCAATTTCGTATGGAGCTTATAGAGATCTAACCGAGGCATGTGACCATATGGTGGAACTGTCTAAAAAGCGTCATCCCGTTGAAGAAAATAAAAGAATATATAGCAGATACTATGAAATTTACAAAGATCTCTATCAATCCTGCAAACCGTTCTTCAATCAATTCTATAAACAAAACCTGTGATAAAGGCGAATCCGTTGCAGCGAATCCTCAAATAACTTGAGAGTTTTTTATGAACCTCTCATTGTTGGCAAAATTTAATCCTCCTATCAGTCGCGAGGTTAGTTTTTCAACCTCCCTGTCAACCTTCTCATGAAAACGTTCGTTGGTTTGATAGAATTCAACAATTTTGTCCCGGAGGTATCTTCTTCCTTTGCTATCTCTGAAGTTTAGGGCGAGATAGGAGTTAAAGCGGAAGAAAGATGCCCTTGGATCGTACGGTTTCCTGGTGTTTTTTTCTACCGCTCTCTTATACCTATTCAGTTGCTCTCTTAAAAGTTTGGATGCGAGCTTACCCCCTTTTTCCATCTGCTCAAGCAGATAAGCGTAGGTTTCATCAAAAATTTGCTCATACAGGCTCCTTTCCGCCGATCCAGCAGGATAAGATGCCAGGATCTCAAAGATTAATTCGATGTAAACTCCCGAAATTTTGTATTTTATTTTCCCTTCTGTAGCCTTCAACAGAGCTTTGTATGTTCCTCGGCCTTTTCCACTGTAGGGAGAGCTGCCACTGCCGGAATGGATGGAAAGCAGCACTCCGTAAGATCCGGCTATTACTGCTAACTTTGCAACTCTTTCTTCTAACTCATCAAGGTTTCCTCGAAAATCCTTACGTTTTTTAAATCCCACATTTGGTGCGATAAAATCTAAAGTTCCTCCAATCGATTTCCATTCGGTCAGATAAAATAAAAGCTCTTCTTCTCCCGTTTTTTCAAAGGTCTCATCTAGAGAGATCTCAAAGCCAAATGGCCGTTTCATTTTGCTTTTTATATAATCATAAATCTGTTTGGTAACTCTTATGCTATCGATGTATTTCAATGAGAACCTCATAATCTGTGATTTATCAAGACTGTACTCATAGTGTTGATTGTGTGTGCCGTAAAAAGAAAATTTTCTGTCTAAGCACCTGGAAAGCATCTCTTTCCTTTCATTCTCTGAGAACGCTTTTTTAAATTTGTCTTCAATTTCTTTATCTGTCAATTTTTCTACAGAGAGGTCGAACAAATCAGAAGCGTCAATTGTGTATGCGTTGATAACCCCAGTTGAGATCGCTTCATCCACCTCTGCCGTGTTGTATTCAATAGACTTTTTCAATTGCTCTGGACTGATTTTGCTTTCTTCATAAACTCCAGCAATTCTTTTCACCGCCGTGGCTGATGAGGCAACTATTATCAGATGGTCTGCTTCCATCTCCGCTGAAGCGTTGGCTTCGGAAGCGGCTTCGCTGCCCATAGTCAAGTATTTTTTGATTGAGGTGCCGGTGTGCCCCTGTGTAATCTCATATTCGCCTCTGGGAGCTTTTATCACCTTCTCGGGGGCCGTTTCCCGTCCAAAAGACAGGCCAAATCCACCAGCAACTCCATGTTTTTTGTAACTTTTTAATATCCCCGTCAGCAATATTTCTGGAATTCTGATCCCGGTGTACGGGTGGGGAATTGAACCCAGATACCTCGTCACTTTTCTCATTTTAAGTCTTTCTCCTCGATGTTGGCCATCGACTCTTTCTTTTCATTGATAGAGATGGCAAGAGAGAGCACACTGGATATCCTCCTATATTCTTCTTTCTTTTGCCCCTCACTGCTTTGCATTTTTCTTTGTACTGAAGATCCTGCGCAATCCTGAAAACCTTTTCTATCATTCGGCATATCCTCCATCCTCGTTCCGTTATTTTTCAAAGACTTCTGGGTTCAGGCAGTTGGCCGGCTTCTTTCCTTCTAGGGTTGCTACAAGGTCTTTTGCAGCTATTAAGCCCATGCGCGTTCTCGTTTCTTCGGTTGCCGAACCGAGGTGGGGTAGCAAAACCACATTGTCTAACTTCAGCAATTCAGGCTCTATGGCTGGCTCATTCTCATAGACATCTATACCAGCTCCTCTTATCCAACGTTCCCTCAAAGCAATTGCTAAAACCTTTTCATCGATGATGGGTCCTCTGCTCGTGTTTACTAGAATCGAGCCCGGTTTCATAAGTCTAAGTTCTCTCAAACCAATGAGGTGCGTTGTCTCGCCTGTGAGGGGAACATGAAGAGAAACGAAGTCAGAATCTTTTAGGAGTTCATCAAGCCCGACTTTCTTGGCGCCCAACTCCTTTTCCAGCGCCTCATTCTTTGTTTTATCTGTGTACAATATCTTCATTTCAAATCCCCTGCTCTTCAGTGTGAGAGCGGTTCCAATCCGTCCCGCTCCTACCACTCCCAGTGTTTTTCCCTTCAGGTCTGTGCCAAGCATCAGCATGGGTGCCCACCCTTTGTACTTTCCAGCTCTACAGAGTTTGTCTCCCTCTGCAATTCTTCTTGCCACCGAAAAAAGCAGGGCCCAGGCCAGCTCAGCCGTAGTGTCGGTCAGCACTTCCGGGGTGTTTAAAACGACTATTCCACGTTTGGTCGCTGCTTTCAGGTCTATGTTGTCATAGCCCACAGCATAGTTGGCTATCGCTCTTAGTTTAGGCTCCGCATCCATTACCTCTTCATCAATTGGGTCTGTCAATAGACAGAGCAGACCGTCTTTACCTCTTACTCCAGCCATAATCTCTTTTTTTGAAATCGGCTCAGCCCCCGAATAAACCTCTAATTCACACTTTTTACCCAGCCAGTCCAGGGCTCTTTGAGGAATTTTCCGCGTTACGAACACTTTCCATTTCATTTTTAGCTTGAGATAAATAGCGACAAGAGTAGATATTATTTTCGTTGGGAATAATCCCGCTGTCAGCTGTCCTATATCTTCGTTTCAAAATCTTCTACGGCTGGTTTAAACTCGTCGTAATTCTTTATTTTTCCTTTCTGTTTGAGTACTTCTCTAGTCAGCAACCAGTAAACCAAAGCCAACGATTTCCTGCCTTTGTTGTTCGTAGGCACAACGAGATCTATAAATTTTGTTTCGTTGTTTGCATCGCAAAGAGAGATTATGGGTATTCCTACTACGACGGCCTCCTTCAATGCCTGCTCATCAACCGCCGGATCAGTGATCAGTATTAGGTCTGGTTCGAGGTACTGTTTGGCCTCAGGGTTTGTCAGGGTTCCAGGCATAAACCTGCCTGTGATTGATTTGGCGCCCAAAATAGCTGACATTTTCTCAATGGGAACACGAGCATATTGCCTAACACCAACCAACAGAATGTTTTCCGGCTTGTACTTGGCTAGCAGCGAAGTAGCAAACCTGATTGACTGGTCAGTCTTTTTAACATCAAGGACGTACAAACCATCCTCTCTAACTCTGTAGATGAATCTCTTCATGTCGGCATTCTTCTTCTGAGTGCCTATGTGCACCCCATCCAGTAGATAAATTCTCTCAGAGACGAGCAACTCTCCTTTCTCTTCTTCTTCTTTCATATTCTCTTCCGTGTTTTCCACCTTTCATCCTCATTATACCGGGGGCCTAATGCGGGTTTCTCTCTCCCTTTTTACTGTGATCGGTGTCACTCCTTCTTCAAATTCCAAGACAGCAATCTCTATGGGGTCTTTTTTTTGAACTTCGAGCAAAGGCGGCGCTCCCATAGAAATTTGCAGGGCCCTCGCTCCTATAATTCGCGCTTTTTCAAATCTTGTGTATTCCATGAACATTCTCCTTAAAAGAGTCTTTCTCTATAGTTCTGTTCCTTCTTCTCTGGCGGGGTTTTCAAACATGTATTCCAAATCAACCGTGAGGTCCCGCAACAACATCTCGACGGTGGGTCTGGAAAGTTCTTTTGTTCCCTCAGTTTCCACGATAACTCTTGCTATGTATTCACTGCCTTCCTTAAAAATCTCTATCTTACACAAATTTTCTTCCATAAAGCCTCTCCAATCACTTCAAAATGGCAAATTAATAAACAATATATAAACATTTGCATTATGGGACGCCTTTTTTGGGGCATCGGCCTTGTTCAAATGAAGAAAAGAAATCATGAGGGGAAAAAAAACTCCGAAAATTTTTCAAAAGGAATGAAAAACATGAAATCTTTTCTTGGACTTTCCCTCCAACCAGTACCAAGCAACACGAAGAAACATGCGAGAACGGGATATCAAATTTAACAAATCTTTTAAAGGCCTCGACAGCTATTCGGATATAATGAAAGAAAAGAATACGGTAGGGGTAATAGACTTTGGAGGGCAATACAGTCACCTGATTGCCAGAAGGTGCAGGGAACTTAAGGTGCACTCAGAGGTTGTCCCTTCCTACACGCCGATCGAAAGAGTCGAAGAGCTTGGTCCAAAGGGAATAATCCTGTCAGGAGGACCTGCAAGCGTATACCAAAAAAGCTCTCCAAAATGTGACCCAAAGATACTTGAACTGGGAGTACCGATCCTGGGAATCTGCTATGGTGCGCAACTGATTGCAATGCTTAAAAAAGGCACAGTCAAAAGAATCAAGCGCAGGGAGTACGGCAAGACTAAACTCTTTGTTGACGATAGGGAGGATTTGCTCAGAGGACTTCCAGACGCCACTCAAGTTTGGATGTCCCATGGAGACAGGATTGAGAGTGTTCCAGGGTCCAAAACGATCGCCCACACCCCAAACTCGCCAATAGCAGCCTTTAGAGTGGGAAACGCATACGGTATACAATTCCACACTGAAGTGGCACACACAGCAAAAGGGAAAGAGATTCTGAGTAACTTTCTCTACGGCATCTGCAATTGCAAACCGACATGGACCCCAAAATCTTTTGTGAAGCGAATAATCCCTGAAATAAAAAACGAGGTTGGCGAAGGAAGAGTTATCTGCGCCCTCAGCGGCGGAATAGACTCATCGGTTACTGCCAGGCTGGTTCAAAGGGCAGTGGGCAACAGGCTGACATGCATATTTGTCAATCACGGGTTCATGAGAAAAGGCGAGCCACAGCGAGTGGTCCAAACATTCAAAAGTAATTTTAAAATGAATTTAGTGCCAATTGATGCGAGGCAAAGGTTTTTAGAGAAATTAAAAGGCGTTAGGGATTCTGAGGAGAAGAGGAAGATAATTGGAGAGGAATTCATCAGAGTTTTTGAAGAGCAGGCTGAAAGGCTTAAAAAAATTGATTTTTTAGCTCAAGGGACTATTTATCCAGACCGGATTGAGAGTGCGGCGGTCGGAGCAGGCGCCTCAAGAATCAAGAGCCACCACAACGTGGGTGGTCTGCCGGAGAGAATGAGGCTTGGACTTGTAGAACCAATAAAGGAGCTGTACAAGGATGAGGTCAGGGAAGTAGCAAGGGAAGTTGGATTACCTGAAGAGATAATATCTCAGCATCCCTTCCCCGGTCCAGGTTTGGCAACGAGGATCATTGGGGAAGTCACGGACGAGAAGCTGAGGATTTGCCGTGACGCATCAGCTATCGTGGAGGAAGAGCTCAGGAAAGCCAGTTTGTACGAGAAGGTGTGGCAGGCATTTGCAGTCGTCGGAGATGACCTGGCGACGGGTGTGATGGGGGATGCAAGAAAGGAAGGGCATCTAGTCACGGTTCGAATAGTTGAATCGGTCGACGCCATGACAGCCGATTTTTCGCGTTTGCCCTGGAACTTGTTGGAAGAAATCTCCAAGAGAATAACAAATGAGGTGGAGGGCGTGACCTGGGTTTCATACACAGTATCCTCAAAGCCGCCATCAACAATAGAGCCCTGTTAGTTATATCACTTATGTCACTAGAGTACTCTGAGATACTCGTTTATCTCCCACTCTGATATCTGAACTCTGTAGCTGTCCCATTCAACCTTTTTGCTGGTTATGAGATGCCCGAAAATGCGATCGCCCAGAGTTTTTCTAACCAGCTCGCTCTTTTCCGTTGCATCGATCGCTTCGATCAGACTTCCTGGCAATGATTTTATCCCGTCTTTCGCGCGCTCTTCTCCACTCAGTTGATACACATCCTTTTCCACACTTTTGGGAAGCTCATACTTGTTCTCTATTCCAGCTAGACCCGCAGCCAGCATCACCGAAAAGGCCAAATATGGGTTGCACGCGGGGTCGGGACTTCTGAATTCGATTCTGGTTGCTTCTTCTTTTCCTGGTTGGTACATGGGCACTCTTATCATGGTTGACCTGTTTCTCCTCGCCCACGAGATGTATACCGGGGCTTCAAAACCGGGAACCAGACGCTTGTAAGAATTTATCCACTGATTCGTTACCAGAGTGATTTCCGGTGCATGCTTTAACAGTCCTGCCAAATACCTTTTGGCGGTATCGGAGAGATAACATTTGTCCGATGGATCATAAAAAACATTCTTTTTTCCTTTGAACAAAGACTGATGGGTGTGCATACCTGACCCGTTTATACCATAGATCGGTTTGGGCATAAAGGTGGCATAGTAGCCATGCTGATAGGCTATTTCCTTGACAGTCATTCTGTAGATCATGACCCTGTCTGCCATCGTCAGAGCATCTGCATATTTGAGATCTATCTCCTGCTGAGATGGTGATACCTCATGATGACTGTATTCTACTGGTATGCCCATTGATTCTAATGCGAGGATGGTATCATTTCTTAACACACTTGCCACATCCGGGGATGGGAGGTCGAAGTATCCCCCCTCATCCAAAATCTCAGGGTGTTTGTTGCCTTTAAAATAGAAATATTCAAGCTCAGGCCCAACATTGAACTTGTATCCCTCGGCTTTCAACCGCTCTAAATTTCTTTTTAAAACCCATCTGGGATCGCCTTCATAGGGTCTTCCATCCGGGTTGAGGATGTCACAAAACATAAGCCCCACCGACTTATCTTTTGGTTCCCAAGGTAGCAACCGGAACGTGTCGGGATCAGGTTTTGCCAGCATGTCGCTCTCATCTATCCTCGCGAAACCTTTTATTGAAGAGCCATCAAAACCTTTCCCCTCATCCAATGCACTCCCCAGCTCTCTGGGTGTGATCGAAAAGCTTTTCAATCGCCCGAGAATGTCCGAAAACCACAGCTTTATAAACTTTACATTTTTCTTTTCAACAAACTCAAGTACCTGTTCTTTATCCTTCATTTTGAGCGCTCCCTCTTAAAAATTGGAATTTTTTGCCTTTTGTGCTTTGCATTATTCATTAATTGTTCTACTCTATTAACCTTTTCCTCATCAAAACCAGAAAGATTGTCCGATTCAATGGCCAAGAGTATCTGATCCAATTCTTTGTAGGGGAGACCTATCTCCTCTTCATCAGTTTGCCCTTTCCACAATCCGGCAGAGGGTGTCCTATCGATTATTTTTTTAGGGATTTTCAACTTTCTTGCCAGCTCTCTCACCTCATTCTTTAGCAGGTCGCCCAAGGGCAACAGATCAGCAGCACCATCGCCAAACTTGGTGAAGTAACCTACCTCGATCTCCGACCTGGTTCCGGTTCCCACAACCAAATAATTTAGCTTGTTTGCAAAATAGTAGAGAAAAAGCATTCTTAACCTGGCCTTTAGGTTTCCAACAGGAACAGAAGGCTTGTTTTCATAGGGCTGATCTTCTATAGTCTCATATATGTTTTCAACCAAATTAGAAAGGTCGAAATTCTTTGTTTCTAAGTTGAATTTGTCTGCAACTAAACTTGCGCATTCGGCATCATCTGAATTTGAGTGGCAGGGCATTATCAAAGCTAAAGTGCTGTTAGGGAAAGCCCGTTTGCACAAAACCGATGCCAGCGCAGAGTCCAGTCCCCCACTCAACCCTAAAACAACCCCCTTTGCTCCCGCAGCTCTTACCTTTTTCCTGATCCATTCGCTTATTTGCTCACCCAATTGTTCTTTCATTTAGAGTAGAAGAGGTAAATTGGGATTATAAATTTTTGGTTAAAGATCTTTATCGTGAGCTTCTTGAGGATTTAAAATCCTGCCCTTCATGGCGCCAATTTTATTAAAACGCCGAAGGCGTTTTCTCCCCCTTGAGGGGGAAGCCTTGCCGCTTTATGGCGAGGAGGGGGTGACTTATGTATGAGTATCTTCATATTTAGTTGTATTTTGGTGTTGGGCAGGGCCCTGTTTCTTATTTTGATCGTTCTCTATTCTATACTTTTACGATGGCGCTCTGCCTGCTCGGAATGCGATGGTTTGCGATTTTATGACAGAACGAATGTAAATGGATGGATGATCTAATGTATGTAATTCTGAAAGAAGAATACAAAAGATAATGCGATGCTCTCTCTGAACCCTTATTTACTGCCGTTTTGCCCTGCACCCTTCTGCGCCTCCCAGACAGATAACTTTAAAATCAAAATTTCAGGCTATAAGGCAGGCTAGATACCAAAAAAATCTAGAAGCCGTTGCAAGAAGAGAAAGAGCATCCAAAACAAAGTCTATTTTTCTTTAAGGCACTCCTGTATCTCTTTTGCTTTACTCGTGTTCTAATTGATAATCTCATTCGCAACAAATCAAGGTAGGAATCCAAGCATCGGGTCTGATTTTCCTTTTGGGCTAAGTTCTCTAAACCTCTCAGTTGGGGAAGATCAGGAGCAACAGAAATTCATACTCATAATGCAGTGAAAGATTTAAAAAGGATTAGAAATCCACTTGATTTTATACTGAAAGGAATAAGAAAGAATGAGCAAAAAGTTTGTATATGCCAACCAAATGAAAGATAATACGAAGTTCGTATATTTCGAAATTGAAGTAAAGGACGGATTTCGTGGAGAAGCTGGAGATGATAAAGGTTGAAAAGAAAGATGAGAAACTCATAGTCAAATTTCCGTATAACTCGCATTATATTGCAAAAGTTAAAACAATTAACGGCCACAAATGGCATCCGGAGGAGAAATATTGGAGTGTTCCTTATTCTGAGGGTATTACTGAAAAACTCTTATCAATCTTTGGTGATAAACAAGTAGAGGTCGATTCTTCCTTGCATCTTGAAAGTTTAAGAAGAGAACTTGCATCAAGAAAATACAGTCAAAAAACGATTAAAGCATATCTTCACTATAACAAAGAATTTCTGAGTTTCTCTGGGGAAAATCCTGGTGAGATTACCAATAGCAATATAAAAAACTACTTATTCTATTTGGCAGAGTGGAGAGGGCTTTCCACTTCAACACTTAATACCGCCATCAACGCATTGAAGTTTTACTATGGTGCGGTT
>Ga0209121_10003943_pt1 | contig 14064 bp, 7 predicted proteins | sample Cruoilmetagenom3_FD_187292 | JGI IMG/M metagenome (GOLD analysis project Ga0209121, IMG submission 187292) | Oil polluted marine microbial communities from Coal Oil Point, Santa Barbara, California, USA - Sample 3 (SPAdes) (version 2) | ecosystem: Environmental > Aquatic > Marine > Oil seeps ...
ACGTTCTGATTTTTTTATATCTAATTGTACTTTTAAATAGAGGTCGTAATATTTTTGATATTCTTCCCAATTATCTAAAGCCAAATAGTTTTCAAAAAGACCTTTATATATTCCTTGGTTTAACACTAAATCGCCAACATTTTCAGATTGATTTAAAGCCGTTTTTAGTAAAGATACTGCTTCTTCATATTGGCCTTCTAAAGTATACACTTCAGCAAGTCCTTTTTTCGCAAACGAAATTAAACTACTTGCGTCTTCAAGTTTAGCAAAAGCAATAGATCTATTAAAGCTATTTTTTGCGTTTCCGTATTCAGAAAGTAAATTGTAACAGTTTCCTTTATTGTAATAAACAATACTTAAATTGGCTCTGTGGTTTTCTCCTTTTAGCTTTTCGTATTCTCTAATTCCTTTATTAAAAAACTCTAGAGCAATATCGCAATTTAAATTATCTTTATAAATAAACCCTTTAACAATGTAACTGTTTGCCAAGTATTTACCAACAGAATCTCTATGCGGATAAATTAAGGATTGCTGTTCTGTTTTTTCTAAAAACTCTATAGATTTATCGAATATTTTTAATTGTTGGTACAGAATACCTGTCATAAACAATATTTCTATTTGCAGTCTTTTATCTTCTAAATCAATAGACAGTTGTTCTGCTTTTTCAATATATTCTAATGCTTTTTGATAGTCTCTTTTAGAGGTGTAAGCTAAAGAAACCAACATTAAAGCTCTTGTTCTGGTTTTTATAGAATTATTAGTGTCTTCATAAGCCGAAAGACCAAGTACAATAGATTTGTCTGGCGTTTCGTAAATACGGTTTTTACTATCTTCTAACAAGCTATCTATTTGTTGCGTATAACTTTCTATGGTATTAGCAAAGCTTGCTGTTTTAACAAACAACAGCAAAAGAGCAAAACTATATGTAAGTTTAATTTTCATCTTGTTGTTGTTGTTGTTTTTGTTCATCACGCTCTTCTTTTATTAAATTAATAAAAGTTGCAGGTGACATACCGATTATAGATTTAAAAACTGTAGCAAAACTACTATGCGAAGAATAACCACTTTCTTCTGCTAAAAAACTTATTTTATAATTAATATAACTAGGTTCGTTTTTAAGCTTGTTTATGATATAATTTAAACGCAATTTATTTATGAAAGTGTTAAAATTATCATTGTAATGCTTATTGATTATTTCAGACAGGTATTTGGTATTGGTTTCAAATTGTCCTGCTAAAACAGCTAAAGACATCTCTTTATTTAAAAACTTTTGTGAGTTTTCAAACTTTTTTAGCTTTAGCAATATGGCTTTTTCTGTTTCTTCTGGAATTACAATACGCTTGGTTTGCTTGCGTTTTTTAGGCTTTGTTTTGTTAAATTGGTTTCTACTTACTTCTAAGTATTTAATAATTTCTTTTAATCGTTTTTTTCTTGTTTGATTTTTTAATAACACAAAAGCAACTACAGTTAAAATAAAAAGTAAACCAAATAATAATAAATTTTGATACCTAGTATTTTCTGTTTTTTTAGCTAAAACAACATCTTCATTTTGCTTTGCTATTAAGTTAAATACAGTATTAACAGATTCTTGTTCCATTAATTCTACGTTATTACTTAACAGTAAAAACTCTTCGTTATAAACTTTATATTTATTTTTTTGGTTGGTTGCTAAATAGCTAATTGCCAGACCTCTATTTATTTGCATTTTTAAAACCGGATTATCTATAATTTCGGCATAACGCAATGCTACAAATAGGGTTTCTTCACTTTTTACAAATTCCTTTTTTTGTAAATACAAATTACCCAACTCGTTATATATAAATCCTTTTTGGTTTAAATTGTTTATTGAATTTACTTCTAAAAGCGCAAACGCACTATCTATACTTTGTGTGGCTAAATTAAATTCACCAAGTTGGCTATAAGCTACTTCTTTAGCTAACAGAAGCTTCATTTGTAGTGTTTTATTTTCGTCTAGAAAATCTGTAAACCGACTACGTAGTGCTTCTATTAAATGTAAGGCTTCGCTGTTTTTTCGCCTATTTAATTTCATATTAACACTTTCAAGAGCAACCAAAAACTGAAAATGTTTTTTTTCTTTATCGTTAGTAATTTGTGTTGTTAAATTTTCTGCTTCACTTAAATATTTGGTAGACTGTTTGTCTAAGTACAGAATTCTTAAAAGTTGTGCCTTTAGTAAACAAACCTCTACTTTTGTTGGTATACTTACGTTTTCGTCTTGAATTTCTTCACTAAAAATAGAAAGCGAAGCTGTATTATAATCCCCTTTGGCTAAATAACTTTTACCTATTATTAAATTAGAATGAATTTTTGTCTGCGCCTCTTGAGCTGTTTTAAGCGTATGTTTTGCTATTTTAATAGCCTCATTTGGATTAGAATAAACTAATTCTTCTGCTTTACTTAATAAATCGTCTTGTTGTGAAAAAAGAGCACTAGCCTGAAACAAAATCACATACAAAACAACCTTAAAAAGGCGCTTATAAAAGTATGTAAAACTTCGTTTCATAATAGCAAAACAGATTTTAATTAAGGGGTTTAACAATTAAGCTAGAAGTAAATATAATAAACTTTAGAAAAGAATTACTTTTTGTGAATATATGAGCAGTTTTAAATTACAGAATAATACTACAAATATCTTTGAGCGAAACAACTAAAATTTAGATATTCAGCAATTTACCTTAGAACATTGCACTTGTAAAAAAAGTTAACCTTTAGAATAAAAAAAAGCTTGAGCAACATGATGTTGCCCAAGCTTAGGGATGCTATTAAAAGTATTAAGGGTTAAAAAACTACTTTTTAATAATCTTAAACGTTTGTTGTGAATTATTGATAGTAACGGTTACAAAGTAAACACCATCTTTTAATTCATTCATACCTATAGTAGATTTAAAATTATTTGGTACAATGGTTTGTACTTGTTGACCTACAATATTGTGAATACTAATTTTAGAAATTGTATTTTTTGCTTCAACAGTTAATGTATTTACAACAGGATTAGGATAGTATTTAAAAGCTTCAAAACTATTTGATTCTACACCTAAAGAAGGATCTGGATATACAAATAATGTAAACTCAGAACTATTTGAAGTTGTTGTAGAAATATGAACACTAATTAAATACGTATTATTAGCTACTAATTCTCCTGTTTTATCACCAGAGTTATAACAGCTAAATCCGTCAACATAATTTCCTGATGTACTTGAACAATCGTCTGTATTATAAACTGAATAATAAGCACCTACTCTTGTAAAATCAAAATGATACATTCCTGTTAAACTAGGAGTAAAGCTATACCAAATAGACTTATAACTAGAAGTACAAGCTTCTGGTGAAGGATAAGAGTTATCTAAATTACCCATAATTGCATTATTACCAGAATCATCTGAAGACTCTAATAAAACTGTTGGGTTTGAACAATCATTATTAACTACTGCATCTGGTAATTTAGTTACACTAAGATCAAAAGTCAAACCTGGAGTTGTTTGGCTTGACTGCACCATTACAAAGTAAGTAGTTCCGTTTGCAAGTTCAAAAACATAATTAGAATTAGAAGTACAAGAAACGGTTTTTTCTATCAAGTTACCACATGTACCTTCATATATAGAATAGTAAACCGAACCACTTTGAGAAGCTGGATTTTCTTCAAGAGAAAACTCATATAAACCATCTGTTGAAGGTGCTACTTGGTACCATACATCTCCATAACCAGAAGTATTACATGCGTTATCTAAAGACAATGTTGCTCCTACAGTTGTACCTGAAACTGTTTCTGTAACATTATCTGTAACAGGAACTGATATAGCTTCTGCCTGCACACAAGCATCGTTAGCTGGAGCTGCAGGTGCTTCTTTTAAACAGATATCAAAATCTTGAGCATATTCTCCGCTAATTCTAGTATTATTTCTAACGTAATATGTGTTACCAATACTTAAACTTGATAAAGTAACATAGTTGGTTTCAAAACATGCAATAGATGTTAATGCACCACAACTACCTTCTAATAATTCTGTAGCCTGAACTGTACCTCCTAAATTGTAACCAGGTGCTGGCTCAGCGTTTAGGTATTCTAAAATCATAACTTCTGATGAAGCAACAAAACTAAACCAAACATCATTTGTGTTATTGTTTGAAGATGCACAAGTATTAGCGTCTGCTAAAGATTCTGTAGCACCTGCGTTTGTTGCGCTTGTAAACATAGTACAAGTACCATCTGTATTTATTGTACTAGTTAAATCTATAGCTCCTCCACACTCATCATTTACTGGTGGACAGTAAAAATATGCTGAATCTGAATAAGAACAAGAACTATCTTGATCATTAGTTAATGTAAAATTAACCATTGTTCCGCTTGGGTAAGGACCAGCTGTAACTACTCCTGTAGAGGTAATATTAGTAACATCTGCAGAACCTACATAATCATCTGTTAATGTTAAAGAAGTAGCACTACCTAAATAAGACACATCTACATTTACAGTAAATTGTGCGTTTAAACAGTCTGAAACTGGTGTTAAAGTATCAATAGTTGGATTAATACAAGAGTTTTGTTCTATATTTAAAAAGTAACTATATGTTCTTGTAGATCCTGAATTACTTAAAACAACAAAATAAGTATTACCAGATAACAAAACTATATTTTCTAATCTTCTTTGTGCAGTTTGCGAATACGTACCAACATAAGCAACACATTCTGTTGCAACATCAGGACAACCGTTTACTACATGTATACTAGCTCCATTATTATCTATATTTAATAATTCAATATTTACAGACATATCTGTTGTTGGAGTAATTTCATAAAACACATCATTACCATTCATATAGTAACTGCTACAAGGACTATCATCTATATTGTCTTCAAAATTAGCAGTGTCATTAGCTGTAAAATATGGAGTCGTTGGACTAATTGCAGAAGCATCTACAACTATAGGATTACCACATGTAGCACCTGCAAGTGGTTCTGCACGTGTAGTAAATGTTTCTTCGGTACAACTTGTTGCATCACCAATAGCGTTATAAGGAACTATATTAACATAATATGTAGTACTATAAGCTAAACCTGTTAATGCTAAACTTGTTTGTGTTGTTGTAGTATTTTCAACCTCTGTTCCACCTGAATTTGTTCCAACAGTTACTGTATAACCTGTAGGTAAACCTGTTGCAGCTTCCCAAATTAATGTGGTATCTAAATCTGCAGTATCAGACCCATTAACAGGGTTAACAAGTGCAGCATCACAATTTGGAACATCATTTGCTAATTGTGTTATAGACACATTATCAAACTGTACTAACAATCTAAAACCAGTAAAAGTATTTACTGTGCTTCTAAATCTAGCTTGAAAATCAGCACCTGCTGCTATTGTACCAACAGATATAGCTCCTGTATCTTGACAAGTATCTTCATCTATTAATGTATAATTAGAATCATCAATTGTAGTAATAGTAGTCCATGTAGAACCTCCATCTGTTGAATATTCTAAAACTAAACTTCCCCAACCTGATGGTGGAGCACTATACGTTGCTGGTGGAAATTGACTATCTTGTATAAAGATATTGTAGCTAAAGCTAGCTGTTAAATTCGTACCATTAGAAATTGCTGTAAAATTAGGCGAAGTAGCAGAACCTGTTGAATTAGCTTCAGCATAATGTACCATACTATCTCCAGCACCTCCACAAGCAAAATTTCCAAAAGTTTGCATACTAGAAGTTGTCCAACTTGTTGCGCTGTCAAAATCTTCAATAATTTCTACTTGAGCAAAAGCAGTGACACTTAGCAGCATCATCAAATAAAGAGTAATTTTTTTCATTTTATGTTATTTTAAATTAATAGGGTTAGTTAACTCCTCTATAAATATATGACTACAAATACCATAAAAAAAGATTATGTTTTTGGTATTTACCGAAATTTGAAAGTAAAAAAACAAACATAATTAACTGAAAAACAACAGTTTACAAGAAAACACATCTTTAATAACATAAAAAAGAAGAATTCACAATAAAGTACGCGAAATGGTGATTATTTTGCAGTATTACTGTTAATTCTATTTTACAAAAATCATTCTTTTGTAAAAATACAGTAAGCTATTTTAAAGAAAATCTTTAACAAGAAAAGCAAAATAACCAATTCTCTTTAATCGCTATTATTAATAGGATTTTGTAAATTAGCCAAAAACAAACCAATTCATGGGATTATTAATATTTTACGGAGTTATATCTATCTTTTTCTCCTTTTTATGCTCTATACTTGAAGCTGTACTTTTAAGCGTTACACCTACTTTTATTAATGTTAAAAAGCAAGAAGGTAAAACCTTTGCTACAAACTTAGAAGAATTAAAAAAAGATGTAGACAGACCTTTAATAGCTATTTTAACCTTAAATACTATTGCACACACTGTTGGAGCAATATTAGTAGGTAAAGAAGCCGAAGGACTTTATGGTAGTGGTGATGGCTATGGTGTATTTATAGTTTCTGCTGTAATGACCATTTTAATATTAGTTGCCTCAGAAATTATCCCAAAAACCATTGGTGCAACCTACTGGAAAAACCTAGCTGGTTTTACTACAACAGCGCTTAACCTCTTAATCTTTCCATTAAAATGGACCGGTTTATTATGGATAATGCAACTTACCACAAAACTTATTGGTGGTAAAGGACACGGAAGCGTTTTAAGTAGAGAAGGTTTTTTAGTAATGGCAGATATGGCACACGAAGAAGGTGTTTTTGAGCACAATGAAAGTAAAATCATTAAAAACCTTTTAACCTTTAAAGAAGTATTTGCTAAAAACGTCATGACACCTCGTACTGTTATGAAAACAGAAAACGAAAAAACAACCGTTGAAGACTTTTTTAACAAAAACATGAACCTTCGTTTTTCTAGAATACCAGTTTATGTAGACACAGAAGACAATATTAAAGGACTTGTTTTAAAAGACGAAATTTTTAAAGAAATGGCCTTAGGTAATGGTAGCAAAAAACTGTCTGAACTTAAAAGAGACATCATTATTGTAGATCGCGATTTAGCCATACCAACTCTTTTTGAAAAACTAGTAGAAACTAGAAACCACATGGCTTTAGTAGTAGATGAATACGGAAGCGTTAGCGGAATTGTAACCATGGAAGACGTCATAGAAACACTTCTTGGTATGGAAATCATGGATGAAAGTGATAACGTAAGTGACCTACAACACCTAGCCAGAAAAAGTTGGGAAGCACGCGCTAAAAAACTTGGCATCATAGAAGAAGAAAACAACTCAAAATAACCATGCAAACATGCAACATCAAAACCCCTTTAGGCCTCACTAAAATTACAGGCAATCAAGATGGTGTTGCATCCATAACCGTTTTAAACCCTACAAATCTCAGCAACCAAGAACCAAAAATTGGGTCTTTACAGAGCGAACAAGCAACAACAATAACAGAAAATATTCCAGAAACACTACAAGATTGTGTAACCCAACTGCATGAATATTTTAAAGGCTCCAGAAAGGAATTCTGCCTAAAATTAAATCCGAAAGGCACCAATTTTCAAAAACGCGTCTGGAATGCCTTACAAACCATACCTTATGGCAAAACCACCTCTTACCTACAACTCTCAAAACAGCTTGGCGACGTAAAAGCCATTAGAGCAGTAGCAAATGCCAACGGCAAAAACCCATTATGGATTATCATTCCTTGCCATAGAGTTATTGGTAGCGATGGTAGTTTAACAGGTTACGCAGGAGGTTTACATCGCAAACAATGGCTTTTAGAACATGAAAGTCCTTATACACAACAAAGTCTTTTTTAATATTTTGGCGTTACCACAAGGGTCGCGCTTTACGTTACTAGTTTTGGCTCAAAGAGCACGCTCGCCAAAAGCTAACCACTACAATCGCTAACGCACAGCCAAACTAAAAGTAAGATTTTTCAAAAAAAAGGGCATACTTTTTAAAGATTCCCTATATTTAATACCCTAAACTAACAAAAAAATGAAATTAACAAAAAAGCTTCTAAAAGTACTCGCTGTGCTTTTCGGTTTACTAATTGCAATCCTATACCTTACAGATACAGATTACCTTATTAAAGCAGTGCGTACTATTTATATGCAAGGATATACCACTGCATTTTTAGACGACTATAAAAAATTCGATTACCAAGTTGTAGAAAACGGCACACCACAACCATGGCCAACACATAAAAACTACAATACAGTAACAGAAACTGAAACCCTACAAAAAGCAAATAAAGATTGGGGAACCGTAGCTTACGTAATCATTAAAAACGATAGCGTTTGGTTTGAAAACTATTATGATGGCTACAACAAAGACTCTAAATCTAACTCTTTTTCTATGGCAAAAAGCTATGTTTCTGGTTTAATGGGTAAAGCTATTAAAGATGGTTACATTAAAAGTTTAGACCAACCTGTTTGCGACTTCCTACCTGCTTTCTGTGATGGCGAAGCTGCTAAAATGACTGTTGGTGACTTAAGTAGCATGTCTTCTGGTACCAATTGGGATGAAGCCTATTACTCACCATTATCTATAACCACTAGAGCATATTTTGATGATGATTTAGAAAAAGTTATGAATGGTTTAAAGGTTGTTACAGAACCAGGAAAAGCATTTAAATACGCAAGTGGAGACACACAAATGCTAGCAATGGTAATAGAAAAAGCAACAGGAAAAAAACTATACAACTACCTAACCGAAAGCTTCTGGAAACCATTAGGTAGTGAAAACCCAACCCTTTGGCAAGTAGACAGTGAAGAACATGATTTAGTAAAAGCATATTGCTGCATTACTAGTAACGCAAAAGATTTTGCACGTTTTGGTAAACTATATAAAGACCATGGAAAATGGAATGGCAAACAAATTCTAGATTCTGCCTTTGTAGCTAAATCATTAAAACCTCGTTTTCCTAATAGTCCAGAATATGGCTATGGTTGGTGGTTAAAAACACAAAATAATAAAGACTTTTTCATGATGCGAGGTCACCTTGGACAATACGTTATTGTACAGCCAGAAGACAATGTAATTATTGTACGCTTAGGACACCAAAAATCTCCAGATGCTGGTATTGGTGCATATACCAAAGATATCTCTTTATACATAGATGAAGCCTACAAAATGATGAACAAATAAATAAACGCTAGCGCTTTTAGTAAGTCTAGCCCAAAGCAATAGGAAACATGATTAGCAAACTAAACCTAGAAGACATCTTATTTTTAGATATTGAAACCGTTCCAGAAACACAATATTTTTCTGAATTAGACACTACTAAACAAGAACTTTGGGAAGCCAAATCACGTTACCAAAGAAAAGAGGAGTTTACTGCTGAAGCATTTTATGATAGAGCAGGAATTTGGGCTGAGTTTGGTAAAATAGTATGTATTTCGGTTGGGTATTTTGCCATTCAAAATGATATAAGAACTTTTAGGGTTACTTCCTTTTTTGGCGAAGAACCTAAAATTTTAAAAGACTTTAAAAATCTATTGCTTTCTCATTTTAGTCAAACTAAACATTTGCTTTGTGCACATAATGGTAAGGAATTTGACTTTCCGTATATAGCAAGACGTATGATAATTCACAATATAAAATTACCATACAAACTAAATTTATTTGGCAAAAAACCTTGGGAAGTACCTCATCTAGATACCTTAGAACTTTGGAAATTTGGTGACTATAAAAACTACACCTCTTTAAAACTACTAACCAATGTTTTAGGTATACCATCACCAAAAGATGATATTGATGGTAGTGAGGTTTACAAAGTATACTACCAAGAAAATGAAATAGACAGAATTGTTACTTACTGCGAAAAAGACACCATTGCTGTAGCACAAATATTTTTAAGGCTTCGTGGTGATGCACTACTTCATGATAATGAAATTATGCATGTGTAGTATTCGCGAAAAGGATTGAGGCTTTGTTGAAGCTCCTCGAAGAGAGCGACTGCCGAAAGCCTGGTTTTTACCTTTTTCTGGTAAAAATTTGCACAAAAAAATAAAACCCTTTTTATCTATTTGAAATATCTTCTTGTAAAAAGAAATAAAAAAATCCAGAGCTTTCACTCTGGATTTTTAATTAAATTAATTATTGGTGCTTATTCATTATTGTTTTATAAACTTCTTAACTTTTGTTTTCTCTCCTATATGTAGTTGTAAAATATACATGCCTTGTTGCAATGTAGCCACATTAATAGCATTGGTATATCTACCTTTAAGTACAGTTTGACCTAACAAGTTTTTAATTTCAAAACTTTGTGCTTCTAATCCTATTAAACTTACATTAAGTGTTTGTTTTACTGGATTAGGATATAGCGTAAACTGGCTATCTACACTTTGTACTGGAGTTGTAGCAAAGTAATTAGATGTAGCGTTTGTTGCTCCGCCAACACAAAATGTTGTTGCTTCAGAACTTGCAAACGAACCTCCACTTGCTAATACAGTTCCTCCATCTGTTAAAGAATAAGAGCCATTACCATAAGAGCAGCAAATACCATCTCCATACGCATCATTTATGGTAAAAGTATAGCATCCTGCTGGTAAGCTAACATTAACATTTAAGGTAGAACCATCTGCTTGACTAGCATATGTTCCTCCTGATGCTACAACACTACTTGAACCATCTGTAATTGCCCAAGAGGTTTCTTCTGGATAATTATCAAAAGTTATAGATAAAGTAACATTGGTATCACCTCCAGAAGATCCTCCAGATGTTGACAAGCTTACGGCATCAACAGCCATATCTCCTTGCCATGTGGTACCTGTAACACCATTAAAGCGTAATTGAACCGTTGTTCCTGCATAAGCAGATAGATCTACAGATGCTGTTTTCCATGAATTTCCTTGGTTTCCAGATGCACTCCAAATGCTAGTCCATGAACTTCCATTATTACTACTTGCCTCTAAAGCTAAACTACCCATTGCAGAAGCTCCATACATATGGTATGCAAATTCAAATGTTGCTTGACTTTCTCCACTTAAATCAAAACAAGGAGAATTTAAAATGGCACTTTTAGCAGAATAGTTTGGTGAAGACGACTCCATAAATATATACTGTGAACCTGCAGATGCGCTAGATGGACCTGTATTACTTGAAGGTGTAGAACCAGAAGTTCTTGTCCAATCAAAATCATCTGAACTATCTTGTGACCAAGCACCTAAACTAGACTCAAACCCTTCACTATAAGGAAAAGCTGTAATTGCGCCTGAACATTCGTTTCCGCTAGAAGCTTCAGTAACAATAACAGTTCTTGAAACTTGTGTGGCAGCATTTCCTGCAGCATCACTTACATTATAATTTAAAGTATATGTTCCTGCTACATTTGTGTTTACAGAACCAGTAACACTAATACTAGAAGTTAAGTCGCCATCTACATTATCTGTTGCTGTAGCTCCTGCATCTGAGTAACTATCACCTACTGTTAAATTAACTGTAGCAGCACCATTTAATGTAATTACTGGCGCAACCGTATCTACTTGCCCAGAAACAATATTTACAGTATAATCTTCTACTTCACCATAATTAAATGTTTCACAAGATGTTGGCACTGCGTTATACTTCATAGCAACACGTATTCTGGTTTCACCATTTGTTGCAGAAGAAGAAACAGTAAAACTACCACTTACTGGAGTGGTTTGTGTAGCAGATTGACTCCAAACTTGTTCGCCTGCATCTGTAAAATCGCCATCTTGATTATAATCTATCCAAGCGGCATATCCTTCACTGTAAACAGATCCTGTCCATGTTGGAGTTACAGTTATAGTAGTAGCACTTCCTTTTGTTAAGTCTGTAGAAATACTTGTAAAGTTAGAGTAAAACTGTGCACCAGACGCATTATTAATACTTCCTAATTGCACACGACTTATATACTCATCATTAACATTTGTACTTGCAGAATCGCAATATTGAGGACCTGATTGGCATGGTGTACAACTAGTACCTCCACAATCTACTCCTGTTTCATCGCCATTTTGTATACCATCTGAACATGTAGGTGTTATTCCTCCTCCACTACATTTATCAGATAAAGCTAAAGCACGTCTTGCACCTCCAGCTTCTAAAACGGTACGCATTCTTATTTTTTGCCCTTCTGTAAATAAGTTCATACAAGAATCATTGGTATAATCCATATAGTTTTGAACCATATCTGTAGAAGAACAGGAAACTTGCCCTGTAGGACAACCATAGTTAGACGTTTGGTGTGTAGGAGTATCACTTACATAATCGGTTCCGCAATTAGAATCTCCCCAAATGTGGCGTAAATTAAAATAGTGTCCAATTTCATGTGTAGTTGTTCTTCCTCCATCATAAGGAGAGGTTACAGCTCCTGTTCTACCAAAAGCATTGTAAATCATTACCAAACCATCTGTTGCAGCATTACCACCAGGAAATTGAGCATAACCTAAAAGGTTAATTGTTTGTCCTCCTGAAGTTGTAGTCATTTTTGGAACAATCCACATATTTAAATACTCCGAAGTATTCCATGGATCAATTCCTCCTGAAGAAGCGCTTTTGGCTTCGTCATTAGCGCCCCAATCTTCACGCGTTGTTAATTTTCTAGTAATACCTGTTGTAGTATTTCCGTTTGGATCTACAGAAGCCAAGCAGAATTCTATTTGCGTATCTGCTGCTTGTGACCACGTATTATCTGCATCTGCATTGGTACGTCTAAAATCTTCATTTAAAACATCTAGTTGCGATTGTATTTGTGCTTCGCTAATATTTTCTGTACTATTTCTATAAAGTACATGTACAACAACAGGAATAGTAATAATGTCACCATCTATCCTACTGGAATTGGCATTGTTTAAAATTTCCTGAGTTCTTGCTTGCGTGAAACTTTCAATTTCAGCCATTCTCTGCTCCAATTGTGGATCTAATTGTTTTCTATAATCTAGATTTTCCATAGCACCACATCTTTGATATTGTGCAAAAAGAGAACCAACCATTAGAAAACAAATAACTGTTAACGTAATTGTTTTTTTCATGAGAATAATTTAAGTTTTAGTTAATATTTTATTTAAAACGCAATGAATTTAGTATTTTTTTAACAAAATAATAATATCCGAACAACTATTCGATGAAATACATTTCATTTAAAATTATTCGGGTATTTTTTACGGATTTCCCGTAAATATTTGTCTATAAATCTTTACTTTTAACTATGTTAAAAAACAAAATACTTGCTGTTAAAAACCTCTCTATTTCCTTCTTTAATAAACAGAAAGAAAAAGAAATTATTCACAACATTTCTTATGATTTATATGAAAACGAAATACTAGGAATTGTTGGTGAATCTGGTTCAGGAAAGTCTGTTTCTTCTTTGGCTATTCTAGGTTTGTTACCAAAAAAAATATCAAAAATCACAAACGGAAGCATTCTCTACAAAGCGCAAGATTTAACCACACTAAACGCTAAAGCTTTTCAGAAAATAAGAGGAAAGAAAATTTCTATCATTTTTCAAGAACCTATGAGTTCTTTAAATCCTTCTATGACTTGCGGAAAACAAGTTTTAGAAATTGTTTTACAACACACAAGCCTAAGTAAAACCGAAGCAAAAGCGCAGGTTATTTCATTGTTTGAACAAGTAAAACTACCAATACCAGAAACAACGTTTAATAAATATCCTCATGAAATTTCTGGAGGACAAATGCAACGTGTCATGATTGCAATGGCAATTGCTTGCGAGCCAGAAATACTTATTGCAGATGAGCCCACAACTGCTTTAGATGTTACTGTACAAAAAGATATTATTCTACTTTTAAAAGAGTTGCAAGCAAAAACTAAAATGAGCATCCTTTTTATTACACATGATTTATCTTTAATTTCAGAAATTGCACATCGTGTATTAGTAATGTATCAAGGAAATATTGTAGAACAAGGAAACATACAACAAATATTTAAAAACCCTGAAAACAATTACACCAAAGCTCTTATTAATTCTAGACCTTCATTAGACGTTAGACTTAAAACGCTACCTACTATACAAGATTATTTAAAAGGAAGTATTTCTACAACAATAATTACCAAAGAAGATAGAAAAAAACAACAGGAACTAATTTATAA
>Ga0209121_10003944_pt1 | contig 14062 bp, 15 predicted proteins | sample Cruoilmetagenom3_FD_187292 | JGI IMG/M metagenome (GOLD analysis project Ga0209121, IMG submission 187292) | Oil polluted marine microbial communities from Coal Oil Point, Santa Barbara, California, USA - Sample 3 (SPAdes) (version 2) | ecosystem: Environmental > Aquatic > Marine > Oil seeps ...
TGATGCCCTTTGCCACCAACGAGTTTAGTGAATAGTTGTAAAATCCATAAAAGCCCGGTCCATTTAAGAATAAGGACCTTTATTTTAAGTGATTTGGCCGTGAAATTCGCCAATTGCCTCCAATAGGTCGCCCCAATGGTCTTTGGAATGATTTCAGAGGCTACCAAGATTAAAATTGTCATTAAGGTAGATACAACCCCAACCATTAGGTCCTCTGTAAATTCCATTCCCAAAAATAATCTTTGAGCGGTCCCGTACAAATTGGCATAAGCGACTTTCGCTTGCACACCAACAAGAATAGCACCAACGGTATGCGCAATGGTATTTAAGGTGAGAATGGCAATTAAAGGTTTGTCTACGTCTTTTTTAAGCGTTTCCAAAGTTGCAGCATAAGCCTTACCTTCTTTCATCTTAAGATTGATAAAGGTCGGATTTATACTCAACAAAACAGCCTCTAGAATGGAGCATAAAAAGGAAAAAAATACTGATATAAAAGCGTAAAAAAAAAGTAATCCCATATACTTGGTTTGTGGGGCTAAAATAATGATAAATTAGGGTTAATTCGGTAATACAGCCTGATAAAACACTTGCTGCAGCGCTCCTCTAATGTTCAATTTATACAAATTTCTGTTCTCCCGGGTTGGATATACTCGATTGGATAGAAAAATAAATACCAATTGGTTTTCTGGGTCGGCCCAAATGAAAGTGCCCGTAAAACCACTATGCCCAAAGCTCATAGGGCTTGTTTCAGGTGCGGGGTAAGCATCGGGTAGCCCTAGCTCCGCATTGTTCAACAAGGGTTTGTCAAAACCCAAACCTCTTCGGTTTTCATTTTCTGGATATTGTACACGAATAAATTCCTTAACGGTTGTTTCAGTGATAAAGCGTTGTCCATCGAAGGAGCCAAAATTCTGATACATCTGCATTAGTTTGGCCAAATCAGTCGCAGTGCCAAACAGACCTGCATTACCCGATACACCTCCCAAAAGTGAAGCATTTTCATCATGCACCCAGCCTTGTGTTAAATCGTGTCTATACAAGGTGTCCAACTCGGTTGGCACAATTTTATTCTGGAAGTTTTTGGTTTTGGGCCTAAACCCTAAGGTGTTTGCCCCCAAGGGGGAATAAAAGTTATTGGTTATATAGGTTTCATAGGATGTTCCGGTCAACTGTTCAATAAGTTTTGGAAATATTAAAAATGTAAGTCCAGAATACTTGTATTTTTTCTCAATGCTCACGCTTGATCTATTGATCATGCGATACATTTTGCGATTAAAGTTGTTCTTTACAAAAAGATGGTCGTAAGCCTGATTGCTATATCTTGAATTTGATTTGGTACGTACGAAACGTTTTTTCAAACCCCTATTTTTCTTGATGACCTTATTTAAAAAGACAATATATGGGGATAGTCCTGCTTGGTGCGCCAATATCTCTCTTAGGGTAATATCCTTTTTGTCCTTAATGTTTTTCCAATCTGTCCAATAGGTACTAAAAGGCAGGTCTAAATTCAGCTTGCCTTCATCAACCAATTTCATTAAAGAAGGAAGAGGCCCAATGATTTTTGTTACGGAGGCCAAATCGTAGATGTCATCTTTTGCAACGGCTTGAATACTGTCATAGGTATGGTAGCCATAGCTTTCATGGAATATGACCGTGCTGTTCTTGGCTACCAGCAGCTGTGCTCCAGGGAAGGCCTTGTGCTGTATGCCGTTTGTTATGATTGAATCTACCTTTGTGTAAATGAAAGTGGTATCCATGCCCATATTGGAAAGTGTTCTGTAGGCTAAACCCTCATTTACATTTATTCCCAAAGGAACGACGGTATCTTCCTGGGAATAGGCGTTTACAAAGAATAAACCAATAAGTATAAATATGGATTTCCTCATTAATTCTTTTAAATGAAACTTAATAAATGTTCCTAGCCCCTGTCTACCGGCATGCAGGTTCGCAGGAAGGACTAAGATTTGAATTTGTTAACCAAGAATTCTAACAACGTCTTTCGCAAAATAGCTGGCAATGATATTCGCTCCTGCTCTTTTTATGGCCATGAGTTGCTCCATCATTACGGCGTCATGGTCCAGCCATCCTTTTTCAGCAGCAGCCTTAAGCATGGCATACTCTCCCGAAACCTGATAAACAGCAACTGGCACATCAACTTCATTGCGTATTTCACGAACAATGTCTAAATAAGCAAGACCTGGTTTTACCATTATAATATCGGCACCTTCATCAATGTCCATTTGCGTTTCGTGAATAGCCTCAAACCTATTGGCGAAATCCATTTGATAGGTTTTTTTGTCCTTGGGTACATTTTTAATGTCGACCGGGGCAGAATCCAGTGCGTCCCGAAAAGGGCCGTAAAATGAACTGGCATATTTGGCACTGTAGCTCATGATTCCTGTATTTATGAACCCGTCATCTTCCAATGCTTCTCGAATGGTGAGAATACGACCATCCATCATATCGCTTGGGGCCACAAAATCAGCACCTGCTGCGGCATGGGAAACACTCATTTCGGCCAATACCTCAGTGGTCTCATCATTCAATATTTGACCATCAGCTACAATTCCATCGTGACCGTATGAAGAATAGGGATCAAGAGCAACATCGGTCATGACCAACATTTCAGGGCAGGCATTTTTCACTCTTTTAATGGCCAATTGCATCAATCCGTTGGTGTTCAATGCTTCCGAACCTTTATTGTCCTTTAGGTTATCAGGTACTTTTACGAACAATAAAACGGCACCTAGTCCCATTTTCCAGAGCTCCTTGACTTCCTTTTCCAGGTTATCCAAACTAAAGCGGTAATAATTAGGCATCGAAGCTATTTCCTCTTTTATTCCTTTTCCTTCCACAACAAAAAGGGGTACTAGAAAATCGTCAGGGGTAATTATTGTTTCGCGAACCAACCTACGTATGGATTCGTTGGCGCGGAGTCTTCTATTTCTTATGATTGGGTACATGTTTATGTTTTAAGTTGAAAGAATTAAGCTATAAGTTTTAGGTAATGGAGTTTTTAATTGTTTTTATCAATGCAGCGAGCATCTTTTTAATTTCATCGATTTCAATTAGAATTGTGTCTGCTTTTGCTTAAGCGATGAATCCTAGTTCTTTCGAAATCAATATTAAATAATCCAGCTCATGGTCCGAACCTGACGAAATATACAGAAATCTAATCAATTCTTTCTGAGTTTCCCGTCCACAACCCTCAACAATGTTCGTAGGTATTGAAATGCAGGCCCGATTCATCTGCGAAACTAGACCAAATTGTTCAGATTTGGGTAAAGCTTTGGTTATATCATATACTTGAAAGATCAACTTATGTGAACGTTGCCAAACCTTATAGTTTTTATAATTTACCATGGTTAAATAACTTAAAACTTAGCGCTTAAAACCGTAATTCAATTTCCCCTTCTAAATAAGATACAGCTCTACCAGATATTTTTACGCGTTCGCCTAGGTCTTCACAAATAAGGTTGCCACTTCTTTGCGATAATTGCTTTGCAAAAAGGACATTCTTGCCTAGAACTTTAGACCAATAAGGAGTCAATGTAGTGTGAGCCGATCCTGTAACGGGGTCTTCATTGATTCCCGATTGGGGTGCAAAAAAGCGAGATACGAAATCAACGTCCTCCCCTTTGGCAGAGACAATCACTCCTCTCGCATCTATTTTATCCAAAAGAAAAAAGTTTGGATTAATTTCCTCTATTGTTTTTTGACTATCGCAGATAAGTAAATAATCGGTCTGACCCTTAAACGTTTGTTTAGGGTTTATTCCTAATGCCTCATTTATAGCGGGGATAGATTCCACTTCATTCAATTCGTCTACAGGGAAATCCATTACATAATAGCCATCATTACCTTTTTCAACAGTTAAGGGCCCACTTCTAGGGGAATAGAAATCAATGCTTTCAGCATCTGGGGTATAATGATTGAAAAGTACAAAGGCGGAGGCAAGGGTTGCATGTCCACATAAATCAACCTCAATTTCCGGAGTAAACCAACGAATATGATATTGGCCATTATCTTTGACTACAAAGGCGGTTTCAGCTAGATTATTTTCGGCGGCTATTTGTTGCATCAAAGAAGCATCCAACCATGAATCCATAATACAGACAGCGGCGGGATTTCCCGAAAAAACCTTGTCGGTAAAGGCATCTATTTGGAAGATCTTAAGTTTCATATATATAGACAAATTGTCGCTTTATCAAATTTAAGTATTTATGGGCTAGTTGGTGTTTTTATGGCATTGAATAATTCTTTCCAAAGCATCATCCAGGCCATGCTTTGCCCAAAGTTTCACGTCCTTTATGATTTTGGATGGATTCTGGTCAGCGTCAATGTATTTTTTGATGGAAGTAATCAAAGGATCTTCCAACGTATCAATTTTCAAAATGGATTGCCCTCCCGGAATGGTAAGGTCGTTTTCATAATCATAGCAAAAAACAAGGACATGGTCTTCTTTTTTCAGTTCAAGGCCATCAAAACAATCGGAAACAAAAAATTGCTGGTTTGCATAGCTGTTCGTTCCTAGATCCTTTGTTTTGAATACACAATCAATTTGAATATACCCTTTTTGTGCGTTGTAAAGTGGTCCGGCTTCATCTGTTGGTTCTTGGATATCGGTTATGGTACCACTGAAAACCAAGGAAAGTTCATCTTCACATTGACCAATAAAAGGCCCTGATTCTGGCCACCAATACGTATAACCTACTTCCAATGTATCTTGTACAAACTCAATTTCTAAGTCGCTCTTGGTTTGCTTCCTTGAATTACAAGCTGTAAAGACAACCAGTATGATGAATACTAATGTAATAGACTTATTCAATTTGTCTTTCTTTTGAGTTATCTTGATGCATTTTAACAATAACTTTTAATCGCGCTTTACGCGCTTCTTGCTCTTTTTTAATCTTGTTCTTTTTCCGGTTTAGAAGCTTCGTATGCTTGGCTTTGTTTGCTGTATTTTTCGCTTTGCCCTTTTTTGCCATACCAAAATGGTTAAACCCAATCTTTTGGGATTTTTAAAACATCAATCAGTTTTTCTTCAGCACTTCCCTTTTCCGGATGATGGTCATATTGCCATTGTACCCGTGGAGGAAGGCTCATAAGTATACTTTCAATACGGCCATTGGTTTTGAGCCCGAATAAGGTGCCCTTATCATGCACTAAATTGAATTCAACATAGCGGCCTCGTCGTATTTCTTGCCAATCGCGTTGTTCTTTTGAAAAAGAAAGATCTTTTCTTTTTTCCACTATGGGAACATAAGCTTCAAGAAAACTATCACCAACTGTTGTAACAAAATTGTACCAGTCCTGCATACCCATTTCGTCTGTTGCCTTGCAATAATCAAAAAAGAGACCACCTACACCGCGTGCTTCATTTCTGTGGGTATTCCAAAAATAAGTATCACATTTCTTTTTATAAGAAGAATAGAACCCAGAATTGTGCTGGTCACATGCTTTTTTACAGATGGAATGAAAATGGGTGGCATCTTCATCAAAAAGATAGTAGGGTGTTAAATCCTGTCCGCCACCAAACCATTGGTCAACAATATTCCCTTCTTTATCATACATTTCAAAATACCGCCAATTAGCGTGAACCGTGGGAACCATTGGGTTTTTCGGATGCAGTACCAAGCTGAGTCCGCAGGCGAAGAAATCTGCATCTTTTACCCCAAAATAATTTTGCATACTCTCAGGTAATGCGCCGTGAACGGCCGAAACATTTACACCCCCTTTCTCAAAAACAGCCCCATTTTCAATAACCCTAGTTCGGCCACTCCCACCTTCAGGCCGTTTCCATAGGTCTTCCTGAAATTTTGCCTTCCCATCAACTTCTTCCAATTTCGATGTTATGGTATCCTGTAGTTTAAGTATGTAGTCGTAAAATTTATCTTTCATTTGATGATTGATTCTTTTAAAAAGCAGCGGTTTTTGCTATTGGTTTGTTATTTCTACTCCATTCGCTCCATGATCCTACATAAAGTTTTGGGATTTTTAATCCGGCCTGGGCAATGGCCAAAAGGGAATGACAGGCGGTAACCCCTGAGCCGCAATGGACAATGATTTGATCACTATTCATATTCCCAAATACATTTTCATATTTCTTTTTTAGCCTATGGGCGGGTAAAAACAACCCATTTTGGTCCAAATTTTCCATAAAGGGAATATTTTTTGCTCCCGGAATATGCCCGGCAATCAAATCTATGGGTTCAACTTCTCCACGGTAACGCGCTGGGTCGCGAACATCGATAAGAAAGTGATCTTTATCTTGCGAAGCTTTTTCAACATCTTCCATTGAAGCGAGGGGAAGTTGCCAATGATTCAATGCATAGGGTTGGGTTTTTTTTACAACTTCAGGTTTTGAACTAAGTGGGAAATTGAGTTTTTCAGCTTCTTCCATTCCTCCGTTAAGAACTTGTACCTTTTCGTGGCCCATGGACTTTAACATCCACCAAAATCTAGCAGCGGCATTAGCCCCTTTGTTATTGTCATAAATGACCACATGGCTTTTAGGGGAAATTCCTAGTTGGGATAAGACCTCGGAAAAATCCTGGATTTCGGGCAAAGGATGTCTACCACCTATAGCAAAATCAGATTTAATATTGGATAATTGTTTTTCTAGGCTGACAAAACACGCACCTTTTAAATGTTTTTCTTCATAGTTGGTTCTGGCTTCTGGGCCATTACTGGCATCGATTAAAACCAAATCATCCAATTTGACCAGTTTCAACAGATCTTCAGCTTGAATAATAGGAGTTATGCTTTCTGTCATTCGTGAATTTTTTAAATTCAAGTTTAAATTGTTAATTCAAATAACTCCATATCCAAGGCATTTTCCCCTGGTGGTGTATGTTCTTCTGGTAAGGTTCGTTGCCAAGTATAACCACATTTTGCAGCCACTTTCACGCTGCCAAGGTTCGTTTTATGTACGATGATTTGCAAGGTTTTAAGTCCTAAGGTATCAAAAGCATATTCCGATAATGCCTTGACGGCTGTTGAGATCCAACCTTTTCCTTCATGTTGATAGCCAATGCAATAGACTAACTCGGCTTGTTTTAGATTCCAATCCAGTTCTTTAATATAAACAAGACCACTAATTGTTCGGTTCTCCTTTTCTTTTAATTTGAACAGAAATTCTTCCTTGGCATTGAACTCTTTCGCCTTTTTGATCACAAAATTCCGTGATAAATCAGGGGTTAGGTTTTGTTCCAAGGTCTTCGGGAAATAACATTTTAATCGCTCGGTATTTGAGATTATGAAATCACAAAGCTTCCAAGCATCTTTCTCGGCAATGGGTTCTATATAGTATTGATTAAAATCCAAAAGCATTAAACCAATTGGTATATTTATTTAAGAAGGACTCTTATATTCCTTTACGGCGTCAACAAAGGCCTTTGCATTCTCTAATGGAATGTTGGGTAAGATACCATGGCCAAGGTTAGCCACATATTTATCTTTGCCAAATTCGTTGATCATTTGGGTCACCATCTTTTTGATATCGGCAGGGGGCGATAACAATCTTGCAGGGTCAAAATTACCTTGTAAGGTAATGTTGCCTCCTGTTAAATAGCGCGCGTTTTGTGCCGAACATGTCCAATCAACACCCAGAGCAGCAGCACCTGATTTTGCCATGTCACCCAAGGCAAACCAGCATCCTTTGCCAAAAACGATTACAGGAGCTTCATCTTTCAAGGCATCAATAATCTGCTGAATGTATTTCCAGGAAAACTCTTGATAATCGGTTGGGGAAAGCATTCCGCCCCAAGAATCGAATACCTGCACAGCGTTAACACCTGCTTTTACTTTCGCCTTTAAATACGCAATGGTGGTATCTGTTATCTTTTGCAATAATTGGTGGGCGGCAATAGGCTGTGTAAAACAAAATTCCTTTGCCTTGTCAAAAGTTTTACTTCCTTGTCCTTGTACGCAATAGCATAAAATTGTCCATGGGGAACCCGCAAAACCAATCAAGGGAATGTCATCGTTTAACTTTTCCTTGGTCATTTTAATGGCTTGCATCACATAATCCAACGCTTCATTAACATCCGGAACAATTACTTGGTCAACTGCATCCTGTGTTTGAACGGGATTTGGCAAGTAAGGTCCAAAATCAGGTTTCATCTGCACCTCTATGTTCATTGCTTGGGGGATTACCAGGATATCACTGAACAAAATAGCGGCGTCCATGCCATATCTACGAATTGGCTGTACGGTTATTTCGGCGACCAGCTCGGGCGTTTGACAGCGGGTAAAGAAATCATATTTCTTTTTAATCTCCATAAACTCTGGGAGGTATCTTCCTGCCTGTCGCATCATCCAAACCGGTGGTCTGTCGACAGTTTCACCTTTAAGGGCCCTTAGTAATAAATCGTTTTTCATATGCTGTTTTTTGCTATTTGCTATTGGCTTTTAGCCTTAGGTCGTTTTTATTTTAATTGCACTATTGATCATTTTTGCTTCCTTTGGAATAGACTGAAGGACAGATTCTAGTTGTTCTGTTTCTATGAAACCTAATTCTTTGGAAATTACCAGTTGGGTTTCCACTTCAAAAAGAGAACCTATTGCTATTTCTAGAAAGCGTTTGAATTCTATTTCACTATTTCTACTACAGCCTTCTGCAATGTTGGTAGGGACTGAAACCGCTGCTCTAGTAATTTGACTTCTTAAACCGAATTTTTCTTCAAGAGGCAAATTTTCAGATAGAATATAAACTTGTTTTACCAGTTCAATTCCATTTTTCCATATGTCGAGTTTTCTAAAGTCTCTCATTTTATATTCAATAACTAACAGCTAACAGCTAACAGCAAAATGCTAAGTGCTATAATTTTCATTCACCAACTCAATCACACTCTCAACCACCGGTATTCTTGAAACTTTTACCTCGCTGAAATGCGCTCTTGCTGCTTTGGCAGTGGTCTCACCAATACAATACGCAATTTTATCAGCTTTGTTTTTTAGTAAATAACTTTCGATGGCAGATGGACTAAAAAATAGAACACCTTTAACACTTGGTTCGACTTCTATCGGTGTTAATTTGGTTTTGTAGGCTTCAATCTCGTTTACGGTAATATGGTTTTCGGTTAATATATTTGGAAGCTCATCCAAACGTATATTACTACAGAAATAGGTGACTTCAGTTCCCTCTAAATAGTCTACCATATAATCAGCCAATTTTTTTGCATTTTTCTCAAAATGGGTCACTTTGCCGATACGGTTTTCGACCATGCGTTTGGTTTTTCGCCCAACGCAGTAGATATTCTTAAACTGAAGTTCCGTGGCGCTAATATTGGTCAACAAAGCCTCCACGGCGTTTATACTGGTAAAGACAACATTTTGCATCTTTGCTTTTAACACTTTCGTAGGAATACGTGTTGGACTAGTCTTGATAAAATCCTCTGATGCCACACGAATCCCATCCTTAAATTGCAAACGTTGCTCTTGTGTTAATTTTTTAGTGGAAAAAATAGTGGTACTGGCACTACTGTTGAGTATTTCTCCCATGAGCATTTTTCCTCCCCTACTTAGAATGCTGTTGGCACAATCACGACCAATATGATCATGTTTCCCTAAGGGAGCCGTAAATTCTGTTTCAAGTTTTTTCTTGCCGTCCAACGAAAGCAAGATTCCTTTTAAGGTAACCTCTTCTTTATTATCAATATAGGCCAAAGCGCCTATTGGGGCGGTACATCCTCCCTCCAAAAGGCGTAGAAACTCCCGTTCAAGCTTGGTACATATTTCGGTGGCTTCATGATTAAGTTCAGCACAGGCCTCACGAACAAAAGCATTATTTTCCATGGCTACGACCATAATAGCCCCCTGTGCAGGTGCTGGCACCATCCATGTGAGACCAATGGTATTTTCATGTTCAAGGCCAATACGATCTAATCCGGCTGCCGCGAAGATGGCACCGTTCCAGTCATTGTTTTTTAGCTTTTGCATGCGACTGTTTATATTCCCACGTAAGTCTACGACCGTATGGGTCGGATATCTATTCAACCATTGGGCTTTTCTACGAAGACTGCCGGTGGCGATTATGGCATCCCTACTAGCTAAAAATTCCTCATTGTCATTAAAAGCCAGGATATCGAGATAATTGGCCCGTTCTAAAACAGCTGCCTGCACAATTCCGGTTGGTAAGGCCGTAGGTACATCTTTCATGGAATGCACTGCAATATCTATATCGCCATTGAGCATGGCCACATCCAAAGTTTTGGTAAAAATGCCCGTGATTCCCAACTCGTAAAGGGGTTTGTCCAATACCAAATCACCTGTTGATTTTACTGGAACCAAGGCCGTCTCATGTCCCAGAGCTTCAAGTTTGTTCTTAACGGTATTTGCCTGCCATAACGCTAATTCGCTATCGCGGGTACCTATTCTAATAATCTTGCTCATTTGGAATTTATTTCTAACTGAAAAACCTTTTGAATAAGCTCAAGACTGTCGTCGGCATCAGAATTGGCTTCCTTTAGATGGTTGGCGAATTGTTTGGTAATTTTTTGAATGATGCGGTCAGAAATAACAACGGCCTGTTCAGAATTGAAATCCGATAGTTTTTTAGAATGATAATCCAATTCCTCTTCTTTCATGGTATTCAATTTCTTTTTCAAGGCCTTGATCACTGGAGCAAACTTTCGGGTTTCCAACCATTGAACAAATTCGTTCTTTATTTCCTCGATAATACCTTCTGCCTGTGGAATAAACTGTTTTCTACGTTCCAAGGTATCATCGGTCATTTGGGATAAATGGTCCAAGTGGATCACCGTCACATTCTCTAGTTCAGAAACATCATTCGCCACATTCTTCGGAACTGACAAATCCAAGATCAATAAGGGTTTTTTGGCATAAATCAACTCTTTGGATATGGTAGGTGATTGTGCGCCAGTCGCTACCACCAATACATCGCAATTGCGTATTTCGATTTGTAAATCGCCATAATCCTTCACCAAGAGGTTGAATTTGCCTGCAATTTTCTCTGCCTTGGTCTTTGTTCGGTTTATTAGCGTAATATGTGGGTTATTCGTCTGTTTAATAAGGTTCTCACAGGTGTTTCTGCCAATTTTCCCTGTCCCAAAAAGTAAAATGTTCTTATTTATAACATCGGCTACATTTTTTAGGATGTATTGCACCGACGCAAATGCCACTGAGGTAGCACCAGTTGAAATTTCAGTTTCGTTTTTAATGCGTTTACTCGCTTGAATAACAGAATTGGTAAGGCGTTCTATGAACGGATTGGCAATATCATGCCTTTTAGATCTATTGAAACTTTGTTTTAATTGACTGATGATCTCAAAATCGCCCAATATCTGGCTATCCAAACCAGTGCCAACACGAAACAGATGCGAAATAGCATCGTTGTTCTTATAAACATAGGCCACTTCCTGAAATTCTTCTATAGTGCCTTGCGTATTGTCGCAAAGTAATTTTATCAATTGAAATGGGTGTTGTGCAAAACCGTGTAACTCGGTACGGTTACAGGTAGAGGTAACCAATAGTCCGTCTAAGTCCTGGGCCTTGGCTTGCACCAAAAGATTTTCCATTGCCACAGCATCTAGACTGAACTTGCCACGAATAACCGCGTCTGCCTTTTTGTAATTAAGACCAATGGTATAGAAAGAATTATGTTTGGAAATGTTGTAGGCTTTCATAAATACGTTCGAACGAGCACAAAAATATAAGCATCATTTGAATAAATATAACGCTAGAGGAACAATTAGTATCGAAATCAGTGATTTTAATCCCAATTCGTTGTAAATTGCTGTCAATCCACGATTTATACAAGGTTTTAAGGGATGTTAAAAATCACTATTTAGATTATTTCTAAATAATAATCAAATTTCTGTTTGCAATGGAAAAAGAAAATGTCGCTCTAGGGTCCTATACCGAGGTGTTGATTGAAGACGGGTTTTACGTTCTGAAAATACAGAATGATACACATGTAATTCAAAGGGTTACCCGTGAAATCGATAGTACCTTTATTCAGTTTCATTTCTGTTTAAAAGGCCATGCCAAATTTATATTCAATGCCGGCAGATATGCCTTGGAGGTGTCTGAGGAGAATTCTTTGCTTTTATACAATACCCAGGTAGATTTACCCATGAATATGGAAATGGACCCCAACTCTTGGATGGTTTCCATTGTAATGACCATTCGTAAGTTTCATTCCTTATTTTCAAAAGAGGCTGATTACATTCCCTTTCTGAGCACAGATAATAAAGAGAAGAAATATTATGCCCAGGAAGGTGTTTCCCCGGCAATAGCTGTGGTTTTGAGCCAGATTATCAACTATAACCTACATCCTTCGATCAAGGAACTGTATATAAGAGGCAAGGTATATGAACTTATTTCGCTTTATTTCAATAAAAGCACGGATGCTGATTTGGAGCAATGCCCCTTTTTGGTCGATGAGGATAATGTAAAACGAATCCGACAGGCCAAGGAAATCATGATTTCCCATATGGCTGAACCACCTTCTTTGCCGGAATTGGCAAAAGAGGTAGGACTAAGCCTAAAGAAACTCAAGGAAGGCTTTAAACAGATATATGGGGACTCTGTCTATAGTTTCTTGTTTGATTATAAGATGGAACATGCCCGAAGATTATTGGCAACTGGCCAAAATAATGTGAATGAGGTAGGGTTGAAAGTTGGGTATAGCACTTCGAGTCATTTTATTGCCGCTTTTAAAAAGAAATACGGGACCACACCCAAAAAATATGTGATGTCATTATCAAATGTATAAGGCTTTATGCTGAACTAATTGATTTTCTACAGGATGCAGCGAAAAAGACTGTTTGGTCTGTTAGCCTCTCCAAATGAAGGACTAAGGCATATTGATTCCCGGGATAGAAAACGAAAAAAGTTCGAGGAAATACATGAATGATGACTTCTTCTGAGGTCGCTTGTTATAAATTAGACTGATGGGTTTGTTTTGAAGCGGGTTAATTTACCCTAGCCACCATTATTCCTGTATTATTTTTCACCTTTTTTAGGTAATCTACCAGCGGGAGTTCGGAAACTTTAACCTCCCCGGATGAAGAAGCATGCAATAGATGAATCCTACCGTCTTTTTCTCGAGAAGCTATTCCTGTATGGGTGATATCCAAGCCGTTTATTGATGTGGTCAATGCAATGATATCCCCAGATTGGATCAAATGGTCATTCACCTCGATTTGATCTTGTGGCAAAATGCAAATGGCCTGGTTGTTCAGATAGTCTTCCGATGCTTTAATTTTTTCATAGTTCACATCATCGCTTAGTAAAGGATATAAATCCCGATGCGAACTCATAAAATTAATTTCCTTAGTGATTTCCGTACCTCCAATCTCAGAAGTAATATCTTTTATCAATCCCTTCTTTTCATTATTGGCGATCCACTCTGAAAAATAATGTAGACGGGAAGCGTAGCCATCAAGCTTTCCATTTTTATACCGAATGGTTTCTAATTCATTGGTATAGTCTTCAAATTGGGTCTTTTCGTTTTGTAGCATTAGGCCAAAGGCCAAAACATTTTCCACATAAGTGGTGCAATCCAACCCATGAAGATTGATTACCAGCGTTTCAGTTTCCCCAATTTCCAAGGTTTGGGCAACGTAGGGGGTGCCTAAAAAGGTTTTTCCGACTGCAACTAGGATCTTGCCCAGATCTTTTTCCAAAAGACCATCGATTTCAATGATTTTGTCCTCAAAAGCCTGTTTATCCTGTGCCGAACAGGTGATTTGTTGGCTCTGCCCCAATTGGGTAAATAGCAATAATAATAGTATCGGAAAATATCGCATAAAAAGATCTTTGACTTCAAAAATAAGGATTTATGACCGTATAGCACATAAGTAAATCGTTGGGGTTATTTAATAGGATATTTCGTATTATATTTGGTATTAAATGATACATGCAGCTGTCGTTTACATGCCATTTTGGGTGTATACAACTATATTTTACATATATAAATGAGTTGTGCAACATTTTGAACTTAATTAGCCATCCCCCGTTTTTTAGTTGAGCTTTAAATTCAGTTGCCCGGGGAACGGATCGGGCACCGCAATTTCTATATTCCATCTTGTCCTTA
>Ga0209121_10003945_pt1 | contig 14059 bp, 11 predicted proteins | sample Cruoilmetagenom3_FD_187292 | JGI IMG/M metagenome (GOLD analysis project Ga0209121, IMG submission 187292) | Oil polluted marine microbial communities from Coal Oil Point, Santa Barbara, California, USA - Sample 3 (SPAdes) (version 2) | ecosystem: Environmental > Aquatic > Marine > Oil seeps ...
AATGGCAATCCTACTATGATTCATGATGCTGTAAAATAAAAAAATCCAGTTAAAACTGGATTTTTAAAACTCTATTTCAATATACATTTACTCTACCGTGGTAGTTTATTATTTCGTGACGGTTAATCTTACCCCTAATTACTTTTTTGACACTTTATTTTTTAAATTTTTATAATATGATGATAATTTAGGCTTATCCCATTTTTTGCCAGTTGGGGTGTGTAACTTTATATTATTCAAATAGTTGCATATTTCTTGTAATGAATTTCCTTTAACTTCCTTCAACTCAACAATTACACTATTGAGCTTGTCTCTCATTTTTTCGTTTTGTTTTTTACGATAATTTACTAATGGAATTTCTATATTTAGTTTAGATGAACCATCAAAAATATCATATCTCTTACCACTTCCCCCTCTTGGGTCTTTTTCACCGTTTATATTATAAACTAACATATCTCCAACAATTGGATACTTAAAGTGAATATCCAATTTGTGAGAATTAGTTTTTTTATCAAAATCAACATCAATTTCTTTAATATTTTTATTTATAAAATCTTTTTTAATTTCAGTTGTCGAATTTTTAATTTTTGCCAACCCTTTACTCATTTTATCAATCCAATCTATCCAGCCCTTTGAATTAGTAACTATTTTCAATTGATTTTCTAATATTTCTATTTCTTCATCAAAAATTTTAAGAGTCTTTTGAAATTTCAATATCAGTTTTTCACCTTTCACTTGTGTTATTTTATTTGTCCTAATTTCAAATTCAATTTGTATTATTTCATCTTCATATTTATCTCTTTCATTTGTTTTATCCCTCAGGTATTTTTTAAGTTTTCCAACCTTTCTTTTCAATTTTTTCTCATCATCCCACAATGGAATTAAATTTTTAGTTTTAAAATCTTCTCTTAATTTTTTAGATTCATTTACCGTCTTTATGACTAAATCTAATACTTTCTCATCTGTTTCTTCAATTCTTAAACTTTTTCCAATACCACAGTCAGGCAAATTATATTTATTGTTGTTATATTTCCAACTATACTCCTTACATCTACCATAATAATGATTAGTTTCTCTAAATCTGTGATTTAGAATGATTCCACATTTTTTACATTTTAATTTTCCTTTCAAAAGGGATAAACTATTTTGTGAAGTTTTGTTTCTAATCTCTATAAGGTGTAAATTCATTCTTTCATTTACCCTTTTCCACAAATCTTCACTTACAATGGAAGGGGGGGTTATTGATATTCTTTCAATCAATTGTTCATCTCCATTTGGTAATTTTTCATTCCATTCCCATATTTGTTCCCCAATATATAGAGTATTTCTCATCATCTTTTGAATAGTACCGATATTCCAACCAAGTTTTGTTCTTCTCGGTTCAATATCCAACTGTTTATCAAGATACATCTTAATACTCATTGTAGATTTCCCTTCGTCATACATCCTAAAAATATCATTTACATAACCACTTTCATTCTTATTTTCAATAAGTTTTTTGTCTTTAACTGAATATCCAAAGGGGATAGTTGAACCTAAATATGTATTCCCACTTCTTAATGAATTTCTTTTACCCATAACACTTCTCAGTCTTCTCAACTCATTATCATATTGAGAAATCAATGAAAGAACTCCAATTACAAGTTTATCTACACTATTTGTTAAATCATATGGTTTTTTATAATCTTCCCCAATATATATTTGAACACCATAATCTAAAAATACTTTTAAAATAGAATACCATGATTGAGAAGTTCTTCCGAGTCTATCAGTATTAAAAACCCATACTTTTCTAATTCCATCTTTTTTTTGAATTCCATCTAAAAGTTCAACTAATTTAGGTCTAAGATTAACTTCTACATTGTAAGAACTTTGAACACCTTCATCAAATTCAACAAAGGAAATACCTAATTTTTTAGATATTCTTTTTCCCATTTCTCTTTGAACATCAAGAGAACCCCCATCTGTTTCTTGTGGTTTTGAAGAAACTCTATATAATAAACCTATTTTTTCATTCATATTTTAAAGGTAAGATTATTTGACACTTAATATTCTGTTTAATTTACAAAAGAATTATTAGTATATCAAATTCCATGTAGATAAATTTTAACCTCTACATGTGGAACACCCCTATTGGAGTTATGAAGAAAAAAAAGTCTGTTGATTACAAACTACCTAAAGGGTTAATGGAGTTTATGTTAATTAAATTTAAAAACGAATCAATTAAATACTGATTTTATTGAGTTCTTAACCCATAATTCTTTATTTAGCTAATATTTTATACTTTGTTTCACGTTCGTAATTTTACTCGATGTTTAATTTTTCGAATAAAATTCTGTTTCGTTTTCGAGCGTCATCCAATACTTTCTCAAATGGTAAAACTTCAAAGTAGGCAGAATAATATTTACTTTTTACTTTAAAATAACCTTTGCCATCTGGGGTTTTTTCAAATTCTCTCCGTTTTAATATTTTTTCTAAAGTAGGTGTTACATCACAAACTATATAAATATAGAAAGGTGTTTTTTCGGTTACTTCTACAGTTCGTCCATTTCTGTTTTTTACTTTACCATCTAAAAGATTGTCTATATATTTTTCCGTTTGTTCAATTGGATTTTTATTTTCATCATAATCTTTATAATCATTTCTCATTGGCTTTTTAAACTCAACTATAGTAAATGAATTATGTGGTGAGTTTTTAGAATCCGAAAAAGCAAAAGCTTCATTGTAAATTAATAAATCAGACCTTTGTGTTTGGTCAGCACTTACTTCTGAAACACTTTTAAATGTCTTGTCTGATGCTAAAAATGAATGATAAGTCAAACGTTCATCTATAAGCCATAAATTTTGCTTGTCAGCAGTAATTTCGTCAGAATTTGACCTAATTGGGAAGAATACACTATGTATTAAATCTTCATTTTCAAATTTATCATCTGAATTTTCTTCAATTAAACCTTCTAAAAGTTCAATGATAGTTTTTCTATGTACTACATATCTAGCTAAATCAGATTTACCAATATCATTATATTCAGATAGGAATTTTTCATATTTAAGAACATATTCTTCGTGATTGGTAACATCTTTTTTTTCTTCAAGAAGTTCAACTTTATGTTCTTTAACTTCTAATCTCCATTTAGCATCGATTTTATATAATTCTATGTCAAGTTTATCTTTTGGTAAATCAGGTGGGAGTTTCAAAATTTCTTCTTTCCTATGATTTAGAGTACTCCTATATTGAGGAAGCTCCTCGTTGATTGTGGGTCTGTAAGACTCTACCTTATGGTTTCGAACTTCTGTTAGATAATCTTTTAAAATTTCTTCAATACATTTGATTGATGCTCTTCTTAATTTTGCTAAATTTAAGTCGAATGATTCTTCATCTTCAATGTCATTACCATCGGGAAAATTAAAACCAATTCTTTCAGTATCTACGAATTCATCTAAAATATCCCCAACTACATATGCTTGATAATAGTATCTGTTATCTTCATCATCCTTAATAGAATATCTGCCAAGGTCAACTATTAAAGAATATAAACCCTCTTTAATTACACTTCTGTTATGAGCGCAAAAATGGATTTTATGACTTTGTATTTTTAGTGATTTTGTTAAGTATAATGTGAATTTTTCCTCTTCTATATAAAAGTCATTTTGTTCAACTTCGCTTTTAAATTCCAAAGCAAACAATTTCGTTAAATTGAATTCAATATTATTTTGATTTCTCACGATTATTGTAGGTACTTGTTTTCGAATGAAGTAAAGTAGAAAGTGTGCAACAAGTTCCCTAGCAATAGATGGTAATTCAAAGTCTAGATTTTTTTGAAACTCTTCTCTATAACTCGTTAATTTAACAGTTGTTCCAAGACCTAAATCATTTAATATTGGCTCTGAAAAATTCTCAAAACCTTCTTTTGTAGCTTTGAAATCAAAAGCAATTGTTTTTTCCCCTTCTTGTTCATCTAAAAACTGACTCGAAATATTCAACTCCTTAAATGCTTTTAAGCATACAAATCTACCAATACCTTTGCCTCCAATTTCAAGTTTATGGTCTGTATCTGCCTCAATAAATGAAGTTAAATTTTCTTTATTTAATCCAATGCCATTATCGGAAATTTCAAAAGAATGAATAGGATATCTATCAATATCAGGTAATTCTTGTAATGTTTCTTCTTCTCCATTTCTGATACAAAGAATAGTAATTTTACCTTTACCTTTTTCTAATTTCCCTGCTTTTATTGATTCTTCAATTGAGTGAATAGAGTTACTTACAACCTCAAATAATGGCATTAAAGGTTTTGTTCTTGGTAGCCTTGTATTTCTAACTTTGTTAGCAATATTTGATGTAGCAAATAATTTTTCCATTCAATTTTGGTTTATTCTTGATGTTTCATGTTATGATTCGCAATCATATTTTCGTAAGGGAAGTTATGTTTTTTGAAACAAAATTTTCCAATGTTTAAATTTAAGTTTTTTCTATTTTAGAATCACTCTTTATTATTGATTTAACCATTTTTAATATCTATTGTAAGTAATAGTTAACTATATTTGCTAAAGAGAAGTAATTAGTTTGATTATATAAGCGTTTTAAACGTTGTCTCATGAGTGAATTTTTTATTATTGAGATAGATTAAATGTACAGATTCTAATTACTTCTTTATCATTCTACTTTATAATAAATGCTTTTAAAAATCACTCTTCTATGTACTTGTTGAGAAAGTAAAGCATTTTCTTTCCAATTTTTCGGATATCTTATAGCCTCAATTAGCTTAATATAAACCCTTGTTTTAAATTCAGAATTTGTTGTTTTATTTAGAATTATTATATTCTGATATTCAAGTAAGTATTCATTTTGTCTATAAATCTCAAAATTATCAAGTTCTTCTAAAGTGGTTTGTATATAATGCTTACTTGGTGCTTTTATTATTATGTTTTTTAATAAAGGAATAATTTCATAGGAAGCCACTTTATACTCATTAAGTCTAGATTCTCTTGTTATATGTCTCCATCCAATTCTTGTAAATTCAATTAAACCAAAAAGAGGAGATTCATAATCATGTTTTTTTAAACCATTATAGGATTCTTTAGCTTTTTTTCGAAGTAATTTGAATTCGTCAAAATTATATTTATCCCTTTGTCTGTCAAATGATTTTGTTTTAAATTTCAACCCTTTTCCACCGTCCTTGTCGTTAAATGAATTTAAGATTCTTTTTATGTCAAATCTACTGGAAGGATTCAATTTGTGAGAAGAATTATATTCAGACCTGAAATAGGAGGCATTAGCCCTTATTATAAACCAATAAAACTCATTGCTGTCTTGATTTAACCAACAAATTAAAGAACTATGATTTCGGTTTTTGTAATGAGCAAATTCTGATTTTTTAATTTTTAATTTCCCACTAACAATGTTAGCATAACTAAAACCAGATTTTATTTGAGTTAGAATAACTTCAATCTCGTTATTTTTCCAAGGATGTTCAAAAGTTACAATTAAGTCAATTTTTGAATTATCTTCTTTTCTAGAAGCCCAAGAGATTCTTGAATTTAAAGCAAGAGTTAGTTGGGCAGAACCAAGTCTTTCTCCATCAAACCCATTAGAACCAATAAATTGAAAAGTTTTTTGTGGTTTAGTTTTTTTCTTTCCTTTTAGTGTGTTTTTTATCAAATCTAATTATTGTTAACGACGTGTTTGTCTATGGTTATTTGGATTGGCTAGTACTAAGTTAGCAAAAGAAAACAAACCAAAGGAGAATCTGTAAGATTTTACGATTACACACAGAACAATCAATTAAATCTACATGTCTTTGTTGTGTGCATCTATTTTTTATAATTAAATTGTATTTCTATCTTTTCTTTTAGAAATGTTGCTGAAACCCAAGGCAAATCGTCAATTTCTTTGAGGTCAGTATAAAATTCAAAAAAGAGTGATTTCCCTTTACTAAATAAGTTTTTCTTCAAATGGTTAATTAACCATTCTATTTCTGACGAATTTAACTTTTGTTTTAACAAGATTTTAAATTCTCCAACTCCAGAAAAATTGAATGTTTTGGTTTTTAGTAATTCAAACTCTTTAACTTTTCCATTTGTGATTGATAATGGCAGTTGTTTTAAGTAGGTAGTTTTTTGTGATACTCCAACATCTATTTTTATAGGTTTAAATAAATAGCTATTCTTTTCTAATTCAATTTGATAGAAGTTAATTTCTCTTCCTTTTAATAGGTTAATAATTTCTTCTTTATTTGAATCATTAATTTTGAGACCAAAATAAATAGACTTTAATGCTTTATAATTATAAGAGTTCAATCCAATTTTACTGGTTACAATTCGATATTCTTGTTCGTATTCCCATCTTTTGGATTTATAAAAGGCAAACTTTTTCACCAACTCATTCTGCTTGTTTTTTATAATATCAAGGAAACCAATACTTGGCGGCTTTTTTGAATATAGTACAGGAAAAGAATGAATGTGATTTGCTCCATCGTTCTTTAATAAAGTATCTAATTCATATTCAATACAAAATCCTTTATGTGAATTAGCATAATGAGCCCAAAGTAATTCGTCTAATGGTGTTTTAGAAAGTGAATAAATGCCCATTTTATTATCCAATGATAAAACTTCATCAGTATTATCATTTATTAACTTAAAATCATCAGTAGATTTAGCTCCAACTTTACGTCCTATGTAATTTAGGATTTTTTTGACTCGTTTAGTGTCAGTAATTGCTTCACAAGGGTCGTTCAATTGTTCAATCGAAGATGACCAATATTGATTATTTTCAAGAGCTTTTAAATCATTCTCTGTTCCACTTCTATATTTATACACAAGCATTTAATTCTTTAGATTTTGGTTAATTTCACACATTGGTCTTGTATGAAAAGTAACTGATTATTATGTACTAACTTTTCGGTTTAGAACGGATTTCATTTTATGTACATTTTTTCATTATAGTAATTAAATCGTTATTTTTTATACACGTTACCTCCAGTTTTTATTTTTTCTTCCTTTGGAATCAAGTTATGTGTAAATGAATTATAAGGAAAATATTTAGGCATTTTACTGTGTATAAATTCATCTTCAAAAAAACATTGAGCAACTCTATCATCAAAGTGGGCTGGATTCAAAGGGATTTTGGCATTTGGATTATGAAATACAACAACCCCTTCAGACCAAGTTTCCTTACTTTTCTCACTAACAATATATGTGACAAGATGTGGTTTTTCAGCATTAGGGTCGTGATTATAAAAACTAGCCATTCTTTGTAAAATGGGTATATCGCTACCTAGTCCAGCTTGTTTCCCCATTCTATTAAATTTAGAGAGAGTTCCACAAGATGAAAAAATTATTGCACTTACATTTTCAGAATTTGGTTGAAAGAAAAAACCACTAGGAATTTCTGCTCCATTCGGTTTTTTGTAATTCCCTATTTTAACAGGTTTAATGATAAGTTTTCCATTTTTATCAAAGGAATGCTCGTATTTGTAACCATAGAGATAATCTGATAGAGCATTAAAAGTCCAAGTCATTGACATTGTATCGTGGAAATCCGCAATTGCAATTAAAAAAGGTTTGTCTTTCACGTGCTCTTTTTTCCAATACTCCTTTTTCATTTTATCAAACAATGCACTTCCAAAAAGAAGTGGAATATCATTTTCTAGTTTTTCTTGAATTTCTCTAGTCTCTTTTGGCTCACTTTCTAACTCGGTCTTCCTACTAACAATAACTGCTTCTACAGCAACTTCTTGATTGAATTTTTCAATCATATAATCTGGAGCATTATAATTTCTTTTAAATGAAAAGAATTGTTCTCTAAAAAAGCAGAATAGAAAAAGTTCCCAAACTCTTGAATCAAACCCGTTTATTGATTGAAATTGGTCAATAAAATTGCCATCTATATCTTTGTAGTGGTAAGAAACTTCTTTGATTGTTTCTTTAGCCATCGATTGAGAAATATTAGATTTTAATAATTTATAAACTGGATGTTGTTTTTCTTCATTATTTAAACCTTGAAAAAGGTCAAAGTATTCGTGTTTATTGTCGTGAAATACAATTGAATTGCTACCCATTTTTTCATCAATCCATTTTCTTGAGTCTTCAATAGTTGGAATACTAACTTCAAATAATTCGGCTCTATATTGTTTAGATTTATCTCTTGATAGAATACAAACTGAAAAGTCATTATCTGTTAAGTCAAGCGTTATAAGCCCTAATAATCCACCATCTCCATTTGTGTAAAATTCTAGTTCTTCTGAATAATATCTAACAAACGGTTCTCTTGTAAAGAGAAGATAAATGTCAAATAGTTTTTTGTTTATTGGATTTGCGTTTTTCATCTAATTAGTAGGTAATTCAGTTTTATGGTTATTAGATGAGTTTATTACCCTTATACTTATCGTATAAAGAGAGTACATCTTAAATTCTTAGCATTAAAGTAAAGATAATTCTAAATTATTAATTTTTTAATAAACTTCATTGCTATTTTTTAGTTGAAAAAACTGGATTGATAAGCAGTATATCAAATTGTTTAAAGTGGAAAATTAACCTCTATATATAAACGGGTATTACACTACTATCTTTTCTTTCATTTTTTCTCAGTTACAAGAAACCTAATTGTTCATCAAGAGTTTATAAGTTCAGTGAAAAATACTACTACTTTAGACTATACCCATAAGAGTATCAGGTAAATGCATTAAAACACCTTGTAGGTCTCAATAAAAAATACTAAATTAGAGTATAAATTAAACACCTATAAATAGTATTAGCCATGAAGGTATTTTACTCCAGAGTATCCACTAACGAACAGAACGTATCTCGTCAAATGAACCAACTGAATGGTTTTGATTATGTATTTACAGATTACTGTTCGGGAACAATTGATATTTGGTCACGTCCTAAAGGTTCTCAAATTAAGAAACTGATTGATAATGGGGAACTCAAACATTTGGAAATTCACAATATTGATAGATTGGGTAGAAATACGATTGATGTTCTTTCTGTTTGGAAGGAACTTACTGAAAAGGGAATTAGAATTGTATGTAGAAATCCGAACTTTCAGAATATCAATGAAGATGGTAAAACAGATATATTTTCTGAACTGATGATATCTATCCTATCCACAATGGGTGATTTTGAAAGAAAAATGATAAAGGAGAGGCAAAGAGAAGGTATAGAACAAAGGAAACGGACTCTTGGGTATTCTGGTCGTCAAGTTGGAACAACTGAATCGATTGAAAAATTCCTTTCCAAACCAAAATCCAAAATGATAATAAAAGATTTAGAAAATGGATATACGCATAAAGAAATATCATCAAGATGTAGATGTAGTTTTTCCACTATTGATAAAGTAAAAACTCATTATAAACTTCAACATTTAGAAATATGAAAAATGAATTAAAAGTTATTAAGGAAGAAGATAGGGATTCGTGGTATAAACTAATGAGCAATAGAATTCCAATTAACCCAAATGAAGAACCTTTGGTTGGTTTAATGGAATGGGTTGATTTGATAGTTGAGTATAGGAATCAATAATCCAACATTTCCGAACCCCTTTGTGAATTTCAATCACATTTTTTAAGGGATTCTCGTTGGTGAACTATTTTAAATTCAGTAATTATTTGTATTCATAGTGTTTATTCCCAAAACTCATTATTTTTAATTGTTTTAGAATCCATCTTTAGATGAAACTCGTATTTATCTATTTCTTTAGAGATTTCATCTTTTTTAGTATGTGGAAATCGACTTTCCATAACTTCCCAAAAACTATCTGATTTTGTCATTTCATGGATTCCTTGTTCAAAATCACTTAACACCCAAACCCATATATAATCTCTGATTTCGTCCTTTTGTTTTTTATCTAATCTCTCTAATAATTGTGAATCAACTATGTCAATTAAATTTTCATTTTGGTTACTATTATTCACCAAGTTCTCAATTGTTTTTTTTGTTTTCATAATCTTTAGTTTTTAATCTATTGGAAATGAATTAATCGATAACCCATTATTCTCTCTTTCCTTTTGTTTTTTCTCTACCTCTCTTTCCTTCTCCAATTCTTTTTCTTTTAACTCTTTTTCATAGGAGAATTTCATCTTATCGGAAAGGTTCTGTAAAACTTTTTTTTGGAATTCTAACACAATAGGGTTTGTATCATCACCTATCTTTTCATCTACCAATTCTCCATTTATGAGAACTTGTGTTGGGTTACTTTTGATTGATAAAGTAAATACTCGTGGTTGGTAATTTCGACTATAAGAATATTCATCTGATGTTTGGATACTTTTGAAATCCCTATAATAAGATTCAATTTCTTCAAAATATGGATATCCACATTCATTAATTAAATAATCATCTATATTGGTAAAATAAGAGAAATCATATTTCAATATTTTATTTTCAATAGTTGAATAGTTTACACATTTTTTATATTCTTCTCCATATTCATTATTTTTCATTTCAAATTCCTTTACATCCACTACTACCCATTCATTTAAGAAATCTTCTAATCGATATCTCTCAATGTTCATATCATTTTTAATAAGAGAGTAAAACACATCCTCTGTAAGATAATGTTGAGTAAAGACCGTTATATTTTGAGGTATTTTACCAAATTTATTTGAAGAAAGTTCAATTGAGTTGACTTCATTACCATTCTCATAATTTGAGATTTTAATTGTATTCTCTTCATTGTCATATTCATCACCCACTTTATATGAAATAGATAATCCTTTTTTCATTCCATCTACGTAATTGATAGTTTCTATATGGGGATTATCTATACGACTTCGTGTATATCTCTCAACACCATTTGGTAATCCTAATTGGAATTCACCTTTGTAACCACCTATTTCATATTTACCATTTAGAACATCATTTACATAGAACACTTCCCAAATCCTATCATTCTTATAACCAAAGGTTTTAAAATGTTCTTTTGTGAAATTTTCACAATCATACTTTTTTAAATCATATTTTTTTTTGTAACATGAAACAACTTCTTTGAAAACATCTTTTTCCATTACCTTCCAAACACCATTCTTTTTATTATCAATGTAATTTCCCTTTACCTCATATTTGTTGTTTTCAAATTCACCATTCTTCTTACCATTTTTATAAGTGGTTTTTTCATAGTATTCAGGAATACTTGTTTTAGTTTGAGTAATCCAACCCCCATCTTTATAATAAGTGAAACATTCCCCATCTTTAACTCCATTTTTGTAGTTATTAGATTTAACTAATCTATTACCATCTCTTTCATCAACTTTTCCACTAAAGAGAACTAAATCACATTTTTCATAAGGAACATATTTGTTGTTTTTAAGTTCCACTCTACTTTTGATTACTCCATAATCTTTTTGAGAAACTATTTTATATAATTTCCCCCCTTTTGAATACAGGACATAAATGGATGTAAGGTTTCCATTCTCATCCTTATTAACTTCTAATAGAATCTTAGGGAAATCTCTTTCCATATAAAAATATGAGATATCATTTTCTCTAATTGAGATAAGTTTATCCATTTCGGTTTGGTTTTTAACAATTGGAACAAACCAATTTCTATTGAATCCATTCTTTTGAAATTTCCCAAACTCTTCGTTTAGTAGTACATCAAAAGGTAATTGTTGTTGAGGTTGGTTATTACTGTTCACCAAGTTCTCATTTGTTGTTTTTTCTAACATAATTTCTGTTTTTAATTGTTTAACATTTATTTACTTATTTTTCTCTCTAATTTCCCACCATTCTCGACATATTTTCTCATTCCAAGTTTTACCTTTTTACTAAGATTTTTACGTTCGTACTCTTCACATATTCTTAAAATATTTAGTATTAAATTTTCTGTGTGATTTCCGTTATTCAACTCTGTGTTTTTCATTTTTTCAAATTTTAATTGTTTATTAATTTGTACTAATTCATTACTACTGTGAGGTTGATTACTCTTATTCATCACTACCTCATTTTCTAAATTGTTGGTTCTCTTATTTTCATATATTAATGGTTAAAACTTCATTACTTCTCTCGTTGTTCTTACAAGGATTTGAGAGGAGAGAACTGACCCCCAATCCCAACACTATAAATTTACGGTATATCTTCCTCTACAAAAAATAGAAAACATATCAGGAGAAAAAATATATCGACATAAAACCTTATATTTAAAGGAATTACTTTGTAACTACTGCAAAGTAAAGAGTTTGTCTTTGTAATTATATTTCTCTATATTTGAAAAAACAATAATATAGAGAAGAGATATTATGAGTAGGATATACGAACTGAAAAAAGTTGAAGAAGAAGTTTGGGAAAGTACCCCAACACATATACAAGATATGAGACGAAGGTTCTCTTTTCTTCGTGATGAGATTCCTATTACTAATAAGGAAATTGACAAACTCCAAAAAAATATTAATAAGTTAAAAACTAAAAAAAAGGAATATGAAAAAGAGATAAAAAATCATTACCAAAAACTAATAACGTTTCAGATAAATAATTTTAACATACCTACTGTTTCACCAACTTTTCAATCAGGACATTATGGTCATTGGAGTATTAATTTAGAAATAGGGGGTGTGAAAAGGAAAAAATACCTTGGGACTGATAGAAAAGTTAGAGAAGAATTAGATAAACGTAAAGACTTTCAATTATATACATCCAAAATAAATGACTTAAAAGATGATTTAACGGAAAGTTGTAGAGAGGAAATTAGAAAAATAGTCCATAGAAGACTTGTAAAAGAGATGGATGATGATGGTTCATTAATTGTCTTTAAAAAATGGAAAAATAACAAACTCAAAATGGGTGATTATTTTTTCAAAAAAGAAAAATAAACCAAACCCACTACACAAAATTGTAAATAGATACGGAATCTCGTATTTCAAATAAACTTTAATGACTACATTTACTCTACAAAAATTGTACACCCTATTTTATGTCAAATTATAACGAAATTTCATCATTCATTTGGAGAGTTTGTGATGATGAATTAAGAGGATTATTCAAACCTCACGAATATGGAGATGTCATAATCCCATTGGTAGTTCTTCGAAGATTAGATTGTTTAATTGAACCGTTTAAAGATGAAGTTGTAGAACTATATAATTCATTGAAAGATGAAATTGATGACGTATCTCCAATCATAAAAAAGAAAACTGGTTTAACATTCTATAACCATTCACGATACGATTTACAACGATTAAAGAGTGACCCAAATGGATTGAAAATTAACTTTCCAAATTATATAAGTGGGTTCTCTGAAAATGTATTTCAAATATTAGAGAATTTTCAGATTGATAAACCAATTGAAAAACTACTAAAGAATAAGAAATTATATTCTCTTATAGATAAGTTTACCGAAGTTGATTTACATCCTAATGTGGTTGATAACCATATGATGGGACAAATATTTGAGGAACTTCTTCGTAAGTTCTCTGAAATGAGTAATGAAACAAGTGGAGAACATTATACACCTCGTGATATTGTTAAGTTATTAGTTTCATTGGTGTTTTCTGAAAACCACGAGAACTTACAAGGTGAAGGTATTATTCGTTCTATTTTCGACCCTTGTTGTGGTACTGGTGGTATGTTAACCATTGGAAAAGAATGGGTACAAGAGAATATTTCAAATGATGTTCGTTTTAATTTATCGGGTCAAGAATTAAACCCACAAACATTTTCTATCTGTAAATCGGATTTCTTAATTACTGGTGAAGACCCAAACAAAATTAAATTAGGTTCTTCTTTATCATACGACCAATTTGAAGGTAAGAAATTTGATTATATGATTACCAATCCACCGTTTGGTGTGAGTTGGAAATCTGAACAAGAATTTGTGAAAGAAGAATCTCAAAACCCATTGGGTAGATTTTCAGTAGGTACACCTCGTGTTTCTGATGGTTCTTTGTTATTTCTTCAACACTTGGTATCTAAAATGAAACCGGAAGGTTCTCGTATTGGTGTTGTACTTAACGGTTCTCCTTTATTTACTGGTGATAGTGGTAGTGGTGAAAGTGAAATTAGAAAATGGATTATTGAAAACGATTGGTTAGAATGTGTGGTTTCATTACCAAATCAACTCTTTTTTAAT
>Ga0209121_10003946_pt1 | contig 14054 bp, 12 predicted proteins | sample Cruoilmetagenom3_FD_187292 | JGI IMG/M metagenome (GOLD analysis project Ga0209121, IMG submission 187292) | Oil polluted marine microbial communities from Coal Oil Point, Santa Barbara, California, USA - Sample 3 (SPAdes) (version 2) | ecosystem: Environmental > Aquatic > Marine > Oil seeps ...
TATTTATGCGCGGAGACTGCGCCCCACGCTTATTAACATGATTATGTCTATGAACCTGGTTTTCTCTCTTCTACGCCGTGCTGTCATACGGCTTAGCCTGGATGGGTGGATTAAGCGCAATTGGCGCAAAATGATGTGTAAAAAACAGGAGAAACGGCGATAAATTAATATGCGGGAAAAAGCAGCTTGCCTGCTTCGGACATATCACGATTTCTATCTGTTCGCCGACGAAGGAACAACCTCGAATTCGTACGGCCCGATATCAAAGCCTGCTCCCTGGGGCCGTGACACGCCGGCGATGTCAATTTTGGGTGCTGAAGAGGCACTGCCGGTGTCGATTGCCGGGCTGCCCTGTTTATGTCTCATATCGTAGTTGTCCGGGTCGCGGAAAAAACGCTTCGGGTCATTCACTACGATGTTATGGTCGGCCGTGTTGGTCGCCTGCGGCAGGCTGGCTTCCGAGTCGAGCAGATTGTTGCGTACCACCGTGTTTTGGCTCGGCGTTTTACCGTGGGTGGTGCCGAGCAGAATGCCGGCGAGGAAATTCCCGCCGTACGGATTATACGCCAGGTTGTTGATTATGACGCAGCCCTGGCAGCCGGAAATTGTGATTCCGTGATGGTGCCTCACGAGAACAATATTGTTCTCGATGCGCCAGTTTATCGCCGGGATGTCGAAGTTGCAGATACCCTGCGGGCTGCTTATCAGCGGATTGCTCACGGCATTATCCCAGGCGATCACGGAGTTGCCGCGAACGACGGCGTTATATATCGGCGTGGTCTTGTCCCGGCCGCGATGAAACTGGATGCCGTCGTCGTGGTTGTCGTTGACATTGTAGAAGTATTTTATGCTGTTGCCGAGCAGCGATGTGTTGTCGGCCGAACAGACGATCCCTTCGCCAGCGATGTGCTCGATGGAATTTTGCTCGACGGTAATCTTATCGCCGGTGATAACAATGCCGTGGCTGACATACCGTAGCGTATTGTTTCGGATTTTGACCCTTTCTCCGATAACGGTAATTCCGTAGCAGGCCATTTTGTCCCATTGCTCCGCCGACCACGAAGGGGTGTCTTCCGACGAGCGGAGCGTATTGTTCTCTATCACAAAATCGCTGCTCGGTCCGCCCCAGTCCACCACATAGATGAGGCGGTCGGGTTTGTACTCGGGCGCGAATGCGGGGCTGACCGTCAGTCCCCGGATTATCCACTTGCCGGCGGTCGAAAAGAATATTCGCCGCACTTTCGGCTCGTGTCCCTTCTCGGCGGCAATCGTGATATAGTCGTCATTGTATGCACCCCGACAGTAAATCTCGCCGTGATAGCCCGACCGCAGCAGAATAGTGTCACCGGCTTTCACGGGCGCATCGGGATTCTTCAAACGCCCGGCTCCGTCGCGGGTTTGAATCATATTTCGCTGGAACAGAAGCTGGACGGTTTCCCAGGGGCGCCCGGCCGAGCCGTCACCGGCCATGTCACCTATCTCCGGATCGACGTAAAAAACCGCCGCATGTGAAAGATTCACCACCGCAAATCCAACGGCGATTATTACGAAGACACTCGCATTATATAATTTAATCATTACTTCCCTTTTCATTGAAAAATGGTATATGAACGAAAATATACCCTAACCACTCTCAGCAAGAGGAATCAGTCAAAACATTTCTCCTTACTCCACCTCTTTGGTGACTACTTCCAGGATTTGTTTTTCGCGGCGCTGCAGCAGCTCGCCGAGAGGATTCAGGCTGAGCCGGTAGAAGAAGGCCAGCAGCGCCAGTATCACCGCCGAGAATAACAGGTTCACCGGAGCCGCCGGCAGCCAGCCGGCTCTGGACCATAGCAGTCCCATAGCCGGTGGTAAAAATATCGGGACCATGAAAATCGGAAAGAATAAACGCGACAGGAAAATCAGGACGGATGTTGTGGTGGAGGATTTTGTCGGTTTGAGCGAGCCGGCGGCGATGCGGTAAGGAACGAGTACGGATATCAGGTTGCCCACCATGCTTAGCAGCAGGAAGGCCGCCAGTAACTGCAGGCCGGCGGCAATAAAGATAACCAGTGAGATGCCCATCACAATTTTGACGATTAAGAGGAAAATCGCTCCGATTCCCGCCGCGACCGGCAGAAACGCAAGGTTCTTTCCCAGCATGATTTGTTTGCGCGGCGTCGGCAGCAGGACGAGCTGTCGAAAACCGGCCCTGTCGAAGCCGAACAGGTTGTACATGAGCTGGCTAAGACTCAGGAACATAAAGACGACCGCCCCGGTGGCTATGAACGGCCTGAAGTTGTCGCCTATGTTCGCCGAACGACGCACAAAGATCATCGTCCCGAAAATAAGGAGCATGATGAAATTCGTCGCCATCATCATTTTCACTTCGGGTGCCCGCATCAGGCAGCGAAAGAAGGCAAGCGCCGAGGCTGCGGCTTCTTCCGGAATGCCGGGCAGTTGTCTCTCGATTAGGTTCCCGGTAGCGACGGTACTCTTTTTCGCTTTCGGCCTGCGTTTGGATTTCTTGCCCGTCGCCTGTCCCTGGTAGAAACGAAGTGTCGACCGGTAGGCCCGCCTTAAGCCCAATGTGCCAATACCGAATCCGCCCGCTGCGCACAAAAGCGCGGGCCAGACGTTTCCCGTCGCCAGTGACATCGCACCGTTGCCCACCCACAGTAAGGGCACCAGTTTGTGGGCCAACAAAAGCCCATGAGGAAGGGTAAGCTTCGCCCGGTCTCGTGGTTGGTCGGGCTCTTGTTGTTCCGTCTGCACTAACTTGGTGGTTTTGGGTCGATGCCGTTCATGATCGTCCATAAGGTTTCCAAGGATGTAGGGTAGCTGGCTGAGCAGGATGAATGTAAAGGTGACCCCGGCAATAATGGCACGGCGCCGCCTCTTGTTCATCATCAGCGTGACCAGCCATCCGCGCAGGCAATAGGTCCACGCTGTAACCATAAAGACCACGCCTAGCACCAGCGGGAACATCAGAATCATATATCCTCTGCCGCCCAGGATAAGTCCCAGAGAAAGGCCCAGCATCCCCGGCAGAAACAGTATGATGCTGAAAGTCAGATGCGACGCGAGATAGTTAATCACAAAGACATTTCGCAGCGATATCGGCAGGTGCAGCAGCCGGCTAATGTCGATTGTTTCAGAGCGCTGGATATCCGAGACGATTCCGGCAAGCCAGAGAAACAGGAACACTCCGACGATCAAATCCCAAACGATCAGTATGACCGGCGGCGATGCCTTTGCCAGTGCGAAGGTTCCCGCCAGCAGGCCGGCGATGCCGCCCGCGAATCCCAGGGCCAATCCAATCACGGCGATAATTAAAGTTAGCACGGCGTTCAACGTTCCGCCGCGAGACCATTGATTTCGGCTCAGACGCCACCGCAGCCAGATGATTGTGCGAAATTGGCTCCAGTTCATCTAATCCTCCAGCCAGCTTAGCTTCTGCCGCTCGACGTGGTCGCTGCCGACGGCATCCAGAAACAGCTCTTCCAGCGAGCCGGCGGCACGGATTTCTTCCATTGTGCTCTGATGTACGAGCTTGCCCTCGGCGATTATCCCGACGTCCGTGCAGAGTCTTTCGACAATCTCCAGAACGTGTGAGGTCAAAAACACGGTCGCTCCGCGCGCCACGCAGCGTTTCAGCGTATCCCGCAGCACGCGAGAGGCGACGGCATCGACACCCTCGAACGGCTCGTCGAGAAACAGCAAATCCGGATTCGGAATCAACGCCGCGGCTAAGGTAAGCTTTTTCTTCATTCCATGCGAATATTCGAGAGTGAGTTTCTTTTCTTCGTTATCCAGGCTCATCATGGCCAGCAGCTCCCGGCTGCGTTCGCGCACCGTTGCTATCGGCATCTGATACATGCGTCCGATGAAGGTCAGGTATTCGGAGCCGGTAAGATTATCGAACAGTGCCAGTTCCTCCGGCACGACTCCGACACGCCGCTTGATTTGCCTGGCCTTCTCGGCGTCGCTCGTGTCTTCGCCCAGGATGCGCATCGAGCCGCTTGTTGGTGCGAGCAGGCCGGTGAGCATTTTGATGGTGGTCGATTTGCCCGCTCCGTTGGGGCCGAGAAAACCGTAGAACTTGCCGGCTTCCACGCGCAAATCAAGGCCGTCCACGGCACGCAAATTGCCGAAGCAGCGGGTTAGACCGTTGGTTTCAATAGCGAGCGTCATAAGGATGTCGAGTCTACAGGCCGGAAAATATAAATGCAAGGCGTTTTTCAGGTTCGTTAAGGGTATGTTTCAGGCCGTACCTGATGCAATCCCTGCCGTAATCGAACCAGGAACCGCTCACCCTGTAAACATTCCGACCGGGCTATTGCATGTAGCTGACTATGTGCTTGCCGGCTATCTGGCAAATTCGGATATGGCAATGGTCGCACTCTCGTCGTCGTTATTTAGCAGGTCTAACCAGTATGTTTGTCCCCGGACCGTGATGGTTTCCCTTCTGTCGGCCCACAGGTCAATGCGATGTTCCTGCGAGCCGAAGTAGAAATACAGAGTTGCGTTTTCAAGCCCTTTGTACGAAGCGCCCAAAGTCACACGAACGAATCCGGACCACAGCAGTTGTGGCTCGCCCTTTTTGAGATTGAGCTTGAGCGGATAAGCGATGTTTTCATCGGCCGTTTTGTCCGCCTCTTGCTGGTCCGGGTCGGCAAGATTATCCGGCTGACTGTTCGGTTGTTCCTGCTGCCCTGTCGGCCAGGCAGGAGCGATTTCTTTTTCCGCCTCGTCGAGACTTGTCCTCAGATCGTTCTTTTCGATGAGCAGGGCCTGATTGACCTGCTGCAGGTCGGTAACCTTAAGCTCGTAGCCGGCGATGGAGCGTTGATAATCCGCGAGCCTCTTCGCATAGTGCAGGTGGATAAAAACCGCGACGCATCCTCCGGTGATAGCTACCACTCCTATGGTCTTGAGATTTTCCTTAATCCCCGGAGCGTTCGGATTCTGCCCTTTGGGGATTCGACTGTGTGTATCGGCTTTCTGCATTATACCCAGGCTCCCTTGTCGGGCATCCACGAATCACGTAACAGGCGGCCTCGACTTCTAATAAATGTAAATCATACTTGAAAACCTTCTCTCCTGGCTCGAAAAATCAGGATGTAGCCTCTGTATAAAATCTACACGACATAGCTGAGATTTGCAAGGCAAAAAGGTAGAAAAAGAGTATAAAATCATAGTACTAAAAATAGACAGGCTGGCCGGTTGTGCTCAGGGCAGGCCGAAAAAGCTTTTACTGGCGGCGGTGACGGACCGGGCGAAATCGGCCGGGTCCATCTCTTTGAGCTCGGCGAGATAGCTGGCTGTGTGGACCATCAGGGCAGGCTCATTTATCTTCTGCTTTCGCATAGGGGCCGGCGACATATACGGGCAATCGGTTTCGAGCATCAATCTGTCCGTCGGCACGGCTTTGGCGGCCTGGCGCGTCTTCTCGGCGTTCCTGAAAGTTACAACTCCGGCAAAGGAGATATAAAAGCCGTGGTCGAGAACGATTCTTGCCTGTCGGGCCGAGCCGCTGAAGCAGTGAAAAACCACGCCCTTGAGCCGTCCTTTCAGGCGGATGAACTGCTCCAGAATATCAATCGTTTCGTCGAAGGCCTCCCGGCTATGAATAATCGCGGGCCGGTTCAGCTCCCGGGCTATTTGTAGCTGGGCCTCGAAGACACGCCTCTGGTCCTGTCGGGGTGAGAAATCATAATGAAAATCCAGCCCCGTTTCGCCGATGGCGACGACTTTTTCGCTACGGGCAAGCTCTTTTAGCTCGGCCATAGTGTGAGGCGCGACATCTTTGGCATCGTGCGGATGAATCCCGACCGCGGCGTACATATTCTCGAATCTGCCGGCAAGCTCGACGACTTTTCGGTTCTGCTCCGGATCGGTCCCGACGGTTATCCAGCCGGCAACGCCCGCGGCCCTGCTGCGCTCTAAGACCGCATCGATATCCCCGGCTAACTGCTCGAATGTTAAATGACAGTGTGTATCAATCAATTCCATTATTTACGAGCTAAGATTTCTCGAATTCGTTCTTGTGCTGCCGCCACCATTTTTTCCAGTATAGTATATACTCTTGTTCGTTGTCCTGATAGTCTTTTTGCCGATCCTCGAGTTTCTTTTCGATACCACGGTACATGTATTCTCTCGCGGCATCCGGATCGTAGAAATGACGGGGTTCCCATGAGTTTGAGTGGTCCGAATTGATGCACCTTCTCAAGGCCGAAACGGCCGCCATGCGAATGTATATTTTCGAGTTGTCCAGGAATCCGATCATCTCAGGGACACTTGCCATTTCATATCTTCTCCACAATACGTTGGCAATGGCGGTCCGCATCTGCTCATTGTTTTTGACCGCCTCGCAATCCAGGGCCTGCCTGTAGAAATCCGCGTAGTCAAAATCACGAACGCCTCTGTACGGATAGGGGCTACCTTTTTCTCTTCTAATTACCGAGCCGTCTTTTAAATCTATCACAACCCTGCGGGTAGAATCATCCATCGTCTCTAAAAGCCTCAGTTGCAGGCTCGAAACGCAAAAGTCTCTTATGCCGTATTTCCCGAGCGAATCATTCAAATCGAAATCGGATGGATTCATCCGCAGCAACTTCAGAGGCCCTTCGAAGCCGGGGGAGTCATCGGCCTGAAAGCTGGAGATAATGGAAACGTTTCTTACAACCATATCGTCACAAGAGCGCATTTTCCTCAGTGCTTCTTTTGCTCTCATTAAGCCGGCCGCCATTATCCGAAACAGCTCTTTGTCCTCCCTGGAGAATCGTATTTTGCGAATCATTGCATCGCCAAGATATCCAAGCTCTTCGGCCGCCTGCAGCTTAACCAGCTCATTCTCCGAGTCACGTCCTGCGAGAAATTCCGCCAGCAGCTTCAAATCGGGCGTCTCGCCCAGATTGTATTGAGCTACTTCGGGCCGGACTCGGGCCTTACTCTTAATCCGGCCCAGTTTGTAATTGTCTCCCGATGCTTTCAAAAAGACCAGGCACACTTCGTTCTCTGATAAGTCGGTATATAGCTCTCCGGGCAGAAGGCCTAACATCGAATTACCATTTTTCGGGTGTCTAAATTCGATATCGATAACGTCCGGACATTCGCCTTTGATGATGGACAGAACTTTCGACGTGGCTATCATTCCAAGCAAGTCCTGCTGCCCTGGGAACAGGTTGCCTTTAACGATTTTCTCCTGACGAATGGACATTACCTGCACTTTGCAGACCAAATCAGCATTGGCTCTTGCCTGAAAGGAGCTGTTCAAATGCCAGCCGTTTGAACCGGCAGGGAAGCCGAATGATACGGCCCCGGACAATAACAACCATGCACAAAGAGTAACAAATGGGAATATTCTGTACGAAAAGATATCACGCTTCATGGTTCATTTTCTCCGAACGAATTCCTTAATTGCACGGCGGGATCAGAGATGAATTCTTCAAGATGTGTAGACTAAGCCGATCCGCGATCATCACACTGATACTATTATAGGCGTGAAGATCGATAAAACGTTCAGGATTTTTCTTAAATTATCCGGAATTTATTGGAACAGATAGGGATTTCCATCCTAAGGCACAAAGGCGTTTTCGTAATGTCTTATCTGCTCGGGGCCTTTTTCGCCAAGTATGATTGTTACCACATCGAAACGACAAGGACGATCCTCGATATCGTTGGTGGCGAGAAAGTGGCGTGCCGTCCGGAGCATTCTGGTTTTCTTGGCTTTTGTGACGGCCGACTCGGAGGGGCTGAAATCCTCGTTCGCCCTGGTCTTGACTTCGACAAAGACGAGCGTCCCGTCGGTATCGACCATAATAAGGTCGATTTCGCCGGTCTTGCAGTAAAAATTGCGAGTGAGGATTTTGAGACCTTTGCGCTTGAGGTATTTCTCGCAGCGTTTTTCACCCCATCGGCCGAGCAGCTCAGTTGATTTTCTATTTACGATTTTCGATTTACGATTGCCAAGCCGCATTTGTAAATCATAATTCATAAATGTTATCTGGATATGGTATGGTCGCTGTGCCGCTGGGCAAGCCTGACGGCCTTGCCGGTCCGGTCGCGCAGATAATAGAGCTTGGCCCGCCTGGTCTTGCCGCTTCGGATCGGCTTGATGTCGAGGACATTGGGCGAATGCAGCGGGAAGATTCGTTCGACGCCCTCGCTACCGACCATTCGCCGGACCGTGAAGTTTTCGTTAATGCCCCGGCCTTTGCGGGCAATGACCGTGCCGGAAAATACCTGCGTCCGCTCTTTTTCGCCCTCTTTGATACGGCAGTGAACCTCGACGATATCGCCTATCTCGAAGTGAGGGATCTTATCCTTGAGACTCTTGCTCTCAACGGCGTCTAAAATTTCAGTTTTCACTGATTTATCTCCTAAACTATCTATAGTCGATAGTAAATAGCCCTGATAGTGCACCGCACACCATCTCCAAAGCTGGTGGGCAATGCTTATCCTATGTTTAACTAACGACCGGATACTAAATATTAAACTGTGGATAATAACCATCTTTTACCCTAAGAGCAAGCTTTTTTTCAAAAAATCCCGTTTCGAGCCGCATTTTGCCTGTTAGAGCTGGCAGCCCCATCGTGCATCGGCGAAATTTATTGACAAAAACCCTGCTAATTTGGTAAAATCCAATAGTATCTCAACCAGCCGAAAAACCTTGCAGGAGGTCTGAAAATGTATCAGCGGGCAAATTTAAGTGTTTTGCTTGTGATTTTTGCATTTTTTACAGCATTTGGAGTCTGTGAAATCGCCGCCGGCAAGATTATCTATGTTGACGAAATCGCCGCCGGGGCGAATGACGGCTCAAGCTGGGACGGCGTATAGTTTTCTGCAGGATGCCCTGGCGGACGCCAACGAGGCTGAAAAGCCTGTCGAAATCCGGCTGGCCCAGGGCAGCTATAGCCCAGATGAAGATATTCTGAATCCGGAAGGCACCGCCGAGAGGCAGGCCACGTTCCAGTTGATCAACGGTGTCTCACTCAAAGGCGGCTATGCCGGGCTTGGCACGGCGGATCCCAATAGCCGGGACGTAATATTGTTTGAGACGGCCCTGGTCGGGGAGATTCGGCAAACCGGCTTCGGCGGGGGCAACAGCTATCACGTTGTTATCGGCAGCGGGACGGACGAAACAGCCGTGCTGGACGGCCTTATCGTCGCCGGCGGAAATGCAGATGGGCCGAGATTAGGCCGGGAGCCCGACTACGACTACCAATTCAGATATGGCGGAGGATTGTATAACGACGCCGGGAGTCCGACTCTGATCGACTGCGTATTCGTCGACAATTCGGCCTATATAGGGGGCGGTGGGATGTACAACTCAAACGGCAGCAATCCGGCCCTAATCGACTGCATATTCGACTGGAACTCGGCAGTTGACGGATGCGGAATTTACAACCTAAACAGCAACCCGATCCTGACCGGGTGTGTTTTCAGTATGAACATCGCACAGAACAACGGCGGCGGTATGTACAATGAGCAAAGCAGCCCGATTCTGACCGACTGTGTGTTCATCGACAACTCCGGCAGCTATGGAGGCGGGATATACAACAGCCAAAGCTCTCCGGCGCTGACCGACTGCATGTTTATCGCGAATACTACCTTAACAATCAGAAGCTTCGACAACACGCTGTCGGCCGGCGGAGCGATGTACAACGACCGCAGCAGCCCTGTTCTGAATAACTGCATATTTTCCGAGAACAGCGCATACGCATCTTTGATCAACTTCGGCGGCGCGATGTACAACAACGACAACAGCAATCCGGTGCTTACCGATTGTTCGTTTGAAGCAAACTGGGCCGAGAATTACGGAGGCGGGATTTACAATTCCGAAAGCAGCCCGACCCTTACCGATTGCATATTTAACGGGAACTGGGCGGAGGAGTATGGCGGCGGGATGTACAACAAGCAAAGCAGTCCGACGTTGACAAGCTGCTGGGTAATTTGGAACTGGGCCGCGGTAATAACGTCTTACCATGACTCTTACCCCTCCGGCGCGGGCATTTATAATGAGGCCGGCAGCCCGGTTCTCAGCGCCTGCTTAATAAGCGGCAATTACGCAGAGGGAGATGGTGCCGGATTGTACAATTCCAATGGCAGCCCGGAACTCGATAACTGCATAATCGCGGGCAACTGGACGATGGATTTCGGCGGCGGGATGTTTAATAGCTCTGGAAATCCGATGCTGACCAACTGTACGTTTTTTGGGAATATTGCTTATGAAGGCAATGCCATGGTCTGTGATTCGCCCGAGCGGAATTCGCCGGGCAATGTTCAGATGACCAACTGCATCCTCCGGGATGGGGGCGATGAAATATCGAATATCGGCGATTCAGTTATTACGGTAACCTACAGCAATATCCAGGGCGGCTTTCCCGGTCGGGGCAATATCGACGCCGATCCTCTTTTTGCTCAGGCCGGTTATTGGGTGAACTTCTACGATCCGAATATAATCGTCGAGCCGGACGACCCGAACGCATCATGGACCGACGGCGACTACCACTTAAAATCCGAGGCAGGCCGATGGGATCCGAACAGTGAAACCTGGGTGATAGATGATGTCACCAGCCCCTGCATCGATGCCGGCGATCCGAACAGCCCCGTCGCCTTCGAACCATCGCCCAACGGTGGCATCATAAACATGGGCGCCTTCGGCGGCACAACCGAAGCAAGTAAATCCCCCTCCGGCCTTAACGCCAGGTACGGCGGCGGTACAGGAGAGCCCAACGATCCCTACCTGGTCTACACCGCCCAACACCTGAACACAATCGGAGCCGAGCCTAACGATTACGACAAGCACTTCAAGCTGATGGTGGATATTGATCTGGCGGGTTATTTATATGATACAGCCCTTATTGCTCCACATGTTGGAAACCAAGACTTATTCAAGGGAACTCCTTTCACCGGCGTCTTCGACGGCAATGGTCACACTATTTCACATCTGACAATCGAAGGCGGGGGGTTGATGAGTCTGTTTGGTCAAATGGAATCCGGGGCGGAAATCAGGAATCTGGGAATAGTGGGTGTCAACATAGCAAGTTTAAGTATTGAGGTTGGTGGACTTGTAGCACACAACCAAGGCTATGTGACTAACTGCTATAGCGCCGGTACGGTTAGTGGCGATTGGTCTGTTGGCGGACTGGTGGGAGTTAACTACGGTACTGTGACCAACTGTTACAGCAACAGTACAGTTAGCGGGAATAATCTTGTTGGCGGGCTGGTGGGGATTAACTACGGTACTATAACCCACTGCTACAGCAACAGTACAGTTAGCGGTGATTGGCAAGTCGGCGGCCTCGTGGGTAACAACTGGGAGGATACTGGTATCACCTCAAGTTTCTGGAATACTGAGACTTCAGGACAGACCAGCAGTGCCGCAGGGATGGGCCTAACTACTGCTCAGATGCAGGTGGCCAGCACATTCCTCGAAGCCGGCTGGGACTTTGTGGACGAGACGGATAACGGCACGGAAGATATCTGGTGGATTCTCGAAGGGCAGGACTATCCCAGACTGTGGTGGGAACTCTCCGATTGACTATTTACAATTTACTATTGACTATTATTCCTGCTCCTTTAACTGTGCTTAAATCGGCGGTTTTTGAGCTGAATGCTGCTGAAAAGCACCCCCGCTTTTTTTGAGGGAAAGAGTATAAAAGCGGGGGCTTCGAAGGATTACAAGTTTCAAATTCAGCTTTTTGTTAAGATTCCGTTTCGATAATGCCCTTAAAATGCTCTGCGCGTGCGCAGCCAGCTTACAAGACCTACACCGATGCTGCCCAACAAAATGATTCCGAGGGCGGGGATCATTTCGGCAATACCATTAATTTGAGAATATTCCTGTATTTCGAAGCTCCAATCGTTCCATTGTGCCGCTGCCGTATCCCAGTTCAGGTCGGCGTAATCCTCGCCGATGGGCGAGATCATGTTGTTGGGCTCGATTTCATTCCGGTTAATATAGCCGGCAGGCTCATCACTCGACCATACCCAGGTCCCCTTCATGGCGGTATCCTTGAAAGCTGTCCAAAAACGGGTTCTGCTTTCTAAGTTCGCTATTAACCACGATTCTTTAGCGGTTTCATTGATTGTCACCAAATTTCCGCTCAATACAAAAGCGTTATTCTTCGAATTTACAGGCGATCCATCAGCTCCGGGAGACACAATATAATACCAATGCCCGCCGGCAGGATTGTATATCGGGGCGCATTTAGCAATGTCAATTATGCCGGCTGAGCAGGTGAAAATAGAGATAATTAGAGGTATCTTCTTCATTTCCCGTTAACCTCCGACTCGGAGGATTTTGCCCGTTAGACCTGCGTGTTATGCAGAGAAAAGGTTCCAATCGGTAGAATTTGATGGGCCGCTGGCTAAGTGCTTAAAAGAGGCGCAGGTTAAACCGATATCCCGCCTGACACCACTTCTCCTTTTCATGCCGTATCACCTCACTCTAACCTTTTCCTTACCAAATCACGTATCAGATAGCACAGAACTCCGGATACGCCTGCTACCTTCTATGTGTGAAAAAGCTCCTTCTTCGCCTACCTATTTGTACCAGATATTTGTTGTTAGTGTCAAGATAAAATTTACTGAAATTCATGCTAAATATAACAATACGTGGTCACCACAATAAGGATGTGCAATGAAGGCCGTTTTGTGCGAACTTAGGGGGCCGGGACGTTCATTTATTGGGGATTTGGAGTCATAAATTTTGAAAACAAGCCTTAGATTCTTGCAATCCGGCCGGGATTTTGATAGGATAGTATTGTTTAATGACGGCAGAGTTTTTCAAGGGCTTTCGCTGAAAATGTCCGTAAAACTGATGCCGCTCGGGAAAGGTCCTTAACACTTAAATCGGCAGTCGATAGTAAGTGATTGCGGCCGAAGGAGAAGAGCGATGAGAATTATGATGCACTTTTTTTACCCTGTCTTGTTCGTGGTTTTCGTACTGGCCGGCCCGTCTGCGGCCCTGGAAATCGAATGGGCGCCGATGGCCGAGAATCCGAGCTATCTGCTGGAACCTCCCAATCTTAATAATGCAGGGGGGATCGAGCATAGCTGGGCCAACGCCGAGCTCAGGGACCCGGGCCAGTTGGATCTGGCTGCTTTCAGAGAACAGATGATACAACCCGGCCGATACGGAGGCGGTATTGGCTGGGACAGCCTGCCCGTCGGGACGGAAGTAGCCAACGTTGAGGGTGTAAACTTCAATATCGTCGGTTTACCGTTCGAGGTAGGAATTCTGAGCACAACCAACAGGAATTCCATCAGGGTCATCGAATGGGAGCAGCCGCCGCCGGATCCGACTTCCGCAGGCTCGACATCAGGAACAAGATTGATTTCCCATTTGGATCGTAGCGGACCAAGCGAATGGATACTGGAGTTTCAAGCGCCGGAAGATTACCAGCTTCAGGGTTTCGGCATGGTACTGGCCAATTCCGGCTGGAACTCCGGCGGGGCCTCCATTTCATTCTACGATCCTGATGGCAACAGCACCGGGTTCGACTTCGCGGACGGCGTTCGTTTCCCAGACCATTCAACCGATGACAACTTTGTCGGCTTCTGGAGCGACACACCCATTACCATGGTCAAGATTTCTGCAAACAAGGACACATTCATAGCAAGGTTTGACGACGTAGCGATGGTATTTGTCCCGGAGCCGAGTACAATTATCCTGTTGGGCCTGGGCGGCATGGTACTGCTGAGACTGCGGCGAAAATAGGAAAACTTCGGATACCTAAGGCATAAATTTTCGGACAAAAGCCGGCGATTGGCTTTGATTGGCTTTGTTTTTTTCGACTCCGCAGGCCGGTTTGTTGCCATAATTTCCTTTCGAATAAGACTTTGCGTCAATTTGTGCCGGCGCAAATTGGCTTTGTTTTTTCAAATAGGTGTGGGGTGCGATGAATCGCACCAATTCCGTTCTTCGTTCTCGCAATACGCAGTACGCAGTACGCAATACGAACAAATTGGCTTTGTTTTTTCAAACAGCATTCTTTATTAGACAGGATTTACACCGATTAACACTGATATTTGTTTTTTGTCATTCTCCGCAGGACGCCTTA
>Ga0209121_10003948_pt1 | contig 14052 bp, 10 predicted proteins | sample Cruoilmetagenom3_FD_187292 | JGI IMG/M metagenome (GOLD analysis project Ga0209121, IMG submission 187292) | Oil polluted marine microbial communities from Coal Oil Point, Santa Barbara, California, USA - Sample 3 (SPAdes) (version 2) | ecosystem: Environmental > Aquatic > Marine > Oil seeps ...
AAAAGAGAGCACCTTGGTCATCGCCGAAGCAAGGGTGGTTTTCCCATGATCCACATGGCCTATGGTCCCCACATTCACATGGGGCTTGTCCCTTATGAACTTCTCCTTAGCCATCTACCTTCTCCTTTCGCTTATGGAGCCCACGCCCGGACTTGAACCGGGGACCGCATTCTTACCAAGAATGTGCTCTACCGCCTGAGCTACGTGGGCCTGTTGGATATCGGACAACAATATTTGCTTTTCCAACCTCTAAAAAGTGGGCAGGGGAGGATTTGAACCCCCGAAGGCGTATGCCAACTGATTTACAGTCAGTCCCCTTTGGCCACTTGGGTACCTGCCCTCGTTGAAAGTGATGGTAATTTAACCTCTCTGATAGCCTTGTTGAACTCCTAGGCTTGTAAGCCGGCGGAGGGATTTGAACCCCCGACCGAGTGTTTACAAAACACTTGCTCTACCCCTGAGCTACGCCGGCACGCGAGGGTTCCATTTCCACGCCTTTGGCGTGCTCAGGATCCCGAGGGACAAAACCGCTGCTCTGCCTTTGAGCTACGCCAGCGAAATTATGGACAAAACCGCTGCTCTACCCTTGCGTTATATCGGCTTTAATTTAATAATTATACCCACTAATCTTTCTTTGGTCAAGTTCAACCCCACCGCCAGGTGGTGCCTCCGGGCCCATCCTCTAAGATGATGCCCAGTTTGCTCAGTTCCTCCCGGATCTTGTCAGACAAGGGGTATAATTTGGCGGCTCGCAACTCGTCACGAACGCTCACCAAGAGGTCGACGAAGGGTGTGATGGCTACCCCCTTGGCCTCGGCCTCCAGTTTCAGGCCCAGGACGCCGGCCAGTTCCTTTAAGGCGTCTTGAGCGGCGAAGAAGGTCTCATCTCCTGCCCCTTCGTCTCTGGCTTGGTTGATGGCCCTCGCTAAGTTGAACAGGGTAGCCAAAGCCTGGGCGGTGTTGAGGTCATCGTCCATCGCCTCCTGAAAGGCCTGGTATGTTTCTTCTACCTTCGGGGCTAGTTCTGGGGAGGCTTGGCCATCTCCCCCGTAAGGTGGCCTGAGGGCGGCACGCAACCGTTCCCCTCCTCGCTCCGCGGCCAGTACCCCCTCCTCCGACCAGGTGAGGGAACTCCGATAGTGGGAGGAGAGGATGAAGAGGCGGATAGCATCGGGGCTATACCTCTCTAGTGCCTCCTGGAGGCTGACGAAGTTAGCCAAATGCCGGGTCATCTTCTCTTCTTCCTCCGAGGGACGGAGCAACCCGTTATGCACCCAGTATTTGGCGAAGGGCACCTTCCCCGTGTAGGACTCCGATTGGGCGATCTCGTTCTCATGGTGGGGGAAGAGAACATCCTGTCCTCCGCCATGGATATCGATCTGCTCTCCTAGAAACTTCATAGCCATGGCTGAGCATTCGATGTGCCAGCCCGGCCGCCCCGGGCCCCAGGGGCTATCCCAACTCGGCTCGCCAGGCTTGGCTGCCTTCCAGAGAGCGAAGTCCATAGGGTGCTCCTTGCGGGGATCGACCTCTATGCGAGCCCCGGCTTGCATCTCCTCCAGGGTGCGGCCTGACAGTTTGCCGTAGTCGGGATCGCTCGTCACTCTGAAGTAGACATCGCCATCTACCGTGTAAGCATGTCCTTTGGCGACCAAACCTTGGATGATCTCGATCATCTTGTCGATGACCTCGGTGGCTCGAGGGTGGTGATGGGCTCGCTTAACGTTGAGGGCATCCATCTCGGCGAAGAAGCGCTCGATATGCCTTTCGGCTAACTCGTTGACCGAGATGCCCAGAGCCTGGGCGGTCTCTATGATCCGGTCCTCGATGTCGGTGAAGTTTTGGACATGTTGGACGGTGTAGCCTCGGTACTCCAGGTAGCGGCGGAGGGTGTCAAAAAAGATGTAGGACATGGCATGGCCTACATGGCAGGGGCCGTAGAGGTTAGGCCCGCAGACGTATATACGAACTTCTCTATCCTTAGAGGGGACAAACTCCTCTTTACATCGGCTCAGGGTGTTATAGATCTGCATATCTCACCTCTCTGGGATGGTCTTGCCTAAGGCCAGGGATGCCAACCAGGCATCCCCCCAGACAGGTGCAACCGGGGATCCTTAGGAGGTTGGCCAATTCTCGTCCCTTTATCTATTTTACTCTTCGGCCGGAGGCGCGGTCTTAGCCTTGAGCCGCCACCAGTTCTACCGCCAGAGGGAGGGGTATCTTACCTGTATTTATGACCAGGTCGTAGAGGGTGGGGTCCAGCCATTCCACTCGATGATACCGCCTCAGGTATTCTCGGCGAGTTTCACCCTGGTTATCGCCTCGCAATGCCCCAACCCCTCCCGTTCCCTTATCGTCTCCACCCGCTGCTCGAAGGGGGCTACCACTTGGAGGTAGTCGTCCATGGTGGCCGCGAAAGGGGGAATGGGGGCATGGTTTTCATGCTATTCAGGATGCGTTCGATAAGACTCCGCTGCCCTTCGTATTCCATCTCTTGAAGGGCCACCTCTGGCACACCAGCCTCTTGGGCGGCTTGGCGGATTATCTCCCGATCTACGAACCGTAGCCCCAGCGCTTCAGCTACCCAAGCGCCGATCTCGCCTCCGTGGCTCCCCAATTGCCGGAAAACGGTTATCGCGGTCGTTCTAAGAGCCTTTCTCCTGCGGATGGGCGAAGATCATCCGCCCGGCAACAGTCTGTAGGACCCTGGTGACTACGACATCTATACCGCTACCTATGTATTGACGCCCATTCTCCACTACCACCATGGTCCCATCGTCTAGGTAGCCTACGCCTTGTCCTGGTTCCTTGCCCTCTTGAAGAATGTGTATCCGTAACGACTCGCCGGGCAGGTAAACCGCTTTCACAGCGTTAGCCAACTCATTGATGTTCAAAACCCGCACGCCTTGCAGTTCCGCTACCCGGTTAAGGTTGTAGTCGTTGGTGACGATGGGACAACGGAGGTTTTTGGCCAACCTTACCAGTTTCCCATCTACGTCCTTGATATCCTCCACATCCATGTCGGTGATACGGATGGGCACGACCGATTCCTTCCGGAGCTTGTTCAGCATATCCAGGCCCCGCCTTCCTCGATTCCGCCTCAGGGTGTCGGGGGAGTCGGCGATGTATTGGAGTTCATCCAGGATGAAGTGGGGAACGAGCATCGTCCCTTCGATGAAGCCGGTCTGGCTGATGTCAGCGATGCGCCCATCTATAATGACGCTAGTGTCCAGGAGGACCGAGCGGCCGTTGGGGCGAGAGAAGATCCCCTTGGAGAAACGGCTGCTGATGATGCCCATCAGATCTTCCTCCCTTATGACTAGGACGGCGACCCCTAAGGAGGCAAAGAGGAGGCTGGAGATTAGAGGCGTCACCTTCCCCCAGGGGGTGGGAAGGTTAGAGAGAGCGTAGGCGAAGGGGAGAGATATCACTAGACCGATGGCTAGGCCCAGCACGCCAGCCAAGAGATGTCGGGCTGGGATCTGCTTGATCTGGCCTCGAAACCAACGAAAAGGCCTAAGAATCAGCCACGGGGTAGCCAGAAGCCCTAACGCTCCCCCGGCCAGGATGAGGGAGAGGATATAGCGGATATATGATGGCGTATGGATTTCACCTGTCTTTTTGCCCAGGAAATCGGCTAGGAGCCAACCGAGAGCGCTAAAGAAGATCATGCCTACTAGGCGAGCGATCAGTTCTAATCTCATTTGCATCTCCTTTCAATAAAAAGAGTGTACCTCTAAGTACACTCGAGACAGAGTTACTACTATGCTGGGAGGCTCCTCCTCGACGCCCCTTCAACCCCTATGAAAAAGCCTCCCTATCCATCAGACTATCGATGATGAATCCTCGCTACCTCGTTGTTCTCGTGGGTACCTAGGGATAAAAGCACTCAAATTATCTATCTACCATACAGGTAGAAATGATCATTAATATGATAACATAAGGTTCCCCAAAAGTCAAAGGCGACTACCCTAGAGTAGTCGCCTCTTCTTCTTCTCTCCACATACCCTTTAGGAAGGGGGCTCTCCTTCTATCAACTCCAGGGCTCGCAGTCGTATCTCTTCCTCCACCACGTCAACGACGACGGTGTCACCGGGCTGGAATTCGCCGGCTAGCACCCCTTCGGATAAGGGATCTTCCACCCTTTGTTGGATGACTCGACGCAGAGGACGGGCTCCAAAGTGGGGGTCATACCCTTCTTTGGCTAGAAGTTCCTTGGCCTCTTCCGTGGCCTCTAGTTCGATCTCCTGGTAGCGCAGCCGTTCTTGCACTTCGCTGAGCATCAACTCCACGATCTGTTTGATCTCTTCTTTAGTGAGGGCGCGAAAGACGACGGTGGCATCGACCCGATTAAGGAACTCGGGTCGGAAGGTCTTCTTCAGTTGGTCGAGGACTTTCTCCTTCATCTTCTGGTACTCTTCTTCGGCGGTTTTAGCCTCGTCTCGATGAACGGCGAACCCCAGGGACATCTCGCGGGTGAGAAGTTCGGCTCCCACATTGGAAGTCATGAGGATGATGGTGTTGCGGAAGTCCACCCGGCGGCCCTTGGCATCGGCTAGATTCCCATCTTCCATGATCTGAAGGAGCATATTGAACGCTTCGGGGTGCGCCTTCTCCACCTCGTCTAGGAGGATCACCGAGTAGGGGCGACGCCGTATCGCCTCCGTTAGTTGCCCTCCTTCCTCGTATCCGACATAGCCTGGCGGAGCTCCTACCAGGCGAGCCACGTTATGGCGCTCCATAAATTCCGACATATCCAGTTTGATGAGTGCTTCCTCGCTACCGAACATGAACTCGGCCAAGGCCTTCGCCGTCTCTGTCTTGCCTACGCCCGTGGGGCCCAAGAAGATGAAGGTTCCGATGGGCCGCTTGGGGTCCTTGAGGCCCGCTCGCGCGCGCCGCACCGCTTTGGAGATGGTTTCTATCGCTTCATCCTGGCCCACGATCCGTTGGTGGAGAGCCCCCTCCATATGCAATAGCCGCTCTGACTCCTCGCCAGCGATGCTGGTAACAGGCACCCCGGTCCACATAGAGACCACCTCGGCGATCTCCTCAGCGGTGACTTGGGGAAGTTCGACCTCTTGGGAGCCTAGGCGAAGTTGCCTTAACTCCTCGCTCAGTTCCATCTCCCGGTCGCGAAGGTTTGCGGCTTCCTCATACCGCTGGGCGCGGAAAGCCTCTTCCTTCTTCTGGCGGATCTCTTGCAATTCATTGAGGTCTCCTTGTAGTTGGGGAAGGGGGGGCATCTTATACATCCTCACCCGAGAGGAGGCCTCGTCGACGAGGTCGATGGCCTTATCGGGTAGGTGGCGATCGAGAACATATCGGGCTGAGAGGTGGGCCGCTTGCTTCAAAGCCTCATCGGTGATCTCGAGATGGTGATGCTCTTCATACCGTCCCTTTATCCCTCTTAGGATCTCTATGGTCTCATCGATAGTCGGCTCTTCGACGAGTATGGGCTGGAAGCGCCGCTCTAACGATGCATCTCCTTCTACATGTTTCCGATATTCGTCCAGGGTAGTGGCCCCGATGCATTGCAATTCCCCTCTGGCCAAGGCCGGCTTGAGGATATTAGCCGCATCGACGGAGGAGCCCGCCGCTCCAGCGCCCACTATCATATGCAGTTCGTCGATGAAGAGGATGCTATGGGAGTCCTTTATCTCTTCGATGACCCGTTTGAGCCGCTCCTCAAATTGCCCTCGATATATGGTCCCTGCCACTAAGGAGCCGACATCGAGCATCACTAGACGCCGGTTGAGGAGTTCCTTGGGCGCTTGGCCGGAGGCGATCAGTTGGGCTAGCCCCTCCACGATGGCTGTCTTCCCCACTCCCGGCTCGCCGATGAGGGCTGGGTTGTTTTTGGTGCGCCGGGAGAGGATCTGGATCACCCGCTCGATCTCCTTCTGACGGCCGATGACCGGGTCTAACTTCCCCTCCTCGGCCCAGGCGGTGAGATCGATCCCTAATTGATCGATGAGAGGGGTCTCTTTCTCTCCCTTCTTCCCCTGGGGCCGGGCGGGGCTCTCCATCATGACCCGTGTCGTCTCCGTGCGAAGGCGGTCAAGGTTCACCCCTAGGCTCTTGAGGACATCTACCGCGATCCCCTCGCCCTCACGAGCCAGACCTAAGAGGAGATGCTCGGTGCCGATGTAATGGTGTCCCAAGCGTCTGGCCTCATCTACGGCCAATTCTATGACCCGCTTGGTGCGGGGGGTGAGGCCGATCTTCCCTATGACCCTCCGCTCGCCCCGGCCGATCATCTCTTCTACGGCCTTTCTCAGGGCGTTGGGTTCTACCCCCAGGTTCTTGAGGACCCGGGCTGCAACGCCTGTTTCCTCGCGGACTAGGCCCAAGAGCAGATGCTCCGTTCCGATGTAGTTATGGTTGAGTCTCTGGGCTTCCTCTTGGGCCAGGACTAAGACCCGGCGCGCTCTCTTGGTGAATCTATCGAACTTGTTGGCCATGCTTCTCTTTGAGGAGATTGGATCCTCCTAATCTGCGCTGAGAAGAGTAACAGGCTGGTATTTAGAGGCTAATTATTATTATAGCGGATTTCTGCCGGAAAAGCAAAAATCACCTCCTCAGGGCTATAACCTCTATCTCCACTAAGGCTGCCCGAGGGAGTTGGACTACCTCCACCGTGGAGCGGGCCGGGGGTTGGAGAGGGAAGAACTCTGCGTAGACGGTGTTCATAGCCGCGAAATCCTCTATACGGGCCAAAAAGACGGTGGCCTTCACCACCCGGTCTAATGAACTTCCCGCCGCCTCTAGAACAGCGCTCAAATTAGTCAAAGCCTGGCGAGTCTGGGCCGCGATCCCTTCGGCTAATTCGCCAGTCTGGGGATCGATGCCCAGTTGTCCGGCGGTAAAGATCAAGTCGCCCGCTATCACCGCCTGGGAGTAAGGGCCTATGGCGGGAGGGGCCTTCTCAGTGGACACGATCTTCATGTTGCCTCCCATCATTGGGTCACCACGTTCACCAAACGACCAGGCACATATATGACCTTCTTTATCTCTTTCCCCGCAGTGTGCCGCTTGACCCCAGCACTAGCCAAGGCTAACTTCTCGGCTTCTTCTTCGGAGATGGTCACCGGAGCCTCGGTCTTGTCCCGCACCTTGCCGTTCACCTGGATGACCAGGGTGAAGACCTCCTCGGCGGCCAGGGCCTCGTCCCACTGGGGCCAGGCTTGCTGATGGATGCTGTAGGGGTGGCCGGTGCGGGCCCAGAGTTCTTCGGCTATATGGGGGCAAGAGGGGGCCAAGAGCAGAAGCAGGCTCTCTATCGCCTCCTGCCAAGCCTCGCTCTTCACCACCGCGGTCTCTTTGGCCTTTATCAGGTAGTTGTTGTATTCCATCAGGGCGGCGATCATAGTATTGAAGGAGAAGGATTCCATATCCTGGGTGACCTTGCGGATGGTTTGGTGGGTCTGGCGGCGCAATTGGGCGATCTGGTCAGGGGTGGCCTCTCCTTGAAGAGCGAGTGGCTCTTCTAACACCAGGCTCCAGACCCGGTTCAGGAAGCGGTAGGCTCCCGCCACTCCTCGGTCACTCCACTCGGCGTCCAGTTCAGGGGGGGTTATGAAGAGGATAAAGGCGCGGGCCGTATCGGCACCGTAGGTGTCCACCGCCACATCGACAGGGACCACGTTGCCTTTGGATTTAGACATAGCGACCCCACCTTTGGTGATCATCCCCTGGGTGAAAAGGCGTCTAAAGGGCTCACTGACGCTCGTCAGCCCCATATCGCGGAAGACCTTAGTGAAGAAGCGGGAATACATCAGATGGAGGATGGCGTGCTCTATCCCTCCTGTGTACTGGTCGACCGGCATCCAGTGATCAGACTTTTCCCTCTGCCAGGGAACCTGATCATTCTGGGGATCGGTGTAACGGAAGTAGTACCAAGAGGAATCGACGAAGGTGTCCATGGTATCCGTCTCCCGCTCTGCCCCTCGCTCGCATCGTGGGCAAATAGTGTTGACGAATTCAGGGACGGTGGCTAGGGGCGACTTGCCTGTGCCTGTGGGCTGAAAATCGACTTCCTCAGGCAAAAGCACCGGGAGGTCCTCCTCCGGCACGGGCACTATCCCGCAATGTGGGCAATAGATGATGGGGATGGGAGTGCCCCAGTAGCGTTGACGACTGATGAGCCAGTCGCGCAACCGGTAACTGACTGCAAACTCTCCCTGCCCTTTGCTCTTCAGAAGTTCGATGACCGCCCGTTTCCCCTCCTCGGAGGGCAGGCCGTTAAAGGGCCCGGAGTTGACCATCATCCCTTGGTCAAGGTATGGTTCCTCCAACTCTTCTCCTTGCCAGCCGTAAGGGGCGATGACTACAGGGGTGGGGAGGTCGTATTTCTTGGCGAAGGCGAAATCCCTCTCATCGTGCGCCGGGACGCCCATGATAGCCCCGGTGCCGTAGGTCATAAGCACATAGTCGGCGATATAGATGGGAAGCCGCTCCTCGGTGAGGGGGTGGCGGGCGTAGGCACCGATGAAGACCCCCCTTTTCTCCCTCTCCACGGTCAATCTATCGATCTCCGTCTGGCGGCGGGCCCATTCGATATACTCCTTCACCTCTTTTTTGTGCTCTGGGGTGGTGAGTTTCTCTACCAGAGGGTGCTCCGGGGCTAGGACCATATAAGTGGCCCCGTAGAGGGTGTCGGGGCGGGTGGTGAAGACGGCGATGTCGTCCCCTTCCTCGCTCTTGAAGACGATATCCGCCCCCTCGCTTTTTCCGATCCAGTTCTCCTGCATCACCCTTACCCGCTCTGGCCAGTGCTCCAGTTGTTGTAGGTCCTCCAGGAGTTCGTCGGCATATTCGGTGATCTTAAAAAACCACTGCTCGACGTCCTTCTTGGTGACCTCGGTGTCGCAGCGCCAGCAGCGGCCATGAATCACCTGCTCGTTGGCCAGAATGGTCCCACAAGAGGGGCACCAATTGACGGGGGCATAGGCTTTATAGGCCAAGCCGCGCTCGTAGAGCCTCAGAAAGAACCACTGGTTCCATCTATAGTACTCCGGCTGGCAAGAGGCTAGTTCCCGAGCCCAGTCATAGCAAGTGCCTATCTTGAAGAGTTGTTCTTTCATCTTGGCGATGCTCTGTTCTGTCCACACCTTGGGATCGATGCCGTGCTCGATGGCTGCGTTTTCTGCGGGCAGCCCGAAGGCATCCCAGCCCATGGGGTTCATCACGTTGTAGCCTTGCATCATCTTGTGGCGGGCTACGAGATCGCCGATGACATAGTTTCTCATGTGGCCCACATGGAGATCACCGGAAGGGTAGGGATACATCACCAGGGCATAGAACTTGGGCTTCTCGCTATCCTCGGTGACGTGATAGAGTTTGTCCTCCGCCCACCTCTTCTGCCACTTAGGTTCTATCTCTTGGGGTATGTATTTATCAGCCATTTTGGATCACCTCTTCGGTCAGGGTCTTTTTGAGGTCGCTTTCCATGCTACCTCCTTCTTGGTCAGAGACCCCTTTGTCCCGCAACCGTTTTAATGGCTGGATATAGACTTGGCCCTTCGCCTCAGGGACGAAGGGCCACTCCGCGGTACCACCCTGCTTGACAGGTGGACCTGAGGGGACTTGAACCCCTGACCTTCTCAATGCCATTGAGACGCGCTCCCAACTGCGCCACAGGCCCACGATCTGTCCACTCTGGCGGGATAACGGTCGCGTCCGGCAGCGGCTACTTTGGGCCATGCCCCCTATGGTTCACCGCTGCGGCTCCCAGGCGAGTTCGGCCTTATGGCGCTCCCTCCACGGCGCATCTGCTCCTTCGGATGCTGAGCATCCTCAGGATGCGAACGCACAGGTTTCCACCACCCCGGCTCTCTGGGAGGGATAGCCTACTACTCCTGATCTTTGCCTTTACCTTAATGGGGAGGCTAGGTGGAGATGAGGGGATTCGAACCCCTGACCTCTACAGTGCGATTGTAGCGCTCTCCCGAACTGAGCTACATCCCCAAAAGCCCCTTTGTTAGATAGTATAGCGGAAGGGAGGGGGGTTGTCAAGCGGGCGGAACGAGGGAGGCAGGGTTAAGACCCCGCCTTTTCTTCTACGCGGTCTCGCGCTCATAGACCACCGGCAGAAGGGATTCCCAATCCAGGTATTTAGAGGCCGAGAGTATCTCCATTCCAACCAGTCTTTTCTCGGCATCGAAATCCAGGGCGATATCCTCATCGATATGGCGGGTAATAACCTCTCTTGAGCCTTCTACGAACTTTATGTATATGATATCGTATTTGGAGTCATAGGAGACTTTCATAGCGAGTCCTCCCATCGGCCGTAATAAACATAGACCGTTAGCACGACCAATTCATCGCCTTCCTCGACATATATCACTCTAACCTTTTTCTGGGGATACCTTTGGCCTTGCCAGAAGCCATCGTAGGCAAGGATCTTCTCCTTCGCTTTGCGCCCGCTCTTCGCTTCGCTGGGGGTACCTTCTTCTAAGGTTATTTTCACCTCATCCTCGGAGGCTCCCCTTTCCAGCATCCTTTCCCGAGCGTGGTCGATGATGTTGATGGGCATTATTGGAGCCCTCGGCTTTGGATAGCGCTTGTTCTTCGTCTATAGCATAACACGAGGAGAGGCGAAAAGCAAGAGCCTGAGCGAAACAGGGGTACGAACAGGCGTTCTAATTATAGCAGGGAAGGGGAGGTTTGTCAAAAGGAGTAGGACCTTGCAATCCCACTCCTCTTGATGCTCAGTGTCCACTAGACGCCCTCACACTCTATCGTTGGGAACATCCACTATTAAAGTGTCTTGCTGTGGCAGTCCCAGCAGAGTATCTCGCAATTTGCTAGGCCATCACCGCCTGTAGCACTCTTGTGGTGTGCTTCCCAGGCTCCTCGACCAGACCTACCCCTGTTTGCCCAGACCAACTTCTTGTTGCATCGGACATAGGGATGGTTGTGGGTGCGTCTCCTGCATTCGCACCAACCGCCTGCTCTCCGCCAAGCGCGTCGAACCGTGTCGTCGGAGAATGCCATTGTCCTCTCACCTCCATTCCATATGGGATTTGAAATCAGAACTAGTTGGGCGTTGATCGCCTATGCCGTTTGACCTTGGTCTTTTTGCCATTGGTCTTCCTCTTGTACGGCTTCACAGGGACGATCTTCTTGCCCTTGCGCGTCTTGGCCATGCTCTTTCACCTCCTTTCCGTTAGTATTATCCCAGGAGGATATGCACCCCTGCACCAGCCGCTAGGCAACTCCGGCGGGCCTTGACGAAATGTGATATAATAGAAGTAGCCTAGGATGGAGCGAACGCACATATCCTGGGCAGGTGCGCCCGACCAGAGTCGAACTGGTAAACCCCCGACCCCAAATCGGGGAGGCAGGCCAATTGCCGTCACGGGCGCGCATGGAACTGAGAGCTAGGGAGACTGACCTCTCCCTAGCTCTCGTCTATCAATCTCGGTTGTGTTCCTACGATGGCATAGGTATTCGGTGCAACCCTTTCGAACCTCTCATCGCGCAGAAGGGCCGTTGTGACCGACAAGGTTGGCCGTTGCGCAGACGAGCGCAATCCGCGCCTGCTAAGGGCCTCCCAAATGAGTCTTACATGCATGGCTTCTCCTGTTTCCTTAAGAAGCTCATAGGAAGCATCAGCGATTGTCATACCTGCGAAGCGAGCACTCTCGGCCCCCATTTCGAATTCACGCAACTCCGCTCTTTCTAGATCTGCCAGTCGAGCATCAATTCTATCAACCCTGCTGCGATACATCTCGATTTCCAATTCGAATCGCGCAAGTGTCCTGCGAAGCACATCAATAGCGTCCTTCATGCTGGTGATATCTATCTCTCGTGTGGCGATTCGCTCGATATAGCTCATGCGCCGATCCTCAAGCGACCGACGTTCCTCGCGCCCATTATGAATCCTACTCGCTATTGTAAGTCTTCGTCTGCCTGGTTCCTCGGCCATGTCTATGTCTCCTTTCACTATGCATTATACCACATTATGGCAAAAATTGCAAGCGGAGAATCTTAGAAATCTACGCAGAATTGGTTGGCATGAGAAACTTTGAGGTTCGGCGATTGAGCCTGAAGTTGATGCCTGGGGGAGTTTCGGAACTGGCTATTTGCCTTGGCTTAGCCAGGCTCTTCGTGTAGAATGTCAACCATGAACAAGGCTGCTTCGATGGCAGAACGAGTCAAGCGTTTTATGGTAGTCAGGGCCGATCCACTGCTCGCCAGTGGGGTGGGGCTGACTGCCTTTCTCCTCTATCTTCGCACGATGGCCCCCTCGGTGGCTTGTATCTTCTGCGATAGCCTGGAGTTTCAACTGGTCACCTATAGGCTGGGCATCGCCCACCCCACCGGCTACCCTCTCTATACGCTTCTGGGCAAACTCTTCACCTTTATACCTTTGGGGGATATAGCCTATCGTGTGAACCTCATGTCTGCCCTTTTTGCGGCCCTCACGGTGGCTTTGCTCTACCTGACGATGAGGTTGGCGCTTGAGTTTCGGCTGGCTGCCCTTGTCGGGGCGCTGGTCTTGGCCCTCTCCCCGGTCTTTTGGTCCCAAGCGATCATCGCCGAGGTCTATACCCTTAATAGCATGTTCGTGGCCCTCACTTTGTTCTTGCTTCTTCGTTGGAAGGACGCGGTAGAGGAGAGCAAGGAAGCCGATCTTCGTCCCGTGGCTTTGGTCTACGGTTTCAGCCTGACCCATCACCGCACCATGCTGCTCTTGGCCCCGGCCATGGCCGTTTTCATCCTGTGGGTAGATAGGGGGCTCCTTAAGAGGGAGTGGGCCAGGCTGGCCCCGCTTTTTCTGGCCCCGCTTCTCCTCTATCTCTATATCCCCATACGTGGCGTTTACACCTCTTCGCTTGACGGTACCTATGTGAACACGCTCTCTGGCTTCATCAAGCAGGTTACCGCTGGTGGTTATGGGGTGTTTTTGACCGGTGAGAGCCGAGGCCTGGCTTTCTACTTCACCCTCTTCCGCCAACAGTTCACCTTGGTAGGTTTAGCCCTGGGACTATGGGGTCTATTTTGGTTTTTCCGCCGGCCCAAGGTCCTGCTCCTCCTGGGCCTGGCGGGAGTGGCCAATTTCGTTTTCCTTCTTGGCTATCGGGTGTCGGACATCGAGGTTTTCTTCATACCCCTATTTTTGCTTTGGGCCTGCTTCCTCGGTGGGGGCTTGGCCCTTCTATGGCAAGGGGTGGTGGCCCTCTGGGAGCGGTTTTCGTCTTTGAAGAGGATCCGTAGATCCGGTTATGCAGCCTTTCTTATCTTGAGCGGGCTCTTGCCCCTCTATCTTGGGGCTGGGAACTACGAGGTCGTTAATCTGAGCAAGGAGTGGGGAGCCCATGATTATGGTGTCGACATCTTATCTTTGCCCCTGGAGGAGGATGCGGTCGTCGTGGGCATCCTGGGGGAGACGACGCTTTTGCGTTACTTCCAAGAGACAGAAGGGTTGCGGCCGGAGATAATGACCGTAGCGGCGGATAAGGAATCTTTGCGGCTGGAGGTGGTGGAGCAGCAACTGGCTGCCGGCCATCCCATCTATCTTACCCGCCCCCTCCCTGGGGCGGAAGAGAGGTGGCACCTTTCGTCCTTGGGCCCCTTGATTCGGGTGCGGGAGAGGCCGGCGAAGATAGGGGTTAGCCCTCAAACAGATAGTGACATCTCTTTCGGGGATGGTCTCCTTCTTCTGGGGTACGACTCTATAATTCAGGAATCTCATTCCCGTATGAGGGTGCGGGTTAACCTCTATTGGCAGGCCCTGGCGGAAACGGAGGAGTTTCGGGTTTCCTTGCGCTTGGTGGATTCTGCGGGACATCTGGCGGGCCAGGTTGATTCTGCCCCCGTTCATGATGCCTATCCCACTAGCGCTTGGCGGCCAGGGGAAACGATCGTCGATTCTTATGACCTGCCCGTGCTGGTGGGGGTGCCCCCGGGAGAATACTCCTTAGGGGTGGTGTTATACCGCCCCCAGACCTGGGAGGAAGTAGGGAGGGCCCAACTGGGCAAGGTCGTTTTGCCCAAGTCGTTCGACTTACCGGATGTGGCTTCCTTAGGGGTGGAGAAAGTGAC
>Ga0209121_10003949_pt1 | contig 14052 bp, 12 predicted proteins | sample Cruoilmetagenom3_FD_187292 | JGI IMG/M metagenome (GOLD analysis project Ga0209121, IMG submission 187292) | Oil polluted marine microbial communities from Coal Oil Point, Santa Barbara, California, USA - Sample 3 (SPAdes) (version 2) | ecosystem: Environmental > Aquatic > Marine > Oil seeps ...
AGAGACTAAGCACAATATCAGTACTGACAATCAGCCGTTATATTCATGTTTTTAGTGGGCATAAAAAAGCCCCTGAGAACAGGGGCTTAGTCTATGTAATGGCGGACCGGACGGGACTCGAACCCGCGACCTCCGGCGTGACAGGCCGGCATTCTAACCAGCTGAACTACCGGTCCGCAATTCTAACGAGTATACCCATTTTTTATCACGCAAAAAATGGTGGGTGAAGAGGGGATCGAACCCCCGACATTCGCCTTGTAAGGGCGACGCTCTCCCAGCTGAGCTAAGCACCCTTAGTTGGAAAAGCGGCTAGTTTACAGAGTCCTTCAAAGTTTTACCAGCTTTAAATGAAGGAATTTTAGAAGCTTTAATTTGGATAGCTTCACCTGTTTGTGGATTACGACCTGTACGTGCTGAACGCTCTTTTACAGAGAAAGTACCAAAGCCAATTAATGAAATAGAGTCACCCGCTTTAAGTGCATTACCTACTGATGAAATAGTCGCATCAAGTGCACGTCCAGCATCTGCTTTTGTAAGTCCTGATTCTTCTGCGATAGCGTTAATAAGGTCCGATTTATTCATTTTTTTCCCCAATTAGAATTGTTTATAAAGTATTAAAAAATAGTTTTTAAAACTGTTGGCGTTAATAACTAATTATATCCATTCTACTATTAAGCCAACAAAGTGATTTTATATCCTTTCAGCCCTATCAGTGTCAAGCACCATAAGGCTTTTAAGGCTTTTTTTTAATTTTAAATTAAAAAAATAGCATACCATGTATCAAGCAGATTTTAACTATCTTTTTTAATGTGCTGTTATTGTTTTGCTTTTTACTGTTTTTTTCTTATTCTCATCTGTTTTAGTTGATTTGTCACTGCTTTCAAGTGGTACCGGCACTCTCTCTAGCGCTATTTTAAGAACCTCGTCAATCCAGCGCACTGGAATAATTTTGAGGCTCTGCTTAATATTCGCAGGCATTTCTACTAAATCTTTCTCATTTTGATGTGGAATAACTACAGTTGTAATTCCTCCCCGTAAGGCCGCCAACAATTTCTCTTTTAACCCGCCAATCGGCAACACTTCACCTCGAAGGGTAATTTCCCCCGTCATTGCCACATCTGCCAACACAGGAATTCCTGTTAGAGAAGACACTAGAGCTGTACACATACCCACACCCGCACTAGGACCATCTTTAGGCGTGGCCCCTTCAGGAACATGAACATGGATATCATTACTTTGATAGAAGTCAGGCTTAAGACCTAATGTAGCAGATCGACTTCTCACAACCGTTAATGCGGCTTGAATAGACTCTTGCATGACGTCACCCAACTTACCGGTCAAAGTCAGCTTACCCTTACCTTCCGTAATCGCAGACTCAATTGTTAACAACTCACCACCAACTTCTGTCCATGCCAAACCTGTTACTTGGCCCACTTGATTTTTTTCTTCAGCCTTGCCAAAGTCAAAACGTTTCACACCAAGGTATTTATTAAGATTCCTTGATGTCACATTAATTTTTTTCTTCGGCTTACTTAAAAGAATATCTCTAACTACTTTGCGGCATATTTTAGACATCTCTCTATCGATGTTTCTCACACCTGCCTCACGAGTATAGTAACGAACGGTATCTCTAATCGCTGACTGACTGATGTGTAATTCAGAGTCTTTCAAACCATTATTTTTAAGCTGCTTTTTAATTAAATAATTTTCCGTAATATTAATTTTTTCATCTTCCGTATAACCAGAAAGGTTAATCACTTCCATACGATCTAATAATGGCCCAGGAATATTCATACTATTAGCCGTCGCTACAAACATAACTTCTGACAAATCGAAGTCTACTTCTAGGTAATGGTCATTAAACGTATTATTTTGCTCAGGATCTAATACCTCTAACAAGGCAGATGCTGGGTCACCTCTAAAGTCCATTGCCATTTTGTCAATTTCATCGAGTAAAAACAAAGGGTTTCTGGTTTCGACTTTAGATAAATTTTGTAAAATTTTACCTGGCATCGAACCGATATAAGTACGCCTATGCCCTCTTATCTCGGCCTCGTCACGCACACCACCAAGGGACATGCGTACAAACTTACGATTGGTTGCACGGGCAATAGATTGACCTAGCGATGTTTTACCAACACCAGGAGGGCCCACTAAGCAAAGGATTGGCCCTTTCATATTTTTCACACGCTGTTGTACCGCCAAATACTCAAGAATTCTCTCTTTAACCTTTTCTAAACCGTAATGATCTGCGTCCAAAACTTTTTGAGCTGCTGCTAAGTCATGCCTGATCCGAGTACGTTTTTTCCAAGGAACATTAACCATACAGTCAATGTAATTTCTTATAACACTCGCCTCGGCTGACATCGGCGACATCATTTTTAACTTATTAACCTCTGAGGCTGCTTTTTCTTTAGCCTCTTTGGTCATACCTGCATCAGAAATTTTCTTTTCAAGTTCCTCTATTTCATTTGAGCCTTCGTCCATATCGCCTAATTCATTTTGAATGGCTTTCATCTGCTCACTTAAATAGTATTCGCGCTGGTTTTTCTCCATTTGCTGCTTAACGCGACCACGAATTTGTTTTTCCATTTCAAGAATATCTACTTCACCTTCCATCAAAAGCATTAAGTGCTCAAGTCTTTCACGCAAATTATTTGTTTCTAAAATTTTCTGCTTTTCTTCTACTTTGAGCACCATGTGTGCAGACATCGTATCTGCAAGGCGCCCAGAACCTTCAATGCCTGATAATGAAGTAAGTACCTCAGGTGGTACTTTTTTATTTAATTTGACGTAACTTTCAAAAGCGGATGTTACCGTTCTAATTAGCACATCCATTTCTTTTTCTTCAAGGTCTAACTCATCTTCGAGTAACCCAACATCAGCCGTAAATAACTTATCTGTTGCAGCAATCTTTTCAATTTTTACGCGTTTCTCGCCTTCAACCAATACTTTAACGGTACCATCAGGTAGTTTAAGCAACTGTAGGATAGTCGCTAAGGTTCCAACCTCATAAAGATCCGTTTCTTTAGGGTCATCGTTATCAGGATTTTTTTGTGCAACCAGAACGATTTTTTTATTATCGTCCATCGCTAAATCAATAGCCTGAATAGAGCGTTCACGACCAACAAACAATGGAATAACCATATTTGGGTAAACAACCACGTCTCTAAGCGGAAGAATAGGTAAGTTTTTTAAATTTTGTTCGTCATTCATTTAATGAGCACCTTGAAAGATAGATAGGAGTTCAAACTTATATTGGGGCATGAAGTACAATTTTCAAGCGAGTAGATATAAAAAAAGGCGCTTAAAGCGCCTTTTTGGGAGTTTAAATATCTTTTATTCCGACGAAGCTAATTTATGCTCATTTTCATAGATAAACATAGGCTCTGACTCTTGGCGAATAACATTCTCATCAATCACCACTTTACATACGTTTTCCAACGAAGGTAGATCATACATAGTATCTAGCAGTATGTTTTCTAAAATAGTCCTTAAGCCCCTCGCCCCTGTTTTTCTAGCCATCGCTTTTTTAGCAACTTCTCTTAATGCTTCTTCTCTAAACTCCAGCTCAACACCTTCCATCTCGAAAAGTCTTATATATTGTTTAGTTAAAGCATTTTTAGGCTGACTGAGTATTTCTATCAGTGCGTCTTCATCTAATTCCTCAAGCGTAGCAACAACGGGCAAGCGACCCACGAACTCTGGGATTAAACCATATTTGACCAAGTCTTCAGGTTCTACACCTTGTAACACATCACCAACATCTAACTCATCACTTTCTGCAACAACTTCTGCTGAAAAGCCGATACCAACATTTTTTTGAGAGCGATCCTTAATAACCTTATCTAAGCCAGCAAATGCACCGCCTACGATAAATAAAATATTGGCCGTATCAACTTGCAAAAATTCTTGCTGTGGATGCTTTCGCCCACCTTGAGGAGGCACTGAAGCTACTGTTCCTTCAATTAGTTTCAATAGCGCTTGTTGTACGCCTTCACCCGATACATCTCGTGTTAATGAAGGATTATCTGATTTACGTGAAATTTTATCTATTTCATCAATGTAAACAATGCCACTTTCTGCTTTTTCAACATCAAAGTCACATTTTTGGAGAATTTTTTGGATTATATTTTCAACATCCTCACCTACATAACCTGCTTCGGTTAAGGTGGTCGCGTCAGCGATGGTGAAAGGTACATTCAGCATTCGAGCCAATGTCTCAGCCAATAATGTTTTTCCTGAACCGGTTGGCCCAATTAATAACACATTACTTTTAGCCAGCTCAACATCATCATCACCTCGTGAAGCATTTAAGCGTTTATAATGATTATAGACAGCGACGGATAAAATCTTTTTAGCTTGTTGCTGGCCAATAACGTATTTATCTAACGATTCTTTAATCTCAGCCGGTTTCGGTAAATCACTTCCTGTACCAGCAGCTTCATTTTCTTGAAGCTCTTCTTTAATAATATCGTTACAAAGCTCTACACATTCATCACAAATAAAAACTGAGGGACCTGCAATTAATTTTCTAACTTCGTGCTGATTTTTGCCACAGAACGAGCAAATTAAAAGCTTCCCATCATTTTCACTATTGTTTATGTCATCACTCATAAAAACCTCTTTTTCTTTAACACTACTACTATTTCTGACTACTTTAGCAGTCTCAATATGTCACTATACCTAATTATAGTGTATGACCAAGATTTAAGATCTGTCCAGTCTAAGCGACTACTTTTCCAACTCTTCAGTATTCCGGGTTTTTAATACTTTATCAATTAAACCGTATTCGACAGCTTTATTACTTCCCATAAAGTTGTCTCTATCGGTATCACCTTGAATAATATCAATTGGTTGCCCCGTATGCGCCGCCATTATATTATTCAAACGGTCTCGTATTAGTAAAATTTCTTTAGCATGTATGTCGATATCAGACGCTTGACCTTGAAAACCACCTAAAGGTTGATGAATCATCATCCTAGAATGTGGTAATGCATAACGTTTGCCAGTTGCACCACCAGTTAATAATAAAGCACCCATGCTGGCTGCTTGACCAATACACATTGTGCTGACATCTGGTTTAATGAACTGCATGGTGTCATAAATAGACATCCCCGCGGTTACCGAACCACCCGGTGAGTTAATATACAGGTGTATATCTTTATCAGGGTTTTCAGATTCCAAAAACAGCATTTGTGCAACGATCAAATTGGCCATATGATCTTCAACCTGACCCACCAAGAATATGACGCGTTCTTTAAGTAATCGAGAATAAATATCGTACGAGCGTTCACCACGAGCAGTTTGTTCAACCACCATTGGAACCAAACCAAGTGCAGTCGCTTCTTGTGTGTTTAGCATATTAATTCCCTTTTGTTTTTAATTAACTCGCTGCTTGCGCAGACGACATCAATTCTTCAAATGTTAATGACGTTTCGGTTACGCTTGCTTTCTCAAGCACCCAATCAACCAGCTGATCTTCTAACACAACGCTTTCAACCTTATTGCGCTCTTCTGGGTTAGCGTTATACCAGTTGATAACTTCTTCAGGTGAATCGTATGTTTGAGCAAATTCTTCAATACGAGCTTGAACTTTATCCGCTTCGGCTTTCATGTCGTTTTGCTTAATGACTTCTGACAACAACAAACCTAATTTAACGCGTTTAGCAGCTTGATCGTGAAATAGCTCTTTTGGTAATTCAGGTTGTGCTGGCTGACCCGCTTGTGCTGCTTTTTCATTTAATGAAGCCATCATTTGGTTGATTTCGTTATCAACTAAAGCTTCTGGTACTGACACTTCGTTGTTTTCGACAAGCGCATCCATAACTACTTGCTTACGTTTTGATGCTAAAGCACGATCCATTTCAGCCGTCATGTTTTTAGTCAGGTCAGCTCGGAAGTCCGACACTTCACCACTTTCTACACCGAACTCTTTAATGAAAGCTTCATCGATTTCTGGTAGCTCACTCTTTTCAACTTTATCAACTTCAACATCAAAAGCACCGACTTTGCCTGCAAAGTCTGCTTGTTGGTAGTCTTCTGGGAAAGTCACTTCAAAACTTAATTTTTCCCCTGTTTTGACGCCTTGTAAATTATCTTCAAAACCTGGGATCATGCTTTTCGAACCTAACACGATTGGAAAACCTTTGATGGGTTCTTCTGAAATAGGCTTATCACCTACTTTACCTTCAAAGCTAACCGTCACTTGGTTACCATCTTTTGCTTTAGTTTTTACCTCTTTCCAGTTTGCTTTTTGCTTTTGAATTTTCTCAACCATCTCATCGATGTCAGATTCTGCAATTTCCACAACAGGGCTGTTCAGCACTAAGTCTTCTACTGGGTTAATGGTAATTTCTGGATAAACTTCAAAGCTCGCAGAAAATTCGTAGCCTTCTGTTTTTTCATCATTCGGCGTAATAACAGGTGGACTTACTGGGTTGATTTTTTCTTCCATAATAGCCTTATAGAAGAAACTTTGAGTTAAGTCTGAAAGCGCTTCAGCTCTAACACTAGCACCAAATTTCTTTTTAAGAACGCTCATTGGAACCTTGCCAGGTCGAAAGCCATCAATACGTGCATTGCGCTTTACATCGTCATAACGCTTGTTAATGGCCGTGTCGACTTCTTCTTGAGGTACAACAATTGTTAAAGTTCTTTTAATATCAGAATTAGATTCAACAGAAACCTGCATAATTATTCTCTAGTGTAGTTTATTAATGATGAGTAAAAATATAGATGGTGCGAAAGGAGAGACTCGAACTCTCACATCTTACGATACTGGTACCTAAAACCAGCGCGTCTACCAATTCCGCCACTTTCGCATTTTGGTTGGTGATAATGTGCGGTATCATACCGACTCTTCCAACACTTTTGCACCTCTTTTAAGATTTTTTTTTTAAAAGTATATTTTTTTTATGAAAGCCTTCCTTTTTTTTGTTTTTTACTTCTTATTAGCATCCCTTTTAGCAGCGACTATTGCTTACCCATTATTTCAACTCGTTGGTAACGATACCTATCGTTTTGAAAGCTGGGTGACACGCTCTGCTCTATTATTTTTGGTTTTAGGTTTAATACCTTGTAGTAAATTTTTTGATCTAAGCTTGTGTTCAATTGGTCACAACCAAACCTTCATTAATTTTTTGAAAAAATCCTCATGCGGATTTATAGTCGGATTCGCAATTTTAGCTCCGGTGATTGCCTTACTGATATACCTAGATATTAGAGTATTAGCTAACGATGCTCACATAAACCTAACATTTATTTTTAAAGCACTCGCTGCTGGCGTTATTGTTGCGCTCATAGAAGAGACCCTTTTTAGAGGTTTGTTTTTCAAACTGACTGAAAACTGGCATGGTGGCTACACCGCTGTTGTTATTAGTAGCCTTTTTTATGCCATATTGCACTTTATCAAGCCGGCTGAACACATTGATCAAGCCTTATTAAGCTTTATCAGCGGTTTTGAAGTGATCATAAATGCTTTTAAGGGGACTTCATTTATGTCGGCCGATGATTTTTTTGCATTATTTGTAGTTGGCGTATTACTCGCTTTGGTTCGACTGAGAACCCAGACTTTAGCAGTTTGCATTGGCTTACATGCCAGCTGGGTATTTCTAATCAAACTCACAAAAGAACTCACCGATAGTAGTGACTCTTCGAACTGGGCTTTCTTAACAGGCCAATATGATGGCATTGTGGGTTGGCTAAGTTTTTCTTGGATCATTTTACTATCCAGCGTATACCTGATCTATATCATAAAATTGACTAATTCCCACCGTTCATAAAACGGCTTGCTTGACATACTTTAATGAGAGATTAGAATGGGAATCATTATCATTAACGTTTGAAGCCCATGTCAAATTGCCCTGAATTAAAAAGCCATTCAACATTAGCTGACATTGAAATTGGTCAAAAGGCAATGCTGAGCAAAGAGAAAATGGATCAAAAATTAGAAAAGAAGCTGTTAGCTCTTGGGTTTTCAAAGCTTATCCCTCTTCAAGTCACGCAAAAAAGAAAAGGTGGTATCGTTGTTAGCATTGGTAATGCGCGTATCGCATTAAATGAAGCGTTAGCACAACAAGTTCTTATTCAAACACTATGACAAAAAAATGCTGCGAAACCAGTAAGCCTGCAACACTCTCAAATAAAAACCCTGTTATTGCTGTTATTGGTAACCCCAATTGTGGTAAATCAACATTATTTAATACTATTACAGGCATTAAACAAAAAACAGGTAACTGGCCAGGGGTAACCGTCGAGCGCCGAGAAGGACTAGGCAAGGTCAATAATCAAGATATTATATTGGTCGATCTACCCGGCGTTTATGCGCTTGATAGCGATCGTGAAGCATTAGATGAACAAGTTGCACGCCAATACATCTTATCTGACGAGGCTGATGCTTTATTAATTGTTGCCGATGCGGCAAACTTAGAACGAAGCTTATTCCTCACCACCCAACTGCTTGAAACAGGCATACCTGCAGTCTTGACCTTAAACATGATGGACGTTGCAAAGTCTAGAGGAATGGAGATCAGCCCTGATGTTTTATCAGGCACACTAGGCTGCCCTGTTATCCCTATTATGGCTCGGCAAAACAAAGGCATTAGCCACCTTTTAGATGAACTCATAAAAGTCATATCGTACCCATCAAAAAAACATCTTCATGTTGATTATCCCAGTATCATCAAATCAGCTGTAAACGAAATAATTCCGACCTTAAACACCGAGCTAACATCACAGTTTGCATTACATTGGCATGCCTTACAATGCTTAGAAGGTTACTTTTCTCCTTCCACAACACAGCAAACAAAAGATACTTGCCACCGTTTACAAAACACCATTAAAGAAGAAACTAACGAAGATGCTGACACATTAATTGCTGCAAGCCGATATGAGTTTGCACATCACTTAACGGCTAGTGCTGTTGAACAAACACAAAACTCTAAACAGACATGGTCTGACCGTGTCGATAAAGCCGTGCTGAATGATTACTTAGGCCTACCTATTTTCTTTTTTGCCATCTATTTGATGTTTAGCATAACCATTAATGTTGGCGGTGCTTTTATTGATTTTTTTGATATTACAGCCGGCGCTTTATTTGTTGATGGGCTTAAAATTCAGCTTGAAAACCTAGCATTTCCAAATTGGTTTCAAGTGCTCCTTGCAGATGGCTTAGGTGGCGGCATCCAAGTTGTTGCGACCTTTGTTCCGATCATCGCCACACTTTATTTTTGCCTATCTATACTAGAAGACTCTGGCTATATGGCACGAGCAGCCTTCGTAATGGATCGGTTTATGCGTAAGCTAGGCTTACCCGGTAAGGCATTTGTACCGCTTATTGTCGGTTTTGGTTGCAACGTTCCTTCCATCATGGCGACCCGTACCCTAGAAAAGCAACGCGACCGTATTCTGACCGTCATGATGGCTCCCTTTATGTCTTGTGGTGCACGGCTTTCTGTATACGCCCTATTTGCTGCGGCATTCTTTCCTCATTCCGGACAAAATATTGTTTTTTTACTTTATCTACTCGGTATAGCCGCCGCAGTTTTTACCGCATTGCTCTTAAAAAGCAGCGTTCTTGAAGGCGAGTCAGAAAATTTTTTAATTGAACTCCCCCCTTACCATCGCCCTGCTATCAAAAACCTATTAATTCACACTTGGGAGCGACTAAAAAGCTTCATACTTGAAGCCGGTAAGTTCATTGTCTTAATGGTCATGGTTATCAATATCCTAAACTCTGTTGGAACAGACGGTAGTTTTGGCAATGAAAACAGTTCAAATTCTGTCTTAAGTGAGGTCAGCAAAACCTTTACGCCTGCCTTTGAACCGATGGGTATTCAGCCAGAAAATTGGCCCGCTATTGTGGGTATTTTTAGTGGCCTACTCGCTAAAGAAGTCGTGGTTGGTACACTCGATGCAGTTTATTCAAACTTAGAGGGTAATGCGAATGAAAATGAGGAGGGCTTTAGCCTTAAAGCCAAATTCTCAGATGCTTTAAGCCTCACTAACGAGAACCTTATTGATGCCTTTCAAAATATGGGAGACCCACTCGGTTTGCGTGCACTAGATGCCACAGACAATATTGAAGATGCAGCGATAGATCAAGATGTAAGTCACGCCCTATTTGGCACATTGGTGAAATACTTTGACGGTAAAGTTGGCGCTTTTAGTTATCTGCTGTTTATCCTTTTATATGTGCCTTGTGTAGCCGCTATTGCAGCGGTTAAGCGTGAAACTGGTACACGTTGGGCTTTATTTTCTATCTTCTGGAGTATGTATTTAGCCTACAGTATCGCGACTTCTTTCTATCAACTAGCGTACTTTACTCACCACCCAACTCAAACATTGTTATGGCTTAGCCTGTTCAGCGGTGGCTTTATTGCTATTTGGTTAATACTTCGCCAAACAGGCCAAAAACTACTCGCTATAGACCCCGCCCTCAATAAAAGCATATGATTTTATTAGATATTCGTGATTACTTAAAAGCAGCGGGTATGGTTCCGGTTCGTGATCTAGCCTTGCATTTTAATTTATCACCAGAAGATGCTAAATCAATGTTGGAGCATTGGGTTAAAAAAGGTTGCGCCAAAAAATTACCAGCAGGTTCACTATGCCAAGGCGGCTGTAGAAGCTGCGCCCCCGAGAGCATAGATATTTATCAGTGGAATACTGATAACCGCGTCTAAACAACCATAATAGTGCTACTGTTTAGTATTCAACTAAAACTCACTCCATCATTAAATACCTCCTTACTTAAGCGTAGAGTCAGCGACTATTTTAGGTAACGTCCAAAATTTTGCTTAACTTTAGCGACAGGAATTGAAACACCAAACCCAATATTGAGCGCGGAACCCTTCGCTACTTTAATGGTATTAACGGCCACGACATGTCCATTATCGGTAATTAAAGGTCCACCACTATTGCCAGGTAAAATTTGCGCATCGGTCACAATTCCTTTTGTTGACAGTTGCGTCACCGTCCCTTCGGTTAATTGATCTCGCAAGCCTAAGGGACTACCAATCGCATGTACACGCGTCCCTTGAGAAACCCCGCTTGTTGTAAATTTAAGATAAGGCGCTCTACACGCTTTCACTTTGAGCAAAGCTAGATCATCATCAGGCGCTACTTTTACAAGGTTCGCTCGGGTTTTAGTATTGTCCTTTAATATGATTTCAAATGATTGCGCTACATTTGATACCGCACTTGAAAAATTAAAATTCGATTGCTGTTGGTTAAATTCTTTCTCCTCCTCATTCAGCCGTCTTTCTGCGTCATTTAATCGTTGTCGATCTTGTGCAAATTGTCGTTTATACAGTGCATATTCTTGTTGCGCTAAGTCCTTTTGTTTTTCTGATGACAAACTATTCATATAAGTCCAGTAATCATCCAGTTTTTGCCTATTAACCTCTAATCGCTCTGCCTCATGACGTATCTGTCCTCTATTACGCTCAAATATCAATGCATTCTTTTTAATTTTTGCTTGCGTTGCGTCCCATTGCTTCCCTTTAGCTGGGCGCACCACATGCTTATTAGTAATTAAATAACAGTCCTGCGATACAAAAAAGCCTGAACCAGAACCAAGTTTACTTTTAATGGTTACCACCGCCATCGTCGCTTGCTGAACTGGATTTGACGATGGGTATTTAGACGTTAGTAACTCTACAAAGTCTTGAACTTTATCGTTTGATAAGCTAGAACTACTATAAGAGCGTGCTGTCGCTTCCACTCCTCCCTTTATAGGAGAATCAGAAAACTGCCAGTGTCCAGCTTCATCTTTATACTTAAATACCTCCGCTAGGCCTGTGCTTTGAAAAGACACCAAACAGACTGTTATTAAAGCAGCTATCAAATATGTCGAGTTTTTAAAATTAAACATAATAATTAGATTACATAAAAAAACGGATATAGGGGCAAAAAGTACAGCTTAAGTTAAGGCATATCTCACCCTCCTTCACAATTATCGTCTTCACTTGATTTCCCCAATCCACTTCAAGTTTTACAAATCACATGCTCATAATATAACAAGTCAACTTAATAATACTTATTCAGCATAGATTGCCATAAAAAACGAACACTCAATTCTTTTGCTTTTTCTGATCTGCATCAAAGCGTTAAAACTAAACGATGGTTAGAATCAACGGCACAAAAAGTATAAAGATGACAGGCCTTTTCTTTGTTTAAAGAAGTAAGTCAAACAAAAGACAGCTAAAGGCATGAGTAACAAAGCTGACCATTATCAACAAATTGGTAATGAAGAAGGCTGTATTGATCGCCGTTCCTTATGGGAAGAAGAGATTTACGAATAAAAGTTTAAATGTATTTTTGTAATTAATTTTATATCTAAGAAGGAGAGAAAAATGGTAAAAGTAATAGAATTAGGTTATTTAGGCCTAAATGTAACCGACACAACTGCGTGGAGAAAGTATGCAACTGAATGCATTGGACTTCAAATTGTTGAAAGTGCTCAAGATGACCGTTTTCACTTAAGGATGGACCTTCAACATCACCGCATTACTGTACATCAAACGGCGGACTCTGATGATTTAGCTTATATGGGCTGGCGTGTTGCTGGCCAAGAAGAGTTTAAAGCCATGCAAAAGCAGCTAACGGATGCTGGTGTTGCTTTTCGCGTAGGAACGCCTGAAGAAGCACGAGAGCGTCATGTGCTGGCTTTGATAAAACTTGAAGACCCATCTGGTACAGCTAATGAAATTTATTACAGCCCTCAAGTGGATGTGATGAAACCTTTCCACCCTGGCCGTCCTCTATTTGGTGATTTTATTGCTGGCGACCAAGGTTTAGGTCACGTTCTTGTGCGTTCAGATAATGATGAAGAAACCTATAACTTCTACAAATTATTAGGCTTAGTTGGGTCTGTGGAGTATAGAATCCCTATGCCAGATGGTAACTTTGCCGAACCTTGTTTTATGCATTGTAACGGTCGCCAGCATTCTATTGCCTTTGGTTTCCATGGCATGGTAGAGCGCCTAAACCACCTTCACATTCAATACAGCAATCTAGATGACTTTGGTCAATCACACGATATTATTCGTAATCAAGGTATTGATGTTGCTATGCAGTTAGGTAAGCATGCTAATGATCAACTTTATACCTTCTACTCAGCCACACCTTCTGGCTGGTTGATGGAGCTTGGCTGGGGTGATTATGTTAAACCAGAGACTCAGGAGCATTATGCTGGTGACATCTTTGGTCATGGCGTAGAAGCGTCTGGTTATGGTATGGACATTGATATATAGAAAACAATCCGATTCTATATTGACTAGATAATCGTCTCTTAGTGTAAAAACGCTCACATTAGTGGGCGTTTTTTATACAGAACAAGAAGAGTTGTCTCAAAAGTTTACTTCAACAGCTTTCTATACCCCACCACCCCTCTTGACTTAAAACCGCTGTAAAATCGTACATTAAAGATCAGGCAAAGACTAAAAAAACGATTGATCACCTCGTCACTTGTCCCGTTAATCTCATCCGGATTTTTTTTCTTGTTACGAACCAAATACCCTAAACAACTAGGTCATTGCTCATTTCGTACAATGGCAGAAGAGGTGAATTTAACGTGGACTGCCTAGCCTACCAGCTAGGAAAAAAATTGACGCTTGAAACTAATGCAATCTGCTACCCCTTTGACCCACAGAATTTCACTTTATGTGCAAGCAGTCAAAACGCTAAGCTCAAAGTTTTGTTCAAGACGTCGAACCACATCGAAAAGATATCTTATCCGTTCCGTTTCCACGCTCTTTAGTTACGCTTATGTATTGAGGTGTTTCAATAGCCTACATTTTTACTTAACGGTTATCCCTATCTTCTCAACGACTATCAGTTCATTATTTTTACTGGAGCTTTTATCTATAAGCTTTTTATCTATAAAAGAAAGGACGTCTCAGCAAGTGTCAAAAACTAACTCATTAATTAACAATTTCATAAAGATAACGGTTAATACAAAAGAAGTACTCTCCGCTTTGCTCAAGCCAGTTAAGCCCTGCTATCCAAGCATCAGAATCACTGTGGGTCAAACCCTCTCGGCCGATGGCA
>Ga0209121_10003951_pt1 | contig 14049 bp, 12 predicted proteins | sample Cruoilmetagenom3_FD_187292 | JGI IMG/M metagenome (GOLD analysis project Ga0209121, IMG submission 187292) | Oil polluted marine microbial communities from Coal Oil Point, Santa Barbara, California, USA - Sample 3 (SPAdes) (version 2) | ecosystem: Environmental > Aquatic > Marine > Oil seeps ...
TGGGGGACTACATCAGACCCTCGCTTCTGAGCCCTTGTAGCCTTCAAAGCTGAGACTATCAAAAATCCTTCTCTTATTGACCGGTTTCTGGTAAATTTGTACTAAGTCGAGGGGGAATGCCAGTGCTGCTGTCGATGACTATGGCTACCTGATTCATCATCGCTTATTGTAGCAAGGTTAAGGATATAATGCACTGCTATGTATAAACTGGCTTGACACCCTCCCTAAGCTTCATTAAAATGGGAAATGTAATTGATCTTTAACATAAGTTTATCTGGGTGGCAATTGCCTCAATAGAGAAGTTGGTGAAATTCCAACGTGGTGCCGCCACTGTAAATGGGGAGTCTCTTCCTTAAAGACCACTGGGAAACCGGGAAGGCGGAAGAAGACAACGATCCATAAGCCAGGAGACCTGCCCAGGTGACCATGCGTAGCTAGCCCTTCGAGCAAAGGGAAGACAAGGAAGCATTCAATCAATCCCCCTTGGCCCACGGGCTGGGGGATTTTTTTATGGGAAAGGAGGGAAATGACCGTTTTAAAAACTGAGCATCTCACCAAGAGGTTTAAAAAAATAGTGGCTGTCTCTGACTTAAACCTTCAGATAGAGGAGGGGGAGGTATTCGGCTTCCTGGGGCCCAATGGTTCGGGGAAGAGTACCACCATTGGCATGGTGCTGGGGCTTATCGCCCCCACTCACGGTCGGATTGAGCTATTCGGAAGGGATATAAAGGATGACCTTTCCTCGGTTTGGCCCCGAGTAGGAGTGGCCATGGAGAACCCTCCCTTTTATCCCTACCTTTCGGGGTGGGATAACTTAAAAATCTTCTCTCAAATCCTGGGTGATAATGCCGGCGCCAGGATGGAGGAGGTTTTGGATACAGTAAAGCTGTCCTCCCGGGCTCGTGATAAGTTTGGCACCTATTCTCAGGGGATGAAGCAGAGATTGGCCCTGGCCTATGCCCTGCTCTCCGACCCCCGGTTTCTTATCCTGGATGAGCCCACCAATGGTCTTGACCCGGTGGGAATGAGAGAGATGAGGGAGCTCATCTTAAGGCTTAAGGAGGAGGGGAAGACTATCTTTCTCTCCAGCCATCTGCTCTCCGAGGTGGAGCAGGTGTGCGACCATATAGGAATCGTCAAGGAGGGAAGGCTAGTTACTCAGGGAAGAGTGGATGACCTCACTTCTGAAATAGGCCTGGAGAAGCTCTTTTTGAAGGCCATCGAGGAGGGATAGATGTCTACACTGGTTAATATTGAACTATTCAAGCTAAGGAAGAGGAAGATAAGCTTTATACTCCTTGCTGTTTTGATAGGTATGTTCTGCCTGGTCTTTTTCAGCCACTATTACCTTGTGGAAAGCTCTGAGACAACCTATGAGGTGCTGGCTGCACCCCTTCAGTTTCCCGATGCCTTTAACCTCATCTTCTCCACCGCCCAGGGAGTGGGTACCTTAATTTTGGTCATCCTGGCCTCGTTTGTGGTGGGGGAAGAGTACAGCCAGGGCACAGTAAGGCAGATGGTGGCCAGAATTAGGACTCGCCCTCAATACTTAGGGGCCAAGACCCTATCCCTTCTCATCATGGCCCTCATAATCACTGTCATATCCCTGCTCGTGGGGGTTATCATCGCCTCGTTTACCACCGCCAAGCTGGGGGAACTAAGCCTGGATTTCATCACCCTCTCCCTCTTTGGGGATATAGGCCGGATGTTCGGAGGAACCGCCCTCACCTTAACCGTTAATGCCCTCCTGGCGATGCTGTTTGTCATCCTGGCTAAATCCGCCTGGGCGGGAATAGGGGCATACATCGGATATGGATTGGTGGAAGGGGTCTTTACCACCATGTCTGCTTCGATGGAGGGAGGGTGGCTTAAGAGTATTTCCTCATATATGATCACCCCCAATACCTATGCCTTCGTCCACCTGGAGGAGGGAGGACTCTCTTTATGGTTTCCCCAGCTTTATCCCGGTGTGCTCCACGCCACCATGGTGTTGCTCTGCTGGTGTGCTTTCTTTGTAGGAGCCTCGTTTTATCTATTCCAGAGGAGGGATATAACCGCTTAGAGGAGGTATGGATATGAAGAAACGGATAACAATATTTTCCCTGATAGCGTTGACCTTTGGCTTGGCCCTTCTCCCTTCGGTCTGGGGCGAGGAAGTTAACTCCAGTGGACAAAACCTAAAATGGGAAAGCCGAGAGGTTGCCGGAAAAAGTGAGATACCTCTGGGACTGGGGAAGATAAAGTACGACCTGGTATGGAAGGAACTGCACCTATTGGAGGGTACCGCTCAGCATGAGTTCACTCCTCTTTTCAAACCAGAGGGTTCCTGCACCTGGAGGTTCAATGAGGACTTCTCCAAGATTCATGTCGCCATGGAAATCCCGTTAGGAAATCCAGAGTATGAGTTAATCCGTGTGGAGGGCACCAATGACTATAAAGGGGTATGGGACACCGGCCTCCGGGGAGTCTTTGGGGTAACCTTGACCATTTATCCAGATAAAATGGTGGGAACTATAGGGCCTCTGGGCTTTCTTCTTAAGATAACACCCCCACTTTTAGAGGAAGAGGTGCCAGCAGGACTCCATTTCATATTCGAGGAGACAAGGATTGATTGAAGCAATGAGGCGAAGAGGGAGGGAAATAAAGCCCCCTGAGAAAAAGGTAAGGAAAGAGATGCTCTACACCATGTGTGATTTCCTTTCCGCCAATGGATATAACCTGTTGAAAGGAGGATAAATGAAAAAGTTTAGCCAAATATTCGCATCGGTACTGATTTCGCTGTTGGTCACGGTGGGTTTATGCCCTGCTCCAACAGTAGCCCAGGAGGAGAAGCCCAGGATACTGTTTGACCTCACTCATGCGGAGAGGATATCGGTAGGAGGAAAGGTATCCAATGTTGACACCCTGGGCAACCCCCGGATAGTTCCCCTGGATGATGAAGTGGTGCCCTTTTTAGATAAGAGCGGTTTTTCAGTAGCCGCGCTTGACTCGCCCCCCATAACTTTAGAAAAGCTTAAGGATTATGACATCCTGGTAATCGCCTCGCCAGACATAATTGAGGAAGGAAGGCCTGCCTACTTCTCCCCCGATGAGATTTTGGCCATTAAAGAATTTGTTCAGGGTGGGGGAGGTCTTCTTTTGGCTGGTTCCGTCATATTATCGGCAAATTTTAAGGTGGACCTCATCGATTATGCCAAGAATATCTTTGACTACCTGATATTCCGAAGACCCCTCCTGCCGGATGTAAAACTAGTTGCAGAGAGTCTTAAAACCAGGGCTTACTACCCCGAGGTCCTGAACGACCTTCTTAAGGAGCTTGAGGTAGGAATAAAGTTTAATAACGATATATCCTCGGGCACATTAGCCAATAATATGCGGGGGATGGGTGGCTTTGGGGAGATAATTCCCATTGCCGGGGCAGCTATTATAGGGCCAATTATGGGGATGGTGAGCATGTTGGGCCCGGGTCCGGGGAGCGTAGCTATGTCGTGGGGCTTCAAGGAGGATGGCGATGGCACCCATCCCCTGTGGGAAAGAGTAGATACCGTGTTCGCCGTTTCGAACTCCTTGGAGGTAGCGGAGGATGCCCATGTGATAGCCAGGCTGGGCGAAGGTGTGTTCACCGTGGATATGGAGGAGCTATCCCAGGGAGGGCTGCAAGAAGCCCTGTCCAAATATTTGAACCAGCTTGGGCCCCCTGAGGATATCATCGTAAAGCCATTGGGAAGCCGTCCTATCATCCTGGCTGAAGCCAAATATGGTCAGGGAAAGATAGTGGTCACTACGATGTTCCCTCTGGGTTGGGAGAGGAGAGGGGCGATGGCGGGTGTAGGGCCGATGTTTGCCATACCTATGCTGGGTTTTCAACAACTGACCCTGAATATGATGAACTATCTGTCAGAACCATCAGCATAATAGGTTTTCTTAAGTGAAACTATGGGAAAGGAGGGAAGATGCCACAACTTCTGGAGGAGTGTCAGATATTTTGCGCAGTAATATCCGAAAATATCCAGGCTATGCCCAAGATGATGATGATAATGATTGAGGATTGGATTTCCCCCACTTGTACGCACTGCTGGGATATTGTCGCCTCCATTCTTTGAGGGAATCCTGGGATGGTCCTGAACCCTTGACTGAATCCAAGAAGGGAGAAAGAAATGGGAGCGCTTTGGGAAGGGTATTCATGAAGAAGCAAAAACTTAAGAGCCAGGGAAAAACCAGGATAACGTATGTATCTATGCTGCCCTCGACGGGGATTTTGGAGGCATTAAAGGAGGTCAAAAGAGAATATGGCGATGTAATTGACCTTGCGGTATATGGTGTGCACGATGTGGAGAAAGAATTAATTTCCATCGATACTTTCAAGGAAGACCTGGCTTCCAGTCACTTTGTATTCATAGATGGCAGGGGTGGTGATAGGCTGGGCCAGATAATGTCCGAGGTCCTCTCCAAGACAGACAATGCTGTTTTAGGAATGGCGGGGGGCTTTTCCTACTATAGCTCTCCGGAGGAGGGCATGCTTGTGCGGGTGGGCTCGATAAGGTCGAAAGGAATGGCCTCGGGGAGAATGAAAGGGTTTTTAAATTCAAGGGTAGGAAGGAAGGTTCTTAAAATCATAACCCGCCTCTTCGCTAAAGACCTTGATATTAACAAAATCATGGATGAATTTGATATGACTGCCATAAAGGACCCTCAAAAGTTGGTGAATACCATGATGCGGATGGAGCGTCTAATAAAATTCACACCCGGGCTGGGAATGTTCAAAGATCTTAAGAATATAATCTTCATATTGATGTATTTTGGGCTGGGCTCGAGAGAAGACATGAAGAGTTTCCTGCTTCTTGTTGCCAGTGAGTACGGGGAATTAAAGCTGAGGACAAAGATGGAGCCGCCAGTAATTCGAAGGGAGGATGTGATATACCATCCTGATGCCCCGCGGTTTTTCGATAATCTAGGCGATTATAAAAGGTGGCGCGGCCTGGAGAAGGATGTAACTGTAGGGGTGATCTTTTATGGCTGGCAGCTTTATGAATATAGCCGTCCCACAGTAGATCTATTTGTTAGAACGCTGGAGAAGGATGTAAATGTAATTAGCATCGTTGCCTCCAGCATATCATATTGGAAAATCATGGAAAAATTCTTCTTTGAACATGGAGAGCCGATCATAGACCTGTTCCTATGGGCACCTGCCTCCGGCAGCTTGACTGGGCCGATGATGCAGTTTAATCCCAAAGAGTCGTTCAGGGTGCTTCAGAAGTTGAATGCCCCGGTGCTCGCTCCCTTCGGCATGATTCTGACACCGCTTGATTTCTGGAAGAAGTCGAGTGTTATCGCCCCCCTGGATGAGCTAATGTCAGTGATGACACCAGAGCTTGATGGGGCCATCGAGCCTTTACCTGCCTGCGCTATGGTGAACCAGATTGATTCGGATACTAACGCGAGATGGATAAAAACAGTACCCATAGAGGATAGATGCCTTAAGTCCTGTCGACGGGCCTTGAGATGGATAAGACTGCGTAAGAAAGAAAACAAAGATAAAAAGGTGGCCATCGTGATATATGGCATGGATGAGAGTAACCTGGGCGGGGGGGGTTTTATGGATGTCTTTGGAAGCCTTATAAACTTGCTCTCTGAGATGAAGGAAGCAGGATATGAAGTTTCGGTGCCGGAGAAAAAGGAGGATTTGCTCAACGCCTTCCTGGAAAGGGGGCAAGTAAACGCCAGTGACTGGACCACCAGGGAGAAAACAGCGAGGTACGCAGTGAAAATACCTTCTGAAAAGTATGAGGAGTGGCTTGATAATATTCCCCTCATTCCCCGGGAGAAGATGATAGATTCCTGGGGTGAGCCCCCGGGGGACATAATGACCTACGGCCAAAACCTGCTTTTGCCCGGGGTATCTTTGGGAAACATATTCATCGGGCTAAGTCCAGCCCTGGGGAATCCTGATAACCTAGAAGAGCTTTTAAAGTCGTTTCACGATAAGTGCACCGCCCCCATCCACCAGTACCTCGCCTTCTATAAATGGATAGACAAGGAATTTGACGCCCTCATCCACTTTGGAACGCATGGCTCACTGGAATGGAGGGCGGGAAAAGAGGTGGGTATGTCGGAGAATTGTTTTCCTGACGTGCTCATCGGTGATTCACCCCACATCTATGTTTACTGGGCAGGAGATGCCTCCGAGGCTACCCTGGCTAAAAGAAGAAGCTATGCCGTGATGGTAAGCCACATGTCCTCCCCTTACATGACCTCGGGTCTCTACGATGAGTACCAGGAGCTGGAGGACCTGATACATGAATACCACCGTGCCCAAACTCGGGACCCTAGTAGAGCAGAACTGGTCTACCAGAAGATAACTCAGATGGCGGAGAAAGCGCATTTTGAGGGGTCGGTGGAGGAGATATACGATAAGATTTACGAGATGAAAAGGTCCATAATCCCTAAAGGTCTTCACCTTCTGGGGGAGAACCTCGATGATGAAGGGGTGGTAGAATATATAACCTTTGCTCTCCGGTATAACCGGGGGGAGGTGAAATCTCTGCATCGCATTCTGGCCGAGGAGGAAGGCTACTCCTACCTGGACCTGCTCAAATATCCAGGTAAGGTTTGCGGGGACAAAACTTATGCCCAGGTGCTTTCTGATATAGAGGGGGTGGTGAAGCAAATTGCCTGGGAGATGATGAGGACAAAGGATGTTCCGGGGGTAGCCAAAGAAATGTTCTCCGGTTTTAGCAAGAATTCTAAGGAGGACATCCAAAAGGCGCTTTCCTTTGCCCTAGACCTGGTAGACCGGGCAGGGTCCTGCGATGAGCTGGGTGGAGTGCTTAGAGCCCTGGATGGGGGTTATCTCCTTCCCCGCAAGGGAGGAGATATCATACGCTCCCCCGAGACATTACCTACGGGGGGGAATATGTATGGGTTTGACCCCACCAAGGTCCCCACCGAGGCTGCCTATGAGAGAGGGGCGCAAATCGCCGAACAGGTGCTTAAGGAATACCTTGCCCGGGAAGGAAAATACCCCCAGAGTGTGGGCATAGTGCTGTGGGGATTTGAGACCATGAACACTGAAGGAGAGACCATAGGTGAGATCCTCCGCTTGATTGGTGTTGAGGTAATTTCCACGTTGACGGATAAGAAAAGTGGCTGGGGCTATCTCTCAGACCTAAGGGTCATCCCTTCCTCAGAGCTGGGAAGACCAAGGGTAGATGTGATGATAACCATCTGTGGCATGTTCCGCGACCAGTTCCCCCATATTTTAGAGATGCTGGATAAGGCATTTAAGATGGTGTCTGAGCTTCCCCCCGAAGAGGAGGAAAATCTGGTGGCCAAACACACGAGGGAGCTTACGGAAAAAGCAGTTGAGCTGGGCATTGACCCCAAGCTTTGTCATCTGAGGGTATTCGGCCCCTCTGAATCAGAATATGGAACGGGTGCCCTGACCTTTCTCATCGAAACTTCTTGCTGGAAAGACGAGAATGACCTGGCCGAGGCTTATATCTCGGGCATGAAACATGTTTATGGCAAAGATATCTCCGCCCGGAAGGTGCAGAAGTGTTTTGAGTACCATGCTTTAAATGTCCAAGTTGTTTCCCAGATCAGGGACTTTACTGACCTTGAGATAACCGACCTTGACCATTACTTTGAGTTCACAGGTGGGCTTTCTACGGCAGTAAAGAAGATCTCCGGGAAGAGGCCACATATGTTCATCAGCGACACCACCAAAGAGATAATCAAGACCGAGGATATTAAGGATGCCATCGAAAGGGGGGTGAGGACCAGGACCTTAAATCCCAAGTGGATAGAGGCCATGCTGGAGCATGGCTATGATGGGGCGGTGAACATCGAGGATAGAGTGGAAAACATCCTGGGTCTGGCCGCTACCACCGAGAAGGTAGCCAACTGGGTTTGGGATGAAGTGGCTGACCGGATAGTCCTAAACGAAGAGGTGAGAAAGAAACTGGAGGAGGCTAACCCCTGGGCACTTCAGGATATCATCGAGCACCTTCTGGAGGCTGAGCGGAGAGGATACTGGGAGGCATCGGAGGAGAGGCTTGAGGAGCTAAAAAATACCTCTTTAGAGGTTGAAGGTTGGATTGAGGAAAGGGGAGAAGAAAAGCCAAAAAGCTGGAAAGATACCCTGAGAGAGAAATATGAGGAGAAAGTCAGACCTTAAACCTTCTCACAGTGGGCGGTAGTGGATTTGAACCACTGACCTCTTGCGTGTGAAGCAAGCGCTCTCACCGCTGAGCCAACCGCCCCTGAATTACCTTTACTTCGCCAATCTATTGTAGCTCTGTTGTTAGCTATGCGCAATCTTTTTGTGCCTGTTCAGCACCTTCAGGACGCCGGCACAGCTTTCCTACTGAATGGCGACTCTAAATCTTTCTACTCCCACCTGAACCACTTCAGGGAGACCAAAAGTCCCACCACAAGCCACCCTGATAGTATCCCCAGGTTCAAAAGATTGTCCCCCAATCCTCCCCACCCTAAAATGACATCTCTTAAACCGTGATTTAATGGGGTGAGGGGTAAAACTTCGGCTACTGGCTGAAGCCAGGAGGGTAAATCTTCAATAGGGATAAAAATCTCGCACAGGAATATCATGGGAAAGAATATGAGCATAGAGATAAGACCGGCTGACCTTGGTGTCTTAGCTACGCTGGCCAGGGCAAAGGCCAGGGCTAAGAAGGAGAGCATTCCCAGAATGATGAGAGCTATAAGCTCGGGTATCGACCCTTCTACCCCAGCATCGAAGAAAAGCCCGGCCATAAACAAAAGCGAGATTCCAACGGCTATTTGGAGGCACTGATTGAGAAGATGAGAGCCCATAAATATCGATGTCTTAAGAGGAGTAACCCTGAACCTTCTTAATATCCCCAAGTTCCGATAGGTGGCGATGTTGATGGTCATGCCCATAAAGGAGGCGGCGATGATCACAATACCTATTCCTCCCGGAAGGAGGTATTGAGCTTCGCTTATATCTCCATACCCATATTCTTTTGGACCCTCCGGATATAGTAGACCAAAGAACACCATCCACAGGACGGGGAAGACAATCACCCAGAAGGTAGCGGCCGGCTCCCTCAAGAAGAGCTTAAATTCAGTGATGGCTAACTTGAATAGTGCCCTCAATCCCTTATTTCCTTACCGGTCAAGGTTAAAAAGACATCCTCTAAATTTGGCTTCTCCATATTCAAGTCGATAAGTTCCCAGCCTTTTTTATGGGCTAGAGTTACTAATTCCTCAAGCACCTTGCCAGGATCATTGGTGTACAGGATGAGCTTATCGCCGATTTGCTCTAGTTTACTCATGCCCTCCAGATACTCCACTTCCTTTATGTCTATCCTTTGATCAAGGCTAAAACTAATCTTGCTCTCGGCACTGATGCCCTGAATTAAGTCTTTGGGGCTGCCCAGGGCGATGAGCCTTCCTTGATCCATTATCCCCACCCTATCGCATAAGCGCTCCGCCTCCTCCATGTAGTGAGTGGTGAGGAAAATCGTCTTCCCCTTTTCTCTTACTCCTTGTATAAAGTCCCACATATTTCTTCTTGCCCGAGGGTCAAGTCCGGTGGTGAGCTCATCCAGGAACAGGATCTGGGGGTCATTAACCAAAGCTAAAGCTATAGCCAACCTTTGCTTCAAACCTCCGGATAGGTCCTTGTAGTAACTCTTAGATTTTTCGGTAAGCGAAAAGATGTGCAAAAGCTCATCTATGTCCACTGTTTTTGGGTAGAAGCTGGCAAAAAGCTCCATGGCCTCCCTTACTCTAATTCGCTCATAGATGGAGGTGGCCTGAAGCTGAGCCCCCATTATTTCCTTGAGCTTTGGGCCATCCTTCAGGGGATCAAGGCCAAATACGGAAATGTAGCCTGAATCGGAAAGTCTCAGTCCCTCTATAAGTTCGATAAGGGTAGTCTTTCCTGCACCATTTGGGCCCACCAGTCCAAATATTTCTCCTTCTTCCACATCAAAGCTTACCCCGTTTACGGCGATGAGCTTGCCATAACGCTTGACCACATTATCGAGGCTTATTGCGGTAGCCACTTTCTCCTTTCCTATAAAGGAGGTTTTAGTCATCAACTTTGTGCGGTGTCTAGGGCATACTATAATACAGTTTCAAGTCTACTCCAATTCTAGGGGTATTATACGCCCGAATTATCAACTCAAGCTACCCGAATCCAGTCCAGCTTCAGCCTGCTGGTATTCTTCTACTGACTTCTACTGAGCCGAGCTCCTGTTTTACCCTCGTTGACAGTATTGCTCTTACCAGGTATTCTGCTCATCAAAAGCCCATGATGGAGAACTTTCAGATAAGGGAAGCGCTTCCCCAGGATAAAGAGGCTATTCTGGAGTTCTGCCGGAATACCTGGGAATGGGGAGATTACATTCCCCTGGTGTTGGATGCGTGGCTCTCTGACCCCCAAAGCAGGCTTCTGGTAGTTACGGTTGAGGACAAACCGGTGGCTCTAGCTCGAGTATCCTGGTTAACCGCGAAGGAAGCCTGGATTGAAGGAGGAAGGGTAGCTCCTGAGTACAGGGGAAAACATATTGCCTCAAGATCCATGTCCCAAATCCTACAGATAGCGATGGAGATGGGAGCGGAGGTGGTCTATGGGAATACCCCTATAGATAATACTATAGTGGTAGGTATGATGGAAAGAATGGGCGCAGAGCGTATCGCCACCTTTATCCCCTACCATGCCGGTGCGATAGAGAATGCCTTCCAGCCTCTCCTGGTGGAGTCATATTCATCCTTCGCTGAGATTTGGAGTGTAATCGAACGCTCACAGATATACATGGAGGCGAGGGGGCTATACAGTACTGCCACACACCCCATAAGGTGTTACAAGCTTTCTCCGGAAGGGCTCAAAAGATTTCTGAATTCAGGTAAGGTTCTCACCTTGAGGAAGGAAGACAAAATCAGCAGTTTTGCCTTGCTGTCAGGCAACTCTCACCAGAAACTCCTGGTGGAGTATATCGATGGACAACCTTCATCGCTTTCTGAGATAGCTTACTCCTTAAGGGGTTACTGCTTCCAAAAAGGACTATCTGAGGTAGTGTTCGTACCTCCTGAGATTCCCTTTCTCCTCGAAGCTCTACCTTCGGCGGGGTACCATCCGGTGAAGGAGCACACTTTTTTGGTGTTCAAACTAGATCTTAGACAGGTCCTGTCGCGATTATCGGGTTGAGTTCAAGGGCGGCAAATTGACTTAAGCATAGCATTTGAAATATTCTGAAACATAAGAGGGCCATTAGCTCAGCTGGTTAGAGCGCAGTCCTGATAAGACTGAGGTCTCTGGTTCGAGTCCAGAATGGCCCACTTTGAAATCAAAGACACCACAGTCCTTCTGTGTGTGCTCAAACCCACCTGTGATACCATACTCTACACCTTTATAGAAATGCTCTTCGACACTCTGGCCACGACACATATCAAGTGTTCCACGACATACGCTAACCATCAAAAATGAAGAGATGAATAGTCCTGCAGGGGGCATGGATAGCCCCCCACCAGTCAGGTTAAACAGAAGGTCAATTATTTATTTCATCTTATGTTTCACCAGACTTTCCTTGCTTCAAAAATATTGCCCGAACTTCGGATAGATTATGTTTGTTGACGAGAGCCAAGACGGAATCCTCTTCTTCAAGCACAGTCCCACTGCTTGGAACAAGGAACTGATCATTTCGATTGATAAGCACGACCAGACTATCTTGCGGCATACTAAGCTCAACAACCGATTTACCAACGATTGCTGAATTGCGGAGAACAATAAATTCAACCAAATCTACATCTACCCCCTGGGTGGGGACAAGCTCGATGGGATAGTGTCGCTCGCGTTCAAATGGTGTGTCAACTTTCAGTAACCGTGCCATAACGGGGATCGACCAACCTTGAAAGAGTGCAGATGTAAGAACGACGAAGAATACAACGTTAAACATTAACTCTGCATTTGGTATGTCGGAAAGGAGTGGAAATGTTGCTAGAATAATCGGTACCGCCCCCCGCAATCCAACCCACGAAACCATGGTCTTCTCCCTGAGACTCATCTTAGTGAAGAGCAGAGAGACAAATACGCTGATGGGACGGGCGATAAACATTAAGAATACCGAAATCAACAAACTGACTGCTGCAATGGGAACGAGGTGCGATGGGAAAACCAGTAGCCCCAGGATTAGAAACATCGCAATCTGCATCAACCATGCAAGCCCATCGTGGAACCGCATTAGGCCTTTCTTACGAATGAAGTCGCTATTCCCCACAATCACCCCAGCAAGATACACCGCCAGGAACCCATTCCCACCAAGTGAAGTGGTCGCTCCATAGGCCAGAAGAACCAGTGATAGGCTCAACACGGGATAGAGACCCTCATATTCCAGCCTCAACCGCTTGATGAGAAGAATCATCCCCTTTCCCATGGCATAACCCATGACTGCACCAAGACCCATTTGTCGGATAAACATCGGGATTAGATTGACCACCGAAACAGTCGGATTGACTAGGAGATAGATGAGACCGATGGTAAGAAAGATGGCCATTGGGTCATTGCTACCTGATTCCAGCTCTAATAGTGACCTTAACCGTCCTTTCAGGTGCACTTTCTTAGTTCTCAGCACGGTGAACACAGCAGCGGCATCAGTTGACGAGACGAGCCCGCCGAGTAGCAAGCTTTCGAGCAGGGAAAAGTTGAGTACAAAAGTGGCAAAACAACCAACTAACAACGCAGTAATGAACACGCCTAGAGTCGAGAGAGCAAGCCCTCTCCAAAGGAGCGGACGAATGTTTCCCCAGGTGGTATCAAGTCCACCTGCAAAGATGATGAATGCCAGAGCCACTATACCTAAAGATTGAGCCAGTTGTGGGTCATCGAAGTAAATGCCGCCTGGGCCTTCTGAACCTGCAAGCATTCCAATGACCAGAAATAGCAGAAGAACGGGGATACCCAGTCTTCCAGATATCCTGCTGGCGATGATACTGAGGAGCAAAAGAATAGAAGCTCCTAAGAGAATGTATTCAATCGGCATCGTCATCTAAACCTATGCTTCTCCTTGTAACCAATGGCGCACAACAGAGACATATGCAAACTCCAGGTTCGCTTAGTCCATATTGGTACCAGTGGTAACCAGTTTGGCCGCAAAGCTATAGAGAAGCCAGAAGCCAATAAAACGAACGGGGAGACCCTTCCATTTTGCAGCTAGCATAATCGGGGTGGTGCTCTTTATATTCCTTTGTCGTGAGGTTTTAATAAGGTATGTTCAAGAGCTTATTGCATAAACCCATTGCTCAAAACTAAGTACCCCCACCGCCAGCCTTAGAGAATCCCTTTGGGTAACAGGTTCTTAACTACTATTATAAAACTTATGAGCTCATTTAAAAATCAGTGCTATAGCTTTGAGTAGAAAAATGACCAGTTTCAGAAAGCTGTCCTTTCGATGGTTTCCATACAATCTATCGTTAGGCTAAATTGTCCACAGGAGGCTTAACATGGCCAATATTCTCATCAGAGAGGCAAAGGGATCCGACCTACTAACAATTAGAAAATTGATGTTGGGACTCATCAAAGCTATAGACGATACTGAAGGTATTGATATCGAACTGATCCCTGAGAACTGCCGAAGCCTTTTAAGTGAGGCTAGCTCTCACTTTTCTGGTTGCAGAGGTAGAGAGAGTTGTAGTCGGTTTTATCAACTTGAATAGAGAATCATTTACATGATCGCATAAGAATGATTATACGAAATATATGCACGAATTCGCTTGTTTAGTTTATAGGCTCCATCCATGAAGGTCTTTGCAAGATACTTGCAAAATACCTAGCAGTCCGAGGTATAATTACTTAGGAAACTAAGGAAACCTCTGTGAATCATAAATTGGTGAATCGATAGAGTAAGGAGGTACGATGGTAAAGGTAGTCACGGACACTGCCTCTGGTATTGCACCCGAATCTGAGATAGCCAGGGAGTCAGGAATCACGGTAATACCCATGCATATTATTTTCGGAACTGAATCCTACCTGGATGGGATAGATATATCAGCCGATGAAATTTACCA
>Ga0209121_10003952_pt1 | contig 14048 bp, 16 predicted proteins | sample Cruoilmetagenom3_FD_187292 | JGI IMG/M metagenome (GOLD analysis project Ga0209121, IMG submission 187292) | Oil polluted marine microbial communities from Coal Oil Point, Santa Barbara, California, USA - Sample 3 (SPAdes) (version 2) | ecosystem: Environmental > Aquatic > Marine > Oil seeps ...
ACCGTCTTCGTCACGTGCGCCTGCACCAACGGACACAACTTGACCTTCGGATGGTTTTTCTTTTGCTGCGTCAGGGATAATCAGACCACCAGCTGTTTTCTCGTCTTCTTCAAGACGACGAACAACTACGCGATCATGCAGAGGTGTAAATGCCATTGTGGATGCTCCTATGAGTATTCCGTGTAAGGTGGTTGCCTTTTGGCACTCACCACCATTGAGTGCTAACGCTAGGTATCTAGGCAAGCATTTTAAGCGAGTCAAGAGATGCACCCATAGATTACCACTAATAGGTGACAAAGCTTTGTCACGGGCCTATATAAGGCCAAATTATTGCAGCGCACAAAACGAGTCATCTTATGATCAAAATTTTCGGCCACACAGCCCCCGACACCGACGCAACTGCCTCTGCCCTGATTTGGGAATGGTATCTGAACGAGATGCAGGACAAACCTGCCAAAGCCTACGTCCAAGGCGAACCAAACACCGAGGCCGCCTTCGTCCTGAAACGCTGGGGATTCGAGACACCCGAATTGCTGGATCTGCAAGCGGGCGACAAAGCCGTAATTGTTGACACCAACAACCCGGCCGAGCTGCCTGCAAATATCAACGACGCCGACATCAAACAGATCATCGACCACCACATGCTTGTTGGCGGCCTGACATCCAGCGTTCCGATAAACGTCACAATCCGCCCTGTTGCGGCCACGGCTACAGTGATGTTCAGCATCATGCGCTCGCCTGCGCAAAACACTATGCCTGACGCGATCAAAGGCCTGATCCTGAGCTGCATTATATCCGATACGCTTGAATTCCGCAGCCCGACAACAACGCCGCGCGACATTGATGTCGCCAACCGTTTGGCCGAGAACCTGAATATCGATATCCCCGAATACGCCGCCGAAATGTTCGCTGCCAAATCCGACATCGCACATTTTTCAGACGCCGAACTGCTGCGAATGGATTCGAAGAAATTCGAGGTCGGCGGCACCAACTTCCGCGTTTCCGTTCTGGAAACCACCAGCCCGGCAACGGTACTGGAACGCAAAGGCAACCTGATGGAAAGCATGACCTCGGTCGCCACCGAAGACGGTGTGGACCAAGTCCTGCTATTCATCATCGACATCCTGACCGAATCCGCGACTTTGCTGATCCCGAATGACTTCGTAAAATCCGTCGCCGAAAAATCCTTCGATTGCAAGGTTGATGGCGATTCCGTCCACCTGCCCGGCATCATGTCGCGCAAAAAGCAGATCATCCCAAGCCTGAAGGCCTAAATGACCCGCATAATCGACAACCTCGCGCAGATCGCCCACTCCTACGACGCCCTTTTCGTCGATCTTTGGGGCTGCCTGCACAACGGCGTTGAACCCTTCGCTGATGCCGTCACCGCCTTGCAAGCCTACCGCGCCCAAGGCGGCAAAGTGCTGTTGTTAACCAATTCGCCCCGCCCTCGTGCCTCCGTCAAACGACAGCTTGCGCGCATCGGTGTACCCACCGACACCTACGACGAAATCGCCTCCTCCGGCGACGCCGCCCAAATCACACTGTCCGCTGGCGTAGTTGGCCGCAAAGTCTACCACCTTGGCCCCGATCACGACCTCAGTTTTTTCACCGACGAGAACGGCCCCATTAATGTCGAACGCGTCCCCTTGAAAGACGCCGAAGGCATCGTCTGCACCGGCCTGTTCGACGACCTGACCGAAACGCCCGACGACTACCGCTTAACCATCCTGGATGGCAAAACCCGTGGCCTCAAAATGCTCTGCGCCAATCCTGACATCTCCGTTGATCTGGGCGACAAACGCATCTTTTGCTCCGGTGCCATCGCACAAGCCTACACCCAGGCCGGTGGCACCAGCCTTTATTTCGGCAAACCGCACTCGCCGATCTACCAACTGGCCTACGCCCGCCTCGCTGCTATCTCCGCTCGTCGCATAGACAACGACCGTATCCTGTGCATCGGCGACGGTATTAACACCGACATCCGTGGCGGCGTGGCCGAAGATCTGGACACCCTGTTCATCACCGGCGGCCTTGCTGCGACGCAAATCAGCGAAACCAACGGCAAACCCGATGAGGGTGAGCTGGCCGAATTCATCAAGTCAAACAAATTGACCCCGACCTTCACGATGGGTCACTTGCACTAAGGAGGACGCAGAAAATGCAAAGCACAACGCCAATCGGCACCATCTATATCGAAGACCTCGAAGTCGGAATGTCGCGCGCAATTGCCAAAACCATTGGCGACCACGAAATCGAAACCTTCGCCGAACTTTCAACCGATCACAACCCCGTCCACCTGAACGAGGAATACGCCAAAGACACCATGTTCAAAGGTCGTATCGCCCACGGCATGCTATCCGCTAGCCTGATCTCGGCGGTAATTGGCGAGCAACTCCCCGGCCACGGCACCATATATCTAAGACAAAACCTGACCTTCACGGCCCCCGTTCGCCCCGGCGATCACGTCGAGGCCACCGTGACTGTTCTGGAAATAGACCGCGCCAAACGTCGGGTTACCCTTGATTGCAAGTGCCGCGTAGGCGATACCGTTGTCTTGAAAGGCGACGCGCTGGTTCTGGCGCCAAGCCGCGAGATCGACTAGAGGCGCAGGCTTGGCCTGCTGACAGGCATGAAAACTTTCAAAACTTACACCGATATTCCGGTCGACAGCCAAGGCGCAGTCGTCGCAATGGGCAACTTCGACGGCGTGCATCTTGGCCACCAATCGGTCATCGCACTGGCCCGCGCCATCGCCGCCACCAACAATGCCCCCCTTGGTGTCATCACGTTTGAACCGCACCCACGCCAATTATTCGCCCCCGATGCGCCGCCGTTTCGCCTGATGAACGAAGAAACCCGCGCCCACCGCATAAACAAACTGGGTATAGACGCGTTGTTCGAACTGCCGTTCAACACCGCGCTCTCCCAACTAACAGCCGAAGAATTTGCACGCGATATCCTTACCAACGGCCTGAAAGTCAAACACGTCGTCATCGGCGCAGACTTCCGCTTTGGCAAAGGTCGCCAAGGGGACGCTGACATGCTGTGCGAACTCGGTCAACAATTGGGCTTTGGCGTAACCGTCGCCCCGTTGATTTCCGATGACAAAGGCGACTATTCCTCCTCCGCCATCCGCGAGGCCCTGTCCACGGGCCACCCCGAAGACGCCGCCCGCATCCTTGGCCACTGGCATCACATCGACGGCGTCGTCGAAAAAGGCGACCAACGCGGCCGCGAGCTCGGCTTCCCGACCGCCAACATATCGCTCGACGACCTGCATCTACCAAAATTCGGCGTTTACGCCGTGTTCTTCGACGTTCTCAATGGTCCGCACAAAGGCCTTTATCGCGGCGCAGCCTCGCTTGGCATCCGCCCAACATTTGGCGTGAACAAACCAAATCTCGAAACTTTCCTCTTCGACTTTACCGGCGACCTATACGACGCTTCGGTTTCCGTCGCCCTCGTCGCATATCAACGCCCCGAAGAGAAATTCGAGAACCTCGAAGATCTTATCAAGCAAATGAACATAGACTGCTTCGAGGCCCGCGAAATCCTTGGAAAGGCAAAAGCCTGATGCGTTCAAAACTATTCAACATTGTTTTTGTCATAGGCACGGCCTTGATTATGTCCACAGCCTACATTGCCAGCTTTTTTCTGCCCGCCAAATACATCAGTAAATGGGTGTATGCTTGGGGGCACTTCGGACGCTGGATCGTCAAAACGATACTTGCTGGCAACATCGAAATACGCGGGTTGGAACACCTCCCAACCGATCAGTCATACATAATTGCGGCAAAACACCAGTCCGAACTCGACGTTCTAGTCACCATTTCGATGTTTCCCGACCTAACCACGGCAGCTATGAAAGCGCTAGAGAAAACCCCGTTTTTCGGTCGTCTCATGAAAAAAATCGGTTTGATTGTTGTTGATCTGTCCGTCCCACAAAACCGTACGCAACAGATGATAGACGGTGCGCGCAAGGCTTTTGGCCAGAACCGCCCTATCGTCATCTACCCCGAAGGCACGCTAATGGCACTTGGCGCGAAGGCACGGTATCGCGGTGGTATCTGGCATATCTACAACGACCTGAACGTCAAAGTTACCCCTGTCGCCATGTCGCTGGGTGTAATCTGGCCGCGTCGCGACAAGATCAAATATGCGGGGAAAACCGGCGTCTATGAATTCCTGCCCCCGATCGAGCCGGGCCTCGACAAAGAAACTTTCATGGCCCTTCTCGAAGAAACCATCGAGACGGATACCATGCGCCTGATCGAAGAAACCGCCTCGGGTGATACCCTTGCCGCTGCCCAAGACCGTTACGCGCGCGGCGTCGGCAACGAAGATATCCCGTGGCAGGCCGCGCAAGACATTGAACGGCGAAATCTGACCAAAAGCTAAATACCCGTCTTGAGGCTTTCCTCAATATAAATTTCGCGCAGTCGTCGTGCAATCGGCCCTGGCGCAGCATCGCCCAACGCCTGCCCGTCAATCTCGACCACAGGCGTTACAAACGTCGTGGCCGAAGTCACAAACGCCTCGTCGGCCTCTTGCGCCTCTGCAATGGTGAATGGCCGCTCGACCACTTCCATCTGCATTTCGCGCGCAAACCGCAGTACTGAGGCGCGAGTAATCCCGCTAAGAATGTCATGTGACAAATCCCGCGTGATGATCTTGCCACCCTTAACAATATACGCGTTGTTCGAGGTCCCCTCGGTCACGCACCCGTCTTCCACCAACCACGCATCATCCACACCAGCCGCCTTAGCCGCCACCTTCCCAAGCGAGGGCGCAAGCAACTGAATGGTCTTGATGTCTCGCCGTCCCCAGCGAATATCCGGCATTGAAATAATCTTGATCCCCGTCTCGGCCGCTGGCGCTTCCGTCAGGTTCATGGTTTGCGTAAACATCACCAGGCTGGACTTCACCCCGTCAGGGAAAAGAAAACTGCGATCCGCAGCACCTCGCGTTACCTGCAAATAGACCAACCCCTCCACCAGATCATTGGCCCGTATCAGCTCGCGGTGAATCGCTTCAATCTCGTCGTCTGTCGCCGCCGGGGCCATATCCAGCTCGTCTAACGACCGCGCCAGACGTTTCATATGCCCCGTAAAATCGATCATCTTACCGCCCAGTATGGATGTCACTTCGTACACCCCGTCGGCCATCAGGAACCCGCGATCAAAGATGCTGATCTTGGCATCTTCCTCGGCCAGATATTCCCCATTCACATAAACTGTGCGGCTCATAGTATTCCCCTAATTCTCGTTTGATTATTTTTCGATAAACGCCACAGGCCCGTTCGCATCCTCGGCGTAATCTTTGGGCGCGTGATCCAGAACCACGGTGCGCCGTTTGAATTCGTAAATCATCACGTCGTTATCAATTTCAGATCGTATAACCAGACATTGCAGTAAATGCCGTGCCCCGTCGAACAAATCGACAAAACCGCGCAAATTCGGGGCGCGGCCAATGGGCATCGAAAATCCGGTTTCCCAAATTTTTATCACAGGATATTCCGTTTTCCCGTCATGCACCCGCAAACGGTTTTTCTTCATCGCGTCTTTCATACGTGCCTTTTGCAGACCCGCCATTACATCAGGTGAGAAATACGTTTCCATTACCAACTCCGCCAGCTACCGGCCTATCGTTTGCCAATAAACTCTTAACGTCAAGTTACAATTTCGAAGTTAGCTGCGCCTCTATGCCACTGCGGGCTTGCCGGACGGCGTAGGTTTTTCGGGCACATAATGCTCTAGTACTGCCGCCAGATCATCGGGACGCAACGGGGTTCGCATCAAACTGCGAGCGTTAGGAATAAGATCAAATATCGACCCGTCCGCGAAAAAGCTGGTGCTGGTCACCGCAATAATAGGCACATCGGGGCACCGATACGTGGCATAATCCGAAATCGAAATCGCCCCGCCATCGGGCAAAATCAAATCCAGTACCAACGCATCGAAATCCTCGAAGCGCAGTTTGTTGATCGCCGCCAGTTGCGTCGCTGCCTGCACGACCTCCACGCCTTGCCGCTGCAAGAACCGAGACCACAGTTCCGACAAGTCGAGATTGTGTTGTACCAATAAAATTCGCATCGTTTGCTCCACCACTCAATGCTAACAATTTCTACTAAGAATTATGTAAACATTTACCAAAAGTGTTAACAAATAGTTAACGATCTATATGCTGTGGCTAAAACTGCGATAGATACATCATAAACCACTAAAATATCAAAATTGAGTCGGAATTAAGACGGACGACTCCCCTAAAACTGATAGTCGAAGCAGTACCTAAGTGGTACGGAAGGGTAATTTCCCATCCCGAGTCGCTGGACCCCACATGAATACCCTCACCCTTCTTCTGATCGCCCTCATTCTTGACGCTATCCTGGGCGAACCCGACTGGCTGTGGGGCCGCGTCCCGCATCCGGCCACTTTGATGGGCCGCGCCGTGGAGTGGCTGGATGAACACCTCAACCATGGTGACTATCGTCGATTTACGGGGGGGCTTACCATCACCGCACTGATCCTTGGCGCCCTCATCCTTGGTCTGATTATCAAAGCCCTTCCCTATGCGGGTATACTCGAAGCCCTGCTCGCCGCAATCCTGCTGGCACAACGCAGTCTTGCAGATCACGTATCCCAAGTGGCCACCGCCTTGCGCTCCTCCCTCCCCGAGGGTCGCCGCGCTGTTTCCATGATTGTCGGTCGTGACCCGGAAGAACTCGACGAAAGTGCCGTTGCCCGTGGTGCAATTGAAAGTGCCGCTGAAAATTTCTCTGACGGTGTGATCGCGCCCGCCTTCTGGTTCCTGATCTTCGGCCTGCCCGGTATTTTGATCTATAAAGTTATCAACACCGCCGACAGTATGATCGGCCATCGTAGTGAGCGGTATCAGGATTTTGGCTGGGCCGCGGCCCGTATCGACGACCTTGTAAACTGGATTCCCGCCCGCCTATCCGGTGGGCTTATTTGTCTGGCCTACTGGTCCAAGACCGGATGGGACTCCATGCTGGTCGATGCCAAACACCATCGCTCCCCCAACGCCGGCTGGCCCGAAGCGGCCATGGCAAGCGTACTGGACATAGCCGTATCGGGCCCACGCAGCTATAATGGCACCATGACCGAACTGATGTGGGTAAACGAGGCTGGCCGCACCCACCTAACCCCCGAAGACATCGACGCCGCCGTGCGCGTATTATGGCGAAGCTGGTTCGTGGGCGTAGGCGTTCTCGCCGTTTTATGGTTGGTATTCTGACCTAAACGGCCATGAATTCTATACGGTTCCCGAACGGATCATCGCTGTAAAACCGTCGCGTATTTGGCAAGCGGTCATCCCAAATCACAGCAAACCCCGTTGCCTTCAACCGCGTGGCCAAAGCCTCCAGATCATCTACCCGCAACGCCGGATGTGCCTTCTTCGCAGCTCGGAAATCTGCCTCCACCCCAAGGTGGATATTCACGCTTTCATTCCCGAACCAGACACCGCCATTGGCCTTCATGGCTTCCGGTTTCTCAACCGCCTCCAATCCAAGGGCATCCACGTAAAACGCGGCGGCCTCCGCTTCCTTGCCTTTAGGCATCGCCAACTGAACATGATCGATATGTGAAATACGCATATTGCCCATGTATAGGGAAAACTCCCCCCTCTGTCGATCAAAACACGCAACGTAGCGGTTGCCAGCCCTCGCGATCCCATGCAAACTTCACCCAAACTTTACAGGAGCATCCCATGACCCAAGACATCGTAATTCTCGACGGCGCCCGCACCCCCATCGGCACATTCGGCGGCAGCCTCGCCGCCATCCCAACGGTCGACCTAGCCACCCACGTCACCACCGAGGCCCTGAAACGCGCCGACGTAGACCCGGCCAAAATAGGCAACGTGGTCTTCGGGCACGTCATAAACACCGAACCACGCGACATGTACCTAGGCCGCGTCGCCGCCATCAACGCAGGTATCCCCGACAGCACCCCGGCAATGAACGTCAACCGCCTCTGCGGTTCTGGCGCACAAGCCATCGTTTCCGCCGCACAATCGCTGATGCTGGGCGACGCGGAATTCGCTATCGCTGGCGGTGCCGAAAGCATGAGCCGCGCCCCCTATATCATTCCGCAAGCCCGCTGGGGCCAAAAGATGGGGGACTTCACCGCCACGGATATGCTGCTCGCCGCTCTAAGCTGCCCGTTTGGAACGGGGCACATGGGTGTCACGGCAGAAAACGTCGCCGCCGAACATGACATCACCCGCGAAAACCAAGATGCCTTCGCCCTTGAATCCCAGCGCCGCGCCGCCGCAGCAATCAAGGCCGGATACTTCAAATCCCAAATCGCCCCGATCGAAATAAAAGTCCGCCGTGACACCGTGCTGTTCGACACCGACGAACACCCTAAAGCTACCAGTGCCGAGGCCCTCGCTGGCCTACGCTCCGCTTTCAAAAAAGACGGCACCGTAACCGCAGGCAACGCGTCCGGCATCAACGACGGCGCCGCTGCGATGGTCCTTGCCACAGCCGACGCCGCCAACCGCGCAGGCCTGAAGCCCAAAGCCCGCATCCTTGGCTATGCCCACGCAGGCGTCCGCCCCGAGGTAATGGGCATCGGCCCCATCCCCGCCGTCGAAATGCTGCTGAAACGCACAGACCTGTCCGCCGAAGATTTCGACGTGATCGAAAGTAACGAGGCCTTCGCCGCCCAAGCCTGTGCTGTTACCAATGCGTTGAACCTGGACCCCGCCAAAGTAAACCCCAACGGCGGCGCAATCGCGCTGGGCCACCCTGTTGGCGCAACCGGCGCAATCATTACGCTGAAAGCCATCGCGGAACTTGAACGCACCGGCGGCTCCAAAGGTCTGATCACCATGTGTATCGGTGGCGGGCAGGGCATCGCATTGGCAATCGAGCTGATGTAACGCCACATTTCGCCCGAATGGTTAACGCAGATTGTACATACACATTGTGTACGGGTTGTGTACGCATTGTGCATACAAAAAACCGGCGTAAAAGCGACTGCGTTAACCTTTTCGGGCTACCCTAAAAACCCGCGAACTGCGGCCTCGAATTCACGGGGTTTTTCGGCGTGCAGCCAATGCCCCGCCCCTTCGATCACCTCGAATCGGGCATTTGGGAACAACGTCATAATGCGCTCGTGATGGGCCGGTCGAACATAGTCCGAATTCCCGCCATGCAGGAACAAAACCTCGCCTTCAAACACGCCCTCGATATCCGGAAATCCGATAATATCGGCCATCGCCGCGCCCAACACATCAAGGTTCAATTTCCAGCTTGCACCCTCTTCACCAAGCGTTAGGCTTTGCAATAAAAATGACCGTAGTTGCACGTCCTTAATCCGTTCAACCAACTGCTCATCCGCATCCCGACGTCGCTGCACCACGCTTAGATCAACCGCCTTCATCGCATCGATTTTATCCAACTGGCTATGGGAATACTCCACCGGAGCGATGTCCGCTACGACCAGTTTTTCGACCAGATCAGATTGCGATAACGCCAGCACCATCGCCGCTTTACCGCCCATCGAATGCCCCAAAACATCCGACCTTCCGCCGCGATTTTCAATCACGCGTGCAAGGTCGCCAGCCATGTCTTCATACGTATTAGTCGGTGCCCGAAAAGATGTGCCATGATTGCGCATATCGACGGAAATCACCTGACGTTCATCCGCCAGCCGTTTGGCCAAAACACCCCAGTTTCGCGCCGTCCCGAACAACCCGTGCGCAATCAAAAGCGGTGAGCCCGCTTCTTCGCCATTAACGACAGTATTTAGTAATTCGCTCATCGCAATTCCTTAGTTACCATGCTGAACGGTATATATTCAGGGCATCCACTTCACTTACTTCACGCGGGTTATTAACCAAAAGCCGCGTCTGCACCATGGCATCTTTGGCCATACGTTCACAGGCATCTTCCGGGATGCCAACATCCCGTAATCGCGGCGGTAATCCAACGCGCACAGTCAGGTCGCTCAACTGCTCGATAAACTCGGCGCAAACCGCTTGTGCCCCTTGTTTTGTGTCGATATCGGGAAATATATGTGGTGCCAGCTCTGCGTATTCACCTCCGCAATCGGGCGCGTTGAACCGCATAACTTGCGCCAAAATCAGTGCGTTCGACAACCCGTGCGGGATGTGGAAAATCCCGCCAATCGGATAAGCTAAAGCATGCACTGCCGCCACCGGTGAATTGGCAAATGCCATTCCCGCCAGCATTGATCCCAACAGCATCGCGCCACGTGCATCCAGATCATCGCCGTGGCTCACAGCCCGCTCGATATTGGCCCCTAAAAGGTCGAGCGCCTGCACCGCCAGCATCTTTGACATCGGGTTGTTATTGGCATTGCGCGAGGTATAGGCCTCGATCGCATGCACCATCGCATCAATGCCCGTCGCAGCCGTGATTGCAGGCGGCAAGCCAACTGTCAGTTCAGGGTCCAGAATGGCCACATCCGGCAATAGGATAGGCGAGGAAACCCCGCGCTTTTCCTCCGCCCCGACGGTAATAATCGAAACCGGAGTCACCTCCGAGCCAGTCCCCGCAGTCGTCGGCACCAGCACCAGCGGTAACCGCGGCCCCTTGGCATTGCCAACGCCCCAAGCATCGTTCAGGTCTTCCCCCGAACCCAGCAGCAACGCCACCATTTTAGCCACATCCATCGACGAACCGCCACCAAGACCGAGAACCCCCGTAACGCCTTGGGTGCGGCCCATTTCAACCGCGTTCATCAACGTTTCCAACGACGGGTCCGCCTCTATCGCATCAAAAACCACGACTCGATTTTCGAGCGCCTTTTCCACCCCTGCCGTAATCCCCAGTTTCCGCAATCCCTGATCGGTGACGAGCAGCACTTTCGTGCCCAGTTCATCAAGCGAAGCCCGCGCCAGCGCCCCTGCTGCAAACCTAATTTCCGCCGTAGTATTAAATCCAAATGCTTGCACGATAACCTCACGTATTGCTGTTTTCCGTTCCCAAAAAACCACACTGATTCGTCTCAGGCAACCTAAATCATTAACAAAACATTACCCTAAACCAGCCCCGAACATGGCTTTCCGCCCGTTTCGCCACAATTTCGCCACATTTCACAAAAGTTGTCGCTATATTTCTTCATAAATCTTCGTATAATTTTGACCCATGATTTTTGCTCTGCTATCGTACGGACGCAACTAGTAATTATTTTGTCAGTATGAATTAAATTAGGTCAGGTTACATGAAAAAGTACTTCCAAACGTCTATGTCTGCTTTGGCAGTAAGTACCATGGTCATGGGCGGTGTAATGACGGCAGTCAGCATCCCTGCAAGCCCGGCATTTTCGCAGGGCAACAGCGCAGGTAATCGTAACGAAAACAGCAACCGTGGTGGCCGCGACAACCGTGGTGATCGTGACAACCGTGGTGGTCGCGACAACAACAATAATAATCGCAGTGCCGCAGCGTCGTCGCTTGGGGCGTTGAACGCAGCGCACGCAAACGCCAACGCATTGGCGAATTCCTCGACGAATTCCCGCGTCGGCATGATAGCGGTCTACAAACTGGCCGTTGAAGCAACGGCTGAAGCCGGGGCTACGTTGGATGCGGCTAAATCTACACTTAATACGTTCATCGTAAAATGCGGGTCAGAGACAACTGAATTCTCGCTTACCGCTGAAGAGTGTCAGGGCCTGCTAGACGCAGCTACTGATAGCGCGCAACTCGCCGCCGAAGAAGGCGTGGCTGTGGCTCCGTTTACGTACGAATCTTACGTAGCTTCGTTGGAACAGACCGTTGCTGATGCTGATACCGCGCAGACTGATGCGAAAGTGCTGGAAGATATGGCACTCCAAGCCGCCGCAAATAAAGTAACAAACGACGAAGTGATCGCAGCTCTTTGGGATTTATTATAACTGCGGCCCTATAATCTCGACAGAATGATAATTTGAAAACACCCGGCAATTTTCAACGCGTGTTTTTATGTGTGCATATCCCCTTAAGGGTACGCGCACCGCTTGCCCTGCCCTTAAAAACCACATAAACGCGGCAATAACACAATATCGACCGGAGAATCCCCATGTCTGACTCAGCATTCGTTCCTAAAAAAGTAGTCCTCGCTTATTCAGGTGGCTTGGACACCTCGATCATTCTGAAATGGTTGCAGACGGAATACGGTTGCGAGGTTGTTACCTTCACCGCCGATCTCGGCCAAGGTGAAGAGCTGGAACCGGCCCGCGCCAAGGCGGAATTGCTGGGGATCAAACCCGAGAATATCCACATTGAAGATGTTCGTGAAGAATTCGTGCGTGACTTCGTATTTCCGATGTTCCGTGCAAATGCGGTTTATGAAGGGCTGTATCTGTTGGGCACATCCATCGCGCGCCCGTTGATTTCCAAACGTCTTGTTGAAATCGCAGCAGAATGTGGTGCCGATGCCGTCGCCCACGGCGCGACAGGTAAAGGCAACGATCAGGTGCGGTTTGAACTAAGCGCCTATGCCTTGAATCCCGACATCAAGGTCATCGCCCCATGGCGCGAGTGGGATCTTTCCAGCCGAACTAAATTGCTGGACTTCGCTGAAAAGAACCAAATCCCGATTGCTAAAGACAAACGTGGCGAGGCGCCGTTCTCGGTTGATGCCAACCTGTTGCACACCTCGTCCGAGGGAAAAGTTCTGGAAGACCCCGCTGTCGAGGCACCGGATTATGTTTACCAACGCACCGTCCACCCCGAGGATGCGCCAAACACACCAGAGTACATCGAGATCACCTATGAACAGGGCGATCCCGTTGCACTGAACGGCAAAGCTTTGTCGCCTGCCGAAATGCTAACCGCCCTGAACGAGCTTGGCGGCAAGCACGGCATTGGCCGTCTTGACCTGGTCGAGGGTCGTTTCGTCGGCATGAAATCGCGTGGCATTTATGAAACGCCGGGCGGAACAATCATGTTGGAAGCGCATCGTGGCATCGAGTCCATCACGCTTGATCGCGGCGCCGCACATTTGAAAGACGAGATCATGCCGAAGTACGCAGAGCTGATCTACAACGGGTTCTGGTACTCGCCAGAGCGCGAAATGTTGCAAGCGTTAATCGACAACAGCCAGCAACATGTCACAGGAACCGTGCGTCTGAAGCTATACAAAGGTATGGCGCAGACAGTTGGCCGCTGGTCTGAACATTCGCTTTATTCCGAAGAACACGTGACATTCGAAGATGATGCGGGGGCGTATGACCAAAAGGATGCCGCCGGTTTCATCAAGATCAACGCACTTCGTTTGAAATTGCTGGCAGCACGGGATAAACGGGTTAAGTAAGCCATCTTTGCAACATCGCTAAATAAGTTTAACATCAAAGGCAGTCCCGTTAATTTTCGCGGTGCTGTCGGATGTATTACTGAATAAGCGGATTTCAAAATGACAAAAAATAAAAATGGTGCACGAGTTTTCAAAATAGTTTTCGGCATCATGGGAATGATCTTCTTCGTGGCGGGTGCTATCCTGACCTTCCTGGCATATGACTTTATGAACAACGCGTTGCCTGTAACTGGCCGCGTGGTTTCGGTCGAAGTGGTCACCGGTGACGACAGTACAAGCTATAAACCAACGATCCGGTTCGTAGATTTTGAAGGACGCAAGCAAAGAGGGCAGACCTTTATGTCTTCCTCCAGCTATAACTTTGACATCGGTGAAGAGGTCGCGATCCTTTACGACATCCGCGATCCGGAGTCGCTGCGTATCAATACATGGTTTGCGACATGGGGCTTCGGATTGATTTTCCTGGGTGCTTCCGTAATTCCGTTTGTTATTGGTGGGCTCATTGGACGCAAGGCTAAAGGCAAGCGCAAGCCTCGACGGGGTCGTGACGTGACGCCGGTAGAGGAAGAAATGATCGGAGTTCACGGACGAACGAAGGGATTGATTTCTCGTGAAAGCCGCAGCGATCATGAACGCGAAACCAACTATGTGCCAACCGTCAGGCGTAACCGTTGATAGAAGCGCGCAAGATTGATTTTTATTCCCTAAGTCCGATCATCAAGTTGAAGGTGCGGGCAGATCAGGAACATCTGGTTGC
>Ga0209121_10003953_pt1 | contig 14047 bp, 8 predicted proteins | sample Cruoilmetagenom3_FD_187292 | JGI IMG/M metagenome (GOLD analysis project Ga0209121, IMG submission 187292) | Oil polluted marine microbial communities from Coal Oil Point, Santa Barbara, California, USA - Sample 3 (SPAdes) (version 2) | ecosystem: Environmental > Aquatic > Marine > Oil seeps ...
GAAGCTAGTAGACCAACACCGAATGTGTACGCCGCTTTGTTTACAGGGCCACCAAGGTCGAAACACATCATAGCGCCTAGAATCACACCCAGAAGAATCGCATTAGACGTTCCCATGTTGTTTAGGAAAGTCGTCATTGCGCTCATCACGCCAGAAACAGGGCCACCCACGATGTAAACCATCACCAAACCAGTGAACAAACTCGCGATAAACGGAATGATCAGGATTGGCTTGAGGGCTTCCATGGATTGTGGAAGTTGAACCTTGTCGGCAATGAATTTCGCTGCGTAACCGGCAATGAAACCTGCTGCGATACCACCTAGGAAACCTGCGCCCGTTGAGCTAGCCAGCATACCGCCGATTAGACCTGGAGCCAGACCCGGACGGTCAGCAATTGAGAATGCAATGAAACCAGCAAGAACAGGAATCATTAGAGCGAATGCAGAACCACCACCGATAGTCATCAATGCTGCTGCTAGTGTGCCTTCTTCTTTAAACGCTTCGATACCGAATACGAAAGACAGAGCTATGATCAAACCACCCGCAACAACTACAGGAAGCATGTGCGATACACCTGTCATTAGGTGCTTGTACACGCCTTTCTTCTCGTCAGCAGGTGCTGAATTTGAAGAAGCAGTGTGTTGGTATGGTTTAGCTTCTGCGAACGCTTTTTCCATCTCTTGCTTTGTTTTCTTAAGCGCAGGACCCGTTGTCGTTTTGTATAGCGCTTTGCCGTTAAAACGATCCAAAGGAACATCGATGTCTGCCGCGATGATAACAAGGTCAGCATCTGCGATTTCTTGGTCTGTCAGTTGGTTCTTCGCACCTACAGAGCCGCGAGTTTCCACTTTAATTTGGTGACCTAGGCGTTTACCTTCTGCTTCAAGCGCTTCAGCTGCCATAAAGGTGTGTGCAACGCCAGTCGGGCAAGCCGTAATCGCTACGATCTTTTTGCTGCCTGTGCTTGCCGTTGTAGAAGAGTTTACTGATGTACCAGTCACTTCCACTGTAGACTCAACTTGAGAAGCGTCTAGTACTGTTGCTTCTGCTACCGCTTTCTCTAGAAATGCTTTTGCATCTGCAGTGCATTCAGAGATAGCCGCTTGGTACACTTTCTTACCAACAAAACGTGCTTTATCAACGTTTGTGTTAGCTGCGATAACCACAACGTCGCTGCTGTCGATAGTGTCTTGTGATACGGTTGAGTCAGGTAGCACGCTTGATTGGCATTCAATAGCGGCGTTCCAACCCAGTGCTTTTGTTGCTTGCTCTAACAAGCCTGCTGCGATGATGCTGTTTGCTACGCCACTAGGGCAAGCCGTGATAATGGTAATATTCATAATAAACCTTTTGTCCTATTTGCTTGTGTCTAACTGGTTAGTTGGAGCACTAAGCGACTGTAATTGGATATTTTGTAGTACTGAATCCAGCTCTTGTTGGCTGGTAATGCCCACGCCTACCTGTGAAACTGCTAGAGCAGATAAGGCGGTTGCGAATTTAATAAGTTCTGGTTTTGGCATCTGTTGCATGTGACCCCAACATAGGCCAGCGACTAATGTGTCGCCTGCGCCAACCGTGCTTACCACTTGCATGCGCGGCGGTTGAGCATGTAGCCATTCACCTTGGTTTAGCCACATCACGCCTTCAGCGCCAAGTGACACCACGATGTTCTCGATGCCTTTTTCACTGAGGGCTTGGCCTGCGTGTTGGCATTGGTCGCGTGTGGTTAGTTCTGCATTGAACAGCTGAGAAAGCTCTTCATCGTTTGGTTTAATTAACCAAGGCTGTGCATTGATACCGGCTTTAAGTGCGTCACGGCTGCTGTCGAACAGCACCTTTTTACCTAGGTCACGCAAGCGTTGTACCCAAGAAGCGCAAAGCTCTGGTGATACGCCTTGTGGCAAGCTGCCTGCAATCACGAAGTAGTCGTGTGTTTCAGCAAGCTCTAACAAGGTTTCTTCAAACGCTTTGATAGCGTCAGCATCAACAGGAACACCTGGGAAGTTGATGTCGCTTACTTGGCCTGAGTTTTCTACCAATTTCACGTTGATGCGAGTCGCGCCGTCGACACGGATGAAGCGGTCAGTTGCGCCCATCTGTTCGAACAGTTGGCAGAATGCTTCTTCGTTATTACGACCAAGGAAACCAGTTACGGTAACCTTCGCGCCAAGCTCTGAAAGTACTTTTGCTACGTTTACACCTTTGCCTGCTGCATGTAGAGAACCTTTGTTCACTAGGCTGACTGAACCCACGTTAAGTGCGTCGATAGCGCCAGTCAGGTCTAGAGCAGGGTTTAGCGTAACGGTAACGGCTTTGATTTGTTTATCAGACATATCGATTCCTTAACCTTCACCAAGGCCTGAAGCGATAGCTTTACCAATCGATTCAAGAGCTTGTGCTGCATCTTCACCTTCAGCAACAAACTGAAGCTGATGGCCGTGTTTAACGCCAAGAGCGATCACTTTCATCAAGCTCTTCGCATTCACTTCTTTTCCGTCACCATCTAGGTTTGAAACGCGAATGGTTGACTCGAATTTCTTCGCTTCAGCGACTAGCATTGCACCCGGACGAGCGTGTAAGCCGTGAGCATTTTTGATTTTAAATACCGCGCAGTTGTCATCGTCTTGAGACGCTGTAGAAACCGCTTCATCTCTTAGAAGGCCAATGACTTGTGCTATGTCAGCAGTCAACAGTTGTTGCTGTTTACCTTCGAAAATCATTTTGCTTAGGTTCGCTAAAATAGATTGGTGAGCGCTGTTACAAGCGGCGAACGCTACCAATGCTTTAACGGGTGTGCCTTCGTACTCACAATGGTTAGCCGTTGAAACGAACGATACGCCAGTGCGAGTTACGCCTTTGTCGCTGCCCAACAACCAAAGGCCTTGGCCTAGGTGAGTCGGTGTTTTTGTTACGAGGTCAGCAACGAATGCGTTGTCCGTACAACCTGTATTCTTAAGTAGGCCGCCCGCTACTGCAGACATTTGAATCATGTCGCTTGCAGGGAACAGTAGCTGCACTAAAGAAGCGTCTAGATCGGCTTCAAGTTGAACTTCACCGTTCAGTAGAGCGATGATTTCGTCTTCTGATTTCGCTTGCTTTAACTTCTCTTCAACACCGTCTGCAGCGAGAACTTTGGTCAGTTGCTTAAGAATGCCTAAGTGCTCGTCAGATTTAGCCGCAATACCAATCGCAACGTAAACACGGTTGCCATCTGCCCAATCAATACCTTCAGGGAAGTGGTGTACCGCAACGCCTGTCTCTTTTACTAGGCCACGAGTATCAGTGGTTCCGTGAGGAATCGCGATGCCGTTACCTAGGAACGTAGAGTTCTGGTTTTCACGGTTCAGCATTCCTTCAACGTAGCCAGATTCAACTAAGCCTTTCACCGTTAAGTCGCCAGCAATGTTTTGGATTGCTTTGAATTTGTCTTCGGCAGTTTGGCCTAGAGTAATGTCAGATTTTGATAATTTAAGCATGGTGCCTCTTTAGCGTATCGCTTGAGAATTTGTGTTTCGCTACGATTCAGTTTAGAGCAAGAATTAGTGAACTTTACTCTTTGCTTGCTCTTTGTTTTACCCTGGCTGAATCGGTTCAGCATTTAGTGTAAAAAAATTCAGCAAAGCCGATTTTGGTTTTCAAAATAGTTTGCTGCGTGTCGTTAATTTGCTTCGGTTGCGATTCGTAAATAATGAAAAGCTTATTAACGACAAATGGCTCTCAATTCATTCAAAAGGATGATTGAAGTCACTTTTCAGATTTTGCTGAATCCTTTCAGCTTTTATACTGAATCGATTCAGCATATAATTCAACTAATCCAAGGATCAGAATATTGGTTATATGATCCTACGCACAAAATACAGGTCACCCATATGACACTTGATGAAATTGCCAAACTAGCTGGTGTGTCGAAAACCACTGCTAGCTATGTGATCAACGGCAAGGCGCAGAAATACAGAATCAGCGAAAAGACTCAGCAGAAAGTGATGGCAGTCGTTGATGAGTACAACTACCGTCCAGATCATGCTGCTTCGTCGCTGCGTGCTGGTAATAGTCGTTCATTTGGTTTGATTATTCCTGATCTTGAAAACAGCAGTTACGCGCGTTTAGCAAAATTGATAGAGCAGAACTCACGTAAAGTGGGCTATCAAATCCTGATCGGCTGTTCAGATGATGATGCTGAAACCGAACGTAAAGTCGCTGACGCTTTGGTGAGTCGTCGTATTGATGCCTTGCTGGTGGCGAGCTCTATGCCAGACGCTAATGAGTTTTACTTGAAGCTGCAAAACTCAGGCACCCCCGTAATCGCGATTGATCGTCCATTAGATGATGAGCATTTTGCTTGTGTGATCAGTGAAGATTTTGAAGCTGCGTTTGAGCTGACGCATTCTATTCTTGATGACAGTATTGAGAGTGTTGGTTTGATAGGTGCATTGCCAGATCTGAACATCTCACGTGAACGTCAGTTGGGTTTCGAAGCGGCAAACAAAGCGTATGGTCAACAAGTCGGGCTGTCAGAAAACAAACCTACCGTTGTTGGTTACGGCGAGCACTTTGACCGAGAATCTGGGCGTGAAATTTTTGAAGGTTGGATTGCAAAAGACGCAGTGCCCGATGCGATTGTCACCATGTCATACACCTTGTTAGAGGGTGTACTTGATGTAATGGTCGAAAAGCCAGAACTGGTTAATCAAGTGAAGTTGGCGACCTTTGGTGATAACCGACTGCTCGATTTCTTGCCTTTTAAGGTCCATTCACTTCCGCAGCAGTTTGAAGTAATTGCGGATAGTGCTTTTGCTCTGGCTTTGAACGCTTCTGCTAAACGTTATCAAGCGGGTATTGAATTAGTGCCAAGAAGCTTAGTTAGGCGAGGCTAATTCGTAAACGTATCTAGCTTGGGTTTAACAACAAACCTAGTTCTACTATCGCAATAATGCCGAGCAACAAGGCTAAAACTTTCCAAAACTGGATCGGGTTTCGGTTTATCAAAGGTTGCTTGGCTTTGCTTTTTACCAAGCTTTGGTTAGGTGTGTAAAGGTCGGCCACAAAGTCCCCTAACACTTGATGGCGTTCGCTTGGCGATTCGGCACACGCTTTTTGTAAAACCAAATCAACCCAAGCTGGTATGTCAGTACGCTTTTGTGTCAGCGATTGGTATTCCCATTGATGATGACGAGATTGCTTGAGCGATTGTGCAGACATCTCAGAGTAGGGCAGTTCGCCTGTGAGCATTTCATACCCGATGACTGCAATAGAGAATAGATCCGAACTTGTGGTCGCGGTATTGTGCTTTATGGTTTCCGGTGCAATGTAATTAACAGCGCCCAATGGTACCGAGTCTTGCTCTGATTTACTTCCTTCTTCAATACCTCTTACCAACACAGCCCCAAGATCAATTATTTTAATCTCGCCATCACGTTGAATCATGATGTTTTCAGGTTTTAAGTCTCTGTGCACCATATCTGCACGTTGTAGCACTCGGATACCTTGTGTGATCTTATCGAGTATATCGCGCACTTGTTTGAGTGAAGGTTTTGGATTGTCGTACATCCACTGTCTCAGCGTGATGCCTTCTACCCATTCACAAATTTGATATAGGAATTGCGAGTGTTCTGGCGTCGGGTAGACCTTCATTACTTTCTTGTTGTTCAGTAGGATTCCTGCCCATTGCTCGTTAAAAAACGCGCTCAGTTGTGCTGGGCTGTCGTGATACTGAACCGAAGGTACCTTGAGGACGAATTCGGTTTGTGTCTCTTTGTGCATGACACGGTATACATGGCTTCTTGAACCTGCATATAGGACTTCGAGTACCATATAGTTGTCGATGCTTTGCCCGAGCTTTAAAGCGGGTGGGATGGCTCGTTTAGCGAGCTTTTCATGGAACTCAATGAGCGAAGGCTTAGGTAGATGACTGACTTGCACAATCAAGCAGCTCACGTTATCAGAGCTATTGTGGCTTAAAGCGGTGTTACAGATGGTTTGTGCTGCATATTCGAAATCCGCTCCGGGTTTGTCGATGTGTTCCTTGAAGGTGTTAGGGGAAACAAACTCATGCACGCCATCTGATGTAAGGATGAAGCAGTCATTTTTTTTAATCGGTAGTGTTTGGTAATCAACGTTGAGTTGGTTATCCATACCTAAAGCTCGTGTTAGGTAGTGTTTCTGTCCCATATTCTTGCGGGTATGATCGCGAGTAAGCTGACGTAATTCGCCATCTCTCAATAGATAAATACGACTGTCGCCGACATGGAATATATGGGCGGTGTTTGATTTTAGGATCACGCTGCTAAAAGTGGAAACGAGCGCATTATGGTTAACTTGTTGAGTGGGGTGGATATTTGAGACTGAAGTGTTAAAAAGCCAAGAGTTGAGCGAGGTTAGGACTTTTTGAGCTGAACGTTGAATACTCCAGCTCTGCGGGGTTGAGTAATAGTCATCAATGAATTGCATCACGCTGGTATGGCTGGCTTTTTGACCGTGTTCACTGCAACTTGCACCATCCGCTATACAAGCAACACTGCCTTTTAACTCTTGCTCTGCGCGAGTTTTGGGGTGTTTTACAATGATTGCATCTTGGTTTTCATCACGTACGCCTTTATTCGAATAGCCACCAAACTTGAGCGTTAGTTGGTTGTTCGATTCCGGTGTGATGACTTGCCCTTGGCTGAATGAAATTGTCATAACTGTTCTTCTTCTTAACTGCTCTTCTTCCCGCTTCCTTGACAGAACCCCCTAGGAAGAACAAAAGCCCTAGTGAACGTAGAGCCTTTGAACGAAGCACCCAGCATTGATATATCGAAACTTGAATAAACTTAAGCGTTAGTACATTTAAGCATTAAAGATTCAAGCATAAATATGTCAGCTAAGGTGCTCCTCCCGATTTGACAATATCTACGTTAACCGTTAGTGCTCAGACTAACTCGAAACATTGATAAGCGTGACACTGCCATCGTCGTTAACTTCAGCAATTTGACCGTTAGGTTCTTCCATGAACAATAGAGTCACAAAGCCAAGTACCGCTGTTGCAGCAATCACTAAGAAAAACGTTTGGTAGCTCACGAAAGACAATACTGTTAGGTAAACTACCGCACCAACGTTACCGTAAGCACCAGTCATACCTGCAATCTGACCTGTCATGCGTCGTTTGATTAGAGGAACTGTCGCAAATACCGCACCTTCACCCGCTTGAACGAAGAAAGAACACGCCATTGCTGCGACAACCGCTAGCCATACAGGCCATGTACTGTCTACTTGACCCATTGCGAAGTAACCTACAGCAAGACCAATCGTTAGAATAAGCAGGGTTGGTTTACGACCGAATTTATCTGAAATCCAACCACCACCTGGGCGAGACATTAGGTTCATAAAGGCATAAGCCGATGCAACCATACCTGCAAGAACGGGTGTTAATTCAAAGGTTTCAGAGAAGAACAGTGGCAACATAGAAACAACAGCCAGCTCAGAACCAAATGTCGCGAAATATAATACGTTCAGTACCGCTACTTGCTTAAATTTGTACTGGTGAATTTCTGGTACTTCTTCTTTAAATACGTTTTTGTTCACTTTCCAAACTTGTGAAACTTCATATACGTAAAGTGCGGCTAAACCCACGTAAACCGAGTTAACCGCCATATCAGAAAGCATGTTGATGTTGGTTGGCGATAGTTTCCATGTTAGTAGAGCAAGAGCGGCATACATCGGGATCTTCATAACAAGTAAGAAGAAAAAGTCACCCTTTGATGTTACTTCCATCGCTGTTACTTGAGCCGGTTTGAAGTACGTTGAGCCTTTTGGTGTGTCTGTTACGTTTTTGTAGAAGATAAACGAGAACGCTAAGCTCATTGCGCCAGTAATACCGACTGCATAACGCCAGCCATCTTCACCACCAAACGCTAGAGCTAATGTGGGAAGTGTGAATGCTGCCGCTGCTGAACCGAAGTTACCCCAACCGCCGTAAATACCTTCTGCTGTACCCAGTTCATTGTGTGGGAACCACTCAGACACAAGGCGAATACCAACAACGAAGCCTGCGCCAATGAAACCTAATAGGAAACGTGCAATCGCCGCTTGAATGAAAGAGTCTGCCATCGCAAACATAAAACAAGGAATTGAACAGACAGCCAGTAGTGAAGAGTAGACCAACCTTGGGCCATACCTATCGGTTAACATACCAATCGCGACACGCGCTGGAATAGTCAATGCAACGTTGAGGATCAGAAGTGTTTTGATCTCTTCAGTAGAAAGACCAAGCGTGGTTTTCACCATTTGCAGTAGGGGAGCAAAGTTGAACCATACAACAAAGGTGATAAAAAAGGCCATCCAACTTAGGTGTAAGGTTTTCATCTTACCCGTAAATGAAAGCAGCGAAAATTTTGTGTTATCCATGGTTTAAATCCTTTAAATCTGGAAAATTACCAGGCTTGAGCACGTGCGTTACTTCCGAAATTCGAACGCTTAAATGTGCTAAACCTTTATGCCGAAATTACTCACGCCTTAAAGCGTTTTGAGGATGATGTCGGCTGTTTATTAACTGGCGATAGCAAGCGGTGCGAGAACTTGTACATGTTCACCTTGCTTGCGAACTTCAAATTTCATGAGCTTGAGTTCTGGTTGTTCAAGACATGTTCCAGTTTCTAAGTGGTAATGCTGCTTGTATAAGGGCGACGCGACATACGGTTCACCGCTTAATGAGCCAATGATACCACGAGACATCACATTCGCTTTGCCGATAGGGTCGTAGTTAGATAGCCCATACAGTGTGTCACTGCGTTTGCAGTAAAAAATAGCCACTTGGTTATCGTCTACTTTGGCGCAAATACCACCGTTTGGGGTTAAGTCCTTGGTGTTGCATACGGTTGTCCAATTTTCCATGACTTTCTCCTAGTCTAAAATTGAGTCTTTAATCATTTCTCTAATTTTTTCGTTTCTAAGCAGTTCGTTTCCGAGCTGCTGTAATCTTTGTCATTTGAGTCGTCTTTCTTGTCTTTATAGCTGAGCGGCGGGAGCGACTTGCTGAGCATGCCAGTCACTTCCTAGCGTTTTATGTTAGATGCTTTACCTTACTCAACTGTTTTTTGGGGGTACGACTACTGTTGTTTATAAAGCTGATGAAACTGATATTTATGAAACTTCAGTCACTTCGATTTGGTCAGCCTTGGTTAGCTTTTCATCGCGTTGCGAATCTAAAGACGCGCTAATGTTTGGTTTAGGAAAGCGCTGCTCTCGTTCTTTGATGAATGAAAGGCTAGTGTCCATCTCTTCGCTGTTGATGTAGTGCTGGAAGCGCTTCATCTTTTCAGGGTTTTCGATGGTGGTTTTCCATTCACACTGGTATTTCTCGATGTTGAGCGCGATGTCGGCTTCAAGTTCTTCAACAACATTGAGCTTGTCTTCAATCACGACTTGTTTGAGGTATTCAATGCCGCCTTCAAGGTTTTCCATCCATACTGATGTGCGTTGCAGGCGATCTGCAGTACGTGTGTAGAACATTAGAATGCGGTCTATGTATTGCAGAAGGGTGGTTTCATCAAGGTCGGTAGCAAAAAGGTCACCATGGCGAGGGCGCATACCACCGTTACCACAGATGTAGAGGTTCCAACCTTTGTCGGTCGCGATAATGCCGAAGTCTTTCGATTGCGCTTCTGCACATTCACGAGTACAGCCAGAAACTGCAAACTTGGTTTTATGTGGCGAGCGTAGCCCTTTGTAGCGGTTCTCTAATCGAATCGCTAAGCCTACGCTGTCGTCGATACCGTATCGGCACCAAGTGCTACCCACACACGATTTAACAGTACGAACCGACTTACCGTAGGCGTGGCCTGTTTCGAAACCTGCATCAATCAGCTTTTTCCAAATGATAGGCAGTTCGTTAAGCTGCGCACCAAACAAATCGACACGCTGACCACCGGTGATTTTGGTGTAAAGGTCGAACTCTTTCGCGACTTCGCCAAGCACGATCAATTTGTCAGGTGTGATTTCACCGCCTGCAATACGTGGCACAACTGAATAAGTGCCGTCTTTTTGCATGTTGCCTAGGTAGATATCGTTGGTGTCTTGCAGTTCAATATGCTGATCTTCTAGGATGTAATCGTTCCAGTAAGAAGCCAAAATTGAACCGACTGCAGGCTTACAAACTGTACAGCCTAATCCATTGCCATGAGAATCCAATAGCTCATCGAATGTCTTAATTTTGTTGACGCGGATAATGTCGGTAAGTTCTTGTCGAGAATAGGCAAAGTGCTCACAAATATCGTTTGAGACTTCCACACCAAGGTTGCTTAGTTCACTGTCTAAAACTTGTTTAGCAAGCGCAGAACAACCACCACAACCTGTTGAAGCATTGGTTGTTTCTTTTAATGCTGCCATGGTGGTGCATCCAGCAGATACGGCGTCTTTGATATCGCCTTTGGTCACATCAAAACACGAACAAATCACTGCGCTGTCAGGCAGGGCTTCAACACCCATTGCTGAACCAGAATCGTCCGCGAGGTTTGGCAGAATAAGCACGGATGGGTTTTCAGGAAGAGGCATATCATTTTGTTTGATTTGCAGTAGTGACCCGTAAGCCTCTGCGTCGCCCACCAATACTGCACCAACAATCTTTTTACCATCAGCTGAGATGATAAGGCGTTTGTAAACTTGCTCGATTTCGTCGTTATAAGTATACGATTGAGCACCTTCTGTTTGGCCGTGTACTTCACCTATACTTGCGACATCAACACCAAGCAGTTTGAGCTTAGTGCTCATGTCGGCACCAGTAAACGAAGCGTCGCTCGCGCCATCAGAGATGATATGCGCTGCTGCGACTTTCGCCATTGAATAGCCAGGAGCTACTAAGCCGAAGATCTTGTTGTCCCAAAGTGCACATTCACCAATCGCATACACATTGTCGATGTTGGTTTGGCAATGATCGTTAATCACGATGCCGCCACGTTCACCAATGGCAATATCAGAGCTACGAGCTAGGGCATCTTGAGGACGAATACCCGCAGAAAACACAATCATATCGGTTTCAAGATGGGTGCCGTCTGCGAAGTTCATACGGTAGCGAGAAGTCTCACCCGCGACTATCTCAGAGGTTGCCTTCTCAGTGTGAACCTGAACACCAAGGTCTTCAATTTTACGGCGTAAAAGCGCACCGCCACCGTCATCCAACTGTACGGCCATCAGGCGAGGAGCGAACTCCACCACATGGGTTTCCAAACCAAGGTTTTTAACTGCATTTGCGGCTTCTAAGCCAAGCAGGCCACCACCAATAACCACGCCCGATTTACTGCTTTTGCTTGATAATTCAATAGCGTCTAAGTCTTCGATGGTGCGATAAACGTGGCAATGTTCTTGGTCGTTACCGGGAATAGGAGGAACAAAAGGAAATGAACCCGTCGCTAGAATTAATGTGTCATAACTCTCGGTATGTCCCGACTCTGTCACAACGCACTTATTGTCAGTGTCTAGTTGAGCGACTTTTGCGTTTAATAGGTAGTTGACGCCATTGCTTTGGTAATACTCTTCACTGGTCAATGCCAAATCTTCGGCATTTCCACGTTTGAAGTAAGCTGTAAGCTGGACTCGATCATAGGCTAACCTAGGTTCTTCGCTGAAAGTAATTACATCAAAATCATCACTTTCTGATTGTAATATGTTGTCGATAAATTTGTGTCCAACCATACCGTTACCAACGACGACGATCTTCTTCTTGCTCATAATCCATTCCTTATTCTCGGCTTCATTGTTTATAGCGTTAACGTTTATAGCGTTTAACTTCTAATGGTTAACAAATGAATACCGGGTTGAGATTCCACTCAATTCATCATTATCAAGAAAACAAAAATTGTTTTTCTAACTCTTGGTTTTTAGTAGAGCAAGGAGGGTGCCAAATTGTGATTTAGCAAAATAAATAAAATAAAATTTATATTTTTCAATAAATTAAAAATTCTAGGTAGAACGCAATTACCCCTAAAGTGGTATGTAATTTTTTTGTTAAATTTATGGAAATGAACGTTTGTGGTGCAACTTTCCGCAAGATGGTGCAAAAAATAAGTTTTTGATATCAACCAGTTCTTAGTAACTGGTTTATTATTGTTTTTATTCCGCTAAATTATTGTTTTATATCGATTTTTCTTATTTGTTTGATTCTTGGATTTAATGGCGTGCTATTTGCTTTAGTTAAATAAATGCAATTTTGGATAATTGAGCGAGAAACGGATGAGTGATTCAAACAGTGGCTGGATAAAATCGACATGTGCCTATTGTGGTGTTGGATGCGGAATAGAAGCGAGGCCCACTGCATTAGGTAAGCTTGAAGTACGTGGTGACAAAGAACACCCGTCGAATTATGGAAAGTTATGTACTAAAGGTATTGCTCTAGGTGAAACCGTAACACCTCTAGGTCGTCTTACTCAGCCTACTCATATTAAGAATCAACAAAAACACGAACTCGTATGGGATGACGCCACTCAATTGGTCGCTGATAGGTTTAACCAAACCATTGAAGAGTTTGGTCCTGATTCAGTTGCGTTCTATGTCTCTGGCCAACTGTTAACAGAAGACTATTACGTTGCTAATAAGCTGATGAAAGGCTTTATTGGTAGCGGAAACATTGACAGTAACTCAAGGCTTTGCATGGCATCGAGCGTTGTTGGACATAAACGTGCATTTGGTAGCGACACGGTTCCTATTTGTTATGAAGATTTAGAGCAAACCGACTTGGTCGTGATTACTGGCTCAAACTTAGCATGGTGTCATCCGGTTCTTTTTCAAAGGTTAAGAGCAGCTAAGCAAGCGAATCCCAAACTGCAAGTGATCGTCATAGATCCTCGTTATACCGACACATGTGAAATAGCAGATCAACATTTAGCGATTGAATCGGGCTCTGACGTGGCCTTGTTTAACGGGTTACTTTCATACTTAGCGGATAATGATGCACTTGATGAAGGCTATATAAGCAAACATACAGAAGGCTTCCAACAAGCGATCAAGTCAGCAAAGAAGTATGTTTACCACGCTGATTCAAGCATCAATTCAGAGCAAAGCGTCAGCCAACTGACCGGGTTAGCGGAACAAGAGGTTGAGCGCTTCTATCTCGCGTTCGCTTCTAAACAAAAAGTCGTCACCATTTATTCTCAGGGCGTGAATCAGTCGAGCCAAGGTTGTGACAAAGTGAACGCTATTCTCAACTGTCATTTAGCCACCGGAAAAATCGGACAAGCAGGTATGGGGCCTTTCTCTGTGACAGGGCAGCCCAACGCAATGGGCGGTCGCGAAGTTGGTGGTTTAGCGAATACGCTAGCGGCGCACTTTGAGTTTGGGGATGAGAAATCACACCAAACGGTGAGTGATTTTTGGCAAACCGATAACTTAGCAACCCAACCCGGCTTGAAAGCAGTCGAGTTGTTTGACGACATGCTTGAAGGCAAGATCAAAGCGGTGTGGATCATGGCGACCAACCCTGTGGTGAGCCTTCCAGACAGTGCGAGAGTGAAAGCAGCGCTAGAAAACTGTCCATTTGTGGTGGTGTCAGATTGCATTGCCGATACTGAAACCACACGCTTGGCCGATGTTGTGTTACCTGCGCAAGGTTGGAGTGAAAAATCGGGTACCGTGACCAACTCCGAGCGCCGTATATCAAGGCAGCGCCGCATATTGCCAAGCCCGGGTGAAGCTAAACCTGATTGGTGGATGATTAAAGAAGTGGCGCAGAAAATGGGTCATCAACATGCCTTTGATTATCGTCATGAAGGGCAGATATTTGAAGAGTACTGTCAAATGACGGGGCTTGATAATACTAACGGTAAAACGCGAGACCTGTGTTTAATTGGTCTAACCAAATTGGACGATAAGGGTTATAGCGAGCTAAAACCCCAGCAATGGCCCGTACTAGAATTGCAGCAAGATATCGTAAATAAACGAATGTTCACTGATGGCGAGTTTTTCACTAAGTCAGGAAAAGCCCAGTTCGTTGCGGTTGAACATGCTTTACCATTAACGACGTCGTCACCAGACTATCCGCTTATTATGAACAGCGGACGAGTGCGCGATCAATGGCATACCA
>Ga0209121_10003954_pt1 | contig 14045 bp, 15 predicted proteins | sample Cruoilmetagenom3_FD_187292 | JGI IMG/M metagenome (GOLD analysis project Ga0209121, IMG submission 187292) | Oil polluted marine microbial communities from Coal Oil Point, Santa Barbara, California, USA - Sample 3 (SPAdes) (version 2) | ecosystem: Environmental > Aquatic > Marine > Oil seeps ...
AAATGAGGAAATAAAATGAAATTATTAAAAACAACGGCCGTCGCTGGCTTATTGGTCGCTTCAAGTGCAGCAACTGCTTTAGAGTTAAGTGGCAATGTCGCGTTAACATCTGATTACATCTGGCGTGGGGCTTCTCAAACAGACGGTGCTCCAGCTATTCAAGGTGGGTTTGATGCTGATTTGGGTAATGGTTTATATGCAGGTGTTTGGGCCTCTAATGTTGATTTTGGTGATGATACAAGTATTGAAACTGATCTATATGGCGGTTGGGCTGGTGAGTTCAATGGTGTTGGTGTTGATGTGGGTTATATTCACTACCATTACTCAACAGAAGGCTACCAGTTAGATGAACTATACGCGGGTGTGTCTTTCGGCCCTGCAAGTTTAACGTTTTACTACGATCTAGGTTTGGCTGAAGATGAGCTAGGTAACTACACAGATTTAGGTTTAGACCTTGGCGAATATAATGGTGTTGCATTTTCAGCACACGCTGGCTATTACGATATAGATAGTAAGCAAGGTGGTGATGATTATTGGGATTATAAACTAGCAGCTTCAACATCAATGTTTACTGTTGATTGGGAATTAGCGTTGACTGGAACGGATGAAAACGTATCAGACGGCGATGCGCTTGATGAAGCGGTTGTATTAACAGTTTCTAAGTCTCTATAAAGTTGAGTTAAGCAGGGACGTTTCCTTGCTTGTTCGATAAGGCAATTAATTGCTTTAAGAACGCCCCTCATTGAGGGGCGTTTTTTTTTGCGTGAAATTGGGGTGGAGGGAGAAGTCACTGAAGAATAATTGCATTAATCTGGTGCGTTTTGGTTAAGAAAATCGCGTTGAAGGGGTTTATTTATTGGCTATCTAATTGATTTATTTATAAATTATATTTTTGGCATGTAGTGTGCATTTAATAAATGCGTCAATAAGACGAATTTTAGAAATAAGGATGAAATATGAAACTAGTAACAGCTGTATTAAAGCCTTTTAAATTAGATGACGTTCGTGAAGCGCTCTCTGATATTGGGGTTTCCGGCATTACCGTCACCGAAGTTAAAGGTTTTGGTCGCCAGAAGGGGCACACCGAACTCTATCGTGGTTCTGAGTATGTTGTGGATTTCTTGCCTAAAGTAAAAGTTGAAATTGCTTTGTCTGACGATCAAGTTGAACAAGCAGTAGATTCAATTATTAAAGCGGCAAACACTGGGAAAATTGGTGATGGCAAAATTTTTGTCACCGAACTTGAGAAAGTAGTTCGCATCCGTACCGGTGAAACTGGCGCAGAAGCGCTTTAATTTTAAAATAATTTGGAGGATCTCAACGTGGATCAAATATTAGAATTACAATATGCACTCGATACATTTTATTTCTTAATGTGCGGCGCACTTGTTATGTGGATGGCAGCAGGCTTCTCAATGTTAGAAGCGGGCCTTGTCCGTTCAAAAAACACAGCTGAAATTTTAACTAAGAACGTGGCGTTATTTGCCGTTTCTTGCATCATGTATTTGGTGTATGGCTATGAAATTATGTACGGCGGTGGTGCAATGCTGAGTGGTATTGAGCTGGATGGAGCTGCGACTGCCGATGCGTTAACAGCAACAGTGTTAGCTGAGTCAAAAGAAGCGGGCTTTGATGGTGGTTCAGTTTATTCAAATGCATCTGACTTCTTTTTCCAAGTAGTGTTCGTTGCAACAGCGATGTCTATCGTTTCTGGCGCGGTTGCTGAGCGTATGAAGCTTTGGTCATTCCTTGCCTTTGCAGTGGTGATGACTGGGGTTATCTATCCTATGGAAGGATCATGGACATGGAATGGCGCGGATGTTTTCGGCTTGTATAACCTTGGCGACCTTGGCTTTTCAGATTTTGCGGGTTCAGGCATTGTGCATATGGCAGGTGCTGCTGCTGCTTTAGCCGGTGTTTTATTACTAGGTGCTCGTAAAGGGAAGTACGGTGCAAATGGTGAAATTCAGCCTATTCCAGGTGCAAACTTGCCATTAGCAACCCTGGGTACGTTTATTTTATGGATGGGGTGGTTTGGTTTTAACGGTGGCTCTGTGTTGAAACTGGGTGACATTGCCAGTGCAAATTCAGTAGCGATGGTGTTTTTAAATACCAATGCTGCGGCTGCAGGTGGTGCAATGGCTTCATTAATTGTTGCTAGAATAATGTTTGGTAAAGCAGATTTAACCATGTTGTTAAACGGCGCATTAGCAGGTCTTGTTGCTATTACGGCTGAACCTTCAACTCCAACGGCGCTACAAGCGACCATATTTGGTGCGGCGGGTGGTGTATTGGTTGTGTTATCAATTGTTGCCTTAGATAAGCTAAAAATTGATGATCCTGTCGGCGCTATTTCAGTTCATGGTACTTGTGGTTTGTTAGGCCTTTTATTGGTGCCGTTAACAAATGATGGCTCAAGCTTTTCTGGTCAATTGATCGGCGCTGCAACTATCTTTGGTTGGGTGTTCGTTACTAGCTTGGTTGTTTGGGGTGTTCTGAAAGCGATTATGGGTATTAGAGTTTCAGCTGAAGAAGAATACGAAGGTGTTGATCTTAGTGAATGTGGTCTGGAAGCATATCCTGAGTTCACGAATAAATAGAAACATATATCGAAGTTGTATAAAAAAGGGCGCCTAGGCGCCCTTTTTTACATTGAAGCACAAAAGTTATTCGGTTAATAATGCTTGTGCTTCACGGTATTTTGCGGCCGTTTTGTTTGATATTTCTGATGGTAAGGCGGGTCCTGGGTTGGTTTTATCCCAATCTAAGGTTTCTAGGTAGTCACGAACAATCTGTTTGTCGAAGCTTGCTGGGCTTGTGCCCACTTTGTACTCTTTTGCGTCCCAAAAGCGCGATGAATCAGGTGTGAGTACTTCGTCAATAAGATGTAAAACGCCGTCGTCATCTAAACCGAACTCAAACTTAGTGTCAGCGATAATAATGTTACGTTCTAGGGCGTATTTAGCGGCTGTTGTGTATAACGCTAGACTGATATCACGAACTTGTTTGGCTAAGTCTTCACCTAATAACTCAACTGTTTCTTCATAAGAGATGTTTTCATCGTGGTCGCCAACCGCAGCCTTAGTTGACGGTGTGAAGATAGGTTCAGGAAGTTGAGAGGCTTGTTGCAAATTTTCAGCTAACTGAATGCCACATACTTGCCCTGTTTTTTGATAATCTTTCCACCCTGAGCCGATTAGGTAGCCGCGCACGATGGCTTCGATAGGTAAAGGTTTTAATTTTTTGACAATAATGCCACGCTTTTCAAGACGCTGACAGTCTTGTTCACTATCTAATACCTGATTGAGCGTTAATTTAGATAGTTGGTTAGGGATTAGGTTGGCTAATTTTTCAAACCAAAAATTAGATACTTCGTTGAGCACAATGCCCTTGCCTGGAATTGGATCGGGTAGAATAACGTCAAAGGCAGACAGGCGATCTGTGGTGACAATCAGCATGTGCTTGTCATCAATATCGTAAATGTCGCGAACTTTTCCTTTATGTATAAGTGGTAGGCTGTTTATGTCGGCGTCGAGTAGTGAGGCTGGGATAGTCATTTGTACATTGTCCGTGATAAAAAAACTGCTAATGATCTAATTTTATTAATAATTTTGCAAGTAAAAGGTGTTGACTGATGAGATGGACAGGGAAATTATTGGGTGGAGTGTTTGGTTTTATGGCGTTTGGTACCTTAGGTGCTCTGCTGGGCGTTTATATTGGCCATAAGTTTGATACGGGAATGGCACAAAATCCATTTGACCCAGAACGTCAGCAACGGATTAAAAAAACATTTTTTAAATCGACGTTTGCCGTTATGGGGCATATTGCAAAGGCAGATGGTCAAGTATCGCAAGAAGAAATCCAAATGGCGAAAAGGGTGATGGCTCAAATGGAACTGTCTGCGAGTATGCAAAATGAGGCGATTGCGGAGTTTAATCGTGGTAAAGGAGAAAGTTTTAATTTAGATGAAGAGCTAGAGGCGTTTAAGCAAGCGTGCCAGCACCAGAAAAATTTAATTAGAATGTTCATCGAGGTTCAGCTGCAAGCAGCATTTGCAGACGGTGTACTGGATGACACGGAAGATGAAATTCTGCAGCATATTTGCGGTCGCTTAGGTATTCCACACTTTGCGTATGAACAGTTAAAGCGGATGCTAGGTGCTAGTCAGCGTCGTGGGGCTCATCAACAAAGTAGGTCAACACCTGAAGAGGCATATTCTATTTTAGGCGTGAGTGAGTCAGCCAGTGATGCTGAGGTTAAAAAGGCTTATAGGCGTCTGATAAGCCAGCATCATCCTGACAAATTGGTTTCAAAAGGCCTGCCAGATGAAATGATGAAGATAGCGAAAGAGAAGACGCAGCAAATAACCGAAGCTTACGATACCATTAGAGATATACGGAAGCAGGGTTGAGTTTTTTAGTTATTAAGCTATATTGACGATGTAAGATACTAATTTATAAGACTTTGCTAGGGAATAGCTCAGGGTTTGGGCTTTATATGGATGAAAAGCACCTCAACGTAATATCAACACCAGCGAAAATAAGTCGCTACTTTAGTGATGATATTCGTCATTATCAGCAGTTGTTTGATTTAAACCCAAGCCCCATGTTGGTGTGTGGGGAAGATGGTTTGATTGAGTTGAATGCAGCCACGCTACGTATGTTCAATGTGTCTTCACGAGAAGATTTTTTTGGCCTTTATTTATTTTCACTTGCACCAGAACTTCAACCGAACGGGGTCGCTTCAAAAGAGCTTTTTAGTCACTTAGTGCAAGAAGCTAACACGCAAGGCAGTGCAAGCATTAAATGCGTATGTAAGAGATTAGATAGTGACAATGAGTTTCCTGTTGAAATGGTGATGAACTTGTTGGATGTTCCCGATCAAGTATTGTATCAAGTGACACTCATTGATTTGTCGGATCAACAACGTTGGCAAAATGCGCTTCAAATTGAAAAAAAACGAGTGGAGTTAACATTAAATGCTGTCGATAGTGGGGTGTTGACAGCATCAGCAGAAGGCTTGATTACTTATATAAATGAAGCGGCGTGCGAGCTAACGGGCTGGAGTTATGCTGAAGCGATGGGTGTGCCGGTGGGCGACGTTGTTCAGCTTTTAAAAAAGACGTCGGGTAGCCCTTTGAACTATTGCTACAACAAACAAGAGGCCGGTAAGCTAAGCCATAGTGAGCAGTTTCCTTCGGATGCGGTTCTTATCACGCAAGATGGGCGGCAACTGCCTGTGCAAGGTTCAGTGGCACTACAGGGCGTCTCAGGTGAGCCTAGTATTGGTTGTGTTATTACGTTGGTTGACACGACAGAGAGGGCGGCCAATAGTGAGGATATTAAGTGGCATGCAACGCACGATATGTTGACGCGTTTACCGAATAGAACCTTGTTAACCGACCGCTTCAATCAGGCGTTGTTTTTGGCTGCACGGCACAACAGTAATTTAGCTGTTTGTATGATGGACTTAGATGGGTTTAAGTCAGTCAATGACAAGTATGGTCACGCCGTTGGTGATGAACTATTGATAGAGGTTGCGATTCGGTTAAAGAAAGAGCTTAGACAAGAGGATACGGTCGCTAGATTAGGTGGAGATGAATTTGTGCTGTTGATTGCCGGAATGGAGCAAAAATCAGAATTATCCCAGGTGCTTCATCGTTTAAAAGCATCGGTTTCCGCTGCTTATTGTATTGATGGAAAGAATATAGAGGTTTCATGCAGCATTGGTGTTGCGCTCTATCCCGATGAGAACGTAGATACAGATACATTGCTACGTCATGCTGATCAAGCCATGTATATTGCTAAGCAATCGGGTCGTAACAGAGTTCATTGGTTCAACGTAGGGCAAGACCAGGAAGCAAGCAGTTCTCAGAAGCTTATTAAGAGACTCGAGGAGGCGCTAGCTAACGACGAGTTTGAGCTTCATTATCAACCTAAAGTGAATATGCGGACAGCTGAAATAGTGGGTATGGAGGCGCTGTTACGGTGGCGAGACCCCGAGAACGGCTTAGTGTTACCTGCAGAATTTCTGCCCATCATTGAGCAGCACGAGTTAATTATAGAGTTAGGTGAGTGGGTTATTGAGTCGGCTATAAAGCAGTTAGACTTATGGCAGCAACAGGGCAGGCAGTGGTCGGTGAGTGTTAATATTGCGGCAAAGCATTTTCATTTGCCGAGTTTTTATATGCGCTTGAAAAATACCTTACAGCGATATTCTCATATTGCTCCGAATAAATTTGAAATAGAAATTTTAGAGTCGGTTGCGCTGGGTGACATTCAGCATGTACAGACGGTTATTTCAAAATGTAGAGGTTTGGGCGTGCGTTTTGCTTTAGATGATTTTGGTACGGGGTATTCATCGTTAAGTTACCTGAAGCGGTTACCTGCAAATACGTTAAAAATTGACCGCTCATTTATTCGAGATATTTTAGATGACAAAGAAGATCTTGCCTTAGTGCAAGCCATTATTGGCCTTGCGACTACGTTTGAACGTGGGGTGTTAGCTGAAGGTGTCGAAACGGTTGAGCAGGGGGTGTTGCTGATGCGCTTGGGTTGTGATGTGGTGCAAGGAAGTGTTATTGCAGAGGCCATGCCCGCTGAAAAGCTGATTGCCTGGTCAGGTGGGTTTATGCCTGATGCTAAATGGGCCGTTTGGTCAGAGACTGAGTGGGACTTGACGGTCTTTCCATTATTAGTCGCGCAGTACGATATTCGTGAATGGGTTGATAATGTGATAAAGCCAATAGAAGAAGAGACGTTACCAATTGAAAAGGCAATCTTAACTGATGAAAGTAAATGTCGTTTTGGGCGGTGGTATCAGTCAGATGGGTTAAAGCGGTATGGGCATTTGCCTAGCTTTAACGCTATAAACCCAGTGCATCAGCGTTTACACAACATTGGTGATAGCATTATCCAGCTGTATAAAGGTGATCATAGGCAAGAAGCTAAAGAGAAGTGTGCAGAGCTACATGAAATTAAAGGTAGACTGTTATCGATGTTAGATGAGCTACCGTTAAAGGTGTTTTCAAATTAACGTGAGTTTTGGACGATAAAAACTGTTTTTCTACTAACCTACTCGCTAAAATCTAATTTATTTTAATTAAATGAATAGGAGGCATCATGCCGTCGTTTGATGTAGTTTCAGAAGTGGATAAGCACGAATTAACTAACGCAGTCGATCAAGCAAATAAAGAAGTGGCTACACGGTTTGATTTTAAAGGCACGGATGCTCAGTTCGAGCTAGTAGGAAATGATGTGACCTTGGTAGGCGAATCTAAATTTCAACTGGGGCAAATGTTGGATATTTTTCGTATTAAGTTATCTCGCCGAGGGGTTGATGTTGATTGTATGGATGTACAAGCGGCTGAAGAAACCGGTTTAAAAGTTAAGCAGAAAGTGATTATCAAAGAAGGTTTAGATAGCGAGTCGGCGAAAAAAATCACCAAATTGATTAAAGAAAAGAAGCTAAAGGTTCAGGCACAAATTCAAAATGAACAAGTGCGTGTGACAGGCAAAAAACGTGATGAACTTCAGGCGGTTATGGCGATGTTGAAGGCAGAGCAAACAGGCCTTCCATTACAATATAAGAATTTTCGCGATTAAAAATAACGACAATTTTTGATGTAAGCTCCCCTGAATGCTGGCTATAGATACGCAAGATTAAAGTATCCATAGCCTATAGTTCTTCGACTTTAGTGTCATTAAAGCTGAGGCACTCAATGGCGTCGGTTTTTTATTTACCTAACCACCATGATCTTGAACGCGGCTGAATGTTGCCGCTATTAGCAGCTAGGAAAGGGTTTTATCAGTAATGCTAGCCTTTTTTTATGTTAAGTTTTTGTTTTTCCAAGCTAATAAATTTTGGGCATAGCAATTGCTTTCTAGTTTGTTGTGAATCTTAATTTAGGTTAATAACAATGCGATTTCTTACTATGTTCAATGCTGCACTGCTACTGTTACTCGGCTCAGTTGTGATGCTTATTTCACCTAGCCACTTGTTTGCCTTAATAAATTTACCAGGATTGTTAGTGGTACTTGGCGGCACATTGTGTGCCGTATTGTTAAGTAAGCCTCAGCATAAGGTATTGACTCTTATTCGTGAATTGCCTGAGATTGTAAAAACTCAGCCAGCAGATTTTCGTGGCTTGGCTGAATTCAAGCAGCTGCTTCGTTGCGCGCACCTGTATCGCTCCTCACAAGTTCGAGTGCTAGAGAAAGAAATAACGCTAGCAACACAGCCAATACTAATAAAGGGAGTTCAGCTGATACTCGATAGATGCTCATTAGGCGATATTAACAATATTTTACGAAAAGAATGTGCCCGCTTGTTATTACCTGTGCAAGAGAAGTCTCAATTGCTGCGCTTGATGGCGAGTTACGCGCCAGCGTTTGGCATGCTAGGCACCTTATTGGGCATGATTCATATGCTATATGGCTTAGGTGAGGTGGGTTTAGAAGAAGTGGGTGCAACAATGGGTTTTGCTTTGTTAACAACGCTGTATGGTTTAGTAGTGGCAAATTTAGTGTGCAAACCCTTGGCTATTAAGCTTGAAAAAAGAACTGCTGAACATGCTGCTCATTTGAATACCCTGTTAGAGGGCTTAGCAATGATGCATGAAAAAACGCATCCCTTAGTCATTAGAGATATGTTGGAAGCACATGGTATTCCAGTAGAGCACGCGACAGAGTCAAAACGAACAGCAAAAAACAGGTGGTTCAAACGATTACCACTGACCGCTAGCCATGTTGATTGAGCGCCGGCAAAAAAACGATATAGCTAAGGGCCTGGTGCAAGAAGGGGAGCAAGATACTTGGGCTTTAAGTTATATTGATCTTCTGTTGTTAATGGTGACGCTGTTTATTTTGTTGCTGAGTTATCAGCAAGATGCAATGCAGCAAACGACTACTGAGTTAGAGGCGGCTGAAACTGCTAAGGTTCAAATAACACCAAGTAATCAGGCCTTTTTAGATCAGGTTTATATGAGTCATTTAAAAGATCGGGTGACGGCCAGCAAAGAAAGAAATACGATTAAACTGGCCATGAGCGATAGTATTTTGTTTTTTCCGGCGGACGCTACCTTAAGTCACTCAGGTGAGCAGGTACTAGATGAATTAGCGCTGATGTTGAAACAGCGGCCATGGCATATTTTGGTGGAGGGTCATACTGATAACCAGCCTATTTCAACACCACGGTATGCATCCAATTGGGAGCTTTCATCGTCTAGGGCGACAAGTGTAACGCGATATTTGATTGGCAGAGGAATTTCTCCCGAACGGTTAAGTGCAATTGGTTATGCCGATACTCGGCCAATAACAAGTAATAATGATGACATTGGGCGCGGTAAAAATAGGCGGGTGGCGTTAATCTTACGCGCTCCTGATTAATGCCAGTGTGTGCATAGGGCGAATACTAAAGTAGGCTAAAACCAAGGCCAATAATGCCTCCAAATACGCCGCCCCAAACCACTAACCAGCCTAAGTGCTCTTTTATCATTTGTTGAATAATGGTTTTGACCATATCGGGTGTTAATTCATCGAGTCTTTTTTCGACAATGGCTTCAATATCATTGATTAAATCACCACTTATTTGTTGTGCATTAATACCTTCATGTATTGCGTCAATAAAGGTTTCACTTTTGGTCATGTCAGTGAGCGTTAAACGGATTTTTTTACAAATGGGTTCTTTCAACGGTTCAAGCGCAGCAACGCCACCCACCATGTTCAGCATGCTGCCAAAAGACGATTCGGCAATCGCATCGACGAGGCCTTGAAAAATTTGCTCATAATCAAGTCGTTCAAGTAGCGGATCTACATTAAATAACTGCTCGGCAGAATCTTCTTCACGCTGTAAAAAACGTTCTATATTTTCTTGGGTAAAAAATTGCCGCATTATCAACTGTTTAATGCCACGCTTGAATTCCTCAAAATGCGCGGGAATAACGCCGGAGCCGTATAAAAAGGGCACTTTCTCGAAGAGCATGTGAATGGCAATCCAATTAGTAACCGCGCCGGATAAGGCAAAAACACCAATCGCTTTAATATTCTCGGCATAAAGCGGAGTAAAAAAGCTGGCGATAATAATGCCAATAGCAACAAGGTTGGTGATTAAGCTTTTATTCACAGGTGAAGGATGTTTTTCAGCGTTCATAATGTATGGGTAGAGTCAGGTTGGTTAACTAATGAAGTAGCGACCACCGGTTGCGATGACCACAACGGCTAGCCCAATAAAAAGGTTGATACCAATAAGGGTGCGAATTTGGGCTAATTTTTTGCCCGCTTCCTCCCAATTGCTTTCAGCCACTGCCTTTGTTAGTTTGGGAGTAGGTGCAAAGAAAATATGCATGAAAATAAGCGCCATGATGATACCTAGGCTCATCATAATGTGGATATGTATACCTACGTTTTTCATACCGCCGAACTTATTGAAAATAAGCCAAAAGCCTGTACCAATTAGTAGAACAACAGCGACCCAAACCCAAGGGAAAAACTTAGAAAATAGAGTTGACCATAAGGTGAGTCGCTGAGGGGGTTCAAGCTGAATGGCGGCAACGGGGCGTAAGATGAGGTAGGCGAAAAACATGCCGCCGACCCAAATAACAGAAGATAAAGCATGAAGTGCAATGGCGAGAGGGATCATAATTATTCCTTTTTAATGTGATTGAATGGGCGGCTTAAATACGTGCATGAGCCAATTGTGTATTGAAAGAACCAGTGTATCGTCCAAGCCAGTAAATACATGGTCGGCACCGGACACTTCTAGTTGCCGATTTAGTAAATTGTTTTTAATGAAAGCAGACTTGCGTGGGGGAGCGGTTCTTTTTACATTATCTAAATCTTGGCTGCCAAAAATATCGAGGATGGGAATAGATATCTCTTTCAGCAGTTCAGTTGATTGGGCCTCAGGAAGCTCTGACGTTAGCGTTGGTAAGCCGATGAGCACGAGGGCATCGCAAACAAGTTCTTTTTGGCGGGCAAAATAGTCAACAGCTATCGTCGCGCCTAGGCTGTGCGCGATCACTACGCAGGGGCTGTTTTTAAAGTTTTCACGCAGGTAACTCAAAGCAGAATCGACTCTCGGGCTGCTTTCTTTAATGAGGGCTAAGTTGTCGTTAAGCGAACTATTATGCTCAGCGGTCGGTAGTTGAATAGCGGTGGTAACCCAGCCGAGCTGAGCTAACTGATGACGAAGTGGGCGTATAACTTGTGGTGCGTTAGGGTTGGACTCCATGCCGTGTAAAATAAGAATGCTACCACGTAGAGTGTGAGCTTCCTCCTTATTCAATAAGCCAATGAACTCGATGTCAGTGGTTTTTAAGTTGATTATTTCGCCAATGACGTTGCTGTCTTTAATATTGTCAGCGAGGCGTTTTTCACGTTCTAAGTCGGACGAGAGCGCGGTACTACTGATCAATAAGCAGCAACTGAGTATTAAAAAAGATAATAACGCTTTAAATATCACGGTGAGATAGTGAGACAGTTAATTGAATGGCTCATGGTGCATTAGTCATCATTAAAAATCCAGTGCAAAGCTTGTTTAGTGTTGCTCGATAGATTTAATTTAAAGTGTTTAGGTTGGATGCAATCGGTCTTTATTTAGGTAAAATTAGCAAATGACCGGACAGCGACTTATTTTTAAATTGGCGATTTCAGCAGAGGCTTATTTATCTGTTTATAAAGGCCATGCAAAAAACATTTCCACACGAGCGGAAGATGGCAGGCGAATTGAGTTTTCTGCGGATAAAGTGCGCAAATTTTTAACCCATGATGGGATTTATGGTGTATTCGAAATGGAAATTACGCAGGAACAAAAGTTTTTATCTATTAAAAGGTTGAAGTAAGTGATTATAAAAGGCCTTAAGGGGTAATAGAGGTGAAATATATCGTAATTTCGGGTACTCTTCTTTTTTTATCAACATAGTGTCACATAAATGAAAACAGCATTAATTGCTCCCTCAATTTTATCGGCGGACTTTGCTCGTTTAGGCGAAGAGGTAGATAACGTTCTTGTAGCAGGTGCGGATATCGTACATTTTGATGTGATGGACAATCACTATGTACCTAACCTAACGATTGGCCCTTTAGTTTGCGAGGCCTTACGCAACCACGGTGTTACAGCGCCCATTGATGTTCACTTAATGGTAAAACCGGTGGATAGAATTATTCCTGATTTTGCTAAAGCGGGTGCCAGTTATATTACCTTTCACCCAGAAGCATCCGAGCATATAGATCGGAGTTTAAGTTTGATCAAAGAGCTCGGCTGTAAGGCGGGTTTGGTCTTTAACCCAGCAACGCCACTGAGCTATTTAGATCATGTGATGGATAAGCTGGATGTGATTTTGTTAATGTCGGTGAACCCAGGTTTTGGCGGGCAAAGCTTTATTCCCTCAACGCTGGATAAATTGCGTGCCGTTCGCCAGCGTATTGATGCAAGCGGTTTTGATATTCGCTTAGAAGTCGATGGTGGTGTAAAAATCGACAATATTGGCGATATTGCCGCCGCTGGAGCAGATATGTTTGTGGCCGGGTCGGCTATTTTTAATACCGAAGATTATGCCGAAACAATTGCTGATATGCGTCGGCAAATAGCCAAGGCAGTCGATTGAAAAAATTGCGCGAGAATTGCCAAGTAAAGCTAATAGCCTTTGATCTAGATGGGACGCTACTTGATAGCGTGCCTGATTTGACAAAAGCTATTCAGTTAACCTTGGCAGAATTAAACTTACCGAATCAGCAACAAGATAGTGTGCGTGACTGGGTCGGGAACGGTGCGCGCGTCCTTGTAAAGCGGGCTTTATCGGGCAATATTAAAGCGGATGTACCGAATGATTTGTTTGAAAGGGCGTATCCGATATTTTTACAACACTATGCTCAGCACTTGAATGAAAACAGCGCGTTATACACGGGTGTTGAGCAAATCTTACCGGCATTTAAAGACGCGGGTATCTTATTGGCGTGTATTACCAATAAGCCGGAACAATTTACCTTGCCTTTGTTGAAAGAGCTAGGTCTTTTAGAATTGTTTAGCAAGGTGGTTTGTGGCGATACGTTTAAGCACCGAAAGCCTCACCCCATGCCGTTGTTAGAAACCGTTAAGTTTTTTAATGTTTCGCCAGATCAGGCGATCATGGTGGGTGACTCGGTGAATGATATTGCCGCCGCTCAAGCAGCCGGTTTTTATTCTATTTGTGTTGATTACGGTTATCACGGTGAGGATGATGTACACGAATTAGGAGCAGATGTCGTTATTAGTGATTTTTCAGACATGAGTCAGCTTCTTCAACAGGCGGTATAAGGCAGAGTATTTAAATATGGCTAGGGTAAAACTGATGAAAAAACGATGGCGGTTCGGCTGGTAATTTTAAAAGCAAGAACACAACCATTGATGAAGTAATAACGAGACAGTGATATGACACCCGAACAATTTAAACACTATGCTGATCAGGGCTATAACAAAATCCCCCTGATGAAAACAATTCTGGCTGATTTAGAAACCCCGCTAAGCGCCTATATGAAACTGGCGAATGCACCCTTTAGCTACCTTTTTGAATCGGTCCAGGGTGGTGAGAACTGGGGCCGATATTCGATCATCGGCTTGCCGTGCAAGGATGTGATTAAAATTAGCGGTAACACGATTAGTTTGCAGTCAAATGGTTGCGTTACCGATACGATAAACAGCGAGGCTCCGTTAGATTGGGTTCGCCAGCATGCGCTGAAATTTAAGATGCCCGATGTTGAAGGCTTGCCGCGCTTTAGTGGTGGCTTGGTGGGTTACTTCGGTTACGAAACCATTCATTATATTGAGCCAAAAGTACTAGAAGAAAGTCAACCGAGTAAGAAAGACGACCCTATCGGTTCCCCCGATATTTTATTAATGGTCTCTGAAGAGGTATTGGTTTTCGACAATGTTAATAACCAATTGATGATTGTGACGCATGTTGATCCTAGTTTGGATAATGCTTATGAAAAAGGTGTGGCCCGTTTGGATGAGCTGGTCAATACCTTGAGCACCTCAGAGATCCATTCAACATTTGGGCAAAGTCAGGC
>Ga0209121_10003955_pt1 | contig 14045 bp, 12 predicted proteins | sample Cruoilmetagenom3_FD_187292 | JGI IMG/M metagenome (GOLD analysis project Ga0209121, IMG submission 187292) | Oil polluted marine microbial communities from Coal Oil Point, Santa Barbara, California, USA - Sample 3 (SPAdes) (version 2) | ecosystem: Environmental > Aquatic > Marine > Oil seeps ...
AAACTCGGCTATGGTGGCCACATAGACCTCGGGAATCCTTGAGGGCATCACGGGTCCTCAGATCCAGCACCCGCTCATAGTTCAGCGAGTCGATGAAGGTACGTTCGGCTTTGGTCGCGAGCCGGCACAGGGGGCACCCGTGGGAGGCCATCGCCGCCCTAAGTTCCAACTGCAGAGGTGCCAGTTCGTGGGATGAGCCTCCGTTCTTCATAGCAATCCAGTATAGCTGCTCCCACCAGGATTGCCAGGGAGACGTGTCCGCGGGTGCATTTCAGAACGGGGGCGACTTCCACCGGAAGTACATCGCTGGATCAAGGTAATGGCGTATTGCCCGCTCTGAAATGCACCTTGGCAGTTTTGGGCCTGTCGATGGTCCACATTGTGAGTGCGCTTGGCCCAAAACTGCTGGCGGTCCAGGGTTTCGCAGATTCTCATCTGTTTCTTGTCCCAAAGATGAAATGCTCCCCTGTCCGCCGCCGGCGACCTTTGCCGCCAACCCTTTGAACTGACATCGAAACGCAGCCGCTAACGGGCGAACGCGCGAAAGGGATTCGCCCGGGTTAGCTGGTCGAGCGTGGCCGCATCCACACCGGAAGCCGCCAGCTTCGGGAGGAATACCTCACTGATGTAAGTGAACGGGCGCGGCACGCCGCCGTGGGGCTTGGCAGGATCATACCACCCGCGATCATGGCTCAACAGCACCCGATCCCCATAGCCTGCATCCAGCATGCGGTGGATATGAGCGATGTAGATGTCGTCATCCATGCCGCCTCCGATGGCATCGTACTCCACCCAGGCGCCACGTCTCACCGCGGCCATATGAAGCTGCACATCCGGCTCAGCCTGGGTGTGGATCCAAATGAAGCGCTCCGCAGTGTAGCCGGATGACTCCAGCGTATCGAGCTGATCCATCACCACATGACCGCGAATCGTGTGACTGCCGATCACGGCGTTCGTGGCCGCGCCGGCCTTGGCCGCCGCCCGCAACACTTTGCGCTCACAGTCCGTCACACTGTCATCACCGGCACTCAGCTTTATCCAGGCTGCCTGCACCCCGGTATCAGCGACAGACCGTGTCAACTCACCCAACATCCAATCCACCAGCGCTGCTTCGGCAGCATCCCTGATCCAGTCCGGGATCCAGGGCTCCCGGTAGGTCCCTGTGGGCACGATCACAGGAAAGGCCGCCGCTTGGGATACAGCGAGGTCAAGATCCACACGCCGCCCCACGCCGACGGGCGTGCACTCTACCAAGGCGGCGACACCGGCGGCCCGTGCCCGGTCCAGCTCTGGCACCATAAGGTCAACGACCTCTTCCGTGAGCGCTTTCCCCTGGTCCGGGTCATCTGGGGTTCGAAGATCGACAAACACGTGCTCGTGAGGCAGGATCACACCGGGGCCCAGATCGGCCAAGGACTTAGGGCCAAGCGTTGTGATAAGCTTAGGCATGGCTAGCCTCCTGTTGCGGCTTGCGCGTAGAGTACAGCACCAAACCAAGGACCAGTGCGTCCAGCAACACCGCCAGGGCGATTGCCAGGATCGTGACGCTGGGGCCGACAGACTCAAACAGCTGCCCGATGAGCAAGGGCAGGGACATGCCTCCCAGACTCGCACCGACAAAGAGAAGACTCGTCACCGCGCCCGTGATCTTCAGATGCTTCTCAGCCAACGAGATGGCGGTGGGGAAGATCGAGGCCATGAACAGGCCCGCGCCAAAGGTCCCGATCCACGTCGCAATCGGGTTGCCCATCCACACAAGCAATGCCAGCACACTGGCGAGGCAACCAGCAAGATCGCCGGCTAGCACCTGGCGCGGCGAGAAACGCGCGGCCAACGGCACCGACAGCAGCCGCCCCACTGTCATCGCGCCCCAGAAGGCCGACGTGAGGTAGGCCGCAGTGACAGCATCGCCCATACCCGTGGTCTTCGCGTACGTGGCAATCCACCCGCCGACGCTGGATTCCGCGCCCACGTATAGGAAAAAGAACAGGGCGATGAGTCCGACCAGACGGACATGTTGTGACCCGGTGTTTCGCGGCTGGCTCTCAGCGCGGGTAGGATTACGGGCCTCATCATCTGAAGCTCCTGAAGGACTGGGAATGCGCGCCAGAAAAATGACGACAGGCAGCAGCAACACCGCCAGCACCCAATAGCCCCAGCGGATTCCGCCGGTCAACGTCACAGCCTGCGCGATGATAACCGGAGAGAGGAAAGCCCCAACGCCAAAGAAGAAGTGCAGGCCATTCATATACGGACCAACTCTGTCCCGGTGTAACCAGACCAGGAGCAAGTTGCCGCCGACATCCACAGCGCCCAGAAAGGCACCCAGCAGGAAGGCAAGACCGACCAAGAGCCACAACACGGACACGAAGGGCATTGCCAACAGAACAGCCGCAGCCACCAGCAAAGACCCAGCCATAACTGGATTACCCTTGATCGTGTCATAAAGCCGGCCGCCTACCAGTGACCCGACCAGGTAACCCAGGCCCCGGGCACTGAGCACGTAGGCGACGCCCGTGAGATCTGTCCCCACGTTGGCAGCCAGATCAGTGAGGGTAGGACCCAGCACCGCATAGGCCAATCCCAAAGCTACAAAGCCGGCGAAGTATCCAATCGTTGCGGTTTTCCGTTTCGACCGCTCTTCAGCCGCAACAATCGACACAGAGTGATCCATCGTGCCTCCCAAGGCCTACGGTTAGTGGTTCTCTACGTGATGAGTTCCGGAGGCAGAAAACCCCTGCGGTTCACATACTGAATGCCGACGCGTCCCTCAGCATGGAAATCGACGCGTGTGATGGAGGTGTTGTTGAGCGTGAACCAGAGCTTCTCCGGCTCAGGAAGTCCAAGAATTGCATTGATGAGATGGTTGAAAAAGCCCCCATGGCTGACCAAGACAACCTGGTCATCAGTGCCGCCGTGTTTATCCAGTAGCTCCGCAAGCACACGTTCCGCCCGCGGCTGCATCAGTTCCCTTGCCTCCCGAGGCCGGTTCCACCAACCAGAGTCATCGACACTGTCCGGCAGATTCAACCGCGGATAGTGTGCCTCAAAGTATCCGCGGGATCTACCGGGCTCAGGATAGGAAGCATCTGACTCTGGATCATAGGTGAACATGCCACCAGTCTCATGGATATCGATCCAGCTGAGCAGCGGCAGGTTGAGAGCGGCAGCGATCTTGTGGCCCGTGCTCACAGCGCGTTCCATCAGGCTTGCATAGCAATGCGTAATGCCGAATGTCGAAAAGCCCAGGCTTGCGTCATCCCACTCGGCGACGTCCACGTCGCTGCGGGCCAGAAAAGCAGCAACCAGATCCGCCTGCTGCTCTCCCACATCTGTCAGCGATGGATCCGGAACGCGCTGATAGGCTGAACTGTCTTCCATCCAGTGCGCATTGTTCTCCGACTGTCCGTGTCGTACGTAGTAAAGCCTCATTCATTCCTTTCCTGGTACGTGTAGCTGGAACGGCTTGCGCGCCGACATCTACACGGCACGCAGCCATCCGCCCATGACAAGAGGGATACTATATTGGCTCTGTGGCAGCTGTCAAATCCTGACAGAGGGAATCGGCGAATGGCAGACTTCCATTCGCCGATTCTGCATTCGCTGATTCCTCTCCCCTTATAGTCGCACCACCCGACCCTCTCTTCGCGCTTGCTCCGCAGCGAAGACCAGCAAATGCGAGGCCAACGTCTCATCGGGCCCGGACAAGATCAACGAGGGGTCTTGCTCTGCAACCGCACGAACGAAGCTGTCCATGAGCGCGTAGTCCCCTCCCCCGTGGCCACCGAGAATAGAGCTGTCGCCCGCCTCCGTGTCAAATGTCGTCGTCTCGTCGGCGAGGAAGTCATACAGGTGGATGTAGCGACCATCTCCGGTCAGCTGCCCTTTGGTCCCGAAGATGCTGGTCTCCCTGTGCCCCATCTTGGTGAAAGCCATCATCGTGAACGTGGCGGTTCGCCCGCCCTGGAAATTCATGCTCACCACCTGATGGTCCACCACATCGTTGTCCATGGCGTAGACACAGCGCCCGTAGGGCCCCGTCGCCAGCGCTGCTAGTACACTCTCCTTGGTGGGCTCCGGGGTCAGGACATCTATCGGCCAACCCGTATGCCCTCGACTCAAGGCCTCAAGGTAGATGCGCTTGGCCGAGTAGGCGCAGTGTGGCTCCACCGGACACTCGAGACAGCGTGCAGCAGCGCCGTTCGGAGCTTCCTCTGCCCGGAAGTGCTTGAGCGACCCAAACGATGAGACGGTCTCGCACGGCACCCCCATGATGTAGTGGATCCAGTCAATGTCGTGGCATGACTTCGTCAGCAGCATCGGTCCTGAGGCGGCCTCGTTATGCCAGTTGCCGCGCACAAATGAATGTGCCATATGCCAGAATCCTACCGGTTCCAGGCGCTGCAGGCCGACCACATCCCCGATCGCACCCTCGCCAATCAAGGCCTTCAACTTTCGCGTAAAAGCCGTATAGCGCAACACGTGACAGACGCCCAGTATGATGTCATTGGCCTTTGCTGCATCCACGATCTGGTGGCAGCCCGCGGCATCTGGGGCCATGGGTTTCTCCAGCAGAATATCATAGCCAAGATTCGCAAATGCTATGGCGGGCTCGACGTGCATCTTGTCCTGTGTGGCGATAATCACGGCATCAGCAAATCTAGGCTGCGCTGCGACCTGCTTCCAGTCCGTGAAGACGTGGCTCGGTGAAATGGTGTGAGCCTCCACCAGATTGTTCCGGTACGCGTCGCGTGGCTCGGCGACGCCTACTAGCTTGGCGCGCTCGGGGAACTCCGCCGCAAAACGCGCATACGTCGTGCCCCGGCTGCCGGCGCCGACGATAATCAGGGAAACGGGTGACATAGAGTGACCTCCTGGAACATAGTGAACTGCCTCGGCACAGGCCAGACTCGCAGAACTGCCCACGACCTAACTCAAGGAAGGCGGACCACCGATACCGCTGGTCGGCATCACGTCCTGCCGGTCTCCGCAAGCATATCACTCACCCCAGCGGAGTCAACACCGCTAACGACCGTCAGGATAACCGAGAGCCGCAGGACAGGAGTGAGGACTCCGATGGTGTCCGGTTGGAGTCCGATGCAGTCCAAACAAAGTTCACGCCACTCCTGGAAGTGGCCCAGTCCTTCTCTTGACGATCTGCCCTCCCGGTGCTACAACACTCACGCACTGGACATCCCACAAGGAGTGATGCTATGAAGATGACTGTCTACACACCCACAGCTCCCGCAGCCGTTGGCCCTTACTCCCAAGCAGTCAAGGCCAATGGCTTCGTGTTTACCGCTGGGCAGCTTGGCATTGACCCGTTGGCAGGCAGCATAGTCGCCACAGACGCAGCAGGCCAGACCCGCCAGGCCCTTGCGAACATACTCGCAATTCTCAAAGCTGCTGGAAGCAGCGCCAAAAGCATTGTGAAAGCCACCATCTACGTCACTGACCTACAGCTCTTCAGCGATGTGAATAGTGCGTACGCTGACTTCCTTGCACGAGAAGACGTCTCTGAAGCACCAGCCCGTGCCATCGCCGAAGTTTCCGCATTGCCCCTGAAGGCACTCATTGAGATTGAGGTCATCGCTCTGCTAGAGGCATAGGTCATTGTCTCTGCGACGCCGCAAGCTCCCCTCCTCTTTCTGCGCCTGAACTCGCACCGACTACAGTGGATCCCGGCCCCCGGCGCAAAGCCACGGCAAACCAGACTTGACGGCACTTGTTCGCGCTGAGACCGCCCTCACTTCGCATAGCCTGTCCTTGGTTTGTTAAGCAGTTGTGGTCGATATGTGAGGGTGGAGACGACTACGCGAAATGGAAACTATAACATGCAGCTGTCTCGCCGCTCGCGCGAGCGTCACTCTATACCCGGATTGAGCCTTCGCTCTTCCCGAAGTTAATCCGTGTGCCCACTCCTAGAGTCACGCTCCGTCCTGGTGGGACATCGCTGAAGCTTTGACCATCGTTGGTGGTGACAGTCCATTTCTCCTGACTCACGTTGCGTAACCCCCAGATCTTGGGGTTGGTGGGATGTCGAACGATTTCAGCAACAGGAATGTCGAACTCATAGAGCCGGGTCGGATCGATGTGGTGTGGGTAAAGCCGCGTGTCATAGTTCAGCATCACAATAGCATCACCGATACGAATGCGGGGGGGCAGCTCCAGCGGGTGATCGCAAGACCAGCATTTTCCAAGGTCACCGCCCGCGGCACGCAGGGCGTGCATATCGTAGACGGCTTCCGCGCCGCAATTGCCACAATAGTAGATGCTGTCACGCAGGTGCACCATCGCGGCCCGCCACTCGCTCTCACGGACGCGACCGTTCTCCGGGTCCTTTAGCCCAACCGTAAAGGCCTCCGTGAAAAGATCCCGCACAAACTGTGGGTAGAGCGGCCAGAAGATCAAGGCATTCTGGTGGATACCGGGCACCGGACGGTTCGAATCGTCGCTCGGATCGAAGATGAACAGCGGGTCCGTTCCATAGAGCTTATTCATGGCCGGCAGATCCAAGCACTTGATCTCAGTCTCGCGTTTGCCTTCCAGCGGATGGTGCAGCATCAACATATAGAACAGCAGCACAGCCAGCGAGAACAAGTCCGTGCGACTGCTTGGCAATGCTTCGCCTCTCACTATCTCTGGCGCCATAAATCTTGGCGTCCCAAGCACGCCGGCCTCGCCATGACCGTCCACCGTAACATTGTCGTTGTCGCAGATCAGAACCTCGCCCGAGTCTGGATCGAAGAAGACGTTGCCAAACGAGATGTCACGATAGCAGAGCCCCATCGTATGCAGATCCAGGAAACTGTCTGCCAGCTGCAGGCCGGCTGTGGCCAATGCCCGGAAGGTGGGTTCTGCCCGGCGCTTCATCAGATCGACGATGCTCCGATGGTGTGGTGCCCGCAGCGGCATGACGTACCCGAACCCAGGGACGTCGGGCGAGTCGCAGAGCTCCATCGGCCAGAGGAACCGTTCCGTCGGCGGGCCTTTCTTCACCAGTATCTCCAGGGCAGCGCGCTGCTCGACCGTTGCCTGCCCGGGGAAGTACCACTTGAGGGCGACCTCTTGCCCGTCCAACACCGCTCGATAGACCTCGCCCTGGCCACCACCGCCCAGGAATGCCTCGACCGTGCAGGTCATCTTCGAGGTCGCGGTGTGAACACTCTGACCATCCTGCAATATCCGCATACTATCCCCCTTAGCTATGGCGGGCTCTCCGCCGACCCCAGACTCTATTGAGTCACCACAATACCCGATTTCTCGAGCTCATCTATGCCCTGCCGGGAGACACCAAAACACATCGCAACATCGACGGCTTCCACATTCGTTACACGGCTCAGGAGAGCCAATCCGACGTCGGTGATCGCGGTATCACCCAGATAGAGGCGCCGCAGCTCCAGCAGCGAACCCAGATGGACAAGTCCGGCGTCGTGGATTGCCGTGCCTTCCAGGTCCAATCCCTTCAGGGATCTCAGGCTGCCCACTGTGCGCAGCCCGGCATCCGTCACGCCCGTGTTGGATAGGTCCAGGTCCGCCAGATCAGGAAGATGTGTTAGGTACGACAGCCCAGCATCCGTCATTCGCGTGCCCGCGAGGCTCAGGTCACGCAAGTTTCTCAGGTTGCCAATTCTGGCCACGCCCGCGTCCCCAATCTGAGTCCACGCAACATCGAGCCGCGACAGAGCGGTCAGGTCCATCAGATAGAGCATGCCCGTATCCGAGATCTCCAACCCCTCAAGGCTGAGAGTCACCATTCCCACCAGCGGACGCAGGTGAGCCATCGCGCTGTCAGCAACCAACCCACACCGGCCCAAGCGTAGTTCCGCCAAACTGCTAAACTGCCGCAGCACGGCGAGTGCTTCCGACCGCAAGCCTACGCACCCAAAGAGATCCAGCGTCTCCAATACAGGGTTGCCGGAGAGATGACGCAGGCCCTCGCCTGTGATCTCCGTGCCCGATAGATTGAGGTGTCGCAGCGAAGTCACTTCAGATAGAGACGCAAGGCCACAATCAGAGACACCGGTTCCCGAAAGCCCCAGGTACGTCAGTCCCGGCAAGATTGACAGATGGGCAAGGCCGGCATCGGTGATCTTGCGGCACCGGCCCAACTCAACCCGTTCCAGACCCCCTATCTGCGCCAGTACACCAAGACTGTCATCACTTAGATCAGCCGTTCCCCAAAGGTTCATCTCCCTGAGGCTGGACCGCTCAACACTTGGTGGCAGCGCCGTCAGCGTGATCGAGGTACGGCTGAGGTCCATCGACACCACGCCCACTACCGCCACCAGCGCCGCCAGACCATGGTCTGTGATGGGGCTATAGCTGAAGTCCAGCTGATGGATCCCCCCGGCGGACTCAAGATCTCCAGCGAGCTGTTCGGCAGCAGCGTCGTCAATACGGCCACTCAGGCGAAGCTCCACATTCGGAGGCAACTCGACCTCACCCGGCGTCACACCAATGACTTGCCAACTGCGATCGCCGGACAACCATTCGCGCACGGACACAGTAGCAGCAACATCTGAGTGGAAGACACGCGCAGCGCCGCGGTCAGCTGCTGGGGAGCGCACCGCCTCCTCGCAGGCCTCAACGGCCCACCGGGCAGCCTCATCAGGCAGGAAGTAACCATCTTTGAGTCGTTGTACCAACCGTGCGAGAAGTAGCCCTCGAGGCACGATCGGCCCTGCCGCCGTCAGCTCGCCGGGAATCCCTTCCCGCAACGCCATGTCCAGCAAGTTGATCTCGCCCCTATACTCCCCACAGAAGTCCATCAGGAAAGCACGACAGCGCCGTGGATCATTGAGAACTTCGGCGCCATAGGTTCTAGCGATGTCTTGAAGCATTCGACGTGGCTTATCGTCCATGCATGCTCAAATGCAGAGCCGCTCAGGCAGCCCCGGTGCCAACTCACCAGACACAGACTGCGTATGAAATCGAGATGTCACACTTCTCCGAGTGCGTGCCCAGAAGTGCCCTGTGGTGTGGGATGGCAGCGTTGGCCTGAGCGCGTTAGTCACGTGGCGCAACGTCGGGCGATGCGTCGGCCGATGCCGCATCATCAGCCTCCTCGCGATCGCCGCCGATAGCGTCCGCCAACCTAACACGTTTACTCGGCTCGCTGGGGCCCTCGTGCTTGAAACGCGCAATAAAACGGGAGCCCATCTCAGAGTCCTCAGCCGCATCACGGCGGCCTCCCTCACTGGCCAGCTGCGCATCCGAGCCATGAGTACCCTCAGGTACAGCGTGGGCCACGCCTGGGCTGACGGGCGAAGTGGGGAACTCCGCATCAGGCAAACCGCCCGAGTCCTCGGAGGACGCCCCCGACCCGGGTTGAGCCTGAATCGCATCCACACGATACAGAATGCCCAGCGAGATATCGTCTCCGCTGCCGGTCGCTGAGGCCTCGTCGAGCCAGTTCAGTAAGTTCTCCTCCACCAACTGCACACCGTCCTCGCGCATAATCGCCAAGATGTCGGAACCAACCTTGCGGAAAGCATCGTCATTCACGAAAGAATTGGCATAGCCATCGGTGGCAGCCATAATCAAGGCCGGAAGCCCGCCGTAGTTCGCCTGGAAGCGCAGCCGGACCTCGCGCCAGGCTTCAGACATACAGAGAGACGTCGTCTCGTTCGCCATCAACCGGGCGTCTCGGGCAAGAGGACGTGTCACAAGGCCGTCATCAGCAACAACCAGGATATCTCCATCGCCCAGTTGAAGGAAGAGCAAGAAATCCTGGGTCACCAACACCCCCAGCACAGTGGCTCCATACGCCAAACGTGGGTTCTTGGCGACCCCCTTGCGACTTGGCTCACCGCGTTGCTGGGTGAGCTTGGCCAGTTCGGGTTCAGTGAAGGGATGTTCAGCAAGATCTCCATCAACGGCACTCCGCCAACGCCGCACCAACTCGTCCGGGAGACGCTCCCCAGCAAACCGTTTGACGACCGAGAGGTTCTGTGGGTCCGGCAACCCAGACACAAGCTCCTGCAGCAAATCAGCAGCCGCGGTGACGGCGAATCTCGAGCCCCGGTCACTTCGGAAGCTCTTGGCACTTCCGTGACCATCAGAGAGCACCAAGACTAGTGGCGGCCCACCCCGTGAGGAAGGTCGCCAACTAATCGCATCCTGGTTTGGCAGATCAGCACGAACGTGCGAAGCGCCCCGAACCGATTGGCCGATAACTTGCCACAACGGTTCTGGTATCATAGCCTGGACCTAATCCAGCCTACCAGACGTCGTCGGCCGACACAAGGCCGTCATCATCCGCGGGTGTGAGTGTTGGGACTGCCGGCACAGGCACGTTAGTTGTGGGAGCTGACGCTGCCGATTGGCTAGCCGGACTCGACGCAGACTTGAGGACTGCGGTCGAAACCCACTTGATGTAGTTGACCAATGACTCCGGATTGTTGGCCTGGAGCGGCTTGATCTCGACGTGACCAATGAACTGCTGCAGAACATCGTAATCAGCATCAGAGCCGATGGCGATGGCGATGCGCACGGCCTTCTTACCCCAAGGCTGGTCCATTAGTTCCTTCAGCCCACTCTCGAAGCTGTCCGTGGGCTGGCCGTCAGAAATCAGCACCAGCACTGGCGGAAGTGCACGATCCGTCATTGGCGGGATCTTGAGCTGCTCGGCCACCATCGACAGCGCCTTGCCCATATCCGTCACGCCATCAGCCTGCAGGTCCTCCCATTTGAAGTCCTCAACCGGCGTGGGTTGCGAAATGTGCCACTGCGCACCATTTGAGAACTTGATCGCCCGCACCAGAACCTGCGCGTTCGGGTTTTCCGCACCGACCTTCTGCATGTGGGGGATCGCCTCGTGAATTGCCACGTTCAGAGCTTGGATCTTGCCATCGGTCTTCATCGACCCCGAGCAGTCAGTAATCCAGATAAAGTGCAACGGTCGTGTTGCCAATTCACCACCAGGTCGCTTACTCATCTACACCCTCCTGATAATCGTCCAGCAATCTCTGGGACCTACCGAAATGGTGTCCTCAGCACGCTCCTCTAGTATAGTCACGCAACCAACCGAAGTCAAAAAGCGCGGCTTTCACGAGTCCGTTCCTGTTCGGAGCCGATTTTCTGAGACAGAAGCTGCGGTCATATCAACGGGCTGTACGTTGCTGCTCCCGTAGCGTGCCCGACTTGGGCACGCGCCTGCCTTTCCCGAAAGAGAGGTCTCAGCCAACCCAAGGGTTCGCGAACTCCTGGGCATTGTGGCGTCCGGTCTGCGCAGACACAGGTGCGGTCGACAAGGGTGCAACCCGAAGAAGACGTGGCACCGCCACGTCTGTACAGGATGTCTTCTCTGCGTAGAGACCGGTGTGATAGAGAAGGTTGCAGCCCGAAGAAGACGACCCACCGGGTCGTCTCTACGAGTTGGGTGCTTGATCAGCGGCTGCTCACGTCGACACTTCTGGAGAACGGGTCACGGTTGTGCAGATCTCCATCTCGCTCCTGCCCCAAATCGAAGCGCACCCAGTTTCGGGACCTGCACATCTCACTAGCGGTGGGCGTGGTGCAGCCCGCGGCTGCAGGCAGCAGCGCATGGTTCGGGGGCTCACTATGCGAGATCGGGTACCGTTTCTTTGGATTGTGCTGAGCCGCCGGCACGGCTGTTTGATCGGCTATGCCTTTCGTCTGTTGTAAGGAGATGGTGCTGCTGAGCTGATGGCGGCCGTACCGGATGCGCGGCTGCGTGAGGGCATTCTGTGACTTATCTGATAGTTACCTCAGGCGAATTTGACTCTGCTGAAGAGTGAGATATCGTCTGAAGCGATCTGATTCATCCCCGGGGAGGCATCGACGATGGCAACAGCTGAGCAGCTGGAGATTCACCGGGCGCTGGCCCAGCGGGCAGGTGCGTACCTGCGGGCGGGCTATCATTGCTCTGAGTCTGTGGTGCTGGCTGCGGGACCGCGCCTGGTGCAAGATTGGCACCCGACCTGCGCACGTCTTTCGACAGGTTTTGCCGGTGGTGTAGGGGGAAGCCAGCATGAGTTGTGCGGAGCAATGGCCGGCGGCGTGATGATTATCGGAGCGCTTCTGGGTCGGGTGACTCTGCAGGACGATGCACTGGCGCAGTCGCTGACCAAGAGATTCCGTGAGCGCTTCCGGGAAGTATTTGGGGAGACCGAGTGCCATTGGCTGCGGGAGAACGTGGTTCATTCGGGGGGCGGGCTAGGGTCGTGCGCTGTATTGGTCGAGCAAGCCACGATGCTCCTGCTCGATGTGCTGGCAGAAGCTGGTGTGCCGGTTCACGATGGTTAGCGGCCAACACCAACAGCTGTCAGCTGTCAGCTATCAGCCGTCAGCTTAATGCGGCAGCCCGGCAGTGATCAAAGCGGCTTCTGAGATCTCGGGCGGGCTGCGGGACCGCCGGTCTTGCGCTGTCCAGTCTGCGATTCGCAGCGTCTTGGATGGTTTGCGCCGTTGCCACAAGGGTGACTCCTAGTGCGCCTTTCTGACAGGGCCTTTGGTCTGTCGGAAAGTTCAGTTGCAAGCATACCTCGGAAGACGACAGAGCGCCTCGATGGGGCATCCTTTCCACGAACTAGTCCGCGGGCTTGTCGTGTCAAGCGCGCGATAGCGTGGGGTGCTGGTTAGTTCACGGGCACGTTGGCGATCATCACTTCGGCATCCTTGGTTGCGCGGACCGTGTAGCTGTCCAGGCAGGCGGGCAGGAATGCCGATGTGCCTCGTGTGTAGGTGTCCTGCTGTCCATCCCAGAGCAGGTCTATGCTGCCTCGGATGACCAAAGCGATTGCTGGACGGTCGCCCTTGGTCTCCTCGAAGTCAGCGCCGGCCGGCAGCACCAGCCGGGCCATTTCAAACTCCGGTGCCGGCACGGAATAACTGGCGGTGGTAACCCCAGAGGACAACGTGGTTGGATTGCCGTCAAGGATCTTGGGGATCCGGGGCGTTGTATCCACGATCTTGATCAAAGCTGCCGCATCACGGAACTTCGGCGTCAGCCCCACGCGGACCACATTGTCCGAGCTTGCCATGCACTCGACGATGTTGCCTTTCAGATAGGCATGGGGGACGCCGGCCTCGGTGAAGAGGGCCTCGCCCGATTTGAGATGGACGATATTGAGGAGGAAGAGGGCGAACAGCCCGACGTCTTGGTTCCCATAGCGGTCCCAAAGCTCCAGGAATAGCGTTTCGGCCTCACTCGGATGATCATACGCGCCGGTAAGTCGTTGCGCCACGGCATCCACGGCCGCGCCCAATGCTGGCGGGTCCTCGATGGCGTGCTGCATGAGCTCGGCGAAGAGCTCCCGCGTGAGCGTTCCCGCGATGACGTCAAAGGGCGCGGTTGTGGCAACGATGCGGTTGACGGTTTCCCGCCCGACGAAGTCCGCGATCTCGGGATAGCGAGAAAGCGTGCCGACCAACTGATCGAAAGGTTTGAACCCCATGAGCGCAGTCAAGTGGTCGAGGGCAATGGCGATCTCCGGCTTGTGGTTGTCGTCGGGATAGTGCGCGGGGTCCTGCTCGTGGAGCATCTCTGCCTGTGCTTTGTTGGGGTGGGCTTGAATCGAGAGGGATTGCCCTGCCGACAGCACTTTGAACAGGAAAGGGAGTCCGCCGAACCGCGCGTTGACGGCTTTGCCAAGGGCGGCCCGTGGCTCCTGCGCAATCCAGTCGTGCAGCAACATCATCGAACCGTCCGGGAGTTCCACCTGCGAGGGCGCTTTGGGATGTGTGCCTATCCAAAGCTCAGCATAGGGCACGCCAGGTTCCGGATCGAATTGGAGCAGGTGTGGGATGAATGCGTCGTTGTCCCTTGTCCCCCAGGCGTAGTTCTGAATCTGGTTGTGCAGTCTGTATGGCCGTGCGGTTGTCTGGGTCCGTTCGCTCATCCATCGACTCCTTGGCTTGTGATCTGTTCGTGAGTCACCTTGGCCTCACTGGGCATATTATACCGCACCGGCAGGATCTTGTGCCAGGAGTGCAGTTGGTTTGCGCCAGGACGTCGTGCTCGATGTTGGATAGGCCGCGGTTGCCGTGGGCGTTGGCCGGAGTATAGTGGCAGGCAGAGT
>Ga0209121_10003956_pt1 | contig 14044 bp, 10 predicted proteins | sample Cruoilmetagenom3_FD_187292 | JGI IMG/M metagenome (GOLD analysis project Ga0209121, IMG submission 187292) | Oil polluted marine microbial communities from Coal Oil Point, Santa Barbara, California, USA - Sample 3 (SPAdes) (version 2) | ecosystem: Environmental > Aquatic > Marine > Oil seeps ...
AGGACAAGTCGATCCAGTGCTCCGATTGTGGGGCTACCTTCACTTTCAGCGCTGAGGAGCAAGAGCTTTTCCAATCCAGGGGCTATACTAATGAGCCCAAGCGCTGCCCCTCATGCCGTCAGGCAAGGAAGTCAGAACGATACGGAAGTGGCAGCTACAGCAGCAGTCCCCGCCAGATGTTTCCGGCAATATGCGCCGAGTGTGGCAAAGATACCGAAGTACCCTTTGAACCTCGTACCGGTAGACCGGTGTATTGCAGCGATTGCTACCGCAAAATCAGACTGAGTAGATAGTGCAGTCTCAAATCTTAAGCAAGAAAGAGTTAAGAAGAAAGAAAAAGTAGCTGGCAAGCAACTGATTAGTAATAGCCATAATCTAATGAAAGGAGGGTTAATATGAAGATATATGTGGGCAACTTATCTTATGATGTCACTGAGGACGACATACGCCAAGAATTTGCAGCTTTTGGAAAGGTTGAATCTGTGAATATCATAACGGACAGGTATAGTGGACAGCCAAAAGGATTCGGGTTTGTTGAAATGCCATCAGTGTCTGAAGGTCAAGCTGCAATTGCTGGCCTCAACGGGAAAACTTTGAAGGAACGGACGCTAAATGTTAATGCGGCTCGACCTCGCTCTGATAACAGAGGTGGTGGGTCGTATGGTGGTAGGGGAGGCGGCGGGTTCGGCGGCGGAAAATCTAGAAGATACTGAATTGCCGCGTCTAGACAGATTACCTCACCATCAAATGTGGTGTCATTTGACTTGCATGTGCGTGCATGCTCATTTTTTCTAGCAAAGGGATCCTATGGACGTGAATAGCAAAGCTGAACTAGAAACCCTGCGGTCAGAAGCTATAAGCTACTGTAAAGAAGGCAATTTCGATAAAGCAATTGAAATTCACAAGGGTATTATTGCCAGATACGAAGACGACGCGGAGGCTTGTGAATATGCCTGTGCCAGTCTTGGTGATATTTATCTTACCCTGAGAGAGCTTGACCTGGCAGAGGATTATCTCAGGCAAGCGATGGGTTATAACCCTCTGAGCTCCTACTACCACTACCTATTGGGCTTCACGTATTCTGTTAGCAAGCAGTGGGACAAGGCTATTGTGGAGTTTGAGTTTTCGGTAAAACAAAATCCTGATGAGCCTGAGTATCTGCGGGGGTTGGGATGGGCCATGTGGAGTGCCGGTAACCGAACTGAGGGGTCGGAATACTTACTTCAGGCTCTTGCCCTTGCGCCGGACAACGCAAATATACTCACTGACCTGGCTACAGCCCGGCTGGGTGAGCATAATTTTAGCCCGGCTCTGGAATATGCCCAGCGGGCCGTTAAGGTTGCCCCAGACAGTGCCCTGGCTCAAGAGGTGCTGGCTCATGTTCTTGATTTTCAGAGGCAGTTTGAGCACTTGGCCAGCCCATCAATGAAAGCTAAGGCAAGGCGAATGTCAAATCAGAAGGTTTTGAGGATTTACCAATTCAAAGTCTCGCTTCAAGAAACACCGGATGTCTGGCGCATAATTGAGATTAAGGGAAACCAGATGCTCAGTAGCCTGCATAAGGCAATTTTCAATGCATTTGACCGTTTTGATGAGCACCTGTACAGCTTTTTCATGAGCAACAAGCCTTTTGATAAAGAAAGCGAATATAACCTGCCTGACCCCGATGACTATAGATGGGAGACAGATGCAACTCGCATCAGGATTAGTACTCTTCATTTGAAATCGGGCCAAAAATTCCTCTACTTGTTCGACTACGGTGATAGCTGGTGGCATCAGGTTGAGGTAATAAACATCATAGAGGAGGTGCCTGAGGGAACATATCCCAGGGTGGTCAAAAGGAATGGCAAATCACCCCCACAGTATCTCCAGGAAGCTGAATAACGGTGTAAATTCGCCAGGCCATCTAGTTGCCAACTGTAAATCGCTATCGGAATTCACACGATTGGCGAAAACTTCGTATTTGGTGCGCAGTGGTTGACAAGCAGGAGTGAAAAGTATCAAGATTTCCCGTAGCGGTTTCAGCACATCTTAGATGAATTTTTTGCATAATCGGTTTCAGAAAAAGGCCAATAGAGTGGCACAAGACTACGTCGCCTCCATCGCCTTTGACCAGCGGCTATACCGCCAGGACATTAAGGGAAGTATTGCCCATACGAAGATGCTGGCAAAGCAAGGGATAATAGCTGAAAGCGAGGCTGAAGCTATAATTGAGGGGCTCAGCTCTATTCGTGAGGAAATTGAGCAAGGGAAATTTCAATTCAAGACCGAGCTTGAAGATATACATATGAACATTGAAGCAAGACTGTTTGAAAAGATTGGTGATGTGGCCGGCAAGCTTCACACCGCCCGCTCCAGAAATGACCAAATAGCTCTGGATATGCGCCTTTTCCTCAAGGAGGAAATCGAGGCGACTATCACTAAGTTGAAAGAGCTGCAATCTTCACTTTTGGAGTTAGCCAAAGCAAATAGAGCCGTCATTATGCCCGGATATACTCACTTGCAACAAGCTCAGCCGGTCCTTTTCGCTCACCATTTGCTGGCTTATTTTGAAATGTTTCAGCGGGATAAGGAAGGGTTCCACAACTGTTTGAATCGCACTGACGTGTTGTCTCTCGGCAGTGGTGCCCTGGCTGGTGTTCCCTATCCGGTAGACCGTGAATTCCTGGCTCATGAGCTGGGCTTCAGCAAGATAAGCAGCAATAGCCTCGATGCCGTCTCCGATAGGGATTTCATTATAGAATACGAGGCCTGTGCTGCCATCGCTATGATGCATCTTTCACGATTAGCCGAGGAGATTATTTTATGGTCATCCACTGAGTTCGGCTTTATAGAAATTGAGCAAGCGTTTATGACAGGCAGCAGCATTATGCCGCAGAAGAAAAACCCTGACGTAGCTGAACTGGCCAGAGGGAAAACCGGGCGAGTATATGGCAACCTCATGAGCATCTTGACCACCATGAAAGCCTTGCCGCTCGCCTATAACCGGGATATGCAAGAGGATAAGGAAGGTCTGTTTGATACGGTGGATGCCCTGCACTCAAGCTTAGAAGTATTTGCTCAAATGGTGAGGACAATCAAAGTTAACACCAAACGTGTCCGAGAAGCTATCAAGGATTATATTCTGGCTACCGATTTAGCTGATTATTTGGTGGCCAGAGGGGCCCCATTTCGAGAAGCACACGGCATTGTAGCTAAGCTCAGCCAATATGCTATTGATAGCCACAAGAGCTTTCATGAGCTTAGCTTAGGCGAATACCACAATTTCTCCCCTCTTTTCACCGAAGATATATATGATATAACTCTAGAGTCATCTGTGGCGGCTCGAAATATTATTGGCGGCACTTCTGCACGGCAGGTAGGAATCGCTTTGGCCAGGGCGAAGCAGCTTATGGAAGAAAAACTATGACAAACCTGATCAAGCTAGCGCCGTCAATACTTTCGGCCGACTTTGCTCGGCTTGGGGAGGAAGTAGCTGAAGCGACGAAAGCGGGAGCCGATTATATCCATATAGATGTTATGGACGGCCACTTCGTGCCCAATATTACCATTGGTGCTCCAGTAGTAGCTTCCCTTCGCCGCTGGACCAGCTTGCCTTTGGATGTTCACCTGATGATAGAGCATCCAGAGCAATACATCTCCGACTTTGCTAATTCCGGCGCCAATATTATCACTGTGCATGTGGAAGCTTGTCCACATATCCATCGGACAACTCAGTTGGTAAAAGAGTTGGGAGTAAGAGCTGGGGTAGCCCTAAATCCAGCTACTCCACTGAGCTTAATAGAGGAAATCATGCCACATGTTGATTTGGTTCTTATTATGAGCGTCAACCCCGGTTTTGGTGGGCAAGTTTTTATTCCCGAGACACTAGAAAAGGTGACTCGCCTGCGCGGGATGCTGGATAACAAAGGGTCGAGTGCTGAGCTTGAAGTTGATGGAGGCATTACCATTGAGAATGTGTTTAGCCTAATTAAAGCTGGTGCCAAGGTGCTGGCAATTGGAAACAGCGTATTCAAAGCCAAGGCAGGGATAAGCCAAGCACTGCAAGATATTAGGGAGGCGGCAGGTCAACGCAAAGAGTCCTAGACGATTAGCGACGTGACGGATTGAATTCTCAAATCAAACAGGGAGCACGAACATATTAAGAGTCCTGTGGGCGATTTAACGAGCTTGTTTATATTGGGTGCGGAGACACCTGGTGCAAATATTGACTTCCTGCGTTCTACCGTTTACGATGATTGTGGTTCGATGAATGTTGGGCAACCAGCGCCGCTTAGTATGTTTCTTAGAGTGGCTTACGCTATTCCCAAACTGAGCTCTCTTACCACAGATGTCACACTTCATAGGAGACTTTTACCCCCTCTTTACTATGAGCCGTATTTCGGCTATTATACTCGTGAATGTCACATAAAGCAAAGGGGTTGGGATGAGAACTAATACAGCCAGCGGTCCAATGCTGAAGGAGATGTTTGCTTTGGGGACTGCTTGGCTAGAGAAGGCTGCCTCGGACATAAACGCTATAAACGTTTTCCCCATTCCTGACGGTGATACCGGAACCAACATGCTGCTTACTATGCAGTCGGCGATGGAAGAGGCGGGTCAAAACCCAGACAGGTCCGCTTCGTCGGTGGTGAAATCGATGGCTTCTGGTGCTTTAATGGGGGCACGAGGTAATTCAGGGGTAATTCTGTCCCAATTCTGGCGCGGTTTGGCTAAGGGATTCGAGGGCAAGACGTCGGTCAACGGCGCGGATTTCGCTAAAGCGCTGGGCGAAGCAACGCAAGCAGCCTATGAAGGGCTTGTCAATCCGGTAGAAGGGACTATCTTAACAGTGCTAAAGGATGCCGCCAGCGCTGCTGACATGTCCGCTAGAACTGACTCTGCAAGCTTGCTTGCTGTGATGGAAACTGCAACTGAGGCGGCTAGAGATTCAGTAGCTCGGACTCCTGACTTGTTGCCCGTATTGCGTGAGTCCGGCGTAGTAGACGCCGGAGGGCAAGGTTTATATATATTGTTTGATGGGGCTCTCTATTATCTCAAGGGAAAAGCGAAGGAGATAAAGTATCGGAAACCTCGGTTGATTGCTTCTAACTTGCCATTGGCTCCAAAGGCAACTCAAATGGCTGCTGAAGTCGAAGTGCCGTATGGATATTGCACCAATTTTGTGTTGGAAGGGAAAAAACTCGATGCCAGGAAGATCAAGAACAAGCTTAGGAAAAAGGGACAATCTGTAATCGTTACCGGTAGTGACTCCTTGGTAAGAGTCCATATCCACAGCTTTAAGCCTGGAGAAATCATTGACTATGCTACACACCTGGGGACGCTGCACCAGATAGACATCAGGAACATGGATGACCAGTACGCAGAATTCATAAAGATGCAAAGGGAAAGAATGCCCATGGTTGATATCGCCATTGTGGCAGTTGCCTGCGGCGACGGTCTGTTTGAGGTATTTAACAGCCTCGGGTCTACAATCGTTGTGCCCGGTGGTCAGACAATGAATCCCAGTGTTCGTCAGCTATTGCAGGCGATAGAATCAGCACCTTCAAGCAATATCATCTTGTTGCCCAATAACAAGAATATTATTCCTACGGCTTCTCAGCTTGAGTCTCTGACCGTAAAGAAAGTTAAGGTAGTCCCTACTAGGACTATCCCTCAAGGCATAGCTGCACTCCTTGCTTTCAATTATGACTCGAGCCTAGAGGATAATGTTCGAAGCATGGGAGAGACCAGAACCACAGTAAGAACCGTGGAAGTTACCAAAGCAGTACGGAAGACACAGCTCAATGGTTTGAAGATAAGAAAGGGACAGTTTATTGCTATCCTGGACGATGAGGAGTTGGTAGCCAGGGGCAACGAAATATTGGCTGTTATTCTTGAGGCCATAACCAAGGCAGGTATTGAAACAGCAGAAATGGTAACCGTATACTATGGTGCTGGTACCAAGGCTACTGAAGCTGAAGAGATAGCTCAAGAAATTCGTAATAAATACGAAACTGAGGTTGAGGTAGTTCGTGGTGATCAGCCCCACTATGATTACATAATATCGGTGGAATGATTTTGCGGCTCTGCCGCAAAATAAAAGGAAGAATTCTTCATTAAGTGTATAAACTATTTTGCCAGAGGCAAAAATGGTCAAGATTGTAACCGACAGCTGCTCCGAAATTACCCCGGAACTGGCCGAGAGTCTCGGGATCACGGTGGTGCCCCTATACGTCCACTTTGGTGATGAAGTCTACCGAGATAACGTTGACCTAAGTACAGAGGTGTTCTATAAAAAGCTAGAAGAAAGTGAGATTACTCCCACTACCTCGGCTCCTGGTCCTGAGGTTTTCGCTGAGCTGTTTACTAGACTGTCCGAAGAGACGAACGAAATTGTAGCTATAATGTTCTCACAGATGTTAAGTGGTATTTATGGGGCGGCTGTCAAAGGCAAGGCTATGGTTACTAAGGATTTGCGCATTGAGGTTGTTGATTCTGCATTGGCAATAAGTGCGCAGATGCTCTTGGTTATTTCGGCAGCTCGAATGGCTAGGGCGGGGGATAGCCTGGAGCAAATTGTTGATTGGGTCAGAAAAGCAATTCCCAGGATTCATATACAGATGACCTTTGACACATTAGAGTATTTGAGAAGGGGCGGGCGCATTGGCCAAGCGCAGGCGTTTTTGGGCAGTTTGCTAAAGGTAAACCCTATTCTAACACTGAAGGATGGGGCAGTTTTCCCCGTTGCTCGGTCACGCAGTAGGAGCAAAGCAATGGATTATTTGGTGAATTTTGTTAAGAGCTTTGGCCGGATAGGAGCAATAGCTATCGAAGACGTCACCACGCCTGAAGATTTGGAGATTTTGGCTGAGCGTCTGAAAGGCTTAGTCCCTCCACAAGACTTCTATCGCTCCAAAGTAGACCCAGTGATAGGCGTTCATGTTGGCCCCCACGTCTTGGCTGCTTGTGTGCTGGAAGCCGCATAGTTGGTTGTGGTAGGTTCGCAAATTGACTGTTCAAGATTTACTGTTATTAGCGGATGCCCCAAATGACAGGTGTTGATTCGCTACGAGATATCCTCGAGCTAGAACGCAAGAAGGGTTATGCCAATAAGGCAGTAATCGGTGGCCTGGACAAGTATCTTCACAAACAGGGAGGGCGGATTAGACAGGGAATAGCTAACCGGCAGATGTTAGTCGGATTTGATAAGCTTAATTTGGCCAATTCCGATTATGATTCCTGGGATATAGCTGAACGTCGGGAATGGGTAACGGGTGTCTTTCGCTGGCTAGAGGAGCTAGAACGGGCAAGGAGTGACACACTCACCTTTCCTCCTTTGAGGGAGAAGAATAAGGTGAAGGTGGCAGCAGCAGCCAAGTCACGGGCTCAAAAGCAAACTGAGGGATTGGACTCTCCTATTACTGTTATCAGAGGCATCACGCCTAGAGTAGCTGCCAAATTTGCTAAGCTGGGCGTGAGAACAATAAATGACTTACTTTACTTCTTCCCGCGGAGGTATATTGACTACAGCCGAAGGAAATTGATAGCGGAACTTGAGGAAGGTGAAGAGCAAACCATCGTGGCCTCGATATGGCAATCTAGGGTGGCTACTTTTGGTAGTCGCCCGGGCACGGAGGCGATTGTGGGCGATGAGACAGGGAACATTAGAGTGGTTTGGTTCAACCAACCTTACTTAGCCAGGAACTTCCCCACTAATGCTTGGATAGTGATTAGTGGCACAGTAGGCGTATTTAGGGGGCAAATGGTGTTCGAATCGCCAGAGTGGGAGCTGCTCAAAGGCGAGGAGCTAATTCACACCGGCCGTCTAATCCCCATTTATCCTCTTACCCAGGGCTTGTATCCACGACAAGTGAGGCGGTGGACAAAGGAGGCTGTAGATGGTTATGCCTGGCAACTGGAAGATTTCTTGCCTTCAGAGATAAAAAGCCGCTGTCAACTATTGCACCTTCGAGAAGCGATCACCCAGATTAACTACCCGGATAATCAGCTAATAGCGGAGCGAGCAAGCGAGCGCTTAGCTTTCGATGAACTATTTTTACTTCAATTAGGAGTACTAGCTAGAAAACGAGAGTGGCAAGAGGGCCAGCCAGGCAAGGCGTTCACCACATATCAACAAGTTATTGACCAATTTCTGCATTGTTTGCCTTTCGCTTTGACCGGCGCTCAACAACGAGTGCTGGGAGAGATTTTGGCTGACCTTGAACGACCAAAAGCCATGTCGCGTCTTCTCCAAGGTGAAGTAGGCAGTGGCAAAACCGTGATTGCTACTATGGCCCTGTTGATGGCCGTGGCCAATGGCCATCAAGGGGTATTGATGGCGCCTACTGAGGTACTAGCTGAGCAGCACTTCAGCAACATCTGTCAATATTTGTCTAAAGCCGGCGGTGAACCATCGTTGTCATTGCCAGCGCAGCGGGGCAATGTGGCGTGCTACGCCGGGCTCCTGCCACGGCCGCTCACTGTCGCTTTGCTCGTCGGTAGTCTTAAAGAGGCCGAGAAGGAAGATTTGCATTGCGGAATTGAAGAAGGTCAAATTGATATTACTATTGGCACCCACGCCCTTATCCAGAAAGAGGTGAGATTTAGGCATTTGGGGCTGGCAGTGATTGATGAACAACAGAGGTTTGGTGTATTACAACGTCAGGAGTTGCGGCAAAAAGGCTTTAATCCTCATGTCTTGATTATGACGGCTACTCCTATCCCTCGTACTATGGCGCTAACCATATATGGCGACCTTGACCTTTCGGTTATTGATGAATTGCCGCCGGGACGACAAGAAGTGAAAACAGAATGCGTTGACCCTCAGGATGCAGAGAAAGCTTATGCTTTTATCCGTAGCCAGGTTAGCAGTGGGCAGCAGGCCTTTATCATTTGTCCTTTGATTGAAGAGTCAGAAGTACTGGAGGCGAAAGCTGCTACAAGTGAATACGAGTATCTGTCCAAAGAGGTTTTCCCAGATCTAAAACTGGGACTACTTCATGGCCGGATGCCCCCCAGAGAGAAAGAGGAAGTCATGAGCCGTTTTCGTGCTGGAGAGCTTAGTATCCTGGTATCAACGTCCGTGGTAGAAGTGGGCATTGACGTGCCTCGAGCTACGGTCATGCTTATAGAAGGTGCAGACCGCTTCGGGCTATCACAGCTCCATCAATTCAGGGGCAGAGTCGGCCGGGACAAAGAGCAGAGTTATTGTCTGCTTATCCCGGAAAGATTTTCAGCCGAAGCAAGAGAGCGACTCCAGCTAATGGAGAAAATCCACGACGGTTTTGCTTTGGCTGAGAAAGACCTGGAACTGCGGGGGCCGGGAGAATTCTTCGGCACCCACCAAAGTGGCTTACCTGAACTCAAAATAGCCAAACTATCAAACTTGCATCTTTTGGAGATGGCTCGGCAGGAGGCAATGACCCTGTTCCAAAGTGACCATGGTCTGGAAGAGGTGGAGCACCGCTCTTTAAAGCGGCGATTGTCACAGGTCTGGCCTAGTAACATTGAATGGAGCTGAAAATGTCATTGTCAGCTAAGCGAAACAATCTCACTCTTAAGCAAAAGCTGATTGCTTGTCTTCAACAGGCACTAGTTGACGCTCAACATGAAGGCAATCTTGTTCTTACAACCTTGCCTGAGATAATTGTAGAGCATCCACAGGACCCAGAGCACGGAGATTTTGCTTCAGGTCTGCCGCTGAGACTGGCTCGGACAATGAAGATGGCCCCTCTGGCTATAGCTGATAAGATAGCTGAGCATATATCACTTCCGGCGGAAATTGACAGGGTTATCATTGCCGCGCCGGGCTTTATCAATTTCGTTTTACGCAACGATTGGCTGAGCAAACAGGTGGAGGCGATTCTGGCTGCCCATGAATCATATGGCACTCTGACTTTGGGCAAAGGGAAACGCATTCAACTTGAGTTTGTTAGCGCTAATCCCACTGGTCCTCTTCATGTAGGTCATGGTCGCGGAGCTGTCCTGGGCAGCACGTTAGCTAATGTTCTCTCCGACACTGGCTACCAGGTGGAAACGGAATACTACTTGAATGACGCTGGCAGCCAGATAGGCACCTTCGCTCATTCCCTTCACGCTCGCTACCTACGGGCATTGGATTTGCCTGCTGAAATGCCTGCTAATGGTTATCAGGGTGACTATGTGATAGAGGTGGCAAACGAGATTATTGCTGAGCAAGGAGGGAAAGACGAAGCAATTTCCAAAATAGCACAGATTGCATTCGAGGGGAAAGACCTTGTTCAAGAGATAGGCAAAATTGGGCAAGATAAGATCGTCGAGGGAATAAGATGCGATCTTGAGCTCTTGGGCGTGACATTTGATTCTTGGTTCAGTGAAAAAAACCTGTATGAAAGTGGGCAATACGCCAAGGCCATGGGGCTACTGCAACGTGGAAGCTATGTAGTCACAAGGGAGAACGCTACTTGGTTTGAATCGAGTGCTCTGGGGGAGGACAGAGATAACGTATTGGTGCGTAGCGATGGTTCTCCCACCTATTTTGCCTCGGATGTTGCTTACCATTACAACAAGCTCCTGGATAGAAAATTCGACTGGGTGATAGATATCTGGGGTGCTGACCATCAGGGACATGTTCCTAGAATGAAGGCAGTGATGAAGGCTTTGGGAAAAGATCCTGAACAGCTCAAGGTCATTACGTGTCAGTTAGTGACCTTGCGGCGTGGTAAAGACTTGGTTAAGGTATCCAAGCGCGGTGGCGACCTTATTACTCTGCGGGAGGTAATAGATGAAGTAGGGTCAGATGCCTGCCGCTTTTTCTTCTTGTCTCGTTCTGCCGATAGCCAGATGGATTTTGACATGGAGTTAGCCAAAAAGCAATCGGCAGAGAACCCTGTGTACTATGTACAATATGCTCATGCCCGGATTGCAAGTATCCTTCGCTTGGCCAAGGAAAGAGGAATTGATTATGGCCAAGGAGATGTTTCCTTGCTGTCAAGCGAACCAGAGTTGACCTTGATTCGCCGGTTGATACTGCTGCCTGAAATAATAGGCAAGGTAGCAACTACCTTGCAGCCTCATCACTTGCCCTACTACGCACAGGACCTGGCGGCTACCTTTCATAGCTTCTACAAACAGTGTAGGGTCATCTCGAAAGATGAAGCACTGAGCAAAGCTCGACTCAAGCTAGTCAGGGCAACTCAGATCGTCTTGGCTAAGGTCCTGTACCTTATGGGTATGACTGCTCCCGAAACGATGTGAACCATCCTTAGCAGCTAAGGCTCACTGATTGTCCAAATCCGCTGAGTTTGCATTGGTAGCCGTTCTGTGCTAGATTTCCAATCTACCATTGAAATGGCGTAGGCCTAGACAGAGGAGATTGGTAACAGCTATGAGGCAAATAGAACTAGCCAAAAGGGGTATTATTTCGCCCCAGGCGCAGCATGTAGCTGAAAAAGAGGATGTAGAGGTGGGCTTTGTCCTCCAAGGTCTGACTGGCGGTACAATCATAATTCCAGCCAATCCTAACCATGCAAACCTAGCCCCCTGTGGAATAGGTAAGGGAATAAGGACAAAGGTTAATACCAACATAGGCACATCCTCGGACTTTTTTGACTATGATAGAGAGATTATGAAGTTGCGAACTGCTATTGATGCTGGCAGTGATACAGTTATGGATCTGAGCACGGGGGGCGATATTCCAGCTATGAGGAGAAGTATGCTAGCCTCCAGCCCTTTGGCGGTAGGGACTGTGCCCATCTATCAGGCTGGGATTGAAGCTATTGAAAAACACGGAGCTATTGTAGACATGACCGTTGATGAGATTTTCGCTGTGATAGAAGAACAAGCCAAAGATGGTGTTGATTTCATGACCGTTCACTGTGGAGTGACTCAGGCATCCATAGCGAGGGTGAAGGAACAAGGTAGAATAACCGATGTAGTCTCCCGGGGAGGTGCCTTCCACATCGGCTGGATGCTTCATAACGAGAAGGAAAACCCGTTATACCAGGACTACGATCGTTTGTTGGACTTAGCTCAGAAATATGATTTCGCTTTGAGTCTAGGTGATGGTTTGCGTCCTGGATGCATTGCCGATGCTACTGACAGAGGTCAGCTTGAGGAATTAATCATCATTGGCGAGTTAGTAAAACGTGCTAGACAAGCTGGCGTTCAAGTGATGGTAGAAGGTCCTGGACACTTACCGCTGGATCAAGTAGTCAGCAACGTTCAATTGGAAAAGAGTCTATGCCACGGAGCGCCTTTCTATGTTCTGGGACCCCTGGTAACTGATGTAGGTGCTGGTTATGACCACATTACTGGTGCTATCGGGGGTGCCATTGCTGCTGCTGCCGGGACCGATTTCTTGTGCTATGTTACCCCCACAGAGCATCTTTCGCTTCCCGATGTGGAAGACGTAAAACGGGGAGTAATCGCTTCGCGCATCGCCGCTCACGCCGGCGACATCGTCAAGGGTGTGAAAGGCGCCAGAGAGTGGGATGAGAAAATGTCCAGGGCTCGTAAGGAATTTGACTGGGCAACTCAAGCTGAATTGTCCCTGGATCCAGAGCTTTCACGACGAGTTCACAGTAAATTCCCCACAACGGAAAAAACCTGTAGCATGTGCGGCAAATACTGTGCCATGGCGGTAGTAGCAAAATACCTACGAAGTCCAGCGAATAGACCGTAAAGTTCCAAGTGAAGGCAGAGATAGTCCCCATCGGTACGGAAATCCTACTAGGTAACATCGCCGATACCAATTCCTCGTTTTTAGCTAGTCAGTTACCTTCGCTGGGAATAGACCTGCATTTCATGTCCGCAGTGGGCGATAATAAGGAAAGGATAGTTGATACCCTGAAGCGAGCCTGGACAAGGGCAGACTTTATCGTCACCACAGGCGGCTTAGGTCCAACTCAAGGCGATATCACCCGTGAGAGTATCGCTCAGTTTCTTAGTGAGGAACCGAAGATTGACATCAGGCTATGGCAAGAACTGCAACATGTGCTTAGCCGCTACCACAGGGAGATACCTCAAGCCAATATGAAACAAGCAACTGTCATCCCTTCGGCCGAAATAATTCCCAATGCCGTCGGCACAGCTCCCGGGTGGTGGATTGAGAAGAATGGTCACATAGTCGTGGCCATGCCTGGACCGCCGCATGAGATGCAGTTGATGTGGAAAGAGTGGGTTCTACCTAGACTGCGACAAAGGGTAACTGGGGCAGTTATCCTTTCAAAAACAATCAAGACCTTTGGCAAAGCGGAGGCTAAGATAGATGAGCTACTGGCTCCTTTCCTTCAGTTGTCTAATCCCACCTTAGCTAGTTATGCTAAACCCGATGGCATTTATTTGCGCATTACAGCTAAGGGTGAGGAAGAAACAACTACACGACATATGATTGCCGAGAGGGAAGCTGGTATCCGGCAGATTCTCGCGCCCTATATATGGGGCGTGGACAATGATACGCTTGAAGCCACTGTTGGAGAGTTACTCAAAACCAAAAATTTGAGCCTGGCCACAATGGAGTCCTGCACTGAGGGGCTTCTAAGCAATACTATGGCTAGCTGTCCAGAAAGCGTAAGCCATTTCAAAGGGGGACTAGTAGCTTGCTGCGATGAAGCTAAAGCCGCTTTGGGAATAGATACCGGTGTTATGAGGCGCTATGGTGGGGAAAGCAGTCAAGTAGCCGAGGCAATGGCTGAAGTGGCACAAAAAACTCTTGAAGCCGATATTGGCATTGGCATCGCTGGCATAATGAATGTCGGTGAAAAAACGGCTAACGTATTCATTGCCATGATTGGTAACAGTTGTAGCCGGACTGTCGCTCGGACTTTCCTAGGGGACAAATGGAGAATGAAACAAAGGACGGTTTACGGCGCCCTTTTTGAATTAAGAAGACTGTTGCTTGAGGAGGTCAAATGCACTTAATCATAGACGGCTATTCGGATAATCGAGAACTCCTTGAAGACGAGAATCATCTCCGTAGGTGGCTGGAAAACAGCCCTGCCACAATTGGCATGAATCGTATTTCCTCACCATACGTGCTCAGGTATATAGGACCGAATGCCGAGGACTGGGGAATATCAGGCTT
>Ga0209121_10003958_pt1 | contig 14043 bp, 14 predicted proteins | sample Cruoilmetagenom3_FD_187292 | JGI IMG/M metagenome (GOLD analysis project Ga0209121, IMG submission 187292) | Oil polluted marine microbial communities from Coal Oil Point, Santa Barbara, California, USA - Sample 3 (SPAdes) (version 2) | ecosystem: Environmental > Aquatic > Marine > Oil seeps ...
ATCAGACCTTCGGCCGAACTGCCGCGGATGCCGGCGGTGAATTTCTTGCCGGCCAGATCTTCCAGCGATTCAACACCAGAATCGGCGCGCACCGCGATCAGCAGCACGGAAGAACTGTAGGGATAAAGTGCAACCGTGTCCGGGACCGGATGGCCGTCGAATTTGCCGGTGCCGTTGCGGGCTGCCAGCAATACGTTGGTGGTGGCTAGCCCCAGGTCGATCTCTTCGCGTGACAGGCGCAGCACATTGTCAACGCTGGCACCGGTTTCGATCACCGTGACGCTGGTGCCCGGCATGCCTTTTTCAAGCGCCTTGCTCATCGCCACCGAGATGGTGAAATGGCTTGACGTGGGGCTGGTCGTGCCCATGGTCAGGTCCGCCGCCAGGGCAAATCCTGTGGATGCAACCGTCAGCGCCGCAGCGCCAATCAGTGTCTTTCCCAGTTGTGTTATCTTCATGTGTCTTCCTCCCGTTGAAATAAACCGCCTAGGACCGCAAGGCCCCGGACGGGTCGATTTTGCCGCGCAAGACTGACAGTTCCTCGGCTGTCGGCGGCGGTGTCGGGCCGGTTTCCTCCGGCACGTCTGGTTTGAAGCCGGTGTTGGCCAAAACGTCTTCGATACTGTTGCCACAGTGGACCGATTTCAGCCGCATCCGCAACGTTTTCGGATCGAAATCCAGCACCGCGCGCGGTGTCACCACCAGACGCGGGCCTTGCCTGGTCAGCCCGGCAGCGGCGCGGCTTTCGGGGCCGGACAGGTTGCCCGGAATGGTGACGAAATCGACCTTTTCGACGAAATTGCGCACATTATGCACTGTCGGGCAGATGTAAAACCGGGTTGACGTATGGCCGTAAGACAGGTTCGCCGCCCCCGGTCCGCGCATCTTGGGCGCGTGCAGCGTACCGCCCACATGGTGCAGGTTGATGTTGCCATAACGGTCATGTTGCAAGCCGCTGTGAAAGAAGAAATCCAGCCCGTGGTGGCTGTGGCCGAACAGTTCGATGAATGTCTCGGACGCCTCGCAGCGCCCCAGCGCGCGGTCATCCAGCATCGACGGGTAAAGATGCCCGGCGACGGGGTTGAAGAACATCTCTCCGCCGACGGTCAGGTTGGGCGCGTGCATCTCGCGGGCCAGGGCAATCGCCGCCATCGGTACAAGCGCGGCAGCACCGGCGGCCCCAAGTTCGCCATCAGCAAGGTCGCGGGCCATGACCACGGTCATCTGTTCAAGCGGTGAAAAATCCATACTCATGACGCGCGCGCCTCTGCTATCAGCGGGCCAAGGCGGGCGTGCCCGCCGATGTTGCGCAGGTACGCGACCTGCTCGGGGGCGCTGGTGACGTGCTGTTCCAGATAGTCGGCCAGCCCCGCGCCATCGCCACGCCGGGCCGCATCGCCCAGATCGGCGTAGGCGTCGATGTGGGCCTCGTCCATGGCGTAGTTGGGGAAACTGGCGGTGGGGTGGGCACCGTAGGGCACCTCGACCACCGCATCGACGTAATGCGCCGGGATGGTGACGCGGCGCGGATCGTCCAGAACCACATCATCCTCGACGATGCGATCAACGCTGACAATCACCATGTCCGAGGCCCGCGCCATCAGTTGATCGGCGTAAACCATGGTGCTGAGATGGCGGATATTGCCCCAGCGGTCGGCCTCTTGCGCGTGCAGCAGCGTGACGGCCGGGCGGATTGGTGCGACGGCATGCAGGGGTTGACCAGTCAGCGGGCAATCAAACGGCGTTATCAACGGGTTATGCTTCAGAACGTCCGAGCCTTTCAGCGCGCCGATTGGCTGAAACGGCACGCCATGTGCCGAGGCCATCAGCCCGCCGACGATGGTCAAAGCGTCCAGCGCGTGCGCCTTGACCTGCTGCGATTCGACCGCTTTGCGGAAATTCGGGCACAGACGGTTTTCCAGCGTCACGCCGGGGACGAACACCTCGTCAATGGCCCCGGCGGCGATCATCAGGTCGATGTCATAGCCGGCACCGGGCGAGGAATAGACATGCAGGCCATTGGCCCCGGTCGCCAGCAGGGCGCGCACCAGGGCCACCGGGCGGCTTTGCTTGAACAGCCCGCCAAGGCAAATTTCCGGGCGCTTCTGCAGGGCGTCTGACGCAAGGGTCGCCGCCTCTTTCAGCCCGATGGTTTTTGTCGCACGCTCCATGGCGTTTCTATCCCTTTATCTGTCGCTGGACCGCCCGCGCCGGGGGAGGGCGGGTGCCGGATTTGTTGCCGGATGATCGGAACCGGTTGGATTGTTGTCAACGTGCGCTTTGTGCCAAACTGCTGCGTGGAGCGGAAATTCGGCGTTCCGCACATATGTGCTCTTTGAGGGGCGGGCGGGCCGGGGCAGGTTCATGCGGCGTCCCCGTTCTCGCGGACCAACCGCGTCGTGTGCAGAAATTCGTCGCCCGGATAGATCGACATCGTGATCTCAAAGGCCTGGCCATCGCCGTCCAGATAGGTGCGCCGATCAAGCATCGCCGGCGCGCCGGGGGCAATGCCCAGCCGGCGGGCGACGTGGGCCGGGGCCGCCACCGCCGACATCGAGCGCACCACCTCGGCGACGCTCAGCCCGTAATCGGCGCAGATCGATTCGTAAAAGGTGCGGTCGGTGCCTTCCATGCCGGTCCGCACGTCCATGTAGGGTTCCGCCAGAAAGATCGCCGACCAGCACAACGGGGCCGAATCGTCCAGCCGTCGACGAACGCCGGTGACCCGCAACCAGCGTTCTCCGGCGGGGCGGCCCATCGTCTTGGCCAGGCCGTCCTGAAGGGTCACAGCCCCTTCCTGTTCGCGGTCCAGGCGGGTTTGTGCCGCGTATTCCCACAGGCTGGTAAGTGATTCGACACGGTAGGTGAAAAATGTCGGCTGCGTTCTGGCCAGAACCCGCGTTCCGGACCCCGCCTGCCGGCTGAGCAAGCCCTGATCGGTCAGCCCGCGTATGGCTTCGCGCACCGTGTGGCGGCCTAGGCCAAAACGCGCGCACAAGGCCTGTTCGGTCGGAAACCGCGAGCCGACAGGATAAAGCCCGTCGGACAATTCACGTGCCAGAGTGTCACGTAGCCTTTTGTATGTCGGCGCGTTCCGGGCGCGTTTGGCGTTCGGCATTGGCTCACTTTGTTATGTCCGGACATTACCCATGTGGTTCCGGCTTATTGTTCGGATGTTTCCTGACACTAGGCGGTGAATACGCGTCTGGCAAGTATCAAGGCTTGTATTGTCCGGACAATGGGTGTGATAATGGGCAAACGGAATTGGCCCCGGATGGTGGGAATCAGGTGCGGGCGATGTGCAGCAAGTTGTGCGACAAGCGGAAGGCAATTCATGGACTCGATTATCGCCGATATGGCCGGGCGGGTATTTAGCGACCACGTCACCCATCTGACCCGCAGTCAGGCGGCTGCCGGCATCTGGCCGACATCCCTGTGGCAAGAGATCGAACAAGCTGGCCTGCCGCTGGCTTTGGTGCCCGAAGGCGCGGGTGGCTTTGGTGTTGGCGTGGGCGACGCGCTGAGCATCGTGCGCATTGCCGGTGCCCATGGGCTTCCGGTGCCGCTGGCCGAAACCATGCTGGCCAACTGGTTGCAGGCGCAGGCGGGGCTGCCGGTATCGCTGGGTCCGCAAAGCGTGACTGACGGGTCCGGTCTGAGCCTGAGGGCAACGGATGATGGCTGGTCGGTGTCCGGACAGATCGAGGCGGTGCCGTGGGGGCGCAATGCCGACCGGATCGTTACGCTGGTGCCCCACGAGGGCAAAAACATGGTGGTGGCACTGCCCGCCGAAAGGTTGGCATTTGACGTCGCATATAACCTTGCCGGCGAGCCGCGCGACAGCGCCGCAGCCTATCTGGCCCTGCGCGCCGATCAGGTGGGGCAAGTGGCATTGCCAGCCGATACCCTGACGCTGATGGGCGCGCTTTTGCGCAGCCTTTTGATGGCCGGCGCGCTGGAAACGGTGATGACGCTGTGCGTCACTTACGCCGGCGATCGGGTCCAGTTCGGCCGCCCGATCGGCAAGTTTCAGGCGATTCAGCAATATCTTGCCACCATGGCGGGCGAGGTCGCCGCGGCGCGCGCGGCGGCGGATATGGTCGCTGACGGGTTCGACGCCACGCCGTCCCGGCATCTGGTGGCGGCCGCCAAGCTGCGTGCCGGTGAGGCGGGCCAGATTGTCGCTGCACTGGCGCATCAGGTACACGGGGCAATCGGTTTCACCGATGAACATTCCCTGCATCATTTCACCAAGCGGCTTTGGTCCTGGCGCGATGAGTTCGGCACCGAGCGCGACTGGAGCCGCGCCCTGGGCAAAGCCGCACTGAAAGGCGGACCGGCCGGCAGCGACGACAGTTTCTGGTCCTTTGTCACGGCAACATCGGCCAAAGGGGTTGCGGCATGACTTTGATAGATTTCCCCGCCCCCTCGGCCGGATCGCAGTTTGACGATCTGCGCCGCGAAGTCCGCGACTTTCTGGCCCGCGAGATGGCAGATCACACGCCGCAGATGCGGGCACGGTCCTGGAACGGCTATGACCGGGATTTCAGCCGCAAGATCGCGGAAATGGGCTGGGTTGGCATGACCTTGCCGAAGGAATATGGCGGTCATGGGCGCAGCCCGCTGGAACGGTATGTGGTGATGGAGGAAATGCTGGCCGCCGGTGCGCCGGTCGCGGCCCACTGGATCGCCGATCGTCAAAGCGCGCCGCTTATTCTGGCCAAGGGCACCGAGGCGCAGAAACGCCAGATCCTGCCAAGGATCGCGGCGGGCACCTGTAGTTTCTGTATCGGCATGAGCGAGCCTGATTCGGGATCGGATCTGGCGGCGACACGCACCACGGCAACGCCGGAAAACGGCGGATTCCGGGTCAATGGCACCAAGCTGTGGACCACCTACGCCCACGAGGCCGATTATATGATCCTGTTTTGCCGCACCGGCAAAAGCGAGGACCGCCATGGCGGGATGAGCCAGTTTCTGGTCGATCTGAAACACACCGATGGCATCACCATCAACCCGGTGATCGACATGGCGGGCGAACACCATTTCAACGAGGTGATTTTTGACAATGTGCTGCTGGACGGCGATGCCCTTGTAGGGACAATGGGCGGCGGCTGGGATCAGGTGATGAGCGAACTGGCGTTCGAACGCAGCGGGCCAGAGCGGTTCCTGTCGTCATTTGCCCTGATCGAACAGATGATCGTGCTGGTGCGGCAAAACCCGACCGAACAGCAGGAAATCGAGATAGGCCGCCTGGCCGCGCATCTGATGGTGCTGCGGCGCATGTCCCGGTCGGTCGCGGGGTTGCTGGACCGGGGCGAAAACCCGTTGCTTCAGGCGACCATCGTCAAGGATCTGGGGGCGATCTATGAACAGGACGTGCCGCGCCTTGCCCGCAGCCTGTTGTCCGGGCCCGCACGCCCCGGAAGCCGCGACAGTTACAACGCGGTTCTGGCCCAGACGGTGCTGAGCGTGCCGTCCTTTTCGCTGCGCGGCGGTACGCGCGAGATCCTGCGCGGGATCATCGCGCGCGGGTTGGGGCTGCGTTAGGTCCAGCGCACGGGAGTGATTTTGATCGCAGGACTCATGAAGAATACGCGTAAAACCAAGGAATTATAACCTGACAGCAGACAAAAAAGTCAGGCTATACGACGGAAACAGAAAGACGAATGAAGGGGGGAACAATGGCCCAGCAAAATCAGTCGGTGGACAACCCGAACGATCCGGTTATCAAATCGGTGGCCCGGACATTTGAAATGCTTGAGCTGTTTGACGAAATGCGCCGGCCGCTGAATGTGGTCGAGGTGTCCAAACGGCTGGGCTATCCGCAATCCAGTACGTCTGCATTGCTTAAAAGCATGGTTTCGCTGGGATTTTTGTCTCATGATTCCAATGGCCGCACTTATTTCCCGACCGAGCGCGTGCCGATGATCGGGTCGTGGATGGATCCGATGATGTTTGGCGAAGGGGCGTTGCAAAAGCTGCTCAAGGCGGTTTCGCTGCGCAGCCGCCAATTGGTGCTGTTTGGCGCGCGCAACGGCGACGAGGCGCAATATACCCAAGTGATCAACCCCAAGAAAAAGTCGCTTTACCATATTTCGCTGGGCACCCGGCGCCCCTTGGGCACGTCCGGATTGGGGCGGGTTCTGCTTAGCACCATGGAAGACGGTGACATTCGCGCGCTGTTCCACCGGATCAACGCGTTTCGCGGCGAAGAAGTGCCTGCCGTCGATATCCGCGAATTTCTGGCGTCGGTGGCGATGATCCGCGACAAGGGCTATTTCCGCTCGGTTGATCGGGTGGTCAAAGGGTCGGGGCTGATCGCGATGCTTTTGCCGCAGAAACACACGTCACGCCCGATGGCGATCGGTATTGGCGCGCCAAGCGATCTGATCCTGAAGCGCGAACACGAACTGGCGGCGATTCTGCGCGAAGAGGTTGCCGTGCATTTTGGAACGCGGACCGGCGGTGCCGTTGTCCGCAAAATCCCGGTGGCGCTGGCGCGTCCAATGCCCCAGCCAATGCTGCGTTCGGGGACGTGACAGGGTGACGGTCCTGCTGCGTTGACAGGCTTTTTGTCCAATGGTACGAATGTCCGGACAAATACCCTGCCAGAAAACCCGGAGACAAGATGAGACAGATTGCAGACAACCGCTTTCGCGCGGAAATCGGGCTGTATTACGAGGATTTCAAGGTCGGGGATATCTACGAACACCGCCCCGGACGCACCATCACCGAGGCGGATAACATCCAGTTCTCACTGTTGACGATGAACCAGCACCCGCTGCATTGCGACACCAATTTCGCCGCCCAGACCGAGTTCGCCAAGCCGCTGGTCAACAGCGCGCTGACGCTGGCAATTGTCGTCGGCATGACGGTGCCGGAAATCAGCGGCCAGGCGGTCGCCAATCTGGGCTGGAAGGACATCCAGTTGACCGGCCCGGTGTTTCCGGGCGACACGGTGTACGCGCAATCCGAAATCCTGGCGCTGCGCCCGTCGAAATCACGCCCCGGTCAGGGGATCGTCACGGTGCGCACCACCGGCACCAAGCAGGACGGCAGCGTTTTCATGATCTTCGAACGCAGCGCTCTGGTGCATTCGCGCGAATCTGCCCCCGATTACTGACAAACGATATCAACACCGCGCGACACGCAGAATTTTCTGAGGTGACCGCGACCTGTGAAAACCTGTGAAAAACCTGCGAAAAGGCGATGATGAATGGCAAAAGACATGGACACCCAAACGGCGCTGATCGCGCCGCAACTGGCTGATTTCGTAACCGGGCTTGGCGCGGATGACATACCCGCCGACATACGCACCCGTGCGATCCACCTGATGCTGGATGCGGTGGGAATCGCGCTGGCCTCGACCCAGTATGATTTCGCCCATCGCACCCTTAGCGCCCTGTCGGGGTTTGGGTCGGGCGACGGGCAGGTGATCGGCTTTGGTGCGCGCCTGCCGCTGCGCGATGCGGTGATGCTGAACGCGCTGCTGGTGCATGGGCTGGATTATGACGACACCCATGTGGCGGGGGTGATCCACGCCACCTCGGCGGCTTTTCCCGCGGCATTGGGCGTGGCGGCTGACCGGCATCTGTCGGGGCGCGACATGCTAACCGCCTTCATCGCCGGAATGGAGGTGTCCACCCGTCTGGCTTCGGTCGCCAAAGGCGGGTTCCACCAGGTTGGGTTTCATCCCACCGGCATGGTCGGCGTGTTCGCCTGCGCGGCGATTGCCGGCAAGCTGACCGGGCTGACCTCTGGCCAATTGGCGATGGCGCAGGGCATCGCCCTGTCGATGGCATCCGGCAGCATGGAGTTCCTGCAGGACGGGGCCTGGACCAAGCGGATGCACCCTGGCTGGGCCGGGGTTGGTGGCATCACGGCGGCGGCGATGGCGCGGGCCGGTTTCACCGGGCCAAGTGCCGTCTACGAGGGGCGGTTCGGCCTGTTCCCGCTGTATCTGGACAAGGAACAGCTGACGGGCATCGACATCGACCTGGCCACCGCCGGACTGGGCAAAGAGTGGGAGATCGACAAAGTCGCGATCAAACCGATCCCTGCCTGTCATTTCACCCATGGCTGCGCCGATGCCGCCGTGGCGTTGCGCGCCGAACACGGGCTGAAACCCGGCGATATCGACAGCATCCGCGCCTTTGTGCCGGCTGGCGTTCACAAGACGGTCTGCGAACCGATCGAGACCAAACAGGTCCCGCAAAACAGCTATGATGCGCAGTTTTCCATACCCTGGGCGGTGGCCTCGGGGCTGTTGCACGGGCGGTTCGGGCTGGCCGATCTGACGCAAGAGGCGCTGGGGGACGCAACCGCGCTGATGCTGGCAGGCAAGGTGACATGTGAGGAATACGCCGATGCGCCCTTCCCGAAATACTATTCCGGAGAGGTGATCGTGACGCTGAAGGATGGCCGGGTTCTGGGCCACCGCGAAGAGGTCAATCGCGGCAATCCCGACCGGCCCCTGACAAATGCCGAGATCGAAGCGAAGTATTTCGAGAACGCCAGCACAGCCGTGTCAGCCGCCCGCGCCGCGCAGATCCGCGATGCGGTTCTGGGGCTGGACGATCTGGACGATACGCACAGCCTGTCGGCGCTTTTGGCCGGCAACCCGGAATAGGAAACTACAATGACTGACCAAAACGAAGCGGTAATTCTGGACGCGCTCGACAAATTCCTGATCGCCGAGGTTGACCCCTATGTGCATGATCTTGAGGCGCGCGATGAATACCCGCACGAGATCGTCGAAAAGATGAAGGAAATGGGCCTGTTCGGCTGTATCATCGCCGAGGAATACGGCGGGTTGGGCCTGTCCACCGCAACCTATGCCAGGATCGTCGCGCGTGTCACCCGCAGTTGGATGTCGCTGTCGGGCATCATCAATTCGCATCTTATCATGTCCTCGGCGGTACAGCGCCATGGCACCGAGGCCCAGAAACAACGATTCCTGCCGCGTTTCGCCACCGGCGAACTGCGCGGCGGTGTCGGCCTGACCGAACCCGATTGCGGCACCGACCTGCAAGCGATCCGCACGGTGGCGGTGCGCGATGGTGATGATTATGTGGTCAACGGCACCAAAACGTGGATCACCAATTCGAAATACGGCAACGTGTTGGCATTGCTGGTGAAAACAGACCCCAAGACAACACCGTCCCATAAAGGCATGAGCCTGTTCATCGCCGAAAAGCGCAAAGGCTTTACCGTGGCGCGCAAGCTGGAAAAGCTGGGGTATCGCGGCATTGATACTTGTGAATTGTTGTTTGAAAACTATCACGTGCCCGCCGATTGCCTGATTGGCGGTATCGAAGGGCAGGGCTTGCAACAAATCCTGTCCGGGCTGGAACTGGGCCGCATCAATGTGGCCGCGCGCGGGGTCGGCGTGGCGCAGGCGGCGCTGGATCTGGCGGTGGCCTATTCCCAGCAACGCAAGACATTCGGCAAGCCGATCTGCAATCATCAGGCGATCCAGTTGAAACTGGGCGAAATGGCCACGCGGGCCGAATCCGGCCGGTTGCTGACCGATGCCGCGGCGGCGGCCTATGACCGGGGTGAACGCTGTGACATGGAGGCCGGCATGGCCAAATATGCCGCCACCGAGGCGGCGATGGAAAACGCGTCTGAATGTATGCGCATCCACGGGGCATACGGCTATTCCAAGGAATACGATGTCGAACGCCTGTACCGCGACGCGCCGCTGTTGGTGATCGGCGAGGGCACCAATGAGATGCAGCGCATCATCATCGCCAAGCAACTGGTTGAAAGGAACCCGGCATGAGCTTGCCCCTGGACGGGATAAAGATCATCGCCATCGAACAATACGGTGCCGGGCCGTTTGCCACGCAACATCTGGCCGATCTCGGGGCCGAGGTGATCAAGGTCGAAAACGCCGCCACCGGTGGCGATGTCGGGCGCGTGGTTGGACCGCATTTCGTTGAAGAGGGCGACAGCCTGTTTTACCAGTCCTTCAACCGCAACAAGAAAAGCGTGGCCCTTGATCTGAAAACCGATGCGGGCATGGCGGGGCTGCGCAGGCTGGTTGAAACGGCGGATGTGCTGTTCAACAACCTGCGCGGTGATCTGCCCGCCAAACTGGGTCTGGATTTCGCGGCGATGAAGGCCACCAACCCGGCGATCGTCTGCGCGCATCTGTCGGCCTATGGGCGCACGGGCACGCGGGCGTCATGGCCGGGCTATGACTATCTGATGCAGGCCGAGGCGGGGTTTTTGTCGGTGACCGGCGAACCGGATGGGCCGCCCGCCCGGTTCGGCCTGTCGATCGTTGACATGATGACCGGCACCACGGCGGCGCTGGCGATGGTGTCGGCGGTGCTGGGCGCGCACCGGACCGGGCAGGGGCGCGACATTGATGTCAGCCTGTTCGACGTGGCGCTGCATAACCTGACCTATGTGGCGACATGGTATCTGAACGAGGGTGACGTGGTGGGGCGCTCGCCGCGCTCGGGGCATCCGTCACTGGTGCCAAGCCAGCTTTATCGCACATCCGACGGCTGGTTGTTCATCATGTGCAACAAGGAAAAGTTCTGGGGCGTGCTGGCCGATCAGATCGGCAAGCCGGAATGGAAAACCGACCCGCGCTATGTCGATTATGCCGCGCGCCTGAAGAACCGCGATACCCTGACGCAGGAACTGGACGGTGTCCTGTCCCACGCCACCACCGCCCAATGGCTTGAGCGCCTGCGCGGCCATGTGCCGGTGGCCCCGGTCAATGACGTGGCCCAGGCGCTGGACAATCCGTTTGTCGCCGAACAGGATCTGGTGGTGGACACGGACCATGCCAAACTGGGCAAGATCAGGCTGCTGGCCAGCCCGATCCGCTGCCCCGGAGAGGTTCTGCCGCAGCGCGCCGCCCCCGGCCTTGGGGCCGACAACGACAGCCTTTTGCCGGAATGAGCGCGCGCGCCTCTCATGTCGCGGCGCGTCCGCGTTATGCGGTGGTGGCGCAGGCGCTGATTGATGACATCCTGTCGGGCCGTTACCCGGTGGGCACGACATTGCCCACCGAACAAAGCCTGTGCAAACAGTTCGACATCTCGCGCCACACAGCGCGCGAGGCAATCCGCCGCTTGCAGGCGCTGGGGCTGGTGACGCGGCGCGCCGGGGTCGGCACCATGGTGCGCTCTGACCACATTGCGCAGCGTTATGTGCAGGTGGGCGACACGGTCAGCGACCTTTATCAATACGCGCAGGATATGGCCCTGAACGCGCTGGAGGTCAGTGATATAGAGGCCGATGATGCCACCGCCGCCCTGCTGGGCTGTTCGGTGGGTCAGGCCTGGGGGCGGTTACGGGGCTTGCGCGGGATGGACCCCGATGCCCTGCCGATGGCGCTGACGGATGTCTATGTCGCCCGCGCCTATCGCGGCGTTCTGGACGATATCGACGGCTCTGGCCTGCCGATCTGGTCGCTGATCGAGGCGCGTTATGGCGTCACCCCGACCGAAGTGCGCCAGCAGATCACCGCGACCATTCTGGGCCGCGATGACGCTGCAAAACTGCATGCCACACCGGGCGAACCGGCGCTGCGCATCACCCGGCATTACCTGTCAGAGCCATCCGGCGTCTACGAGGTTGCCATCAACCTTTATCCCGCCGGGCGGTTCAGCTATTCCAACACCCTGCGGATCGACCCGGCCGCATCCCTGTCCTGAAAGGTCCGCCCATATGCACACATCCCTGCTATTTGTCCCTGCAGACCGCCCCGAACGCTTTGATCGCGCCGTGGCCAGCGGTGCCGGCGCAGCGGTGATCGACCTTGAGGATGCGGTGCAGCCCGACGCCAAGGACGTGGCCCGTGCCAATATCGCCGCGTGGCTGGGGCAGGGCGGCAAGGCGGTGGTGCGCATCAATGCCATCGGCACGCAATGGCACAAGGACGACATTGCCCTGCTGGCCAGCCCCGGCGTTATCGCGGTGATGCTGCCGATGGTCGAAGACGCCGCCGCTTTGCGCGCCTTCATCGCCGTCCTGTCCGCGCCGCTGCCGGTGATCGCGCTGATCGAAACCGCGCGTGGCCTGTGGGATCTGGATGATCTGGTGGCGGTTAGGGGGCTGACGCGGCTTGGCTTTGGCTCGATTGATTTTCAGCTTGATACCGGCATCGGGGACGAGGACGAGGGGCTGCTTTATGCCCGGTCGCGCATTGTCCTGGCTTCGGCGATGGCCGGGTTAGAGCCACCTTTGGACGGGGTCAACGTCGATCTTGACGATATGACCGGGCTGGAACGTGACACGGCGCGCGCCCGTGGGCTGGGGTTTGGCGGCAAGCTGTGCATCCATCCCCGGCAGGTCGAGGTGGTGAACCGGGGCTTTGCGGCCTCGCCGGAAGAACTGGACTGGGCCAGACGGGTGGTCGTGGCGGCAAAGGGCGCAAAAGGCGCGATCCGCCTTGACGGCAAGCTGATCGACGCGCCGGTGGTGGCGCGCGCGCAGCGTTTGCTGGAGGCAGGGGCATGAGCGCGCCGGTGGTTCACTCCGATGAACTGGTGCCGCTGAAACAGGCGGTGGATCTGGCCGGCACGGATCTGCTGGATCTGGGCTGCGGGGCCGGGTGGCTGTCGCGCCGCATGGCCGGCGAAGGTGCGGTCAGCGTTACCGCCATCGACACCGACGCCGACCGGATCGCCCGTAACATCGCCAAAGACGGGCAAACCGTGCGCTTTGTGACCGGTGCGGCCGAGGCATTGCCGCTGAAGGATGCCAGCCTTGATCTGATCGTGATGATGAAATCGCTGCATCACGTGCCGATCCCGCAGATGGACGCGGCGTTTGACGAATTTGCCCGCGTGCTGCGCCTCGGTGGGCAGGTCTATATCTGCGAGCCGGCCTATGAAGGTGACTTCAACGAGGTTCTGCGCATATTCCACGACGAAGGCCCGGAACGCGCCGCTGCTTTGCAATCCATCGCCCAAGCGACCGCGTTCGAGATCACCCGGCAGTTCGATTATCTGCGCCCGGTAAATTTCGCCGGCCTCAATGATTTCCGCACCAAGATGATGCATTTGCCCTGGCTGAAAGACCGGATTACTCCGGCCATCGAGGCACAGGTGGCGACCGCGTGGCAGGACCATGCCGCCGCCGACGGCAGTGCCGCGTTCAAGTCACGCATGATCGTCTTTGTCCTGCGCAAACGATGATCCCCATAACCCGAAAAGAGGTCCCATGACCCAGGAAACCAACGCCACCCGGCACCAGCCCCTTCAATCCGTAAGCGAAACCATCCGTTCGCGCCGCTCGATCCGGGCGTTCCTGCCTGATCCGGTTGATGACGATACGGTGCGCGACCTGCTGGAACTGGCCTCACGCGCCCCCAGCGGCACCAACACCCAGCCCTGGAAGGTGCATGTGGTGCGCGGTGCGGCGCGCGATCAGCTTTGCGACGAAATCGTCACCGCCTTTCTGGCCGATGCCGATTACAGCGAGGAATACGCCTATGCGCCGGCCCGCTGGGACGCGGCCTATCAGGCGCGCCGCCGGGCCACGGGCTGGGGCCTGTATGGGGCTTTGGGCATTGAAAAGGGCGATACGCAGAGGATGCAGGCGCAGCACGCGCGCAATTTTCACTTTTTCGACGCACCGGTGGGCATGTTCATCACCATTGACCGCGATCTGGAGCAGGGGTCGTGGGTTGATATCGGCCTGTTCCTGCAAACCCTGATGCTGGCGGCGCGGGGGCGGGGGCTGGATTCCTGCTCGCAACAGGCGTTCGCGCGGTTCCACAAGATCATTCAGAAACGGCTGGCGATCCCGGCCAATGAAATGGTGGTCTGCGGCTTTGCCCTTGGCTATGCCGACATGAACGCGCCCGAGAACCACTTTGTCCCCGAGCGTGAACCGGTCGAAGGGTTCGCGCGGTTCATTGACGATCTGACGGACTAGGGTCTGGACCCATTAATCCTGCGCCATCAGTTCATCCTGAAAGCCCTTAATGCTATGAATTCAAACGAAAGCATAGTGGTTCTATGTATCGTTTGAATGAAGCCGCAGGAAGGGCTTTCAGGGTGAACCCGACAG
>Ga0209121_10003959_pt1 | contig 14040 bp, 14 predicted proteins | sample Cruoilmetagenom3_FD_187292 | JGI IMG/M metagenome (GOLD analysis project Ga0209121, IMG submission 187292) | Oil polluted marine microbial communities from Coal Oil Point, Santa Barbara, California, USA - Sample 3 (SPAdes) (version 2) | ecosystem: Environmental > Aquatic > Marine > Oil seeps ...
TTCAGCCTGATACTGGCAATCGGCGCGCAGAATGCCTTTGTTTTGCGGCAGGGGTTAAGGGGTGAACATCTGTTCCTTGTCTGCCTGGCATGCGCCTTGTCCGATGCTGTTCTGATCGGCGCTGGGGTGGCGGGCTTTGGCGCGCTGGCAGGGGCTTTTCCCTGGGTCGAAGAACTGATGCGCTTTGGCGGCGCGGCGTTTCTGATCGTTTATGGTGCGCTGGCGTTGCGGGCGGCCTGGCTGGGAAGTTCGGCGCTTGAAGCCGGACAGACACGGCGCTCCGGGCTGGTGGCAACGCTGGTTACGGTTCTGGCTCTGACGTGGCTGAACCCGCATGTCTATCTTGATACCGTGGTGCTGATCGGATCGGTTTCGGCGCAATATCCGGACCAGATGATTTTTGCGCTGGGGGCCATTAGCGCCAGTTTCGTGTTTTTCTTTACTCTGGGCTATGGCGCGCGGCTGGTTCATCCGGTTTTTGCCCGTCCGCGTGCCTGGGCCCTGCTGGATCTGGGCGTCGGACTTGTCATGTGGGGGATCGCCGTGAAATTAATTGTCATGTGAAGGGTTGTGCCCCGCGTGGAATGGGTATTCAACCTGAAGTCATGACCAATCCCTTTGCCTCTCGCCCGATGGCCGGTGTCCTGTGGATGCTGGTAACGGGCCTGCTTTTTGTTGCGGTCACGGTGCTGGTCAAGTCGCTTGGTACCGATATGCCGCCTGCCGAATCGGCATTCCTGCGCTATGTGATCGCCGCTTTGATCATGTTGCCGGTGGTTCTGCCGGCGATGCGCCAGACAAGACTGACCCGCAGGCACTGGGCCATGTTCGCCGCTCGCGGAACTTTGCACGCGGTTGGCGTGGCTTTGTGGTTCTTTGCCATGACACGTATCCCGTTGGCCGAAGTGACGGCGATGAACTACCTTGCCCCTGTCTATGTGACCATCGGCGCGGCGATATTTCTGGGGGAACCACTGGCGATACGGCGCATAGCGGCGGTGGTGGCGGCGATCATTGGCACGTTGATCATCCTGCGCCCCGGCTTTCGCGAAGTCACGCCAGCCCATCTGGGTATGCTGTTGGCGGGGGTGGTGTTCGGGGGCTCTTACCTGTTGGCCAAGGTGACCGCGGACGAGGTCAATCCGATCGTGGTCGTGTGGATGTTGTCGCTGATTGTCTCTGTTGTGCTGGCCCCGGTTGCTGCACTCAACTGGGTGATGCCGGACTGGAGCGAATTGGGTGTTTTATTCAGCGTCGCGGTTATCGCCACGCTTGGGCATTACACGATGACCCTTGCCTATCGTGCAGCACCAATAACGCTGACGCAGCCGGTCACGTTCCTACAGCTTGTCTGGGCCACGATCCTTGGTGTCGTCATATTTGATGAGCCGGTGGATGTCTGGGTTATGACCGGAGGGGGCACCATTCTGGCGGCGATCAGCTTTATCACCTGGCGCGAAGTGATGCTGAACCGGCGGATCATCACCCCTTCGACCCCGGCCACCAAGGTTTGAGGACCCAAATTCCGGCGTTTATTGATTGACCAGTCAATAAACCATCCCTAGCCTTGGAAGGGGTCAGCAGGGAGTCGCGAAAACAATGCCCAAACGTGGAATGGAGCCGATCCGGCGCGATGCGCTGGTCCGGGCCACTATCGCCGAGATTGGCGATGCCGGATCGCTACAGGTCACAGTCAGCCAGATTGCCCGCCGGGCCGGGATGTCCAGCGCGCTGGCGCATCATTATTTCGGCGGCAAGGATCAGATTTTTCTGGCGGCGATGCGCCGGATCCTCAGCGATTTCGGTGCCGAGGTGCGGGCCGAACTGGCCAACGCCACGCCCGATACACGGGCCGAGGCGATTATCCGTGCCTGTTTTGCCCCCTCCTGTTTCTCGCCCAGGACGATCAGTGCCTGGATGACGTTTTACGTGATGGCCCAGACCAATGCCGAAGCATTGCGGCTGTGGCGGCTTTACCAGCGCCGGTTACGTTCAAACCTCAGCCACGCTTTGCGCCCGGTTGCGAATGATCCCGGGGCGGTCGCGGCCACATTGGCGGCCTTGATCGACGGGCTTTACCTGCGCTCGGCGCTCAACGATCCTGACACGCCCGAGGCCGCCACGCGCCACGCGCTGTCGGTATTGCGCCAATTATGCGACGTGGCGTGATGCGGCGATGATGGAAGCGGATTTCGTCATTGTCGGGGCTGGCTCGGCCGGCTGTGCGCTGGCGTACCGGCTAGGCGGGTCCGGCGCGTCGGTACTGGTGATTGAACATGGCGGGTCTGATGCCGGCCCCCTTATTCAGATGCCGGCGGCTCTGAGTTATCCGATGAACATGGCGCGTTATGACTGGGGATACCGGTCCGAGCCGGAGCCGCATCTGAACAACCGGCAACTGGCCTGCCCGCGCGGCAAGGTGATTGGTGGGTCATCGTCGATCAATGGCATGGTCTATGTGCGTGGTAACGCGATGGACTATGATTTTTGGGCCGAGAACGGCGCGCAAGGTTGGGCGTACGCCGATGTGCTGCCGTATTTCAAACGCATGGAAAACTGGCACGACGGGGACCACGGCGGCGATGCCGGCTGGCGCGGCACCGATGGGCCGCTGCATGTGACAAGGGGGCCACGCCGTAACCCGCTGTTCGCCGCCTTTGTCGAGGCCGGCCGCCAGGCCGGCTATCAGGTGACGGATGATTATAACGGGCAAAAGCAGGAAGGTTTTGGCCCGATGGACCAGACCGTCTGGAAAGGCCGGCGCTGGTCCGCCGCCAATGCCTATCTGCGCCCGGCATTGAAGCGGGACAATTGCGATCTGGTGCGCGCGCTGGCGTGTCGCGTGGTTCTTGAACAGGGCCGCGCGGTGGGGGTCGAGGTGCAAAGACGAGGCAAGCGCGAGGTGATCCGCGCCCGGCGCGAGGTGGTGCTGGCCGCCAGCTCGATCAACTCCCCCAAGCTGCTGATGCTGTCGGGGATTGGTCCTGGCGCGCATCTGGCGGAACATGGAATTGAGGTGCTGGCCGACAGGCCCGGTGTCGGGGCCAATTTGCAGGACCATCTGGAACTGTATATCCAGATGGCCGCGAAACAGCCCGTAACGCTTTTCAAGCACTGGAACCTGCTGTCCAAGGGGCTGATTGGCGCGCAATGGCTGTTCAGCAGGACCGGCCTTGGCGCATCGAACCAGTTCGAGAGCGCTGGCTTTGTGCGCAGCCGGGCAGGAATTGCCTATCCCGACATCCAGTACCATTTCCTGCCTCTTGCGGTGCGCTATGATGGCAAGATGGCGGCTAAAGGGCACGGGTTTCAGGCGCATGTCGGGCCGATGCGCTCGCCCAGCCGGGGGGCGGTGACGCTGCGTTCGGGCGATCCCCAGGACGCGCCGGCGATCCGGTTCAATTATATGAGTCAGCCACAGGACTGGCAGGATTTTCGCAGCTGCATCCGCCTGACCCGCGAGATTTTCGGGCAGGCAGCGTTTGCGCCTTATGCGGATTTCGAACTTCAGCCCGGCACAGGGGTGCAAAGCGATGGTGATCTGGACGCGTTCATAGCCGAACACGCCGAAAGCGCCTTTCACCCCTGTGGCACCTGCCGCATGGCGCGCGCGGATGACCCGAAGGCGGTGGTCGACCCAATGGGCAGGGTGATTGGCGTGGATGCCCTGAGGGTGGCCGACAGCAGTATTTTCCCACGCATCACCAATGGCAATCTGAATGCTCCCTCGATCATGACGGGTGAAAAGATTGCCGACCACCTGCTGGGTCTTGACCCATTGCCGCCGGCCAATGACAGTCCCTGGACCCACCCTGACTGGGAAACCACACAGCGTTAACCTTTCTTAACAATGCAGGTTGAAAGGCCCGCGTGGGTCGCGCATTTTAACCGGATGTTAAAGGTTTGTGCCGTATTTGTTCTGATCAGCGCTTCGCTTGCTGCTCAGGCGGATTCTGCGGGCCGGGATTCTGCGGGCCGGGATTTTGCTGGCCGGGTAAGGGTGATTGACGCGGATACCTGGGATGTGGGCCGCGAACGGGTGCGGCTATTCGGTATTGATGCGCCCGAAATGGACCAGACGTGTACTGATTCACAGGGACAAAGATGGGCCTGTGGCGTCTGGGTATCGGAGCAGGTTCGTCAACGCTTTGGTGGGCAGGACGTCAGGTGCGAAAGGCTGAACAAGGACCGTTATGGCCGAACCGTGGCGCGGTGTTTTGTTGATGGCAAGGACGTCGCGCGCGCGATTGTGGCCGAAGGGCTGGCCTTTGCTTATCGCCGGTATTCAACCGATTATGTGCTTGACGAAAAGGGGGCCGCGGTAAACGCGCGCGGGTTACATTCCAGCCAGGTACAATCCCCTGCCGCGTATCGCGCAGCACGCACAAGTGCCGTCGCGCCGGTGCAAAACCGGTCTGGCGCTGATTGCCCGATCAAAGGGAATATTTCGTCAAAAGGCGTGTATATCTACCATGTACCGGGACAGCGTGACTATGGGCGGACACGGGTCAATACGGCCAAGGGCGAACGGTGGTTCTGCTCGGAAACAGAGGCGCGCAGCGCAGGCTGGCGGCGCGCGCGCAGGTAGTGAAAATGTCCCTGCCACCGCTTGGTGAATTGATCCGCGTCAAAGTCGCGCCCGAAGGCTTGTTGTAGCGTGGGGCAGTATTGAAACAAGGAGCGAACATATGTCTCACACCCCGCACGAACTGGCCGAAGAATTCCCTGACAAAATCGACATCATGCACACACTGAAACAGTCGGACGCGCGTTTTTCCAAGCTGGCGGATGAATATCACGAGGTGAACCGCATCGTACACCGTGCCGAGACCAATGTTGAACCGATGGATGAGATGGCAGAGGTGGATCTGCGCAAGAAACGGGCGGTGCTGAAGGATCAAATCTGGAGTATCCTGTCACAGTAGTGAGCCGCACGGACCTGAACTTTCCGGTGATCTGAAGGGGGCGTTGGCGCGCTTTGACCGGGCGCGCGTGCGCATGCCTGATCTAGGGTTCTAACCCTAAGCCGTTGCAAAAGATCGTTGGGAAACTTAACCTTGCCGGTGATCCCTCATTCCGGGGTAAGCCAATATCAGGAGATATCGTGACCACACCTTCCCCCTTTGCCGGCACATGGCACATGCAATCCTGGACGTCACTCAAAAATGGTGAACCTGCGGGGTATCCGATGGGTGAAGATGCGCAAGGCCAGATCGTTTATGCGGATGACGGCTATATGTGTGCCTTTCTGATGCGCGCTGATTTCCCGAAGGGCAAAGAGGGGCCCACGGGGGACACTTGCCTGTCTTACGGCGGGAGCTGGCATTTTGAAGACGGCAAGATCAACCATCATGTGGCGTTTGCGTCTTTGCCGCATTGGATTGGCCGACAGCTTGTCCGGCGGGTCAGCCGCGACGGCGACATAATGACCCTGAGCACCGAACCGGAGTTCTCGAAAACCGGTAACCGGTACGAGCACGAATTGGTTTGGCGCAAGGTCAAATAGGCCCTCAGCAATCGCCAAAGGAACGCATGGCCGGCGAGCCGGCGAATTTGGTTCCGGAACGTCCGGATCATGTCACGGCGCGCTCAACTGACCTGATAAGGCAGCACACCGCGTTCATCGGCATTGATCGTCAGCCGTCGTTCCAGCGGCGGGACGGATCGTTGGTGGCAAACCTTACGCTCGCAGATCCGGCAGGAAATGCCGATCGGCTCGTAGGCGCTGGCGTTGCTGACGTCCAGGTTGTCGCCGTAAACCAGCGATCCGGCATGGCGCACCTCGCAGCCCAGGGCGATGGCATAGCGGCGCACTGGCGCGCCAAAGGATCCGCCCGGTTTGGATACATCCCGCGCCAGGCTGATATAGCGGACCCCGTCCGGCGTTTCCGCCAACTGGCGCAGGAAATGTCCCGGTGTCTCAAAGGCGCGATGCACGTTCCACAAGGGGCAGGCACCGCCAAACCGGGCAAATTGCAACCGCGTGGCGCTGTGGCGTTTGGTGATCGTGCCGGCCTGATCGACCCGGACGAAGAAGAACGGGATGCCCTTGGCCCCGGGGCGCTGCAACGTCGACAGGCGATGTGCGACCTGTTCGACCGAGGCCCCGAACCGGTTGGCAAGCAGTTCCAGATCGTGGCGGCATTCCCGCGCCGCCTCAAGAAACGCGCCGTAAGGCATCAGTGCCGCCCCGGCGAAATAGTTGGCCAGACCAATCTTGGCGATGGCGCGGGCCTCGTCCGAATGGAACCGGGCAAAATCCAGCGTTGCCTCCAGCAACTGTCCCTGACGCAACAAGGCCACTTGCAACAATAACTGAAAGCTCTGGGTTTCGGGGGCGGCGCGGGCGGACAGGCGCAGGGTCTTGGTCTGCGCATCATAGTGCCGCAACGGGCCTTTGTCGGTCATCTCGACCTTGACGTCATGGGTTTCCAGCCACGCCAGCGCGGCGCGGCGCATGTCCCTCAGGCCGTTGCCATCTGCCCGTGTGCCAAACCGTTCGGCCGCACGGTCCACCGCGTCGATGTAATTGTCGCAATAGTGAAAGAAATCACGCACTTCGTCCCAAGGGCTGGTCTGGCTGCGGGCATCTTCGCGCCCCAACGCCTCGTCCAGCGAGGCAAGCCTCTCGTGGGTCTGGCGATAGGACCGGTGCAGCTCCAGAAAGGCCCGCGCAAGGGCCGGGGCATTCGAGGCCGTCAGGCGCAGATCGGCCAGCGGCGGCATCGTGTCGGCAAACACCGGATCGGCCAGCGCCTCGCGCATGTCCGATACCAGCCGCTCGCTGTCGCCGGTGCTCAGTTCCGTCACGTCCAGACCGAATTCCTGCGCCAGCGCCAGAACCACGGTGGTGCTGACGGGGCGGTTGTTATTCTCCATCTGGTTGAGATAGGGCAGGGATACGCCCAGCTTGGCGGCAAAATCCTTTTGCGTCAGCCCCAGCCGAGTGCGAATTTCGCGCAGCTTGGCCCCGGCATACAGTTTCTGGGTGGCCATGAGCGTGCCTCGACTTTGCAGGTTTGCGGTTTCCCAATGGTATGTTTGCAAACCTCAGAGTGCAAGCCTGACCGGATCACGCCTAATAGCCGGCCAACTGCCGTTCCCGCCTCAGAACCATGCCGATCGCCAGAACGCCGCCAATGGCAGCGCACAGCATGATGGCCAGCAACACCACCGCGCCGGTTTCCCGGTTCAGTAAGGTTCCTGCCAGCCCGCTCAGCGCCGCGCCGCCAATCAGGCTGATCGCGCCACTTAGCCCGGCGGCGGTGGCGGCCAGATGCGGACGCACCGACAGCGCTCCGGCTGTGGCATTGGGAATGGTCATGCCGTTGCCAAGCCCCATGATGATGATAAACCCAAAAAAGCTGAGCGCCGAGCCATACCCCGTCAGCATGACAACCATCGACACGCTAAGGCCAGCGCAGACCAACAGGTTGCCCCACAGCACCATCCGGTTGACCCCAACCCGCATCGAATACCGCCCCGACAGAAAATTGCCGAAGAAATACCCCAGCGACGGCGCGCTGAAATAGAGGCCAAGTTCGCCCGGTTCCATGTCGTAAATTACCGTGCCGACAAATGGCGCGCCCCCGAGATAGGCAAAGAACGCACCCGCCGACAGGCCCGCCGCCAGCGAATAACCCCAAAACCGGGGCGAACGCAGCAGTTCCGGATATTCCCGGAACTGCGCCACCAGCGTCTTGCCGCTTTTATGCGCGGTCTCTCCGAAATCGGCCCATGTCAGCGCCCAGATCAGAATGCCTGCGCCGAACAGCATCCAGAAATTCGCGCTCCAGCCAAACAGTTGATCCAACGCGCCGCCGATGGCCGGGCCAATCATCGGCACCACCGTCATACCCATTGTGACATAGCCAATCATGCTGGCCGCCTGATCCTGCGCATATATATCACGCACGGCGGCCCGGCTAAGGACAATGCCGACGGCCACCACCGCCTGAAACATCCGGAAGATCAGAAAAACCTGGGCGTTGGGCGCATAGATGCACCCCAGCGTCGCCAACAAAAACAGTCCCAGCCCCCACAGGATCACCGGCCTGCGCCCTGCCTTGTCGGCAATCGGGCCGATCACGACCTGCAACACGCCATTGGCCCCCAGATACAGCGCGACCGAAAGCTGCATCAGCCGGTATTCGGTTTGAAAATAGTTGGTCATGTTGGTCATCGAGGGCAGATAGATATTCATCGCCAGCGACGCCAGTCCCGACAACAGGACAAGCGTCACGATATGAGGAGGGTGGGTCCGGTTGAGAAAACGCCGGTTGGTAACGGGTTGCATGCCTGACGGCTTAGGTGAGGGGGCGTCTCTTGTCCATTGCCAGCGCAAGACAAGCATTCCAAATTGCCCGCCCCCAGGAAATATCGTGAAATATCGTGAAATATCGTGAAGTATCGTGATGGCGGTTAGCGGGTTTGCAATTAGCACGAATCATGAAGCAAATAGTTTGCAAATATTCCGAAAATGCCTTTGGTCACTGGTGTGCTTCCGCTATAGTCCGGCAAATTTCAAAGGGGACCGGACACCATGAAAGACATCCTTTCCGAACTAGAAACCCGCCGCGGCGAAGCGCGGCTGGGCGGCGGGCAAAAGCGCATCGACACACAGCACGCCCGGGGAAAACTCACTGCGCGTGAAAGGATCGACCTGCTTCTGGACGAAGGCAGCTTTGAAGAATTCGACATGTTCGTGGCGCATCGCTGCACCGATTTCGGTATGGAAAAAGACCGCCCCGCCGGCGACGGCGTGGTGACGGGCTGGGGCACGATCAACGGGCGCATGGTCTATGTGTTCTCTCAGGATTTCACGGTGTTTGGCGGCTCTCTGTCGGAAACCCACGCGCAAAAAATATGCAAGATCATGGACATGGCGATGCAGAACGGCGCGCCGGTGATCGGCATCAACGATTCCGGCGGCGCGCGCATTCAGGAAGGCGTTGCCAGTCTTGCCGGCTACGCCGAGGTATTTCAGCGCAATATCATGGCCTCTGGCGTGGTGCCTCAGATTTCCCTGATCATGGGGCCGTGCGCGGGCGGCGCTGTGTATTCCCCGGCGATGACCGACTTCATCTTCATGGTCAAAGACACGTCCTACATGTTTGTCACCGGCCCCGACGTGGTGAAAACCGTCACAAACGAGGTGGTCACCGCAGAAGAACTGGGCGGTGCTTCGACGCATACCAAAAAGTCATCCGTCGCCGATGGCGCGTTCGAAAACGATGTCGAGGCGCTGGCCGAGGTCCGCCGCCTGGTGGACTTCCTGCCGCTGAGCAACCGCACCAAAGCCCCGGTGCGCCCGTTCTTTGATGAACCGGGCCGGGTAGAGGCATCGCTTGATACACTGATCCCCAGCAACGCCAACACGCCCTATGACATGAAAGAACTGATCACCAAAGTGGCGGACGAAGGCGACTTTTACGAGATCCAGGAAGATTTTGCCAAAAACATCATCACCGGCTTTATCCGCCTCGAAGGACAATCGGTTGGCGTTGTCGCCAATCAGCCGATGGTTCTGGCCGGCTGTCTCGACATTGACAGCTCTCGCAAGGCGGCGCGGTTCGTGCGCTTCTGCGATGCTTTTGAGATCCCGATCCTGACGCTGGTCGATGTGCCCGGCTTCCTGCCCGGTACCGGTCAGGAATACGGCGGAGTGATCAAACACGGTGCCAAACTGCTGTTTGCTTACGGCGAGGCGACGGTGCCCAAGGTCACGGTAATCACCCGCAAGGCATACGGCGGGGCCTATGACGTGATGGCCTCCAAACACCTGCGCGGCGATTTCAACTATGCCTGGCCGACGGCGGAAATCGCGGTGATGGGGGCCAAGGGTGCCACCGAAATCATCCACCGTTCCGACCTTGGCAACGCCGACAGGATAGCGGCGCACACCGCAGATTACGAAGACCGCTTTGCCAACCCCTTTGTTGCCGCTGAACGTGGCTTCGTCGACGAAGTGATCCAGCCGCGTTCGACACGAATGCGGGTAAGCCGCGCGTTTGCCTCCTTGCGCAACAAGTCGCTGAAGAACCCCTGGAAGAAGCACGACAACATCCCGCTCTGACCTGCTCATCTTTGGTCTTCAAATATCCCCGCCGGAGGCTCCGACCTTGCCCCGGGGCTTTGCAAACAAATGGGAACCGCGCCCATGACCCCATATTCCGCCTTTGCACTGGCCTGTCTTGTCGCCAGTTCTGCAAATGCCGAACAGGCCTTACAGGTCCCCTCGGGCCAACCGGTCACGCTGGGCGAGGTTCTGATCGACGACAGCCAGGGTGAAACCTGGGTGCGGTTCCGCTTTGTCGCGCCCCGGATCGGCGAGGAAAACGGTGAAGTTTCTTATGAAAAGGCCGCACCGGATATGGATCATCTGTGCCAGAACCTTGCGCTGCCCTATCTCTCGGAATACGCGCTGGATCCGGCGCGGGTGGTGATTTCCCTGTCGGACCGGCCCGTGCCCTTTGGCACCGCCAACCCGCAGGCAACCCAATATTTCGAGGCCTACCGCCCGGAAAACACCAGCTGCATCTGGGAGGCTTTTTGATGTTACCACAACATGTTGCGCATCAAAGCTCATCCAACTGTCGGTTTGAGGCTTTGGAGTCACAACCCGCCTGCTTGGCGCACGCCACGTATCAATTGACCGCCATTCGGCCTATGTTGGAAACAGGTCGCATCCAAGCGACCGTTAACTTGAGGTTGAGGCAGGCAGGGTCAATTTTCCCTGCCGGTCTTGTTAATGCAGTCAGGAGACAAAGATGTCGAAACGCATCCAGTTCCTCGCATTGGTTGGCTTTGTTGCCACCGTTGCGGCCTGCGGCAATGGCCGTCAGGAAGAGTTTGTCGTGGTCGAGCCGATCTCGGTCGAACCGGTCTATACCGGCAAATACAAGTAACGCGACACCTTCCAAAACACCGGGGCTGGCCCGGGGATCGCTCCCCTGGCCGGCCCCATCCAACCCGGCGTACCACCAAAGGGGTACGCAGCCATGCTGAAACATCGCGGGTTCCCCGGCCGGCTTGCCGGCACCGATTACCAGTTCACCATCCGGCGCGCCAACCCGCGCGGGGTCACGGCCCTGACACGGCGCGAACGCTTTGCCGACCGCAAACCGGCCGACCGGCGCGCCGATGCCGGGTTCATGGCGGCGCTTTGGGCGCAGTTTGGCGATCAGCCGTTTGAGCGGGGAAATCTGGACGCCGGGCGCTTAAGCTGGCTGTTCGGGCGCGAAGTTATTCCTGCAGAAGATCCGTTCGATCCGGCAAGTTATGACGCTTTGTTGATGATCAGCGAACCCGCTGCCCGCGCCGCCTTTCCCGAACTTTTCCGCGAATGATCGGCGTGATGTTGCAGCCCCTCAGGTATTTTCGGCAAAAAGCTGCCCAAATCAACGGCGCGCGCGCCTTGCGCTTGGCCGCCGACGCGCGTTGGGGCAGCGTTGTTCTTGTGGATGGCAGACCTACTCCTGCGACACTCACGGACGATCCTTTTACATCCCCCTCCTCTGTCGGGCGGGCTGGCGTTTTTCACGCTGGTCTGCCCGATTTTTCTTGTTCTGCCAGAATTTTGCAAAAACGGCGGGGTTTCGCCCATCAGCAAATTTCCCTGAAATTTTGCTTGCACAGCCGGTCGGGTGCGGGCTTTGTCCCGGCATCCGTTAAAAACAAAAAACAAGGATGGGCAGGATGCGAGCAACGAAAATCATCACCACAATTGCGCTGTGCGCGGGTCTTGCGGCCTGCGGCGAAACAACCGGTGAACAGGCGCTTTATGGCGCGGGGGCCGGCATGCTTGGCTCTTTCGTCGTCGATGGAGACCCGATTCTGGGGGCCGTCGCCGGGGCTGCGGCCAACGTGCTTTATTGCGAGGCAGGTCCGGGCCAATGCGGCTGACCCTCTGACGGGGCCAGCCTTATCTCATAACAAGGCCCCTTCGGGGCCAAACTGTCACAAGCAACGCGCCGTTGCGGGCCTTTGGGTCCGCGATGGCGTTTTGCATTTGCAAAACCCCAATTCAAAGGACACCTCATGTTCAAAAAGATCCTGATTGCCAACCGGGGCGAGATTGCCTGCCGCGTTATCAAGACCGCCCAGAAGATGGGCATTGCGACGGTGGCGATCTATTCCGACGCCGATGCAGATGCGCTGCATGTGAAAATGGCCGACGAGGCGATCCATATCGGCCCGCCCCCCGCCAACCAGTCTTATATCGTCATTGACAAGGTGATGGATGCGATCCGCCAGTCCGGCGCACAGGCGGTGCATCCGGGCTATGGTTTCCTGTCCGAGAACGCCAAATTCGCCGGGGCGCTGGCCGAGAATGGCGTCGCCTTTGTCGGCCCGCCTGTGGGCGCGATTGAAAAGATGGGCGACAAGATCACCTCCAAGAAGATCGCGCAAGAGGCCGGCGTCTCCACCGTGCCCGGTTACATGGGCCTGATTGCCGATGCCGATGAGGCGGTGAAGATCTCGAACGAGATCGGCTATCCGGTGATGCTCAAGGCCAGCGCCGGGGGCGGCGGCAAGGGCATGCGGATCGCCTGGAACGACGAAGAGGCGCGCGAGGGGTTTCAGAGTTCAAAGAACGAGGCCGCCAACAGCTTTGGCGATGACCGGATTTTCATCGAAAAATTCATCACCCAGCCGCGCCACATCGAAATTCAGGTGCTGTGCGACAGCCACGGCAACGGTATTTATCTGGGCGAGCGCGAATGTTCCATTCAGCGGCGCAACCAGAAGGTTGTCGAAGAAGCCCCCAGCCCGTTTCTTGACGAAGCGACCCGCAAAGCCATGGGCGAACAGGCGGTGATGCTGGCGCAGGCGGTGGACTATGCCAGTGCCGGTACGGTGGAATTCATCGTTGACGGCAACCGCAACTTTTACTTCCTTGAGATGAACACACGCCTTCAGGTGGAACATCCGGTAACCGAGCTGATCACCGGTGTCGATCTGGTGGAACAGATGTTGCGCGTGGCCAATGGTGAAAAGCTGTCGATCAGCCAGTCGGACGTGAAACTGAACGGTTGGGCCATCGAGAACCGGCTTTATGCCGAAGACCCCTATCGCGGCTTCCTGCCGTCGATTGGCCGTCTGACCCGCTATCGCCCGCCAGAGGAAATCGTGCAGGACAGCCATGTCGTGCGCAACGACACGGGTGTGTTCGAGGGCGGCGAGATCTCGATGTATTACGACCCGATGATCGCCAAGCTTTGTACCTGGGCTCCGACAAGGGCTGAGGCGATCGAACATATGCGCAACGCGCTGGACGGGTTCGAACTCGAGGGGATCGGTCATAACCTGCCATTCCTGTCGGCGGTGATGGACCATCCCATTTTCATCGAAGGTGACATGACCACCGCCTTTATCGAGGAACAATATCCTGAAGGTTTTGAGGGTGTTGACCTTCCCGAATCCGACCTGCGCCGGATCGCGGCCAGTGCGGCGGCAATGCACCGGGTGGCGGAAATCCGGCGCACCCGCGTGTCGGGTCGGATGGACAATCACGAACGCCGGGTGGGGGCCGACTGGGTGGTTTCCTTGCAGGGCCAAAGCCTGGGCGTGACAATCGAGGCCGACCACGATGGGTCAACCGTGACGTTTGAGGATGGCAAAAGGATGCGTGTCACCAGCGACTGGACTCCGGGCAATCAGCTTGCCACAATTGATGTGGACGGATCCATGTTGGTGCTGAAGGTTGGCAAGATCAGCGGCGGCTTTCGCATTCGCAGCCGGGGCGCGGACCTGAAAGTGCATGTGCGCACGCCGCGTCAGGCCGAACTGGCGGCTTTGATGCCGGAAAAGGTGCCGGCGGACACGTCGAAATTCCTGCTGTGCCCGATGCCCGGTCTGATCGTCAAGGTCGATGTCGAGGTGGGGCAGGAAGTGCAGGAGGGACAGGCGCTGTGTACTGTCGAGGCGATGAAGATGGAAAACATCCTGCGGGCCGAGAGAAAATGCGTGGTGGCCAAAGTCAATGCCGCCGCCGGCGATTCCCTGGCGGTGGATGATGTTATTCTTGAGTTCGAATGA
>Ga0209121_10003960_pt1 | contig 14039 bp, 13 predicted proteins | sample Cruoilmetagenom3_FD_187292 | JGI IMG/M metagenome (GOLD analysis project Ga0209121, IMG submission 187292) | Oil polluted marine microbial communities from Coal Oil Point, Santa Barbara, California, USA - Sample 3 (SPAdes) (version 2) | ecosystem: Environmental > Aquatic > Marine > Oil seeps ...
TCCGCCAGCATACAAAAGAGGCAATTCCACATTCTCGTATGCCTTCAATCTTGGCAACAAATTAAAAGTCTGGAATACAAAGCCTACCTCCCCATTCCTTATGCTCGCAAGTTCATCTTCTGGTAGGTCATGTACCTCCCTATCGCGAAGCTGATAGGTTCCAGAGGTTGGGGTATCGAGGCAACCCAGTATGTGCATCAAAGTAGACTTTCCGGAACCCGATGGTCCCATTATTGCTATGTATTCACCCTCTTCCACCTTGAGGTCTACTCCTCGCAGGGCGTGGACTTCTACATTGCCCATTCTATAGACTTTTGTTATCCCTTTAGTATCTATTAATATATTAGAATCTAACCCTGACAGGCACCCTCCTTAGTTATTTAGTTCCTTCTTCTCCAACTATAAAAGTTTCTCTAATCTTCACATCTACTTTATCTCCGTCTTTTAAATTCCTTAGTGCTTTATAGGGACCCGTGAGAACTGTATCACTCACCGCTACGCCTTCTATGATCTCAACTCCTCTTTCTCCGGTTAAACCTACTTTCACGGGGGTTACTTTTACCTTCCCACCTTTTACCAGAAGTACTACATCCTCTTCTTTTCCTCTTATCTTTTTTTTGCCTAATGCGGGATAAGGAATGACAAGAACAGAATCCTTCACATCAACTGTGATTTCACAGGTGGCTGACATTCCCGAATATAATTTATTATGGGTTCCTGATATTTCAACTTCAATTGGAAAGTTGATCGCCTCTTCTGTCCCATAGCCTGTCTTTTCTGGAATACCACCAATTCTGGTAATACTGCCCTTAAAAGTAGTGTCCGGTAGGGCGTCTATCGTAATAACAGCTGGTTGACCAGTTTCAATTTTTATCACTTCTGTTTCGTCAACAAGTGCTTTCACAAACATCTTAGAACGTTCTGCAATTGTCATAATAACTGAGCCTGGAGTGCTAATGGTCCCCATAACTGCCATCTCTCCTTCTTCTTTATTGATTTGTACCACTTCACCATCTGCTGGCGAGGTTATAATTGTTTTGTTGTAATTTTCCTTCGCTTCATTATAAGCTTCTTGGGACAAGTCAGCCTCCGCCCTTGCCATCTCGTAACCAAGTTTTTCTTTCTCATATTGCTCTTTGGAGATAAAGTTGTTTTTAAAGAGCTCTCTGCTGCGTTTTAAGTCTTTTTCTGCTTTGGCAAATTTAGACTGTGCAAGCATAAGCGATGCTTTTGCTTGTCTGAGTCTGGCAAGATAGGTACTCTGGTCTATAATGCAAAGTGTATCTTCTTTTCGTATCTTATCACCCTCTTTAACATTTATTTTAACAATTCTACCCATAACATCGCTACCAATTTGTACCTGATTGAGAGCCTTGAGTGTGCCTTCAGCCCTCACATTAGAGACTATATTATCCTTTCCAGCAACGATGGCACTTACCTTACTGCCACTCCTACCTCTCTTTAAATTAGGCAAGACAATGATAATTGTAAGCACTATCACACAAACAACAATAAGCAATTTTTTCTTCTTAGACATAATCTTCTCCTTTCAAATTTAAATTTTCAACTTTATTTTTTTCTCTCTCTTCCCTCTTCTTCTCTATTTCCCAACTACATACATGAGTTTTGTTTTTATGAGTTTAATATCATACAGAGTAGAAACATAGGCTGCCTCTGCATCTAATAGATCTGTCTCTACCTGGAATAAATCAAGTGTGGTTAACAATCCAAGATTATACTGTGCTTTAGCGAGTGTGTTACCCTCTCTGGCAGCCTCTAACATGCTTTTAGCAAGTTCCAGATTTTCATCCATAGTAAGATAATCAAGCCATGCTTCTTTAATTTCTTTAACTACGGTAAGCCTTTCATTTAGTAAATTCAGTTTGTTCTCTTCAAGAAGGGTTTTCATTTTTGAGACCTCAAAGGGATATGATAAGAAATTCAGGTTTGCACTTACATACCAGCCTGAACTCCTTGTAGCTCCCTCGTTTATTGCAGAAAATGTTTTTGGGAACTCCTGTGTGTTATAATTCCAGAGCCAGCTAAATGACACCTGCGGCAGAAACGAACACAAACTGCCCCAAAAACCAAGTTGTGTCTTTTTGACCTCTTCCTGGGCAGCTTTAATTCTGGGTCTACTTTCGAAACCCATTTTTATGAGTGAATCCAGTTCAGGTATTTCAAATCCTTTCTCTTCAGTCTCTACAGGTTCAAGTAAGAGTTCACACCGATGATCAATTCCAAGTATATTCAAAAGAATCCTCTTATTTATCTGAAAATCTCTTCTGGCAGTCAATAAATTAAGTTTAACACGATTGAAATATACCTTTGCATTTAAGAGATCCAGATTAGATGCCTGGCCGAGTTCCAACCTTTTGTTAACGAACCTCATATTTTCTTCTGCTCGCTCAACGGCTTTCTGTCGCATCATGAGCAGGTTCTCTGTTTTCAGAACTGCTAAATATTGTGCCTCTACCTGATAATACAATCCATTTTTTGCCTCCCGAAGTGATGCCTCAGAAGCACTGGCGTTGGATTTACTCTGTAGTGTTGAAGCCACCTTACCCAAATCAAATACTGGTTGGTTCAGTGAGAGGTTGAAGTTGTAACCCTCTGACAGAACAGGAAGCCTGTCACCAAATGTTGCTTCAGAATATGTTATCCCGATAGTTGGATTTAGAATATTGGTGACGAGGTCCTCATAGAATCTTAATTCATTATGTGTATCATAAAGTATCTTCATTTGATAGGACGGGTTATTCTTAAGTGCCATCTCTTTAGCTTGTTCCAGGTTTATCTTTAATGTGTCACTGGCAAGAAGCAGTAATAATATTCCTATCATAATTATCCTCCAGTCAATCGTTAATTGGTTATCAGTTACCAGTTATCAGTAATCCGTGATTCATAGTCCGCAATCTTTAATCTGTAATCTAAAATCTCGGTGCTCCTGGCGTTGTAAGATCAATGAGGTTATTAGTTTATTTGGTTTGTTTAGTTTTTAAGTTAAGTCATTGCGTCTTTGGGTCATTAGGTCAAAGGGTCATTGAGTCATTGAACTTTTCGCAACGAGGATGTTGCTCCTACCTGCCTGCCTATTCAACTAATTACACCCTTTATCCTTTTCCCTTTTCCTCCTCTCTCCTCCCCCCTCTCTCCTCTCTCCTCTCTCCTCTCTCTTCCCTCTTCCCCCTTCCTTCTTCTCACTCATATCTGAGTGCTTCAATTGGGTCAAGTTTTGATGCCTTGGAAGCCGGATAGATGCCAAAAAACAGGCCCACTATCACAGCGAAGCCAATTCCGAGTGCTATGCTCCACAGTGGAGTACTGGCCGGTAAAGGCGTTAGAACTGCAATCAATTTTGACAACCCAAATCCTAACAAAATCCCTATCACTCCACCTACTCCCGTTAAGGTTATCGCTTCGATGAGAAACTGAATGAGTATATCCCTTCTCCTGGCTCCTATTGCCATACGCAATCCAATCTCCCTGGTGCGTTCAACTACTGAGACGAGCATTATATTCATAATGCCTATCCCACCAACAACCAACGCCAGTGATGCTATACCAATCATAGCCATATAAATACCTGAAGTTATTTTCTTATAAACATCAATAATCATCTGTTGAGTGTTCAATGCAAAGTTATTATCTTCGTTAAATTTACAGCCCCTCCTCTGTCTCAATAATTCTTCCATTTGCTCCTGAGCATCCTCAATGGGGTAGCCCTCGCGTATCTGTGCAACTATAAAAGGTGTTTGAAAAGCTGAATAGCGTCCATAACTTGCGCGAATAAATTTACTCAAGGTGGCAAGAGGCACAATTACTTTGTTATCCAGATTGTTGCCCATAAATGTGCCCCGTTTTGTGAGTAGTCCAACGATGGTGAATTTATGTGTTCCAAGGTAGATATCTTTACCTAACGGGTCTTCACCCTTTTTGAACAGGTTTTCTGTTATATAAACACCGAGAATACAAACCTGCCTTCTGAATGCAAGGTCTGTTTCTACAAAGGTCCTACCACGCTCGATTTCATAATTAGATATTATCATATATTCTGGGGTAGCACCTTCAATTTCAGTGAGTTCTATCTCTTCACCCCTATATGTTATCTTTCTGCCTCTACCCCAGATTGATTGTGCCATCGTTGTCCTCTCTATAGACGGCAGTTTAGATATTGCTCTAACATCCTCAGCAGTAAAGTCTTTCCTCCTTGCAATCTCAAGATACTCTTTCCTGCTCATATGTCCTACGGGACCAACTCGCCACTGAAATTTTTGCACATAGACAACATTACTCCCAATGGTGCCAAGAACCTTGTAAACATATCTATTTATCCCCTGAACAATAGACATCATTGTAATCACAGTCATCACCCCGATAATAATACCCAAAGTGGTCAAAAAGGTTCTCATCCGCTGTAATTTCAGAGCAAGTAGTGCTGTTCTTATATGCATAAAGATTCGCATTAGTAAGGATATAGTGAAATATAACTAATTAACCTGGACTATGAATTAAACACTGTCTCGAGATCCGTATAGAAACAACACCGATGTACTGATTCACTGGTATCCTGATATGCTCTGAAGTTGCTGATCCAGTCCGAGAGTCTTATAGGCACGGCTTCAAACCGAGGATACAAATTGAATTTGTGCCTACAACTTTGATGATCACTCGGTGACTTCGGTGTTGCTAACTTATATTTCGGGATTAATGCGCCCTTACGATGTCTTTTATCCTCATCAGTCTTGAGTGTGTAGAGCGTTCTATTTCGGAAAGTTTCATTACTATATAGCGCAGGGTTTCTTCAAGGCTCGGTATCAGGATATATTCAAGGGCATTCACCCTTCTGCGGGTTTTCTCAATCTCAACCGCAATGAGTTCAAGCGTCTTCTCCATTGCAGCAAGTTCAAGTAAATTACCTATTATTTTATCAAGACTGTAAAGTGCAGCATCAAGTTCTGGTGATGTCCCGTAGTACCCATACGAGATAATTTCGCCACTTACCGACTGTTTTATTACAGGAACCTTCACATTTAAGAGATTTTTTTCTTTCAGTTCTACCTCAACCCGTTTTGTCGGGATGAAGAGCGCCTCTTCCAAAAAATCCGGCTCCATTCCTGCCCTTGCAAGAAGAAATTTCTTTGTAGCGTTGGCAATTTCCCTTTCAACCTTTTCTCTCAGTTCTTCTACCTCTCTTGTCATTGCAAGAAGCCTCTCCATAAGTTCATCTTGCTTATCTTTCAGAAGCTTATGCCCCCTTTTGGCAATCTTCGTTCGCTTACGGAGCCTTAGAAGTTCTATCCTTGTTGCATTAACATTTAGTTTCATAACATTTCAGGACGCAGATAAACGCAGATTATCAAGATTTTTTAAGGTAAATAACAGGGACTTGTAAGAGACTCTTAAGAGCGAAAACTCTTACCAATGACCTAATGACCCAATAACTTAATAACTGCACTTATAATACTTTTCAAGAAACTCGTCTCTTATCCTCTTCAATTCTGCTTTTGGAAACATTGATAGAAGTTGCCATCCGAGATTAAGGGTAGTCTCTATATCCCTATCCTCATAATCTCCCTGTGATACATACCTTTTCTCAAACTCGTTTGAAAACTTGAGATATAACTTGTCTATATCCGATAGCGCTGCCTCACCAAGCACGATCGAGAGTTCCTCTGCTTCCTTTCCCCTTGAGTAGCAGGCAATTAATTGATTGAACAGGTCGGCATGGTCTTCTCTTGTTTTATCCTTTCCAATTCCTTTATCTTTAAGTCTTGAAAGCGACGGCATCACATCAATTGGTGGAGATACCTTCTTCCTGTAAAGTGATCTGGAGAGAAGAATCTGCCCCTCTGTTATATATCCTGTCAGATCCGGTATTGGATGGGTTTTATCGTCCTCTGGCATCGTAAGTATGGGAATGAGGGTTATTGAACCCTTTTTATTCTTTAGCCTGCCAGCTCTCTCGTATACTGATGCAAGATCGGTGTACATATAACCGGGATAACCTCTTCTTCCTGGAATCTCTTTTCTTGCAGCGGATATCTCTCTCAGTGCTTCGCAGTAGTTCGTCATATCGGTAAGGATAACAAGGGTATGCATCTCAAGTCCAAATGCAAGATATTCTGCAGCCGTGAGTGCAACCCTTGGGGTAGCTATCCTTTCAATTACCGGGTCATCTGCAAGGTTTATAAACATAGATGCCTTTGAGATTGCACCTGTATTTTTGAAATCATTTATAAAAAACTCTGCCTCTTCGTATGTAATTCCCATTGCAGCAAATACAACAGCAAACTTCTCCTCTTTACCAAGAACCTTTGCCTGACGGGCAATTTGGGCAGCCAGTGCATTATGTGGAAGTCCTGAACCTGAAAATATGGGAAGTTTCTGTCCTCTTACAAGTGTATTCAGCCCATCAATTGCAGAGATGCCTGTCTGGATAAATTCATTTGGATAGTCCCTTGCATATGGATTTAATGGCAATCCATTTATATCTGCTTTTTTCTCTGGTAGAATTTCCGGGGCATTGTCGATAGGTTCCCCCATACCGCTGAATACCCTGCCAAGAATCTCCGGGGAGAGAGATAGTTCAATGCCCTTTCCTCTGAACCTTACCTTTGTTTCAGGAACATCCATCCCTCTTGTTCCCTCAAATACCTGAACCAATGCACGGTCTCTATCGACCTCAAGAACCTGTCCTTTTCTTATCTCGCCATTTTCCAACTCTATCTCACAAAGCTCGGCATACTTTATTCCTTTTACTCTTTCAACAAGCATAAGAGGACCTGATATATTTCCAACGGTTCTGTATTCCTTAATCATAAATCCCCCTGTCAATTATGGGTAATCGGTAATCAGTAATCGGTAAAGATATTTACTCCATTACCCATTACCCCATCACCTTATCTATCTCCTTTTTAATCTTGTCTATCTCTTCTATTTTCTTCTCATCAATATATTTCATCCTTGCAATTCGCTCCCATATGGGAAGTTTAACAATATCTTCAATTGTTTTTCCTGACTTTAAAAGCAGGTGGCCCTTATTGTATAGATGAAGTATACTAGAGAGCATCTTCTGTTGCTTTTTTGTGGATGTATATGTATCAACTTCATGAAATGCGTTCTGATGGAGAAAATCTTCCCTTATTGACCTCGCAATCTCAAGGAGAAGCCTCTCTTCACTGGAAAGTGATTCAATTCCAACAAGTCTCACAATCTCCTGTAGTTCTGCTTCTCGTTCAAGAATTGCTATAGCATCCTTTACATCTGACTGAAACCCTTTTTCTATGTTCTCCTCTACCCATTTCTTAAGAGAATCGATATACAGGGAATAACTCGAAAGCCAATCTATTGCAGGGAAATGTCTTGCATTGGCAAGTCTATCCTGGAGGTCCCAGAATACCTTTACAACCCTCAGCGTCGATTGGACAACCGGGTCAGCGAGGTCACCACCAGGAGGTGATATGGAACCTATAACGGTAAGAAATCCTTCTCTATCTGGCTCTCCGAGACATCTAACCCTTCCCGCCCTTTCATAGAACTCTGCAACGCGCGTGCCAAGATATGCGGGATAACCTTCCTCTCCAGGCATTTCTTCAAGTCTTCCGGACATCTCCCTCATTGCCTCCGCCCACCTTGATGTAGAATCGGCCTGAAGGGTAACACTATAACCCATATCCCTGAAATATTCTGCTATTGTCATCCCTGTATAAACTGATGCCTCTCTTGCTGCCACAGGCATATTTGATGTATTTGCCACGAGGATAGTGCGTTTCATAAGCGGCTCGCCGGATTGGGGATCCTTCAATTCCGGGAACTCTATCAATACATCTGTCATCTCATTACCTCTCTCTCCACATCCCACAAATAGTATAATATCAGCTTCTGCCCACTTTGACACCTGATGTTGAATTACTGTCTTTCCCGATCCAAAGGGACCCGGAACACAGGCAGTTCCACCTTTAGCAACCGGGAAGAATGTATCTATTACTCTCTGACCTGTATACATAGGTATATCTGGTGGAAGTTTATCTATGTAGGGTCTTGCTTTCCTTACGGGCCACTTCTGCAGCAAGGTAATATCCCGTTTGCCATTCTCTGTCTCAAGAACACATACAACATCGGTAACAGTAAATTTCCCTTTTTTTATCTCCACAATTCTTCCGGAAATATCAGGGGGAACCATGATTTTATGAGTGACAAGGACGGTCTCTTGCACCTCGCCTATTATATCTCCGCCATTAACCTTATCACCCTCCTTTTTTATCGGTTTAAATTCCCATTTGTGTTCTCTGTCCAGGCCGGGCAGTGATATTCCTCTTGTGATGCCATTACCTACCTGCTTCATAATATCGTCCAATGGTCTTTGAACCCCATCGTATATGGAACCTATAAGACCAGGACCCAATTCAACAGACAGTGGCTCGTGCGTGGAAAATACAGGTTCACCGGGACCAATACCACTTGTTTCTTCGTAGACCTGTATTGAAGCAATATCTCCTTTTAATTCTATTATCTCTCCTATCAGGTTCTTTCCACTCACCCTCACTACATCGTACATCCTTGACCCGCTCATTCCACTCGCTACGACAAGGGGTCCCGAAACTCTTATAATCTCACCTGTCTTGTTCATAGAGACTCCTTTCTCTTCCCCATTATATCCACACCGCACGCCTTTTTGACAAGATTTCTCATGCGTTTTCGGGCAAACTCGGTTGCACCAAGTGGCCCGGGTATAGCAATTATACAGGGAAGTGGCCTTGCAGAAACCTTTTCAAATATAGACTCTGCACCATCCAGGAATTTATCAGAGAGAAAAATAACCCCTACTTCCTCATCAATGAGTTCCATTACCTTCTGGATAAACTCGCTCGAAGAGGTTACAGGGTATATTTCAACACCAACTGCCTTGAATGGCATTATCACATCATATTCCCCGACTGCAGCAAGTTTTGTAGCCATATGCTTTTTGGACGCAGATCAAAGATAACAGTATTTTTTACCACAAAGGACACAAAGAACACCAAGATTGTTAATTCTCAATTGACTATTGAAAATTGAAAAACAAAAGACAAATGCTAATTGCTAATTTTACATTTTTCATTTCTAATTGTTCCCTCTTCTCCCTTCTCCCTTCTCCCTTCTCCCTTCCTTTCCTTATTCCCCATACACCTCCGGCAATCTTTCCTTGAGAATATCCTGTTCTATGCCATAGATACTTGCTGTAAAGAGAAGCCGCAGGATTCTGAACTCGTTTTCCTTGGCATAGTAGTATGAAATCACAGGTTCAACACCAAATGTTAGAAATCTCGTACTCTTCAAAAATTCAAGAAATGTATCATCACATAACTTCTCCAGTTTCAGAAATGAATTCTTCTCAAATATTGCAGGCACAGCCTCACTTAAGATGTGAGAGTAAGGAGTAAATCTAAATCTCTCCCATAAATTCTCTTCTGCCTCGTCATAGGCATTTAGAAATTCATTACAGGAGATAAAACCGCCCTCAATTAATCCTCTGGAAAACTTTCTCTTTTCTGTTTTTGCCCACTTTGCCCTTGTAAGTGTCTTTATGTTGGTAAGATCTATATCTATCTTATGGAGTGCACAAAGAAAGAAACTACCCGATTCAAAGGTCTTCTCTCTTTGATAGGCAAAGTAACTTTGATCTATGATTATGTCCAACATACTGGGATCCTTATCTATATAGTAAGCTTCTACAGCCTTCTCAATTCCTTTTTCATACTGAGATGGAAGTCTTGAATATAGCTCCTTTCTGAATATATCCATAACCTCTGAAGTGGGTATATTTCCGTATGGAGAGAGAGTTTCTGGTTCTGTCTCGGTAATCTTTGCCTTGAGTCTTATTTTTATATTATAGCTATCAAATCTTGCCTTTAAAAACTGGGTTACAGGGGAATCCAAAACCAGTTTATTCATGAGGTAGAAGAGCGCATCTCTTCCACTCTTTATAATAATCTCATAGTCATATGGGGAAGATGGAAGAAAGGGGGCATAGTCCGTATCCTCGAGAGATCTTAGCAATTCTTCGGAAGAGAGTCCTATAAGTCCTGAAACTTTTTGAGAAGAGAGAAGCTTTGTCTCAAGCGCTCTTATTCTCGCCACAGCATAAACATATCTCTCGTCTTCACTCTCAATATGGGGAAATTTAACTACCATTCAACCTGGGTAAATGCACCAGTTACAATTCTTCGCTCATCTAACAACTTCCACATTTTTATCCCGTGGAATGCATCCTGCCCTGTGGAAGCAAAGCTATTCAACAGGGCCTGCCCCGTGGGGTGCGCAGCTATCCCATCTGGGTAACTATTCCACTGGGACTACATTTCACTTATCACCTACCTATCGCGACCAGGAGGTCGCTCCTACCACCTAACATTCACCATCCTACTTCTCCTTAAACAACATATCTACCAATGTAACTTCTAATAACTCTTTTTTCTCTCTGATTATCGTTTCGATCGAGGCGTCTATCCGTGTTTTTTCGCTCTTCAGGATAAATCCTCCCTTTATTGGAATCCTCTCATCTGACAGTTTGAGATGCCAGTTTTTATCCTTGTTCAACTTATCGATAAATTCCTTAGTAATAAATTTTTCATCCTTACCAACAAGAACTTCTTCCCTTCCTGACTCAACGCTCATCTTGAAAAGGGATTCGATAAGTTTAGGATACCTGTCACCTTTTAGAATCTCGGCTCGGACCTCTTTGAATAACCTGCTCATTAGATTATGTTTGTATTCGAGTAAGGCTTTCCTTTGCTCAATCTCCTTTAAGCCTATCAATCTTTCGTATTCCCTCTCCTCTCTCTCCTTCATTTTCTTGTCAGTCTCCTCTGTAAGTTTCTTCATCTCTCTTTTCGTTTCTTTTTCTATCTCCTTTCTCTTCTTCTCTGCCTCTTTGATAATTTTAGCACTCTCCTTTTTTGCATCATCCAGTATCTTTTGTGAGACTTTGTCCATTAAATCTCCCTTTGGAATTATAAAATCTCTATCTTATTACATTCCTACCTATTGACTTTATATCTTTATCCCTATAAATATGATGAGGAAGGATACAACCAGACCAAGAACGGCATATGTCTCAACCATAACACCGTATATAACCGCTCTCATGGCAGCATCCGGTTGCTTCGCTGCCATCTCAACCCCTGAGGCACATACTTTCCCCTGGTGGATTCCCGATGTGAAACCTGCAATTGCAGATGGTAATGATGCGAGCAGAATTTGAAGTCCCTGGACAGTAGTTGGCAGCAGAGGTGTTCCACCCAGAAGCCCGAGTTTCAGGACTATGATTATTGCAATAATAAAACCATAAAATCCCTGTGTGGATGGAAGAACGGCAAGCAGAAATATCTTCCCGAACTTGTCAGGGTCTTCACTCAATACCCCAGTTGCACTCCTTCCAACTATACCAAGCCCTATTGCAGAGCCACATCCCCCCATAAATGATGCTATGGCTGCCCCTGCTATTGCAAACATCAATCCAAGCTGTTCAACTCCCATAATTCCCCCATAGTAAAATTACACATTCCTACCCGACAGTAGGCAGAAAATACCAAAATTAGGCATTTAAATCAAGGCTTTACCAGATTTCTCTTCCACAGAGGGTCACTGAGAATCTGGCAAACAACTCCTCAATCTCTTCCCAATCCCTTCTACCTACCTCAACACCAACTGATAACTCACCTAATCCATCCGTATAAAGAAAACTTGTCCCCACACTTCCCCCTACCTCCCATACATTCCTATAATACCAGGAACGAGAGAAAAGTCCTCCTCTTATGGTTGTAGAACCGCGTGTATGGCACATCCCCAACCCCAAATTTGTACTGGTTGATAAATCAGTATCTATATTCTTCCACATTCCAATATTGAGATTAGCGCCTATTTTCCAATCCGAATCTATATTATATAAAAAGGAGGTAGAAAATCGTGGCGCAAGCATGGCAGAGTTAAGGTATTTGGAATAATCCAGCGATATAACCATCCTTTTAGTCCTGTAATTAAATTGTGCCTTAAATCCGTATCCCGAAGATAGAGTAATAAGGGTATCAATTGTATTATTGTAATCAGATGACATGAAATCTATTTCCCATATTTCTTCTATCCTTCCAAATGAGAAGAGGCTCCCGATACCGAGACTAAAACGGGGAAATCCTTTATATAAAGAAACGGACGATTCCTGTATTCCTCCCCTGCCGGTTATTTTTCTATCGTATACAATATCTCCTAACGGGTTACCTTTTGACTCTATAGAAAAATTGGGTGAAAGGATGTTTGACAGAGACAAAGCTATGCCAAATCGGTTGGGCAAATGCAGGAAGTAATCTACTCCATATAAATAAAAGGACTGCTCGTCTTTTACATTATTTTTATCCTTTATACTGATAATATCGTAGAGAAAGGTCGCCTTGAAGGTGTGACTCTCTGGCACTGAAAATATCCTCACTCCTCCCATTCCCCTCTCGCCCGCATCTCCAAAGTTCGTATACTCCCCGAATCCCATCGAGGAAAACACAGAAGCGTAAGAGATAATTGGGATGATTAAAGAAAGCAATAAGATTCTTGCAGAACCTTTCATATCCTTTCTCTCGGCTTCTTGGTATAAACTACCTCAAGCATGATATCTTTACCTATATTTGCAGTAAAAAGTTTTCCTTCTTTGCCTTCAAGTATAACAAACCTATCTTCGTTGGTAACCCATTCGTCTATGAACTCTGTTATCTCTATCTCTACTGTCTCTCCTTCTATTCTATATGGAATGGAAGGATCGCCTTTATATCTCACACAGAGTTCGGGATCAGGTCCAGAGAAATTATTTATTGGGAGGTATAATACCGCTCTATTTATTGTAGAAATTTCCGTAAAATCAATCAGGGAATCGGATAGAGAGATAGTGTCTTTCCATACATAGGAACCAGATGCTATAAAGATTATTCCAGCAGTATCACACTCAACAACAGTATCAACAAACACATCTTTAATGGGTTCTACAGTTTCAAGTAACGGGCCCCTGAACAGCTCGAGAACAGGTGGATTTCCTGAATTGTTTGAGTAGAACTTATTGGTCTCTCCATCCGAACAGATTGCAACATTTATGGTGTCTGCGAGCGTTATCTCTTTTAGAGAAAATCTGAAAAAAACCTCATCTGAGATAGTGTCTTCTGTCCAGACAGGCGAATCAGAAAGGATATCTCCAAGATGTGAATCAACATAACTCCAGTTAATTACGCTATCTTCCCAAAATTCTCCCGAAAACTGCCTTAAATATAACCCCTCCGCTCCTATACTTTCAGTAGAAAACACGAAGAGCACGCTGTCGTACGTTGTTTTAGTGAGTGGCCTTTCAAAGGAGAGAAGGGTTATTGATTTAAGACCCGTCTCGTTGCCAGCATAAAGAAAATCAAAAGACCCTGTGGGTAAGAACCCTGAAAAATTATTGTGTACAAAATGAACAAGTGTATCGCATACAACATCACCCATTCTTTCGTCTATAAAATCTCCGCCAACAGGATCGCTTCTATCGCAAGAGAGAGCGATCAAAGCAATAGATATCAGAGAAATAAAAATTTTGATTTTTAATTTTTGTTTTCCCATTCAACCAACTAATTTTGCATTGCTAATTGTTAATTTTGCATTGATAATTGACCTCCCTTTTGCCTTTATTTACGGTATGGGGTCATATCCTCCTCTGCTAAAAGGATTACATCTCAGAACTCTCCGTATCCCAAGTGCTATTCCCTTAAAAACACCATATTTTAATATTGCCCCCTTCGTATATTCAGAACAGGTGGGATAGAATCGGCAACTCGGTGGGAACAGTGGGGAGATCATCTTCTGATAGATAGTTAGAAGGATGATAAAGAAAATTCTCATACGCACAACCTCTTTCTTCCCTTTGCTCTTCTTCTATTAAGTATAGTTCTGCCATCTTTTGTCGACATTCTTTTTCTAAACCCGTGTTTGTGATGGCGCTTGATCTTAGATGGTTGATAAGTCCTCTTCGGCATTTGAACCCCCTG
>Ga0209121_10003961_pt1 | contig 14037 bp, 8 predicted proteins | sample Cruoilmetagenom3_FD_187292 | JGI IMG/M metagenome (GOLD analysis project Ga0209121, IMG submission 187292) | Oil polluted marine microbial communities from Coal Oil Point, Santa Barbara, California, USA - Sample 3 (SPAdes) (version 2) | ecosystem: Environmental > Aquatic > Marine > Oil seeps ...
ACGATTAACAAATATCGAATGCCGAATTAGGGGCAAGCCTGTGAGCTTGCCCCTGTTTTTTTTCTCTCACAGCTTTCGGTCTAATTTGCGGTAGCTTATGGCTTCTGTTTTGCCTTCTGCTCTTCTGCCGCCTTGGTCAGTATCGCAACAATCTCAACGCGATTCCTTTGTTTAGCCAAATCTAAAGGAATTCTACCCCGGTTATCTTTAGAGGTACATAATGACAAAGACAAAAAAGAAAACAAGTAGAGCAGTGTATTGGCAGAAGCATATAACTTCTCCCCAAAAAGAGTCGACCAGTTAGAGTAAAAGTAAAGCTTTAAATTGCTACTCATAGTCTGTCGACTTATGTTGACTTTATAGTATTCTTTGTGTTCATGAATCCTAGGGAAAAACTTGGAGCCAACATTCGAATGAAGCGAGAAGAACTGGGATATTCCCAGGAAAGGCTTGCGACCGCTTCAGGTATCCACCGTACATATATGGGCAGTGTCGAACGGGGAGAGAGAAATATCGGTCTCGAAAATATTTTAGCAATATCAAAAGCTCTGGGGTGCAGTGCGTCCGAATTGCTGAAGGGAGTATCATGAACTTCGTCGACTCCCCAAATGCTCAGATTAATCTTGATTCAGGGGTGTTCTGCAGAGAAGAAATTAGTTCCCGTTCAAAGTACTCTGATCTTGCTGAAAGACGTTGTCATCTTCCTATGAATCATAAAGGGAAATGTGCCGAACTACCATTCCTACATCATCTCGGACAAGTCGCACCAAAAGTCGCTAAGAAAATTGAACGTGATTCAATCATGACTACAGGTGCTTCTTGGAAGAGCAAGGAAGCAGGGCCGAATAGAATACTCCGATGGGTAATGCTTGAGTCCGATGATAAGCTTTCCACCTTTGGAATACATATGTCACGTTTGAAACCACAGGTGGTAGCAAAGCTTAGAGAAAAGGCAGCCGATTATGACTCCTGCATAAGAGTAGCTATGTGGCTAACCTACGAAATATATAAAATGCCGGACTCACCTGACGTTCCCAAACATATACGCGATTACCTTGAACCTCTGTTCGGCAGTATAGTACCTAATTCCACGACATGTACGATCTGTCGCTTGCCCCTTTCATTTTCTCTTTTCGCTGCGGCTCGCAGAGGTAAGGCAGAGATTGAGACTTGCCATAAAGATCCTCGATTGCACCAACCTGATAATGTTGGGTTTGCACATCGAGCATGTAATATTGCTCAAGGCCCAAAGACACTTAATGAGTTCTATGATTGGATTGAACAGATTCTGCGTCGTGCTCGTCCCGGAGTATTTTCTTAGAGTTCCGGTTCTGCAACTTGAAAACGCCTTAGTTTCACTAATGATTTGGCTCTCCTCCTTATTGCCTCTTCAAAATCGCTAATTTGAGCCACGAGTTGTCTGTTTTTGCGGTTTACGAGAGGCAATGTTAACTCACCTAATCGCTTTCCAATTGAACCCAGCGTGCTCTGAATAAAAACGAGGTTGCGTATTTCTATTAGGACCTCGGGCCTACTGAGTATATACAAAAACTCGTAGGGCGTGAATATATCACTCGAGGATAATGTCAAGATGCGGAAATGACTCTGGATAATGCAGAGACAGTCGTCATCATGTAACATCGCGGTTCTTCCGATACGATATCTGCCATCTACCACGAGAAGAATGTCATGAGGTTTTAATTCTTGTGAGTCGCGGTATTGATTAAATATTTCCTTGGAGACACCGTTTGTCGGGTTTAGAGAAATCTCCCAGTTATTTATATCCGACGTTCTAACAAATGGTATATTGCCGCTCCCATAAGCGTCTGCGCCTACCTCATTGCCTTTTCTCACCAACAGTAACTCATCTTTGACAAGTTCTCTAAAAAGAACGGTCTCGGATCGCCAACTCTTAGCTAGCGATTTGGAGAGATTATGCGTCTTACCATAATAATATCGTGGCACGATATAGTAAGGATCTGAGATGTATGCAGTAGTCCACCATTCTGTATCCGATTCAGAGTAAGTTCTACGAATTTGTTCAAAGTCATTTGTGACATTATTACCATTTATCGTAATTGTCCGACCTCTACGGTCATGACCACAATGTTTAGCGACTGCAATACTCACTCTACGATCTGTAGTTACTCCTTCATTCTTTCTAATAAACACAACGTTGGTCTTAGTATCTGTACCTGGCTGAAAAGTAGTACGTGGGCAGTCAATCAGGACTTCCACGGTCCCGTTTTGACGAACGAAATCCCATACATATCCTGTCTTTCGGTTGCCAAATACTCCTTCAGGAAGAACTATCCCGAGGAGACCGCCTGGTCTCAAGAGCTTAAGGCATATTTCAAGGAATAGAATCTGTGGATCTTGCATTACGCGTGTGTGTTCCTGCTGGTGCCAGTTTCCTTCAGAGCTTGAAAGTGCCCAGGAATGGCCCAACGCAAATTGCTGCAATAAGGAATTGTCTCGTACTCCGATCTTTGCTCCGAAAGGGGGATTCGTAAGTACAACATCTGCGTTGAATGGCGAATTATCACTGTTCCTTTGTAGCTTTGTTAACTCGAAAGAATTAGCGCATATCACTTTAGCCAATCCATCCGTTGCAATGTCTGACATTGCACCGCCTAAGCGTTGTAGATCTCGGTCTTTCTCAATGCCCAGTAGAGGCCCCCATTTCCTAATTCGGGGATATTGACATTTTCTATAAATATGGGTCTCAATAAGAAAGCCTCCTGTTCCAGCAGCCGGATCGACAATTTTGTCTTTCGGCTTGGGATCAGCAATTTCTATCATCGTCCGTACGAGCTCCCTTGGCGTAAAAAACTGACCACGATCACCTCTGAGTCGTGGACCTATGAGCGACTGAAAAGCATCTCCAAGTATGGTTGCTGGGCAACGACTCAAGTCTATCTTCTCTAGATCAGATAAGCATTTGCGTATAGTCTGATCAGTAATTGTGAACTTTTCCCCAGAATCCTTCAAATCAGGAAATCGGTGTTCAAGAGGAGGAATAAGTACATTATTTGCTGAAGAAGTTGATTTGATAAATTCATTAATATCTACTCCCAGCTCGTCTCGGTCAGCCATGACCTTGACAAGAAGTAGTTTGGCCATGTTCTCAAAAATACGCTCCGCTCGGCTTGCGTTACTATTGCTGTAGAGGTCATAATAGAGTTGACGAAAAACCTCTTGATAGTTTGAGAGAGAGCCGGTTTTCGACTCTACCTTTTCAAAAAGTGTGGGCGTCCTTGGCATTGTTCGCTCCAATTCTTAGATGATTTTAAGTAGCTTACCACATCGTGAAACATTGTACTTTCCTAGTGAGTCGAAGTCAAACCTCTTTTACAGTTTTCTGTCCAGCTTACGGTAGCTGATTGCTTCTGCGATATGTTCGGCGGCGATGTTTTGGACGCTGGCTAAATCCGCTATTGTGCGGGCAAGCTTGCAGATTTTGTCGTGGGCGCGGGCGCTGAGGCCGAATTCGTGCATTGCCTGCTTCAGGAGCATTTCGCCGGTCGAATCGAGCTTACAGAACTTCTCGACCTGTTTGTGGCTCATTCTGGAGTTGGAGTGAATCTTTCCATCTCCGAAGCGCCCGGTCTGGACAGCCGCGGCCCGGACGACGTCGGCACGCATTACAGCCGAGTCGAGCTGGCCCGATTTCGAGCGCAGCTTCCGGAAACTTATCGCGGGCACGTCGATGTGAATATCAATCCTGTCCACTAAAGGACCTGAGACCTTCGAGAAATATCGCCTGATCTGGCCCGGCGTGCATTTGCACCGCCTGACATCGCTGCCGAAATAGCCACAGGGACACGGATTCATCGCCGCAACGAGCATGAACTGGGCGGGAAACCGGACCGTCTTTTTCGCGCGCGAGACTATGACGAAACCGTCCTCCAGCGGCTGGCGAATCATTTCCAGGACGTGCCGCGGAAATTCAACGAATTCATCGAGAAACAATATTCCGAAATGAGCCAGGGACAACTCTCCCGGCCGGGGTGCTGTTCCGCCGCCCACCAGGGCCGGGCCGCTCGCCGAATGGTGCGGCATTCGCACCGGGCGAGTCGCCAGCAATGCCCTGTTCTTACCCAGAAGCCCCACCGAGGAATACACACGCGTGGTTTCGAGCGACTGTTCCAAACTTAGCGGCGGCAGAATCGTCGCCAGTCTTTGCGAGAGCATGGTCTTTCCCGCTCCAGGCGGGCCTATCATCATAATGTTGTGCCCGCCGGCGGCGGCGATGGTCAGCGCCCGCTTGACGCTTTCCTGGCCCTTTACATCCGCAAAATCGACGTCATAGTTTGCCGAAACGTTAAAAAGCTCGTCTATATCGATATTCGTCGTCTCCAGCGGCAACTGGCCGGAAAGAAATCCGACCGCCTGGGCAAGCGAGCCGACGGCAAAGACTTCGATGTCCTGAACGACCGCCGCTTCCTGAGCGTTATCCAGGGGCACGATCATCCGGCTGAAACCTTCGGCAGCGGCGCTCATCGCCATACTCAATACGCCGTTGACCGGCCTGACCCTGCCGTCCAGGGCCAGTTCCCCGACGATAATCGTGTCACTCAGAATCGAGCTGTCCAGGACCTTCTGGCCGGCGAGCATGCCCAGCGCAATGGGCAAATCGAATGCCGGCCCGGCCTTTTTCACATCCGCCGGCGCCAGATTGATCAGCGACTGGGTCTTCGGATGCCTGTAGCCGCTGTTGACGATTGCGCTTCTGACCCGCTCGGTACTCTCCTTCACGGCGGCGTCCGGCAGGCCGACGATGATGGACTTTTCAAAGCCGCCCCGGCCGACGTCGACTTCAACCTCGCAAATCACTCCCTCAATTCCGTCAAGCGTCACACTGTGCAGTCTGGCTAACATTTGTTATTTACTATTTCCGATTTATTATTTACTATTGTCAATAATACAACCTGAATGGACAATAGTCAAAGGAGCAAAAAAATATGCCAACTGTTAAAGATGTAATTGTCAAGAAGCCGTCGGACGAAGAAGCGGCCGTCTGCAAGGCCTGGCCGATATGGAAGTGCGAGCCGAGCATTTTCGACTGGGCATATACGGAAAAAGAGACCTGCCTTCTGATAGAAGGTAAAGTAACTGTCACGGACGGCACAGATTCGGTTAGTTTTGGCCCCGGCGACCTGGTGGTCTTCCCCGAGGACCTCGAATGCACCTGGCAGGTCACCGAGCCGGTCAAAAAATACTATAACTTCGGCTGATAAAAAACACTCAGTTATCGATCGGTGGGCCAAGGCCCGCCCTACCTGTCCCTCCCTGGATGTTGGTTGGGATGTTGACCATATGCTTCATCAACCGTGGTTATAGACAAAGTAAACGCCCATCCAATCATCCCGTATTTCGCCGATGCAGATGTCTATTGTCCGGCTCCAGGCAGGTCCCAAACTCTCTATAATCTTCTGGGCGTACTGACGCTTCTGGAGTATCAAAGGCTTCCACCAGGCTATGCTTTCGCCCGTTCGCTCCAGGTATTTTTCTATGTTAAACCTGGAGCCGGAATCCTGCCCGAGTTCGAATGCATTGGGCAGATAATCAGATGAGTTCAACAGACCCGGGAAGTCTGTCTTCTCAGAGAGTTTTTCACAGCTTTTACCAACCGGCGGCCTGCAAGCGCTTTTTCAATCGATAAAGTAAGTACCTTGGGGGCCATGAAGGAATCCGCCCGCGTTCAATTTTTACGGTGACCCACCCGTCTCTACGCTCGCGCCTGTAAGCCCCGGCAATCGAGGATTCCGGTAGTTGCTCACTCGGAGGCCCAACAAATCTTTGTCTGTCAAAGATAACGACCGTCTTGCCCAAATTAACCTCGTTGAGCAAGTAAATTCGGTGTTTATACCCTTCTATTGAGTGGGTGCGCGCTCTAAAACCAAGGGCCAAAAGCTCGGCGTCGGCAGCTTTGCAGACATCGCTAAAGTCCGCTTCGAAAGAATACCATTGAATCCAAGAATAGTAATCATGAATTGATGAGAACAGCGACTTGCGAGGATCATGCTCGACGCGGGCTACCACGGCTCGGCCTTTCAAAAAATCGAACGACATCAACGGCGGCGTTCTAAGCGACGAAATCCACAGCCCAAGCAGAGCGAGCCCAACAACGAAGACCGCCAGAAATATCCCAATCGAAGATATTTTCAAGGACCTTTTCATGTCTTTGCCCAAGGTGGGGCGAGCCCCACACTACCCAATCGTCATTCCCGCGGAAGCGGGAACCCATTATGCTCATTACGTTCCTAGATCCCTGCTTTCGCAGGGATGACAGAGCGATTGGTCAGTTTGATTAAACAACAAACTCTTCCGGCTTAAACTTTAGCTTTCTGCCGGCCTGGACCGCTTCATCGATTTTTAATACGGCCACCGCCGTTTTATAGCCGACCTCAACAGGACAATTGAGCTCGGCTTTGCCGCGAATTGCGTCAAAGAAATTTTCCAGGTGCGGCTGATGATACGGCTTGTTCATTTTCACCGGCAGCTTGAGATCGCGCAGCCTCCACCCCGGCGGAGTCTCTTTCACAACGAGCAACTCTGCAAGCCGGTCGACCGTGAGCTCATCTATTCTCTGCTTTATTTCAGGGCAAATTAACCGGCCGTCTTTTACAAATCCGACCCAGTCCATGAGATCGGAATTCATCAGCTCAGGATCGAACATTTCTCGATAAGCAGCCTCTGATATTACCAATGTCGCCCGATCACCCAGGAATTTTTCGAAGTACCCGTCGCTTCTATTGCTGCTCAGTGTCTGGTAGTATGCGCTAACCGGTCCCGACGCGGTTTCATATTCGTAAAAAGCCATCACGGTATCGTACCATTGGTGAGTTTCCTTATCGAGGTAGCTGGTGCGCCCGCCGGCCATGACCGAACTGGGATTCGCTTCGAGAAACCAGTTGAATACGTCTATCTGATGTGACCCACGATCAACAACGGGCCCGCCTCCCAGCCCCCGGTACCATCGCCAGTTCCGGAATTTTGCCATCGACTCGTAGCCGTATCTTTCAAGGGTAGGCCGGTCAAGGGCAGCTCTTTGCGGCCAGCCCAGAGGCCCGGTTACCACCCGGTTCCACTGGCCGGATACGGCGGCAATACGTCCGAGGGCTTTTTCGTCCTTCAGAAGCTTCTCGTAGCAATGAAGGTACCGGGGATTGCTGCGCCGCTGACAGCCTATCTGCAGCAGCTTGCCGGTTCTCTTCGCAGACTCCGCCATTTTCCTGGCGCCTTCAATCGTGTTCGACATCGCGGTTTCACAATAGACATGCAGGCCGGCATTGAGGCAAGCCACGGTGTGCTCGGCGTGCCAGAAGTCCGGCGTGGCGATAATGACGGCATCGAGGTCTTTTTCCCTGTCCAGCATTTCCTTATAGTCCACGTAGGTACTATGCTCATGGCGATATTTTTTAAGCATACGTGAGGTCCGTTTTTGATTGTACGCCGTCCAGATGTCGCAGACGGCCTTGAACCTGATGCCAGGTATTTTCAGGCAGGCGTTCATCAGAATCCGCCCGTGCCCACCGGCACCAAGCAAAGCAACGTTTATATCATCCGGTTTCTTCTCGATATCTGTTTCTCCGAGAACCATCGGTGAGAAAGCCAGCCCCGCTGTTGCCGCCGCCGTCGAATGCAAAAAACTACGTCTGTCTATTTTTGTTTGTGTTTTCCGCCTATTCATTCTTCAATCCTTTCGATCTCACAAGCGCAGAATCCCCACGCACTTGCATCAGCATAAACAACTCGAATGTCGCGTCTATAACCTATCCTCTGTCTATTTAGACGCTCCTCGTATGATTTTTAATATAAGGAAAATATTCTGAATCTATCGAAGATAATCTCGCCAGGACTTGGAGCATCGACGAGTCCCTTCCGGCTTGCGAGATGATTATACAGGTACCCGTGTATTCCAGGTCTTCTGTTGCACGGCTGTCTTACTACGGTAAGACCTTGTCTTTGTACTTGATGCGGCAACGTACCGTTTCCTGCGGGAGCAATTTGACTTCGACTTTACTGCTGAACTCCAACTCGTCGGAACGCACGAGGACGTACCCCTCTATCGGCGGCAGGTTTTCGAATCGGTAAATGCCGTTCTCGTTCGTGTTGTAAACACAGAATATATCGCCGAATTTGTATTTCCCGGCAGGTATCTTCGCCTGCAGCCAGATGGTCGTCGTTGTAACGGGATTATCCCGGCCGTCAACGACTTCGACCTCTAATGAGCAGTTTGATTTGGTGAGATCCAGAAGCACGTTCTCAAAACTCTGGCCCTCATCCAGATGGAGCACGCTCGCTGCGCAGATGCCGCCGTATTGACTCCGCGATATATTGCCGATCCTGATGCTCTTGCCCTTGTGGTAGGACAAAACGTGATAGCCTGAGTTTACGTTGTCCTGGACGAACCGGCCCTTTGCATCGGTCTGAGGTTCCGCCGGCCCGCCGAACGAGTGTGAGTATTCGTCGCTGCAGGACAATCTGAGCCTTGCATTTGCCAAAGGCTCGCCGTTTTCTGCGATGACTCTCCCGGTAATCCTACCGGGCCGCTGCATTTCAATGATATTACCATCATTCAGTCGATAGCGGCCGTCGAGGAGCCGCCGGAATGCCGACGGATTCCGAGTGATAAAACCCGGAGCGGTGACGGTTAAGTCATAGGAGTTCTTGGCCGGGGGCGGCACAAAGGCAAAGCTGCCGTCGGCATCGGCTCTGAAGGTGCCTACTTCCGCCCTTTGCTGCCTTTCGTTGCCGTTCTCATCGATTATATTTTCCAGCTTTGTCAGAGTCAGCACCGCATCGGCAATCCCTTTCCCGGCCGTATTGACCACCCGGCCTTCAAAGACTAATTCGGCGGGTTTCAAATCCCTATTGCTGTCGTACCATTGAAGGGCTTCCGAGATCAGTTGGTTGAATTCGGTCAGAGTCCTCGGCTCGGTCTTCCTGGAATCGACCGTTTCGTCCGTGCCCTGATTGCCGATATTGACATCGTACCAGACGTTCAGGGTTCTTATCAGATAGGCGACCATCCATTTCGAGCGGTTCTTGTAAACATCGTTGCCGGCCCATCGCCGGGCGGTCATGTCCTCCTGAATCCGGCGAAGAAAACCGATATAGACCTCCGTCGCAGTCTTCTTATCGAAGTCCCTGGCCAGTTTCTGGCGGACATTGCTCCATATACCCGAGGCCATCCTCGCCAGCTCGGGCGTAAACATGGCCGGCAGCATTGCGTAAGCCCGGGCTCGAAGCTGCTCGTCGTTCGGAACGCCCCTTGCAAGGACCAGGCGTAGTTTGATTTTATCCGCCAGGTTGTCATAGGAGCGCGATCTTGTGTTTGTCTGTCGATGCCATGTTTGGATTGCCTGCCACCAGATCCAGGGCCTGTCGTCCTGGGCAAGCTCCCAGGATGCGTCAATCACGGCCTGTGATTTCGTCCGGGCAAGGCACGCGAAAAGGCATTTCAGCACGGTCCCATCGGCGGTCCTGGAGATCAGTGCCTTGAGCTTCTGTACCTGGCCCGGAGTCAGTTGGCGGGTATGGTTTGACATTGAAATTGCGATGTCACGATCGGCATTCAACATCGCCCTTTCGTAGCCGGGGTAGTCCTGATAGGATAGATAGCCGGCCCCGAGCCTTTCGGTCGCCATATCGAAGAACTCGGGCCACTGCCCCACCAATCCAAGTTGAATTCCGTATGCGGACAGGTAGCCCAAATCCACCCATTTGTTTGCAACACGATGCATTTTGTCCTGTGTTTGCTTGTCCAGGTCGGATATCTCAATTCTGGGCTTGCCGTATCTTATTGCCTCGACCGCATTTCTGATGTGCCGGTCTCCCCGAACGATATCGATGACCTCCGCCGCCTCCTGGGGATTCTTGAATTGATATTGTGAGAGCTTGTCCGGAGAAAGACCGGCCAGGCCGAGCCGTTTGGCCATGGTGTCAAGATACTCAGCGTAGCTCCGCGCAGGCCTGTCGGGGTAATCCACCAGAACGTTGCGGACTGTGTACCTGCGCGGTTCTTCGGCGGCGATTGCCCTGATGCGGGTCAGCGGGATAGGGCTCATCATCGGGCGAAAATCGATTGTAGAACCGTCCAAATCGGTGCTGAACACATCGGGCCATGTCAGGTGGCGATTTCCCGAATCGTCGTAGATCAGAATGGGCGTGCCCGAAGGAATGCGATCAGGTGTGGTTAAGTGGAACATCAGACCGGGCCCTTCATATACGCCCGATCTGTCGTCTTCGGTTATTTTCAGACTGTAGCTCGGCTTATTATCCGCTGAGACCGTTTGGCCCAGTTCGAACGGGCCCGTAAAACGGAAAAGGGCCTTGCCCGGTGGGCCGCAGAAATACTGGAGAGTGACATCGACCTTTTCAGTGCCGCGTTGTCGATTAATCAGCCCCAGGAAGGACCTGCGGTATTTGCGAGGGATACGCGTATCGAGAACCACATAAGTCCGGCCGGACACGCGCTCGGGATAAGGCGGATTTGCCTGGCCGCTGCAAAGCTCGATGTTCTGGCCGCCTGGTTTGACCAGTCGCTGGTTCAAAAAGAGGATCGGCGCTTCGGTGGCAGGCAGCTCGAAGATAAAATCCCGGCGCAAACAATCTGCGGCCCAGGTGCTGCCGCCCCGCACGGAAAGGCCAGCCGTGCCTGTCTTCTTACCGGCGGCGTCAAGGATGTCGTCACCGTTGTCGGGCCGCACTCCCACAAATCGAACTACCAAAGGCCCGACCAGCCCGCGGGCACCGGCGAAAAGCTCATTCTCATTCGCGCGGCTTTCCCATCTTTTCCAGAGCAATTTGAAAACCTGCGGATTTGTAAGACCCTGCTTGCGCTCCAGGGCCGGGCCGGGCTTCAACGAAAAGTCCCCATTGTCCGGGTCCGTAAAAGCGGGATCCGCGACTATCGAGTCGGCTGTCTTGTCCAAATTTTCGGTATCGACTTTATTTTGCCAGAATGTGTTTCTATACACGGCGTTGCTATTGCTGCCGCGCTCCTTAAACATAATCCAGCCCCGCTCATTACCCTTGAAAATATTGTCGCGTATCGAAAGACTGCACGAATCCCTCATCCCGATACCGGCGTAGCTCGAATCGGCAATAACATTATTTTCTATTTTGACTTTCGACTGCGCAAAGCCGCTGATTCCGGTTCCGTTACCGATTATGACATTGTTGGCTATACTTCCGCGTGCGCTTTTATTGCCGAGATAGACGCCCCTGTTGGCGTTGTTTATTATAAGGTTATCTCTCATATTCAAAGTCCCGCCGGTGCTGCGTACGGCGTGAAATTTCGAGCCGGTGACAACATTGCCGACGATCTCGGCGGTCGCCCCGGAGTACAGCGAGATACCCTGATGTCCCGAATCCATAACAAGACTGTTGCGTATCGTTCCTTTCGTGCCCTGGCCGAAGCAGACGGTAAATTCGAATCCCTCGAATCTGCACGTATCGACGGTCAGTTCGGAGTTGCCAAAAGAATTTATCGCCACAGGTGAGCGTTTAGTATTATCCGGCGACTGGAAATAGCAATTCTTAACTTCCGCTAAGGTGTCATTGACCGCCAGAGCAAAAGGATATTGAGTCCTGTCGCTGGTCGCTAACTGCCATTTAATGGTTACTCCCTCGATTAACACTTTACCTTTTCCTTTTGCATCAACAGAAATAGCAGGCTGATTTGAAGTTACATCGAAAATACATTCTTTCCTGGATTCGCCTTTAAGTGTCAAAGGCTTCGTAACAGTCACCTGCTCGGTATAAACGCCCTTTGGGATAATCACAGTCCCCCCCGACCGGGCCGAGTCGATCATTCGCTGTAAATCATTCTTCGCAGCGGATACGGGTTCTCCAGCGGATGTTTGGCTCGGCAGTTGTTGCGAGCTCTGCGAGTCGCGCGGTCCCCATTGTATTAAGAACTCATACCATTGTGCTCCGTTGTTGCGACTGTCATCCAGCAGAATCGAGAGTGTGTAGTCGTTTGCCTGTTGAGGCTGCTCGGCGATGGAAACCGAACCCCTTCCGGCAATTTTCGTCAATTTTATCAGATTGCTCGTTTCCCGAAGCGGGATGGCTTGTTCCAGGCGATACGGTCTCGATACTCTTGCCTTCCACTCCGGTTTCCAGGCGGTCCCGTTGATGTACGTAGGTTCATCGTGTTTGATATTGCGGCCCCTGTCCCACCATTTACCCGGTAAATTCCAGGCATGATGCTCATACCAAAGCTCGACGCCCTTTATCTTGATCGTGTCCTTGCCGTCGATGAAAGCCTTGATATGCAAGCCGTCCTTAACGTCAACCGCAGCAGTTTCCTGAACCGTTTTCTCGACCGGTCTGATTCTCTCGATAGCCCGTTGTGCCTGGACCGTAACTTCCGGCACCGAACTGGAGAGAAGCGCTTCAACTTTGCTCTCTACTTCAGGAACGGTAAAACGCGTCGAAAATCCTTTAACGCCGGCGATAAGATTTAGTGCATTCGCTACCACGATTGAATTGTCCGAGTCAAGACAATCACGGACCTGGGTATCGACTTGTTTTCTCAGCGGCCCGGGATTAGCAAGACCATTCAAGAAATAACCAAGGTCATTGATATTAATTTCCCGGTGTGCAAACAGCCTGCTCAACCAACCTCCTGACAGAAACTTTTGCACCTCAGGAATATGATCGTTGAATACCATATATCTAAGGGCTTCTTGACACTTTCGGCGGTCATAAATTGTTGCTGTCAAATTAGCTGCCACCTCATCAAAATCATCTGGCCCTTTCATAGCAAAGGATAAAATCTTGCTTTTATGATTGGAATCAGGATTAATTGGTAAATATTCGATTTTCACACTGCCGGTCTTTACCTCATTAGCCAGCCATGCTTTCCATGCACCTTTTCCCCAAACGTTTCTATATCCTGTCAATGACTGCAATACCTTGTCATACTCATTATGCACCGGAGTATAAAACTCCACGCTGTTAGCGCGAATGAGGTCATCTATTACTCCGGAATCATTACTCGCCGCAAGCTTTTTAACGGTTTCGATGCGTACTTTCGAATCGTTATGATAAAGTAAGGCAATGTCAGACAGGTCGAAAGGCGCCAAACGGACTCTTCCGAATGTGTCTGAGCTCGTTGCCGGCGGCACATTTTGCGGCGGCTTCTTCCATTTTCGATAATCACGCGTCCGGCCATCGGGAATAATAGCCGCTTCTTCCGGCTGGATTGGCCAGGGGCTCCCAAATCCGATCGGCCTGGCAACGCCTATTCCCGACCGGCGGGCGGGCGAATCGGCCTCCAACGAGAAATCCTCTCCCTCCGCATTCACAAACATCGGATCCGCTATAACATTACCGGCTTGCTTAGCGATTGCAATTTCCTCGGTTGTGCTTTCGCTATCGGCTGTTTTGGCGAGCCGACGAACGGCTTTACGATTATTGTTCCAGAACAGGTTATTCTCCAGAGCAACAACACCATCGGACACCGCGAAAGCCAAATCGCTGCCGATGTCACCGCATACGACAGCATCGGATTCGGAGAAGAAGATATTCTTTTGCACAACAGGTTCGGAAGCTCCGAGAATCGACAGGCCGGCTTGTTTGTTGCCGGCAAAGGTGTTGCCTTCGATTGTATCTCGATTCTGAAACCAGCATGACATACCAACCATTTCGTTGGAGTAAAAGACATTCTGTCTTACGGAAGCCGCGGTTTTTCCGGATGCGTAAATACCGCAGCGGGCGTTGCCGAAAATCCGGTTTCCAACAATTGCCGGTGAACAATCATCGTAACGGATACCGTGCCAGGCCGCTCCGGAAATGCGGCAGCGCTCCACCGTTGTCGAATCATTGCCTTTTCGAATGCAAATCCCGGCGTAATGGCAATTGCGCAGTTCGCTGTCCCGCAAAAGCAGGCTGGAAGCCGAGCCCTGTCTTTCGCCGACGATGATTCCCGTACCCCAGACCGCCGCCACCAGACTTCTGCGAATCTCCACGTCCGATCCATTTAGAATATGGATTCCGTCACCGGGCGCCCCGATAACG
>Ga0209121_10003962_pt1 | contig 14037 bp, 12 predicted proteins | sample Cruoilmetagenom3_FD_187292 | JGI IMG/M metagenome (GOLD analysis project Ga0209121, IMG submission 187292) | Oil polluted marine microbial communities from Coal Oil Point, Santa Barbara, California, USA - Sample 3 (SPAdes) (version 2) | ecosystem: Environmental > Aquatic > Marine > Oil seeps ...
TTCTAACGGAGCTGTATCTTTTACGTTTTCATACCAAGCTGAAATTATTCCTGACTCAATATCAAAAATATGATCTCCGAATATTGGTCTATTTTGTCTTGTTTTTAATCCAGATATTTTCCTTAAATATTTTGCAGTTTCATAAATTTTATCATATTTTAGGCCAAGGTCTATACCATACATAGTTAGTAAAGATAATACAATATCTTCATATGGTGCGTTCCCTGCTCTTTCTCCAATACCGCAAATAGTAGTATGCATTACCTCAGCACCTGCTGCAAGAGCCATAATCGTATTAGCTGCACCTAAGCCAAAATCATCGTGAAAATGAACTTCAATGGGTTTGTCAATTCTTTCTTTCACTCTTTTTATTAAGTTTGGTACTGCATGTGGAGCTAATCCTCCAAAAGTATCTACAACTGCAAGAGCATCCATATGCCCTTCAGTAGCAACTTTCTCAATCAAAGTTAAAACCCAGTTCATATCAGCTCTAGACATATCTATGGGGAAAAATACTGTATATAGACCCAATTCTTCTGCATATTTAGTCGCTTCAACTGAAAGATTCATTGCTTTTTCTAAAGACCACTTGTAAGCATTTTTTATAATATGTTCACTGGAAGGTATTTCAACAATTACGCCATCAACACCTGTGTCAGCAGCCTTTTTAATATCTTCTTTCATGCAACGTGCAAAGGCGAATATCTCTGGACCAAAATTCCTCTTTACAATCTCTTCGATTGCATCTTTGTCCTGATTAGATACTGCTGGCATACCCGCTTCTATTCTATCAACTCCCACTTCAGCAAGTTTTTCGGCTATTGCCACTTTTTGATCTTTATTAAAGATTAAACCTGCTTGCTGTTCTCCATCTCTCAATGACACATCATGAATTTTTATTTTCTTTGCAAAATTTAAATTCTTGGTTACTACCTCTTCGTAGTTCCATGGACTTACAAACCATTTATCAGTCTTAAAGGTCGTTTTCTCCATTTTATTTATTTTTCCTCCTTTATTTATTTTTTAAGTACCTCTGGATTAACACATGATTTAGGTTTTTCCCCGGTTAATACTCTTACTACTTCTTGAACAGCCTTATATTGCAAATCCTTTAAAGCTTCTTCCGAATAAAATGCTGAATGAGGAGTTATTATTACATTTTCCAAATTTACTAATGGATGATGAGAATTAACGTTTTCATCTTCCAATACATCTAAGCCTGCCCCCGCTATTTCTCCCTCTTTTAAAGCTTGGGCTAAATCATTATCTTTAATCAATCCTCCCCGAGCAGTATTTATTAAATGTGCTGAGTCCTTCATCTTTTTAAATTGTTCACTACCAAACATTCCTTTTGTTTCTTTAGTAAGAGGAGCATGTATTGTTATAATATCGCTTTCCTTAAGCAATTCTTCAAATTCTACTAATTTTACACTGTATTTTGCTGCTACTTCTTCGTCAACATAAGGGTCATAAGCTATGATGTTAAATTTATAAGCCCTTACTTTTTCCACTAACCTTCGAGGAATTTTGCCAAAACTTACAATACCCAATGTTTGCCCTTTTAATCTATATATAGGACGATAGTCTTTAAAATCCCACTTCCCGTTCTTTACTGTTTTATTTAGCTGGCAAAGCTTCCTACAGGATGCTAAAATCAATGTCAGTGCATGATCCGATACTTCTTCAATACAATAATCGGGTACATTAGTTACAATAATTCCCTTTTTAGTTGCAGTAGGCATACTAACATTATTTACACCTATACCATATCTTGCAATTATCTGGCACTTTTTTAAAGATTCAATCACTCTTGGGGTTAGTTCTGCATAACAGTTTAATATTGCATCAGCATCTTTGGCTGCTTCAATAATATTTTCTTCATCGCTGCCTGCACTCTCGATAAGTTCTGCATTTATTTTCTTTAATTCTCTTTTTTCTGTTTCTAAATCAGGAAATACATAATCTGTTACAGCTACTTTAAATTTCATTATATTATTTCACCTCCTTTCTAAATTTTATATTTTATTCATTTATTTTAAAACATACTATGATGAGATATATAGAATATCTGATTACTAGACCATAACAATTAAAAAAATAATAATTTCTCGAAAATTTAAGATTTTTTTGATTCTAATAGTTCCAAACTCATTAAGGCTTTTTCGACATCATCAATATGATTAAACATAACTCTTTTGGCTTTTGAAACATTTTGCTTCTTAATAGCTTCAAATATTTTCTGATGATATATAAGAGAACGTTTCATTATTCCTGGATATTTAACTACTTCTTCCTGAGCCTTCCTAAGAAGTGAACGAATAGTAACAAAAATCTCATAAAGAACTTTGTTTTGAGCTGCCTTTGCAATAGATTCATGAAATTTTATATCCTCAGTGACAAATCCATAAGGGTTTTGATTTACTTTTTCACTCATTTTTTTTAATATATTTTCAGTCATTTTAATGTCTTCTGTTGTTGCTCTCTGGGCAGCAAGGCCTGCTAATTTCACTTCTAATATTTTACGTGTCTCAAATAAATCTTCAAAATCAAGATTTTTTAAAATTAGCATTTGAGTTAGGGAATCAATAAAAAAATTAGAAATATTTCGATTTATAACAGTCCCTTCTTTTACCTTTTTAATAAGTCCAACATAAGAAAGAGCCTTAAGTGCTTCTCTTATTGTTGTTCTACCTACAGCAAATCTCTCAGCTAATTCTCTTTCCGGGGGCAGTTTATCTCCAGGTTTTAATTTACCTTCAATAATTATATTTTTAATTTGTTTAATTATTTTATCAGGTAAATTTGATCTTTTAATCGGTTCAATTTCCATTATTTTTTTTCCTCAATATTTGCTTTGGTATGATTGTATGACCATATTAAAATTATACATAACAAATATAGAATTGTCAAAAATATTTTGAATTCTCTTTTATTACTTATTTATTTTTTTGTTAACATAAATAAATTTTATTAATGCATAAAATAAATTAAATCGTTTATTTAAATTATTAATCAAATAAGCTTTCTTCGTATGGGTAACGGCTAAGAACTTGAGGACCTTCCGCGCGAACAACAACATTCTCTTCTAATCTAACACCACCGACACCTTTACGGCCAGCAAATGGTTCAATGGAAAATACCATACCTTCCTTTAAAGGTACTGGATTATCTTTTGAGTAAGTTGCAATCCAAGGTGGCTCAGCAGCTCCTACGCCGTCTCCGTGACCTAAAAATCCACCATGTAAACCACCGGTATCAATAGCAGCTTTACATACATCCCACGTCGTATTCCCGGGTTTCATCGCCGTAATTGCTGCTTGAAGTGCTCCATAAGAAGTTTGAAATACTTCTTTCTGTTCCTTGGAAGGTTTTATATTACCGGCTATCCACACACGTGTAAAGTCAGCCCAGTAACCATTAAAACAAGCTCCAATATCTACAATAACAAAATCTCCCGGTTCAATAATCCGATCTGAAGTCATACGACGATAAGGAAAGGTATAAGGACCTGAGCAGACAATGTTGGAGCACTGGGTCCATTCACTTCCCAGGTCATAAAACTCCTTAAATGCTGCCGACAATACTTCACACTCCTTAGCTCCCATCTTTTCGTGAATCATTTTGGCTGCAGCACCCATTCCACGGGCAGTCATACCTATAGCTACTTTCAAACATTTAATTTCTTCTTCTGTCTTAGTTGCTCTAGCAGTTATCATTACCTCCTGGCCATCTACAAATTCTGCTTCAGGGAAAATCTGAGGAAGTGCTTTAACCATTGCAGGAGACCAAGCGTCTACAGCTATACGCTTGGGATTAATACCTCTTCCGGCAATTTCTTTCTTGACTTCTTTGGCCCATTCAAGGGAACCGTTAATATCCTCAAGCCCAGCACCCGCAGCATGCCGAGCAAATCCATTCATCCAAGGCATCCTTGCTGCTACATGTTCTTTGTCCATCGTATACAATAAGGGTTTTTCCATACCCTTAGTTAATACTGCCTCAGCTAAACCAAACCACATTACTGGCCACATATGGGTTCTATGACCGGTCATATAACGTACATTTTCCCAACGAGTGCAGATTATCATATCAACGTCATGCTCTACTATTGCATCTTTTGTTTTTTGTAAGCGATCAATCCTCATCCGATCATAATTTATACGTTCTTCCCAATCAACTCCCATCTGACCTACACCATAATCATCCAGCCTATAACTAGTGTCAAAAACATACTTCATAAATATTTACCTCCTTTACTAGATAAAATTAATTCTTAGATTTAAAAAACTTATAACTTAATTTTTCTTCCAAACATTTTTTTTAATTGGATCATCTTCTTTTTATTTTTTTAAACACTTCTTTAAAAAAACTTTAGAAACCTTGCCTTGTAAGTCTTTAGGGTACTTTTATTTTATTTTTCACCTCTAATTTTAATAGTTCTTCTAAAACAATTAGGGTAAATTCCTCCTGCCTGATTAGCTAAGTTGCATCCTTATAACCTATATTACTTTCTAAGATGAAGGACAAAAAGCGTAAATTGAACTTGGAATTAATACAAATTTTTTTCAATTTACCAAACATTGAAATTCTTTTAATACTTCTTTAGAAAAATAGTTATCATTTATATGAGCATCAACTTTTATAATCTTTACACAACTATTTGTAATATATTTCTCCAAGTAAGTCATAAAAGTTTTATTTGCCTTTTCATCATGCCAATTTACTTTAAAATGTTTTCTTTTTGCTGCATTTTTATCAGAAAAATCATTACCTGAAAAGCCTTGAGTTGGAATTAAAACAGTTATTGGTTTTTTTGCTAGATTTAATTTTTTTGCTAAATTTTTAGCTAAAAGCATATTCTCTTCTACATTGGTTCTCATCAAAGTATTTTGTTCGTTATGAAAAATAAAATTTCTATTTTTAAATCTTGTTGGGATATTTTTCCCCCAAAAATTAACAAAATCTATGCAACCAGGTACAATTACCATTGGTATCTTTTTGTTTATAGCAGCTTCTAATCTTCCACTTCCCGAATTAAATACTCCGCCAACAATATTATTAATAATTTCGTTAAGGGCTAACTCGATTATACCGTCAATAGTTTGCGAGGAAATTATACTTTCCATTGCTGTCCCCCCTATGCCATTAGCATGGAAGACTAAAAGCTCCCATCCGTTCCCTTCTAAAACATTTCTAATATTTTCTAAACATTTCTGAGTTAAGCCCAACATAGAAACACATACTTTTTTCTTTCCCTCTAACATACCTTTTTTTATATTTGAATAATTAATCATCCCTGCTAAACTTGTAATTGCATTAATTATCACTGTTTTTAAAATAGAATTTAAGCATGTATCCACTATAGAATTATATAAAATGATATCGGAAGTTCCAACATTTTCACGAGGATTACCAGCAGCAAGAACAGAAATCATTGCTTTTGGGAATCCTAATGGTAATATTTTCATAATCTCACAAGCCATATAAGTACCGTTAGCACCGCCAATTGCTATTATTCCCTTAAAATTTGCATTAAAAATTTCTTGTATTATTTTTTTTACCCCTTCTATCATTATTTTTCCAGCATCCAGGCGATTCATTATTTTTAATTGTTCAAAATCTACGCCTGATTTTTTTGCCACTTCTTTGCAAGAATAATCTGAGGTATAATTATGTTCATCATTTAAACAACTAATGTCAATAATAAGGGGTACTAAATTAAATTTTCTTAATAGATTACAAAGATATTCATATTCTATTCCCTTGGTATCTAGTGTCCCTAAAACTATTACTTGATTCACAAACTCACCTCCTCTTTTAAGAATAAATATTTTGTAGAAAATTTTGGTTTTAGGGAGATAATTATTATCTTATTTTCTAATTTTTTTAAATTCTTTAGTTACTTCCGTGATGGCTTTCTCAACCGGAATTCGTTCTCCACTCGAACCACCCATATAGCCATCTAAACCATTTACCCTTTCATATACATACATAAAATCTTTTGGTAATGCAATTGAACCACCATGACATATCACCATTACTTCGGGATTTACTTTTTTAGAAACATCGCAAATTTCTTGTATTTTTTTTAATGATTCATCTAATGTAACCACCGTTTTTGACCCAACTGTTCCTCCTATTGAATTACCCATATGAGCAACAACTAAATCACAACCAACTTCAACCATTTTTCTGGCTTCTTCCGGGTTGGAACAAAAACAGTGGGTGAATAGATTCTTTTCCCTAGCAATCCTCGTCATTTCTATTTCAGCATTAAAACTTATTCCTGTTTCCTCCCAGGCTATTCTTAGACTTCCATCCACTAAAGCAATAGTTGGACAATTTAATATTCCAGAAAATCCAGCTTCTTTAACTTCATCTAGTAAAGCACCCATATCTCTTGTAACATCATTTCCTAAAAGACCGGCTAACATAGGAATCTCTTCGATTACTGGAAAAATTTCCCTTCTTCCCATTTCTAAAGTCATAGCATTAGAATCACATAAAGGAAGATATCCTGCCATTGAACTATATCCAGTCATTCGAAATTTAGCTATTGGATAAGTAATTAATAAATCTGCTCCGCCTCTTTCACAAAATTTAGCAGATATACCAGTTCCCACACCTACAGTATAAATAGGTTTGTTATTTTTCAAGGTATCTTTAAGGCGAACTATAACTTCTTCTCTTGTATATTGTTTTCCCATAAAAAACACTCCTTTAATATTTAATATTTATATAATTATTACCTAAAACATGCTGAACTTTAAGGAAAAGTATATTGCATAAAATATTAGCTTTTGGGAAATAATTATATTGCTAATTTTTTTTAATAACTACAAATACTTAAAAATAGAATATTATTCAAAAATTTATTGATTTGGTTTTATAATAACTTTTATTGCCCCCTCCTTCCTCTTTATAAATGTCTGAAAGGCTTCTTGGATTTCATCTAATGCAAAAGTATGAGTAATAAGAGATTTTAGATTTACTCTACCTGAAGCCATTAAAGAAGCTGCACGAGCACAATTTGCCCTTCCTTCTCCTCTAACGGTATATAAAGACACATTATTTTTCCCCATGAATCCAAGGTCTAATGGTACTGGTTCTTCGGGAAAACTTAAAAGCAATATTTTCCCCATACGTTTAGTTATCTTTACTGCGGTTTCAAGAGCCTGATGTCCTCCTGCTGCTACAATAACTAAATCAACACCTAAACCCTTTGTTTCATTCATTATTGATTTAACTTCATCTTCTTGATGAATATTTATTATTCGATCCGCGCCTATTTCTTGCCCCACATTGAGACGACTATCTCTGGTTCCTACAAGCCATACTTTATCTGCAGCAAGAATTTTTGCCACCTCCACAGAAAGAAGTCCCAATGGTCCTGGACCAATTACCGTAATTGTATCACCAACTACATATCCTCCTATCGTTTCGAAACCATAAAGGATGCAACCAAGATTAGTTAAAAGAGCTGCCTCTTCAAAGCTTACAGAATCAGGGATAGAATAAACGGTATTTACCCTATTAACTACATATTGAGCATAACCTCCATTAGTAGTAAATCCATTAGCTCGGTGTCCCAGTTGAATGTTGCCGTAATTAAGACAGGCAGTATAATCCCCTCTTCTACAATTTATACAACGACCGCAACCACTATGAGCTTCTACGGCAACGCGATCTCCTACTTTAAATTCTATAACATTTTCTCCAACAGCATCAATAACTCCCGAATATTCATGGCCTGGAATAAATTCACCAAAAGGTGGCTGATTAGACCAAGGTTTATTCATAAGACTAACATCGCTACTGCAAATTGCACATGCTTGAACTTGAATAAGCACTTCCCCTGAATCAGGTTTAGGTAAATCTACTTCTTTTATCTTTAATTCATTTGGCCCCATCAGCACTGCAGCTTTCATCTTATTATTTAAATTTCTCATTCTAATTAAATCTCCTTTTTTACATAAATTCCCGAGAAATTAATTTTACACCATCCAACGTCCACCATTACTATCAATTGTAGCGCCAGCAATGTAACTCGCTTCATCTGAAGCTAAAAATAAAACTACATTTGCAACATCTTCTGGTTTTCCTAATCTCCTTAAAGGGATAGAATCAAGGACTTTCTTTTTCTCTTCTTCACTTTTTGTATTCCAAAGAGCTTCAACTCTGGGACCACTTGTAGTAATCCCCGGAGCAACTGCATTAACATATACATTAAATTTTCCCATTTCCTTAGCTAAATGACGAGTTAAACCACCAATCCCTGCTTTAGCACTAGTATATTGTATACCAGCTAAACTTGCAGTTGCTCTACCTGCAAGAGCAGATATATTAACAATTCTTCCTCTTCTTTGTTTTATCATATAAGGAACAACCGCTTTGCAACAGAAAAAAGCTCCTTTTAAATTAACATTCATTACTATATCCCAATCTTTTTCTGTTACTTCCTCAAATTTTGCTTTAGTGTGTAAAGCCCCACCAGCGTTGTTTACTAAAATATCAATCTTCCCCCATTCTTCAACAATCTTTTTAACTGTCTCTTCAACTTGAGTTTGTTTACTAATATCACACACAAACCCTATACATTTATTACCTAATGCTTTTACTTCATTAACTGTCCTATTAATTTCTTCTTGATTTATATCAATTATTACAATTAATGCCCCCTCTCTCGCAAAAGTTAAAGCAAAGGTTTTCCCTAAACCACCGGCAGAACCAGTGATAATTGCAACTTTTTCTTTTAATCTTAATGAATTTTTCATTTATATTGCTCCTTTAAATAATTTCTTTTAATACTCTTATATTTTATTTATTAAAAATTTTAAAATATTTATTTTAAAACTTTTATAATAGTTGTTTCCCATTTGTTAAACTAAAAATCTATAAATATTCTTTTTTACGAAGACCTTTTTCGTTAAATATAGAACGTGGTTCTTTCCCATTAAGTACATCTATTACTGCTTTAGCAGCCTCAACAGCTATCCGTGCACTACACTCTTTAGTTAAGGCAGCACTATGGGGACTAAAAATAACATTTTCGAGAGTTAATAAAGGGTTAGAAATATTTACTGGTTCTTCTTCAAAAACATCAAGGCCAGCAGCAGATAAAGGCCTGTCTTTAAGTGCTTCAAATAAGGCTTTCTCGTCTATTATTTGTCCCCGAGATGTATTTACTAATATCACTCCTTCTTTTGCCATTTTTAATAGTGAACTGTTTACAAGATGATGGGTCTTTCCATTGTAAGGAACATGGATGGAAATAATATCTGATTTTTTAAAAAGTTCTTCTAAGCTATTTATTAAATCAATAGACAGTTTACCAATAGTGCTAGATATAAGATAGGGATCATAGACTAAGATTTTCATTTGAAAACTTTGGCATATTGTAGCGACTTTTCTACCTATTGAACCAAAACCTATAATTCCTAATTTTTTTTGACTGAGTTCTGTTGCTCTTAAACTATATCTTTTATTCCATTCCCCTTTCCGGACAGCTTTATCCATTATTAACAAATCTTTGGCTACCGCTAAAATTAGTGCAACGGTATGTTCAGCTACTGAAACGCTATTAACACCAGGGACATTGCATACTAAAATACCTTTTTCTGTAGCCGTAGAAACATCAATATTGTCTACCCCCACACCTGTTTTTGATATCACCTTTAATTTTGGCGAAGCTTCAATTATTTTTTTATTGATATAGGATGAAGTTCTGGTGATAATAGCACTTGCTTCAGCACATTTTTTAAGTAAAGCTTCTTCAGAGGGATTATCAGCTATCAAAATATCAAAATATCGTTTTAAAAAATTCATAGCTTGAGGATGTATTTCTTTATTTAATAATACTTTGGGTCTCATTTTTTATTCTCTTTTCTTTAAAAATAAAAGTGTACAAGTAGAAATTAATATTCAGGTATTTCCACTAAATTTATCTTAAATTCAGGGTATTCTTCTCCAAATTTATACAAAGCATTGTAAATATTTTTCTTTCCGTCAATACCAAGAGATAACAAAGGAAGACGTGGATTACCTCCGTATAGTCCAACTATATCCATAGCCGCCTTTACGCCTGCTACCCCATACTTACCTGAAACCGCTCGATTAAGTCTAATGAGAGCATGTTGGAAATTTTTAGCTTCTTCCATTTTCCCTTGCTTAAATAATTCATATAACCAGCAACTAGCTTGCGGATGAAAATTAGCAATAGATAAGACCCCGCCAACTCCCCCCATTACTAATGTAGAAAGGAATATATTTGCAGAACCGGCCATTACTGAAAATTCTTTATCTACTACAGTTAAAAAAATGCCTGGACCTGTCGGGGAGCTATCTTTCATACCAATAATATTCGGATGTTTACTTAAAACAGACATGGCATTTACTGAAATCGTAACTCCTCCGGTAAAACCAGGAGCATTATATATTACTACCGGTAAAGGAGAATTATCAGCAACCTCTTCATAAAATTTTATTATTACTTTATCAGACATAACCTTTTTAAAGTAATGGGGTGGTTGAATACTGGCAATTCCTGCCCCAATTTCTGCAGCCCATTTAGTTAGATTTATAGTCCCTTGAGTAGATTCATGGCTACAACCAGCCATTATAAGTTGGTTAATATTTCTCTTTTTTAGAATAGTCGATAAAACTACTTTTCTTTCTTCCTCATCTAACATACAATTTTCTCCATTACTTCCAAGGGCGAAATAGCCTTGTAATTGCGTTTGAGAAAACTTTTCCATATTTTTTTCTAACTTATCAACATCTACTTTTCCATTACTAAAGGGAGTACATATAGGAATTAACACTCCTGATAATTTTTTTACATTCAAAGATAGATACCTCCTTTAAATTTTATTTGATTTCTTTTTTTTCTAATCGAGCGGAAACAAAGTTTATCATACCAAAAGTTCTATCTGAAAATTGTTTTGCGGTGGCAATGAGTGAAGGATGATCCTTAAATTCATCTGCAGTAAGCCCATCTTCAAAGTAAGCTTGTTCAAAATAAGGAATTTTGAGTAGCTTGTCTAAAACCTCTTTTGGAGGTTCTTCTTCTATTTGGTTTCTAAATTCTAAATTATCACAATTTAAGATTAAGGCTTTTATAAATTTTGGTGGGCAGGTGTAAACAAAATTCCCACCGGCTATTTTTTCCAAATGCCACACAGCAACTTTTTTATCATTAAGCGGCGGAGAAACCCTCATGGAACAGGCTAACATCTTACCAGGATATTTTCTCTCTTTAAGTATTTTGTGGGCTTTTTTCATTATAGCTATCTCTGCCCATCTAACATCGGCTTCAGAAAGTTCGATTCCGACTTCGCGACCTTTTCCTTTAAAATCTCCTAAATCTCCCCACCTGGCCATCATATCCGTTATCACTGATCTCCACTTGGTTAAGTCAACTTTATTTTTCTTGGCAATTTCAAGACCTTCTGTAACTGCGTTGGCACAAGCTACAAACTGAGGAAGAATAAAAGATAAAGTATTATTAGTTGCTATCCCTTGGGAAGTTAATATTTTTATTACCTCATAACCCTGTTTCGTCCCAGGAATCTTTATCATAACATTCGGGGAAAGTTTTGCTAAATCATATGCTTGTTCCAACATCTTTTCTTTATCATCTATATATCGTGGATCTACCTGAGCAGATATGTATCCATTTTTATGATTAGATTTTTCAAACACGGGCATATACATTTGTGCTCCCCGTTTTACTATTTCCTTATAAGTCATCCAAAATAGCCCTTCTTGGTCTATTCCGGAGTTTTTTTCAATAAGACTATCTACAAATTTTTCCCAGTAAGATTTTTGTATTTCAAAAACAGCCATTGATAAAGAAGGATTTGTGGTAACACCCCTGAAAAGCATATTTTGTGGATCTTCAGGATTATAAAATTTCTTAAATTGTTTCTGTACAATCTCTTTATCTTCTTCTGGTAATTCTTTTAAAACATCTTGTGTCCAATCATCATAAATTATAGGTGAAGAATCCCACCATATCTCAGCTTCAGGATTTACTTCTATTAATCTTTCTAAGACACTTTTTTCTTTTCGATCAATCAATTTTTAAAACCTCCATTAAAAATTGTTATTTAAAATTTTCTTTCTCTATTTCCATGATTTTCTTCACTTTTCGTTCAGATCTTCCACCTTGAAATTCTGAATTTAACCAAGCAACCACTAACATTTTAGCTAATTCTATCCCAATTACTTGAGATCCCATAGTCATTATTTGGGCATTGTTACTTTTTATTGCCCTCTCTGCCTGATAAACATTGCTACAGGTAGCTGCCCTTATCCCTTTTACTTTATCGGCAGCCATAGCCATTCCTAACCCTGTTCCACATATAAGAATACCTCTCTCGAACTTTCCTTCAGTTATAGCATAAGCTACTTTCTTTGCTATATCGGGATAATCAATTGGTTCCTTGGTAAAAGTACCAAAATCTTTATACTCTACTTTTCTTTCTTTTAATAAATCAATGATTGCATTTTTTAAATCTAATGCATTAAAGTCACATCCAATAGCTATCTTCATAAGATTCTCATCCTCCTTGAATTAATTTTACTATAAACGCAAAATTATTTTTTTATTATTTAATAAAATAATTAAGGTGTACTACATAAAATATTATTCTTTTTTTAAAATTTTCATGACTGTGCTTACAATACCCTTTATTGAAAGATTATATTTTCCCATAAGTTCCTCATACGGGCCCGTACTACTAACGATATCAGGTACTCCTAATTTAATTATTTTCATTGGATTTTCTTGGGAAAGAAATTCACTTATTGCACTACCTAATCCACCTACAACACTATGGTCCTCAATAGTTAGAATTACATCTGTCTCTTTAGAAACTTGAAGAAGAAGCTCACAATCCAAGGGTTTTATGGTAGGCATACTAATTACTCCTACTTTAATTCCTAATTTAACAAGTTCCTTCGCAGCTTCCAAAGCTCTCCATACCATTCCTCCCATTGTAATTAAAGTAATATCCTGTCCTTTTTGAAGTATTTCTCCTTTTCCGAGAGAAAAATGATAACTTGAATTATGATAATTTGGCAATTTTTCACTACCAATTCTAATATAAACCGGGCCGATATATTTAGCCACTTCTTTTGCACACGCGGCTATTTCAATAGGGTCAGAAGGGGCAATTACTACCATATTAGGTAAACTCCTAATAATTGCGATATCTTCTAAAGATTGGTGAGTATATCCTAAATAGGAATAATCAAGTCCGGAGTTGCGTCCGACAATTTTAACATTGGCAAAAGTATAAACTAAATCATCTCTAACTTGCTCAAAACAACGCATGGTAATAAAAGGGGTTATAGCACAAAAGAAAGGAATCTTCCCGCTTAAAGCAAGTCCTGCACAAAAACCTATAGTCGATTGTTCTGTTAAACCAAATTCTAAATGCCTTTCGGGGAAATACTCCTTAAAAGGAGCAAATCCTGAGCTTCCCGAAGAATCAGTCGATATAGCTAAAATACGAGAATCTTGTTTGGCTAATTCCAAAACTTGTTTACCAAATACTTTACGTGGATCTTTTAATTCTTTCATAAGTCGTTCATCCTCAATTCAACAAGAGCTTTTTTCATTTCTTCATCTGTTGGTTTCCAATAATGGTACTTATAATTATTCTCTGCAAAAGAAAGCCCCTTCCCTTTTATAGTGTTTGCTATAATACAGGTTGGATGATCTCTTTTAACTGGTAAATTTTTAAGTACCCCAAGTATTTCTCCAAAATCGTGTCCATCAACTTCCAATGTTTGCCAGCCAAAAGAATTCCATTTCTCAACCAAAGGTTCTGTACTTAAAACATCTTTCGTATTTCCGTGTATTTGAAGTTTATTTTTATCAATTATAGCTATTAGATTATCTAATTTGTGATGACTGGCTATTTCAGCTGCTTCCCAAACAGATCCTTCGGTAATCTCGCCATCACCCATAAGAACATAAACTTTATAATTTTTCTCATCTATTTTCCCGGCAAGTGCCATCCCTCCTCCTAT
>Ga0209121_10003963_pt1 | contig 14032 bp, 15 predicted proteins | sample Cruoilmetagenom3_FD_187292 | JGI IMG/M metagenome (GOLD analysis project Ga0209121, IMG submission 187292) | Oil polluted marine microbial communities from Coal Oil Point, Santa Barbara, California, USA - Sample 3 (SPAdes) (version 2) | ecosystem: Environmental > Aquatic > Marine > Oil seeps ...
CGTTACTCATTATGACTCCTTTCAACCTAATCTATAATTAATTTTTTATATATAAATCTAAACCTTTTCTAATAAATGAGCTTTGATTTATTCAAGAAATAACAGCTCCTAATCCATATAAAAAACTTCATCTAAAACAGTAGTAACTGGTGAATCGTCAGGATTGGTTTCCATAATATCCTTCATATAATCCCACCATTTTTTCATTATCTCTTTTGAAGGGAGTTCTTCAACTGTATTAGTATCTTTTAATTTTTGCACTGCAAATAGAGTTAAAGTTTTTCCAAAATATCTAAAAATTAAAACTTTGACAAGAACTAAATTATAAAATTTATTAATATAAACATATTTATTTAATTTTAAATAGATTTTTATTATCCTCTTTTTAATGAGGATCTAACGCATCTCTAAGTCCATCACCAACCAGTGAGATACTTAAAATAGTTAGACTCAACATTAATACCGGGAAAAAGGGAAGATGCCAATAATAAAAAATATAGTATAGGCCATTACTAATCATGTTGTCCAAGTAATGTGGATAACTCCTGAAAGGTTACCCCCTCACAACTTGGACAACCCTTCAGGTTGCCCATACTCTCTACAATACTACACTGCGAATATTTTTTATTTTAAAAAAACTAAAGAATAAATAGCAACCAAAATCGTATACACTGCCAAGTTTTCTATTAAAACCGGTTTTTGTAAGAGAGCTTTTGACTGTCAGGTTAGTTACAATAAATGTTTATTTCCATTATGTAAAAAGATTAATTTCATCTTATATTCTTTTTAACCCGTATTATCATCTATCCGAATGATATCCTCCATATAGTCTCTCCATTTATTATAAATCGAATTATTTTTTAAAATTTTTAATGCTGCTTGATTATTTTCCACCTCGTAACATCCAAAAAGTATTTCTTCATAGTTCCAAATAGAATAATTGTGTATTCCTGCCTCATCTAATGCCTGCTCTACTTCAGGCCAAATATTATCATGCCTTTTTTTATATTCTCCCTGGCAGCCCGGCTTTAATTTAAAAAACAAAGCAATTCTTTCCACAGTTAATTTCCCTTCCTTTTTTCAACTTCTTCATTATAAATCCACTCGAAATCCTTATCACAGGGGTAAACAGGATGTTTAATCCTAGTAAAATTTATTTTAGATATATCTTCACAGCTTGCCCCCGATGTTAATGCAAGGATTGACTGGTCAGCTATAGCCTTAAGTTCAGTAAAAAGGTATCCTAATTTGACAACTACAATGTCATAATCAAATACACAAACTCCCGCCCTTTCAAAATGAGCAGGGGTAATAAAAGCACTTCTATTTTCAGTTACAATTATGTCCACCCCTTGACAATCAATTACTATCGTTGCACCTGCATCTTCATTTGCCCAACCTTTAATCCTGCCTTTATTCTTAATTGTTCCTTGAAGTAATATACATTCACTTTTTTGATAAAGTTCAGCTCCAATATGAAAATCTAAAGTTTCGCCTAACCCATGTTTATTACATTGTTTTATTACTCTACTATCAGTTATTCCTGCAACTAATACTTTTTTATTGTGTGTGTTGTTATTCAAAAGATGTTTTAAAAGTAGTGTATTATCTCCAGCTGCCCCTGCTGTTGTATTATCACCCGAATCTGTTATAAAAATCATTTTTTCTTTACTGTTTAACGCCTCTTTAACTGCTTGTTCCGGTTCCATGGCCTCTTCCTCAAACTTAAAATCAAATCTTGAATTCCAGAACTTTTTAGCCAAACGGAGGGCTTCCCGCTTTGCAAGTTCAGTATCTGATTTGGCTATTACAATAACACTTGCCATATTATTAGGCGCATCAACCCAAGGTTGGCCATTAAATATTGACGCAGTTAATATTTCGTCATTACTTTCTAACTTATATAATTCATTAATCAAAGATTTCATCGGGTCAATATTTGTTATAACCGTATCACCTGTTAAAATAAGCGGTGGTCTAACCATAATCGGTTTTGGAAGAATTCTTTCTCGTATGCACTTAATTAAGAGCTCAGCAGCTCTAATCTGGGTCTCATCCTGGTCAACATGAGGAGCTGTTCTATACCCACAAATAATATTAGAAGAATTAATTAATTCTTCAGTATTATTTGCATGAAAATCAAGAGCTACCGCAATGGGAATCTTAGGGCTAACTTTTCTTCTTATTTGACCAACCAGAGCCGCCTCACCGCTTCCGATTTCTTCAACCTCCATAGCACCATGTAAGTACAACCAAACACCATCAATTTTAACATCTCCAGGTATTAGATTTAAAATTTGTTTTTTGAACTCCTCGAAGATTTCTAAAGACATTTTACCCGAAGGAAGTGCATTGGCATATATTGTTGGAATTAACTCTGCACCAACTTTTTCAAATGTATCTTTGATAGCAAGTTTTTCAAATATCTTTTCGCCTATTGCATACTCAAAATCTTCTCTTTTAACATCTACAGGGCTAAATGTGTTTGTCTCACACTGCAAAGAACCTACAACAATTCTCATTGTCGTTACCTCCTATTAATTATCTCTGTGTACCTTTCAGAAAACTCTAAAATCCTTGTCTTGTAAGGCTTTTAGCACACCTCTTCACCTTTTGGGTAAAAAGTAGAATTATTTATAAGTCCTACGGTTCAATAACTTGAGTATAATTTAATTATTACTTACGCAAAATCCGGGGTTTTAGTTTTATCTTCTATCATTTTAATCAATAAAACTTGTGAAAATTTTAGTATCCATATCCTTGCACTGAATAATATGCTAGATTAGGCTGCCTTACATCTAGCCTCCCAAAAACTGCAACAACAGGGGTGTTGCAGTGTAGAACAAGAGAATATTGCCCTTTTGGTATTTGATATCCATCCTTTCCTACTGGTTTATCAAGTCTAATGCATTTTACCCTCTCTCCACCAACATTTAATTTAATTCCTTTTTTTGGTTCCTTGTCTTCAAACAAGATATCGATACTAATCTGAGCTTCTTCTTTGATTACATTAGTTATTATCAAAGCCTCATGTCCGAAAGGCTCTTCATTCCCTGCTGGAGGCAGGTCTCCATCACAAAAAATCCAGTTTCGTTTACCTTTTTCCTCATTCATTAAACTATTCCCTCCTTACTTGCCCCCGAGTAATCTTTTATCCATTTCTTCACTTAAAGGTACAGCACCATTTTCTGTTATCTCATATCCGGTTTCTATCCTTAAACCATTAAACTCAGGATGACCAAAGAAACTAATATCCACAGATACCGTCATGCCCGGTTTTACTATATCAGTACTCTTAGGTCCAAAAAATGGTTCTTCTGCCTCCATTATCCCTATGGTATGGGCAAACGGGCATACAAGATATTTTAAATAACCTATTTTTTTAAAATAGGCTCTACCTGGTGCATCTATTTCTTTTCCAATTTTACCTGGTTTAAGCTGTTCCTTTGTTAAACGCATTACTTCTTTAAGGTGTTTAATACACTCTTCCTGTTCAGTGGTAAACTTTCCACTTACAGGAAGAGTATCCCCGAATACTCCACTATATCCTTTCCATCTTGGCGATATGCCTAGCATCACCATTTCCCCGGATTCCATTACTTTATCCATTGCCGTTGGTACAACAGCGTTAGACCTCTTTCCACTTCCTACAATAATCTTGAATGCAAAATCATTTGCTCCCAATTTACGTGCTGCCATTTCTCCGGCTGCTGCAACTTCATATTCCCTTACAGCTGGTTTGACCTCTTTTACCATAGCTTTATAGGAACTATCTGCCAATTTAAATGCTTTCCTTATCTGCTCGATCTCCCATTTGCTTTTAATATGCCGAAGTTTAAGAAATTCTTTAGTAATATCTACAAGTTCTACTCCTTTGAAATTATCATCTATTTGCCTATAGATAGATACGGGCATTTGGTCGGTGCCGACCATTCCCACTCTCTTTATTTTCTTGCCTTTACTTATTTCATTAAATAGATTTTTAAAATTAATGATTGTTGCATTGGGATATTCTTCACCAGGCACCATAAATGCTGGTAGGTTTCTTGTTTCCTTTATTGCACTATCCTGTTTTGCAAATGGTTCGCTTTCTGGGCCTCCTAAGATCATGGGCTTACCTCTACGTGGAACTAGGACTGCGCCACTTTCAAACTGCGGACACCAAGCTGTGAGATACCAACCATTAGCAAGATTAAACTCATCATAGTAGACGAAACCAAAATCAAGATTCTTTGATTCAAGTATTTCTTTTACTTTTTCAATCCTTACCTTTTGTTCTTTTTCATCATAATAAGCCATTAAATTAACCCCCTTATATAAGATTATTTTATTCTTTTGATTCCCAAAAACTAAAAATCGAGTAGGAGGTAGATAATTAATTTATCTACCGTCCCCTCACACCACCGTACGTACCGTTCGGTATACGGCAGTTCACAAAGTACTACGAATTTCACAATAACGATATGTCAGGCTCATAAGCCCAAGGTTAGCCCAATAGGTATTTGATAGAGCACTATTTAAAGAGTCACTTGCAATATGCCAGAAGGCTTTACGGGTATTAGCCAATCTGAGAGCCGCCCAATCTGGAAGCACTAATTTAATAAGGTTGCGATATCTGGTACGTATCTTCTTCCACTGTTTCCATAGACACATCTCTATTACATCAGAAAAGGTTTCATACTGCCATAGATACACCTCCTTCTGTTTTATGGTTTTAAATAGTGATTCGGCAAAGGCATTATCATAAGGATTACCTTTTCTGGTCATACTTATCCTGATGCCATTATCTTTTAATATTTTTATATAATCTTTACAGGTATACTGGATACCTTGATCTGAATGATGAATCAGATTATCAGTATTTCTGGTAGCTATCGCCATCTTTAAAGCAGCAATAGCAAGCTTTGGAGATAAGGTTTTACCGATAGCATAACCTACTATTTTTCGTGAATAGATATCTATGATGGCGGCGAGATAAACAAAACCGTTAAGTATCCTGATATAGATGATATCTGCACACCAGACTTGATTGATACCGGGAAGTTCTTTATCCTTAATCAAATTAGAGTATATTTTATTATGGTGTTTGCTATTGGTAGTAATAATATATTTGCGTTTTATTCTACCTTGTATATCTATCTCTTGCATTATTTTTAATACCTTCTTACGATTTATTATTACCTCACCTCTTCTTAATTGTGCGGTTATTCTTCTGTAACCGTAATAGGGATGTTCCCGGGAGATATCCTCTATCTTTTTTCTGATCCTTAATTCTTTTTGCTTTTTATTTATATTTATTTTTCGCTGGTAATAAAGGGTAGCTCTTTTTATATCCATTAGTCTGCAGCCTTCTTTGATGGATTCAAATAAGGACCGGTAATGATGGATAAACCCTCTTTTTCCCTCTGTAGTAGGTATTCTTTCTCTTTTTCAAAATATAGTTCTCCATGGTAAGCTTACCGATCATCTGCTCTAACTTAGCTACTTGTGTCTCTAGTTTTTTTACTTCCTGATCATTATTATTACTTAATTCTCCATCCAAATATTGTCTCTTCTAGCGGTTGATAAGTCCGGGTGAAATGTTACTCTCTTTTCCTAATTCCATGACCCTTTCACCGCTCAGTGCTCTTTGTACAATTTCTTCTTTTTGTTCTTTAGAATATTTTCTTTTTTTGATACCAATTAACTTATGCCCCTCCTTTGTTCCTCTTTCCTTGTTATTTTATTATATAACAAGTCTTATTTTTCTCCTAAATGTGTCTAGTTGGAGGGGTGCACTCCACTTAGAGATCTACTAATATTCTTTTTGATGGTTTCTACTACTTTACATACGGCATACTTCGGGGGAATAATCATAAACAGATGAACATGATCGTTCTTTATCCCTATCTCTATATATTCCCAATCAGAATAATATTTCCTTATTTCCTGAAGTTTTATTTTCAGATAACTCTTTACTCCGATTACTAAAATTTTTCTTCGGTATCGGGTTATCCAGACGATATGATATTAGGTTTTATATAACTGCATGGGCCGCTTTATATAGTTTTATATTTTTATTATATCAAAGAACGAAAGAAACAGGAAAATGCTCTCATCCCCATCTTTATAGGTGGGGAGTTCCCGCTAGATTAAAAATTGAAACTTCCAATTCTTTATTTTTTAAAAGAATTTTTTCTTGATTAGAGAAAAAATCCCTATCTAATTTTATTATTGTCTCTGGTTTTATAGTCTGATTATCTCCCAAAAACTAACTATTTAATAGAACATATTTTACTTAAGCAGCAAATTTAACTCTATATATCCTTTGAAAACTGAATAACAAAAATAAATGGTTATTTAAAAGGATAGAAAGCTCGGGTATAGGCCTATTCATCAACCCTTTTATCAATCTTTTACAGTTTATGACCGTATTCTTAAACCTTAAGTACACTTTTGAACGTACTAACCCCCTTACCGATAGATGATCATAACATTCAATGTTTTGCAAAAATTACCTCGAAACAAGCTCAAAACTTATCTCTTATCCTTCTTTGTCCAAGAAACCTTCCAGTTTCTCGATTTCCCTAGTTCCTCTATTTTTATTCTCTAGAGTATAGTTAAATCTCCAATATTTTACTAAGAAATACTAACCATGCCCGGGACAAAAACATCTAGCCTTTTATTGCACCGGCGGATAATCCTTCTATAAAATATTTTTGGAAAAGAAGAAAAAGTAGTAACGTAGGGATAGTTGCAATTAGTGAAGCTGCCATTAATCCATTCCATCCAATTCTTACAAAAGTCATATAATGAGTATAAAGACCTGGCGGTAAAGTCCTAGCAAATTCTGTATTAGTTAATGTTAGTGCAAAGAGATATTCATTCCAACCAGTAATAAAAGAAAAAATAGCACTTGAAAAAATTCCTGGTAAAGACATTGGGACTAATATCCTGAATAACACGCCTACTCTACTACATCCATCAAGCAATGCAGAATCTGTTATATTTGTGTGTATCGTATCAAAATAGTTCTTTATTAACCAAATATCAACAGGTAGTACAATACATTGATAAGCAAATACTAAACCAAAATGAGTATCAACAATCCCTACCCTAATAAAAAAGATATATATTGTCATTAGATTAAGCGCCCAAGGGAACATTAGTGAAGTTAGAAATAAAATAAAAATTGTTTTTTTTAACTTGAAATTAAACTTGGAGAACCCGTAGGCGCCAAAAATACCAAATCCTACTCCAACGACTGTAGTTAATAGAGCAACAATCAAGCTATTTCTAAAGAAATATAAAAATTTTTGGGTCTCAAATATTTCTTTAAAGCTACTTAGAGTTACTTTAAATATAAAAAGTTTCGGTGGATACGTAAAAATCTGATCAGGACTTTTCAAAGAAGTTATAATCATCCAACAAATAGGGATCATCATTATGGTAACAATAAGGAATAAAATTAAATTAGCTAAATTATTTAATATCTTATTTTCTTTCATTCTTCACCTTCTATACGTAATAACAGGCGTATATATATAACTGCAAAAACTAATAATAAAATACAATATAAAGCCCCCCCTACCGCTGCTTTCGGAAATGTTAAACTCATAAAAGCATTCCGATAAACAAAAATAGATAAAACTTCTGTCTTCAATGATCCTTCGGTCATGATCCATACAAGCGTAAACTCCTGAAAAACCCAAACTATATCCAATATTACTGTTGTAAAAAATGTATTCCTAATTGCAGGAAAAGTTACATGAAAAAATTTTTGTACTCTGTTAGCTCCATCAATTGATGCTACTTCATAGTATACTGGATCAACAGTTTCAAGAGATGCCAAAAATGTAACCATATTGAATGGATACAATCTCCAAATAAAGGCAATGGAAATACTTAACATAGCAAAAAACGGTGACTGTGAAAGCCAACCTATATTGGCCCTTATAATAAACAGTGATTTTAATAAATAATTTACTAATCCATATTGCAGATCAAATAACCATCTAAAAAGAAGTGCGCTTACGAAAAAAGGCACAGCCCAGGGAACAATCAACAGGGTCCTTGCTATAGCCCTTCCTTTAAAATCTCTATTTAGCAAAAGAGCCAAGGCCATACCAATTACGATTACTCCAGTTACAACCATTAGAGCAAAATATAAAGTAGCTCCTAAACTATCCCAAATAATACTTGATGAGAAAACACTAACATAATTTGATATACCAATCCATTTAGCTGGGGTCTGTTGTCCCAGTTTATAATCGGTAAAAGACAAAATAAGCCCATTTATTAATGGGTAAAAACTGATAACCGAAATTATTAAAAAGGAAGGGAAAATTGCTAAAAGAGCAAAAATAATTCCCTTTCGCCGTAATGTCAACAAGTTTTTCTTAGCCTCCAATGTTATGATTACTACCCAAAAAGTACCCATACTTTACAAATAATATCAAACAACATATTTAATTATTTACCCTATGCACCTTGAAAACTTCTGCCTGTGCGTTGCACGCAGACAGGTAAGTAGCAAAAATAGATAAAACCCCTTATTTTATTAGTGTTTTATGCTATAATAAGTCATAAAAATACTAACCAATAAGGAGGTTACTAATGTCTTTTCAGCTAAATAACGAACAACAAATGGCTATTAATGATGCCCTATTCTTACTTACCGAAAGAGAGATAAAATATCTAAAAGATTCCTGGGCAGAAACATTCAGTAAAAAGATATTTCCTTTCATAGATGAAGACCAGTTTAGAGTATTATATAGTGATAATCCGGCAAATGTCTATTTCGGACTCCTCATCTTAATAGAGGTATTTAACCAATCAGATGAAGAAGCCCTTAATGCCCTAATGTTTGATGTCCGATACCAATATGTCTTGCATACTACCAGCTTTCAAGAACAACCGATATCTAAAAACAGCCTTACCAATTTTCGGGCAGCAGTTACCTTTACCACTCATAGAACATAGTATACCATTTTTTTTAAGAAGTAGCTGGTATAATTCACTAGTATATTGACTTCCCCGGTCTGAATGCAGGAGTAGGTTATAATAGAGCTTTCTCTGTTTTAGGGCTATGTGTAATGCTGCCATAACCAATTCTTTGGTTAATCTGTCTCTCAGGGACCAGCCGATGATTTTACGGGAATACAGGTCCATAATGGTAGCCAGGTAGAGCCAGCCTTCTCGGGTATAGATGTAGGTGATATCGGCTACCCAGGACTGATCGGGTTGGTCTGGTGTAAATTTACGATTGAGGTAATTTTCTGCCACCGGCTGAGAATGATTAGAGTCAGCGGTGGCTCGGTATTTCTTTTTGGCCACAGCACAAATATCTAATTCTTGCATTAATCTTTCTACCCACTTTTTACTCACCTGATAACCCTCTCTTAAGAGTTTTTGATGGATACGGGGATACCATAGGTCTTACGACTGTTATAGTATATTATAACTATTTTTTGTTTTAATTTCATATCTTCTATCTTTCTCTTACTTATAGGATATTTCATCCAATAATAATACCCAGACCGGGAAACCTTTAGTACCTGGCACATCTTCGTGACACTAAACCTATAAGTGTGTTCCCGGATAAACCGGAATAAATCTACGGTTTCTTGGTGAAGATGGCCAAGGCTTTTTTTAATATATCTCGCTCCTGTTGGACCTCATAAAGCTCTTTCTTTAGCCTTCTGATCTCCTCTTCTTGGGGGGGTGAGCCTTTGCTTACCCTTCCCCGGGAAGGCTAGTTCTCCATTTTTGCTATACTGGGCACGCCATCTTCTCAGGTTACTATGGGCTATACCTAAATCCCGGGCGACTTCTTCTACTGTTTTCTCTGATGTCAGACTATGACTCACTGCATCTTTCTTGAATTCCTCACTATATTGTCTTCTAATTCCCTCCATGTCTTTTGAACCTCCTTTAATTTAATTATAGCTCTTAACTTGGTGTCCAGTAAAACGGGGGAGGTTCACGGTATATATCTATAATCAAGAACACGGTATCGATCTTATCCAAGAAGAGATAGAAGCACATGCCCAACAATTTTCTAAACTACTCAAGATAGAAGGTAAGACCTCCAGATGGATTCCCTAATGGTAAACTCTTCCTGTAAGAAATTATCCCGCTTAGAAATTATCTACTCCACAGTTGCGCGACTTATAAAGGTAATAGATAAAAATGCTACACTACCAAAAAACTTTAAACCCTACTTAGAAGAAGACCATTATAATGATACCATCTACCGCTCAAGAGATAAAAATCTAAATAGTAAAATTAAAAAAGTACTAAAAGATGGTTTAAAACTCTATTCATTATATAGAAAGAATAAAGAAATAAGTAAAACCGAAGAATTTAAACTTCTTAGCCGGATGTTAAAAGAGCAAACTCAAAAAGGTAGTATAAAGTCATCTAAAACAATATCCCCTGACTCTTTACAAAACCCTACCAACCCGGATGCCACTTACCGCAAAAAAGGTAAGAAGAAACACATAGGTTATACTGCCAACATGGTAGAGAAGTTTGATGCTAAGCATAGGATGATAACCAACTACGACTTACAAAAAAATACCTATAGTGATCAGAAATTCGCTAAGGGTGCTATTAAAAGATTAGATAAAGAAACCACCCTCTTAGTAGATGGTACCTATTATTCTGAAGAGATAGCCAAGAAAGCAAAAAGTAAAAACATCAAGATGGTTCCTACCAGTCTGGTAGGTAGAGGTAAAAATAATAATGGTGATAAATTTGAGATAGATGAGAAAGAACATACAGTAAAAAAATGTCCTTCTGGCCATAAGCCGATAACCAGTGCCTTTGAAAAAGTATCCTATAGAGCACACTTTAATCAGAAACACTGTAGTAATTGTCCCTTACGTAAAGATTGTTCGGTAGTAAAACAGAAGAAGAGTTATCTCTTTAGAGTATCAGAGAAAACCTTACACCGCTCTCAACTTATTACTATAATAGGAACTTCCGAGTATCAGGAGTTAGCCAGTAAAAGAGCCGGTATCGAGGGTACCCCCTCAGTACTCCGGAGGAAGTACAAGATAGATCATCTGCCGGTAAGGGGAGAAGTACGTTCAAAAGTGTACTTAGGGTTTAAGAATACGGCCATAAACTGTAAAAGATTGATAAAAGGGTTGATGAATAGGCCTATACCCGAACTTTCTATCCTTTTAAATAACCATTTATTTTCGTTATTCAGTTTTCAAAGGACATATAGAGTTAAATTTGCTGCTTAAGTAAAATATGTTGTATTAAATAGTTAGTTTTTGGGAGATAATCATATTATTATATTTTCCTAAATATAAATTAAGGCAAAAAAGGTAAAGATAGAAGATGCCAAGCTGCTTTCTAAACGTAGGGATGGGGGATGATTACGTTGACCCATCCCTACGTTAGTACTTAACTTATTCAAGTTCACCATTAGCTATATCGAAATCTCTGGCTAATTGGTCCAGTCGACTTTTGATATTAGCACCCTGAATTATTATATCTTCCCATGCTGCACCAAATAGTGAAAACAAAGTTGCAGAATTCTCAGCGTGTACACCGTATGGAAGTTTTCCTCCTATTGTGCTCTGCATCAAAAAAGTCTTTGTATATTCACTCTGCTGATAAACTTCTTTTGACACCATATTTATCTGTCCTGGAGTCATACCCTGTGTTTTAAACATAAACTCCGCTGTTTCAGAATCAGAAAGCAAAAACTGTAGTAGAAGTTTCGCCTCTTCTTTATGTTTAGCACCCGTTGGTACAGCTAAACTTTGAGAATATCCTATACTCTTACCCCATTTTCCTGGAGTTAAACTTGGATAGGGTGTTACCCACCAACAATCATCAAACGCTTCACCTTGTCCGCTCATTTCTCTATAAAGACCTCTTTGCCAAGAACCTTCTCCTTGCATAGCAAGCTCATTGTGCGCAAACATTTGTCTTGGAGTTTCTCTATCTATAGGGGTTGGGCCTAATGCGCCATCATGATCGTATAGGTCTTTGAACCACTTGAAGCAAGCTACTGCTTCAGGAGAATTAATTGCAGCTTTCCCACTGCTATCAATAAATTCTCCGCCAAAATTAAATAGCCAAGGAGCAAACAGATAAGACAAATGTATTGCTCGTTTTCCAGCTATACATAACCCCCAAACCATATTTCCTGACTCAGCAACACCTAAATTGGCTACCGCTTTCGCCATTTCTGCTACTTCTGCAATTGATTGTGGTGGTGCGTCATAACCAGCTTTTTTTAACAAAACCTTATTTGAAAAAAAAGCATATGGAGTCGGCTCCCAACACGCACCTACTAATACTCCATTTATCGTATGAGCTTCTTTCATCATCATATTATCAACTAACTGTGGTGTGAGATATGCAGTAATATCACCTATGGCTCCTATCGAATATAGGGGAGGAAGCATAGATGGATCTACATAGGCAAGATCAGGAGGGGTTCCACCAGTACAGTTTAATACCAATTGTCTGAACGTATCCTCATACGACAAATCGCGAAATTGGAGATCGATATCTGGATAAGCAGTTTCAAAATTCTTTTCCATTTGAGCAGCATAATCGGGAAAAGAATTTCTCACCCAACCTTGGAATGTAACTACCTTCTTTTCTGCTGCTGCTGCTTTGCAACCAATAAATGGAGAAACTGCCACCATTGACATAATTAGCACGAACACCACTAAGCATAATAATCGGGTTCTCATTTTATCCTCTTTAACGTTTTTGACATTATTCATTATTTTATCCTCCTTAACGTTTTTGACATTATTCATTATTCTGTGGAAGTTCCCAAAGAGAAGTATCAATTATCCAACACTTCTCTTCAGACATAATTCATTCTTTCCCGAAAGCTCTCAAAAGAGAAACTAATCTTTCGACACTTTTCTCTTGGAAAGCTTTCCTTTATCGTAAGCTAACGACCTACCTGCTTTTCACCTCCTTCTGGCCTTATTTTAGCTTCTCCTTTAAAAAAAGTTAACCTATCCACATATCGTTCGCAACCACCCTTACGAACGGGGGAAGCTAAATATCGTAAATAGGATTCTTCAATATGTACCAAACAGTTGACTTAGACCAAATCTTTTTATTTTTAGTAGGAATTTCCTTTCCATTAAGCTTATTTATTATTGCCTGGTAAGATAATCCTTTTCTCTTTAAGCTCTTTATTAACTTCACAATTTCAAGCTCTTTTTGGTTAGGAATAATGCGCCCATTATCTCTGTCAAAACCAAATGGAGTGGGAGAGTAAGCCTCAAACCTGTTTTTTTTATATTGCAAAGCTTCTTTAGTTCTTTCTGCAATGAGATCCCTTCCCATCTGGGCCATAGCTCCGATAATAGTTAGAAAGAATTTACCCTGAACCGTAGAGGTATACACTTTTTCAGTGATAGAATAGAATTGTACCTCATTAGGTTTAAAAACCTCTTCCACTAAAGTAAGAAAGTCCAAGGGTTCTCCTAGTTAATCTGTCCATCTTATAAATAATGAAATGATTAATCTCTCTTTCTTGGCATAAGGATATAACCCTCTGTATCCCTTGACGGTTAAGATCCTTGCCTGACTTTCCCTCATCGCTTATCACATCCATTAACTCTAAGTTATGAAGATCTGCATACTTCTTAATCTTATCTTCCTGAGTCTCAAGAGAAACTTCTTCCCTTGTCTGCTCCTCAGTAAACACTCTAATATAGCCTACTGCTCTCATTTTCTCACCCTCTTTTTTCTTTCTTTGATAAACTCTTCAAGGTCCTCTTCCTCCACTCTCCAAACTTACCCAATTTTAGCCCTGGGAGTTGCCCGTCTTTCAAAAATTCTCTAACCGTGTTAGGGTGAAAGGCTCAATTTTTTTGCCACCTGATTAATCGTTAACATTATTTTTTTCTTTTTTACTTTTGCTATAATTATACAACATCTTTTTAACTTGTCAACCTCTTTTTATCAAGATATGTTCATATATTGACTTTATTTTAATCATATACTATAATATTAATTAAATAAAACTCGATAAAATATTATAAATAAGTAAAATATA
>Ga0209121_10003964_pt1 | contig 14028 bp, 12 predicted proteins | sample Cruoilmetagenom3_FD_187292 | JGI IMG/M metagenome (GOLD analysis project Ga0209121, IMG submission 187292) | Oil polluted marine microbial communities from Coal Oil Point, Santa Barbara, California, USA - Sample 3 (SPAdes) (version 2) | ecosystem: Environmental > Aquatic > Marine > Oil seeps ...
GCGGCTGAGCACGCCCGTCTCGCGGGCTATCCGGGCGCCCTCGCCTTGGCCGAGCCGGCCGGTGGCGTGCGCTTGGCGCTGCTGAGCATGGGCTTGACCGGCAGCACCTGCTCGGGCGTGTGTTTCGCGGGGTGGCTGTACCTACTTTTCTTCATCGTCATCGTCATCGTCCTCGACTATCGCGTCCTCGATCTGGTGCCGGAGCACGCCGGCGAGCCGGTCGGCGGCCGCCCCGGCGGGGAGTGTCAGCTGGTTCGTGGGCTGGCTGTTCGGAAGCGGGATCGGGCTTTCGAACGTGAAGGGGATGCCGACGCCCTCGGCCGCGGTCACGTCGACGGCCTTCAGGTCCGGCACGATCTTCTTCAAGAGCTCGCGGCGACGATGCGGTGGTCCATGCCCGGCCGTGCATAGCCGATCAACTCACCCTCCCAGTCGAGTTCCGCGACAGGCATGCCCTTCATCACGGCGCTCAGAAACCCGATCGGGTCGGCCTCGTGGGTGATGCGCTCCCGATCGAGGGCGAGTTCGACCTTTCGGGGCAGGTCCTGCCTGCGGTGGATCCGGTTCTGGTTCATGGTTGACCTAAATCTGCGCACCCCCAACCTATAGCCGGCTGCAGTTCGGGCCAAAATAAAACCACGCGAAAACAATTGTTTACGTATGTAGCAACGGACATCAACACGTCCTGGAGGGGGCGACGAGATTTGACGCCCCGGAGGTGGGTGCCGGTTGAAAAGGTGCTTGGGAGCGGCTGCAGGCGGGCACAGATCGGCGAACGCGCGCGCCGAGCCCCCCTATGACCCAGGCAGCAGATCCCACTCAGCGCCGCGCCCAGGAGTCCTAAGCGTATTCGAGGCATCCGCTCGGCGGAGCGGGTGCGAAATCTCGGTTCCGGACCGATGAAAGTCAAATGCGCTGAACGACCGCTTGCCCGGTTTGCCGACATTGGCCGTTTCGCACTCAAGGTCTGGTGAGCGGACGAAACGGACCTTCGGTTGAATAGGCTCAAAATGCGCGAACGGCCCAGACCAGACCTTCACCCGCCGGTCGACATGCTGCGGTGCGGCCCGGCATTGCGGGCATTCGTGCATCGGGCAGCATTTCCGGAGAGCGAATGACCGCTGCGCGGACTTTCCGACGTCGGACAGGACCAACGCTACGGCTGTAAACGGTCTTTTGGGGAAGTTCGACATCGGACGCAGCGACCGTGCGCAATGAGCCGATTTCGGTGAGGAACTCGGCCGGTGTCTCCCGGCAATCGATCTGGCGGGCAACCGTTTCAATCTTGCCAAAATCCGCACGGCAGATCGGTTGGCGGCGATCACACGGACAGTATTCCTGGGTCTGGCGGTCGCAGGGCCCTGGCCGGAGTCCTTGATCGGAGTAGGCAAATTCTTGTGGCAATAGCGAAACCGCTTCGGACATTTGCGGGTTGAAACCAGGTTTTCGCCGAAGGCCAGTCCAAGGCGATCCCGGGGATGCCACGGCCGCTGAAAAAACCTGACTCCGCATGGGTTTCTGCGCTGCGCGCATGTCCCGACCCTGCTTGTGTCCGAGGCCGATACCGGCGACACTTCCGGATGATCCCGCCACACCCCTTCCATGTGATGACCAAGCCCATCGGGCCCCGCTGCAACATCGATTGCAGCTATTGCTACTATCTGGAGAAAGAAAAGCTCTACCCGGACGAGAAGAAGTTCCAGATGTCCGACGAGGTGCTCGACGCCTACGTGAAAGGGCTGATCGCCGCGGAGGTGAAGGCGGGGCAGACGATTGTGCCCTTCGCCTGGCAAGGTGGCGAACCGACGCTCCTTGGGCGCGACTTTTTTGAACGCGCCGTGGCGCTTCAGAAGAAATATCGCCCGCCTGGCGTGCGGGTCGAAAACAGCCTGCAGACCAACGGCATCCTCGTCGACGACGATTGGGCCGGGTTCTTTGCCCGCGAGAACTTCCTGATCGGTATCTCGGTCGACGGGCCCAAGCCGATCCACGACCGTTACCGGCGTGACCGGGCGGGGCGACCGACCTTCGACGCGGTAATGAAGGGGCTCGACGCGCTGAAACGGGCTGGCGCCGAGTTCAACATCCTCACCACAGTGCACCGGGCGAATGCCAGCAAGGGCAAGGAGATCTACCGGTTTCTTCGCGACCTCGGGACGGCGCACCTGCAATTCATCCCCATCGTCGAGCGCCGCGCGCCCGACGGCAACCTCGCCAAGGCTCCGCAGGTGGACGACGACCCGTCCAACGCGGTCACCGAATGGAGCGTGGCCCCGAAGGCCTACGGCAAATTCCTCTGCGACGTATTCGACCAGTGGCACCGCCACGACATCGGCCAGGTCTTCGTGCAGTTCTTCGAGAACCAGGTAGGGATGTGGATGGGGCGCCCCGCCTCGCTCTGCATCTTCTCCGAGACCTGCGGCACGGGGCTGGCGATGGAGCACAACGGTGATCTCTACGCCTGCGATCACTACGTCTATCCCGAGTACCGGCTCGGCAACATCATGAAAACCGACATCGCCGAGATGGCCTGGAGCGCCGAGGCGGAGGCGTTCGGCCAAGCCAAGCGCGACAGCCTGACCGCGCAATGCCGCGGCTGCGAGTTCCGCCCCGTGTGCAACGGGGGCTGCCCGAAACACCGGATCCTGCGCTCGCGCGACGGCGAGCCGGGGCAGAACTACTTCTGCGAAAGCTACACGATGTTCTTCCGGCACGTTGGTCCCCGGCTGCAGGACCTCGCGGCCCGTTTGGCCTGAGCGCCGTCAAATGCGCGCGCCAACTGCGTTGCCCCCCGCCCGGAGCGGATCGGGCCCGTCGCGGCCGAGGTCACAGCGCCCGTGGGAACGGCGGTCTCGCAGGGAAAGCGCTCAGGCCGCTTTGTCCGGCTCCGCCATTGCCGGCCGGACGGTGGTCCAGACCACGTAAACCAGCATCACGGCGACGATCCCGAGGATCGCGGCACTGATCGGGCGTTCGACGAAAATCATCGGCCCGTCGCGCGACAGGAGCAGGGCGCGGCGGAAATTGTTCTCCAGCACCGGGCCGAGGATCATGCCGATGATGATCGGTGACAGCGGATAATGCGCCTTGCGCATTGTGTAGCCGAGCACACCGAAGAACAACATGACCCAAAGGTTGAAAACCGAGTTCTGCAGCGCGTAGACACCCATCGTCGAGAGCAGCAGGACCGCGGGCAGCAACCACGCCTTGGGCACCTTGAGCACGGCGCCGAAGAAGGGAACGAGCACGATACCGAGGATCAGCATCACCACGTTGCTCATCAGGTAGGCGATGAAGATGCCGCCGGCCACGTCCGGGTTGTAGCGAAACAGCTCGGGGCCGGGAAAGAAGCCGAGCAGGAACAAGGCGCCGAGCAGGACTGCTGTCGAAGCGTCGCCGGGGATGCCGAGGCTGAGCGAGGGGATCAGCGCCCCGCCACAGGTGCCATTGTTGGCAGCCTCGGTGGCGACCACACCGCCTTCCTCGCCCTCCCCGTAACGCTCGTTCGGTCGGGCCATGCGTTTGGCGACCGCATAGGAGATGAAGGCCGAAATGTCGCCGCCCGCGCCGGGAATGGCCCCGAAGAACGTGCCCACGAGCGCCGAGCGGACGAGGTTGAACTTGTGGCGCAGAATAAGGCGCAGGGCGCGGAACGAGGTCTTCAGCTTCTGGATTTGCGGGCGGGCAAGGAAATCGCCCTTCTCGATCTGGAAGAACAGCTCCGACAGCGCGAACAAGCCCACCACGACCGCCACCAAGTTGGGGCCGGAGGTGAGATTGAAGTTCCCGAAAGTGAAGCGGTAGGCGTTAGTGAACTCGTCGGTGCCCACCGTGGCGAGCACCAGCCCGAACCCGCCCGCGATCAGCCCCTTGATCGCCGAGCCCTCGGAGACGATGGCGATTGTCAGGAGGCCGAGCAGCGCCATCGCGGCGTATTCCGGCGGGGCGAACCTGAGCGCGAAGGCCGCGAGGATCGGCGAGAAGAACAGCAGGATCAACCCGGAGATCAGCCCGCCGAGGGCCGAGGCTGTGATCGACAGTCCGATCGCGTCCTGGCTGCGGCCCTTCTGCGCCAAGGGGTAGCCGTCAAACAGGGTTGCGGCCGCGAGCGGCGTGCCGGGGATACGCAGAAGGATCGCCGAGATCGAGCCGCCCGCCGAGCCACCGACATAGATCGCGATCAACATGCCCATCCCAGCGATCGGCGGCAGGTGGAAGGCCACTGGCAGCATCAACACGATGCCCATGAGCGGCCCGAGGCCGGGAAGCACACCGATCACGAGCCCGGCGACGACACCGAAGATCGTGAGCGCCAGAGCGCTGAGGTTGAAGAAGAGCGGGGCGCCTTCACGGAGGAGTTCGAACATTATGGCCTACCCAAAAACTGCAATTTCTGCAAAGCCTACCGGCAGCACCACGTTCAGGAGCCCCTCAAAGACGGCGGCGACGCCGAGCGAAAACCCGAGAGCGGCGACGATGGACGCGATCCAGCCGAGACCCAAAAGGCGCATCAGTATCGTTAGCAGCACTGGCGTCAGCAGGTGATATCCGACGTATGGCAGCGCCACGAGATAGACCACGAACAGCAAGGTGGCGGTGAGCGCCAGGCGGGTGGTGGGCGTGGTCGAAAGCGGGCTCGGCGCCGTCACCAGTCCCATGAGAATGCGCAGGATGTTGACCACGGCAAGGCCAGCGAGGATCCAGGCGATGATCCTGGGGAAAACCGCGGCGTTCTCCAACGGGCCGCCGCTCGCTACGCCCTGCTCGGCCAGGTTGGTGGCCGCCTGGTAGAAGATCACCAGCGGCACGGCCGCGAAGAATACCCAGGCGACGACATCCCAGGCGTGCGACTTCAGCCGCGCCATGCGCCTCTCCTCCTTGCGAACAAACCGGGCGACCGCGATCAGCGGCCGCCCGTCCAAAACGATAGCCCGACCGCCTATTGCGCGTCGCGTTTCTGCTTTTCCCAGTCGATCGCGTCGATCCCGCTCTGCAACTCGGCCGCAACCGGGCCCACGATATCGGCATATTGCTCGGGCGCAAACAGCGTCGGCACGTAGCCCATATCGAGCAGTTTCGCCTGGACGTCCGGGTTGTTGACCACGGCGCCCATCGCTTCACGCAGAGTGGCCACGACGTCCTCCGGGGTCTCCTTGCGCACCAGCCACCAGTTCCAGCCCATCGGCGAAAGGTCGTGCATGCCGGTTTCAACGCCGAACGACCCGATCAGCGGCGCGCCATCGTAGGTCTTCGATGAATCCTCGAGATCGGACAGAACGGCGAGGATCTTCATGTCCGCCTTGTTGATATTGTAGACGCCGGGATTGGTGACCATGAAGTCGAGGACCCCGCCGCGCATGTCGCGCACGGCCACGTCGATCTCCGGGTAGGGCACGAGCTGCGCGAACACGTCTTCGACCTGCATCACCTTGGCCGCGACCATGTGCGGAAGCGCGCCTGCGCTGCCCGGCGAATAGCGGAGCTCACCGGGGTTGTCTCGCATGTAGGCGACGAGGGCCGTGAAATCCTCAAACCGGTCTTCGTCGGCGCGCACCGCGATCGCAAAACTGTTGGAGGTCGCCGACCACAGCGGCGTGTAGTCTTCGTACGACCAGTCGGCATTGCCCTGCATCGGTTGCAACACCAGCGGCGCCACGTAGCCGTCGAAGATCGTGTAGCCGTCAGCGGGCCGCGCGAGGGCCGCTTCGAACGCCTTCACACCGCCGGCGCCGGGGGTGGAGACCACCGAGATGTTGACCCCGAGTTCGGTGCCCAACGCGTCGGCGATGACCTGGCTCGCCGCCATGGTGGCGCCGGGCGCCCAGGGGTAGATGTTTTCGATATTGCGCTCGGGGAAATCGGCGAAGGCCGGGCCGGCGAGTACCGCCGTGCCGAGCGCAAGTGCGGTGAGTTTACCTGACAGGTTCATGGTTTTCCTCCCTAGTGGATGTCAGCATGTGGTCGAGGCCGTACCAGCGGTAGACCTCCGGCGGGGTATCGTGGCGAACGAGTTCGGCGATCGCGGCCGCAAGCAGCCGTTCCTCCATGACGGCGTCGCGGTAGGGCCGTTCCTGGTGCGGGTCGGTCGCCAGGTCGTAGAGCGTGGTGCCAAGATCGGCAAAGCCGATGCCGTCGTTCATCGGCACCCGCTTGGCGTTCGGCAGCGCCGCATAGGACAGGAGCGGCAGCCCGCGGGTAAAATCGAAGCCCGGGTGCAACTCGGCGGTCGCAAGTTCTTCGCCGGAAAACGGCCACGACATGTGTTGCGGCGCGAGCGTGTATTCGCGCAGGCCCTCGGCGGTCACATCGGGCGGGGAAAAGTAGAGCGCGTGGCGTCCGTCAGTCACCCCGAGCGGGCCGCTGTAGACGGCGAAGAGCGCCACGTCGCGTCCCGGCGCCTGTGCACTCGCGACAACGGGGCCGAGATCCATCGCGCGTACCTCCGCCGGCACCGGCGCGCCGTGCAGGCCGAGGAAGGTGGGCATCAGGTCGTGCGTCTGGGTCAACGCCCGGCGCCGCTGCCCGGCCGCTTCGGGTGCCCGCGGATCGTGGACGATCAGCGGGATATGCGTCAGCTCCTCGAAATACGGCATTCGGCACTTGCCCCACCATTCATGCTCGGAAAGCAGGAAGCCGTGGTCGGTGGAGACGACGAGCGCAGTGTCCTTCCACATGTCGTGGGTGTTGAAGTAGTCGAGCAATCGTCCCAGGTATTCGTCGCACATCGCCACCAGCGCTGCGTAATTGGCGCGGATCTCGGCAATCTCGTCAGGGCTCTCCGCGACCCGGTCATAATGCGGCCAGTCGAGGGCGCCGCCTGCATAATTCGTCTTGTAGGCCTCGCGGAAGCGGTCGGGGGCGTGGAACGGCTCGTGCGGGTCGAAACATTCAAGCATCATCAGCCAGTCGTCGCCGTCGCGGTTGCGGTCGAGGAAATCGAAGGCGGAAGCGAAGCATTTCGCGCCGGGGAAATCCTCCTCGCGTTCGATCACCTGCCGGTTCACCATCGCCTGGAAACGCTTGTCGGCCTTGTCGAGCTTGTAGTGCTTGTCCGAGTAGGCCTCGCGGAAAGCGTCGAGTGGTGGGGTCGTATCGGCGATCCAGGGATCGTATTCCTGGCCACGGATGTACTCCCAAGTATTGAACCGGGTGTGGTAGCCGTACCCGCCGTCCTCGAAATAGTGCAGATGGTCGGTAATCAGGTGGGTGTGGATCCCCTGCTCCTTAAGGATCTCGGCAAACGAGTTGTCGTACGGTTCAAGCGGCCCCCAGGACCGATGCGGGAAACTCAGCCGGCCGGTGTGGATGTCGCGCCGGGCCGGCATACAGGGCATTGAGCCCACGTAGTGCCGCTCAAAGGTCACGGCCCGCGCCGCGAGGCGATCGAAGTTGGGCGTGGCGACGGAGGTACCTCCATACGCCTGCAGCGCCAATCGGTTGAGGCTGTCGAACAGGACGTACACCGTGCGCATTCGAATCTCCTCTCCGAGAGCAGGATGGACAGAAAGTCATGATAATGTACAATCGAAGAACCTTGGATATTGATAAGGGCTATTTATCATGCGGCTCGAGAACCTGCTGAGCCGGCGGCTCTTGCAGTTCCTCGCGATCTACGAAGCGGGCAACGTTCACCGTGCGGCGCAGGCGTTGGCTCTAACCCAACCGGCCGTCACCATGAGCCTCAAGCAACTCGAAGCTGACACCGGCACCGTGCTGTTCGAACGCTCCACACGCGGGCTCGCGCCTACCTCGGCGGGCGACGCGCTCTATGCCTATGCCTGCACTCTCAGGCAGGGCGCGGAATATGCGCTGGAGGAGATCGCCGATGAAGCGGCGGGCAACGCCGGGCTTCTGAGGATCGGGGCGGGCGTGGGCTGGACGACAACGATCATCCCGGGTGCTCTGATCGAGCTCAACCGGCAGTTTCCCCGGCTGCGCCTGGAACTGGTTACCGGCGTGGCGGACCAACTCGCGCGGCTGTTCGAAACCGGAAGGGTAGACCTCGCGATCGGCGCGGGTGCCAACGGTCCCGCTACCGCTCCCGACCATTGCGAGGACTTCCTGGCCGACCTGCCGATGGTGGCGGTCGCTGATCGCGAAAGCCCACTTTCGCGCCAACCGAAGGTGACGATTGCCGAGCTTGCTGCCGCGCGCTGGGCCGGTTTTTACGAGGACGACGCCTTCGTCCACCACGCGACCCATTTCCTCGCGGCCCACGGCCTGCGACCACCGCGGATTGCGATGCGGTCGAACTCCGTGCACGCCTTGGCAGAATTCGTGCGCGGAACGGGGATGGTCATGATCGTGATCTCGTCGCTGACCGAGCGGGTAAAAGCGGCGGGTCTGGTCCAGCTGCCGGTCGAGGCATCGCTCTGGAGCGTCCCGGTTAGCCTGCGCTACCGCAAACTCGCGATGCGCAGCGCCCCGATCCGTGTCCTGGCGGAACTGATCAGCGCGCGCGTCAGAGAAGTCGCCCTCCACGCAACAACGACCTCGCGGACCCCGCCAACCTGACGCCAAAGATCCGGCGCAGGCAGCCCCGGTAATAAATGCGCTCATGCTCCGAGGAGGCCGCCGAGATTGGCCAGCGCCCTGTGTTCAGGCCGACGGCCCACGGACCCTGAAACCAGACGTCCGACTCTAGCGCGACCAGGGTCCGCAAGAATTCGGTCTGAATGTCAGTTCCGTATTCGTCGCGGGCCACGCCGCAATGCGCGGCAATGGTCTGCTATCCACCCTCATTGTCTGATGCTGCGGCCATCACGAATGTCGTGGAAGGGCTCGTTGCCATCATCTGAGTCTTTCTATCGGATGACCGTTTCGTCCCGCTCAACGGACGTCGTGTTGGCCAACGCCCTTCAACGCAGACGCGCGGGTCCAGGGCGCCAGGAGGTTTGCCCGAAATGATTGTTCTGGCTCGAAATGAACACATGATCCGCATCCGCCACTTGTTCCCGACAACGCACCGGGCCCTACCATCGGAAACCGGGCGGAAGTCAGGATTGGGCCAGCCACCATAGCCCGCGTTTCTAGCCCTCAGGGATAGGGCATTTGAATCTTTATCAATCGGCCTCGTGCAATTCTGCTTGGAAAAACAATACCTCAATGAGTCTCAGCTATTGTGCGGGACCACCCAGGTACCGCAATGGCCGTTCTCGGAGCAATTCCTGACCGCGTGGACGGTATTGAGAGGTGACGGCTGTTCGAGCCGGCATCGGAAGAACCGTGGGCCGCCCTCCAGCAGTTCTGCGCAAGCGGGCATTCCATTATCGGCCCTTGAGGGTGGTGCGGCCGGGCTTGGCAGAGTGAGCATGTCGCTGTCGATCGAACTCGATGGGCGCGCATTGTGCCCCACGTCGAGTGCAGGGGTGCTGCCGCCCGTGGCCGCGGCGTCGGCTGCCGTGGCTGATTCCAAAGATCCGTTGCGCTGCTGCCGTTGCGCTGCTGTCCAGAAGGGCAGCGTCTAGTTCAGGTCTGTCGACCGTACCCGCTGCGGGTTTCCGCGCAGCAGGTTAGCACCGCGGAGTTTTTGCCCAAGTTTTGTCAAATGATCAAAGATGGTGCAAAAGCGAGGCGTATCCCTCGCCTTTGCAGATTTGTTGACGGGTGTTGAAACGCTCGACTGCTGGCTTCGACAAACGTTCCCGAAATGCTCTTTATGTTGAGCCAAAACTCACGTCTTGCGCCCTCTGCAGTGCAGCATGGCGCGTCCTCGCCACGGCGTTTTCGGCCCCGCCAAGTTCTGGTTCGACACGCCGGCGAGACCCAACTTGGACCACACCACGCGCGGCGCGATCGACCGCCCGGCGCCGCGGCGACTTGGTCGAGGCCCTATGCGATACCTACAACCGCATGTTGAAGCGCCCGAAAGGCGACCCCAACCCGACACCTCAATACGTGGAAAGCTTCAAGGCGGAAAACGCGACCGAACCGAAGCTGGCGCGCGCCGCACGCCTCCTCAAGGGGCTGCACGCCCGCATGGCCGAGACTTGCCCCGCCACGGGCCGGGTTCCCGGTATCCGTGGTTTCGTCGGCACGAGATTCGGAAAGCCGGCGCCGACGGTCGAGGTCGGCTTCGTCAACGTGCCGCACGAGCAGGACCACGCTCCGAGCTACTTGTTGTCGGCGACGCCCCATTTGCAGGTCTACGGCCGGATATTCAAGAACGTGGAGCTCCGTGTGCTGGAGGACGAGCAGCCCCCCAATTTGGAGGTCATCCGCATCCCTGAGAGGGGCACCATGTCGCAGTTGCTTGAAGATCAGGCGCTGACGAAAACCGGAAAACAACTCGCGGACAACATCAGCATGCTTGCTGGCGGCGTGATGAACACCGCCGAAGGCGAATTCGACGTTCTGGTCGTGGCCAAGAAAGAGGTCAAAAAGAAGCTCATGAAGTCCATCGACCGCAGCCGCGTCACCTACGACCACTTCGGGAACTTGCAGGGCAAGAACCATTACAAGACGGCGAAGCTCGAGGTGATCGCCGGGATCCGGGTCCCGCTACCAATTGATTTGAAGACGCGGGCCGAAACAATCCTGGGAGCGGCCATCGACATCGGCGACCCGGATTTTTGGCCGAAGCGCCCGTTCATCGAGACGCCAAGGAACGGGGGCGAGCCGAGGGTGATGTACGATTGCACTCACCGCGACCCGACGATGCGCGCTCTTCTCAGGGCGATTTTGCACGCCGAGATCGTCCAGGCCGACCGCCTGCGCGCCAGGCGGAGGCCCGACGAGGAGCTGACGCTGGTCCTAATCAACACGGTGGATCTCTCTGCCTATGGTGTCGTCATCGACGAGCACCTGGTGCTGAACCCAAACCGGCACTGGTACGCCGCGATGGCCGAGCGCGGCGTGGTTCCCGATCTCGACCACCCAAAGTTGGGCAGCAGTCTCAACGCGCTGATCTACGGCGCCCTGCCTGCCGTCTTTGCCAACATCAAGCAAGTGAACAATGTCCGCAACCGCAGCTCCAGTCCGAACGGTGAGCACGGCTTCCCGTTGCCGCAGGCGATGTGGGTTTGGCCAAAAGGCGGGCGGGGACGGGAGCCTGTTTGGGTCGACGCGCCCAACAAAAAGGCCGCGGCCGAGCCGCTAGAGGAGGTTTTCCCCGACGCAGTGGAGATCAAGCGCCGCAACCAGAAAAGGGAAAGGAGACGCCATGGATCAGGATGATCTTCCTGCCGCTTAGCGCGAGGTGCCGAGGAAATCCTACCTTTCGAAACAGACGCTGCGGCGGCGTGGCCGGGCGCACTGGTTCGTGCGCCTCGCGGAGAAGGGCTTCGTGCCCGCCCCCTGCTCCCCCTACGGCAGCCACAAACTGATCGCTGCCTGCCCGCCAGAGCTGTTCGACAACCCCCACCAGGTGACGAGGTGCCGGCAGCGCAATCGGCGGGATCTCCTGGCCCAGACCGGCTTCAACCACTGCACCAGGATGAAGCTCAGGCTTCCCGACCTGAAGCGCGCGATGCCCGTCCGGGTGAATGCCCCGACGCCCCGCACAGCCGCCGATCTGTTGAAACCCGTGCTGCCAGAGGGCTCGAAGGTGGAAGAAGGTTGATGAAAAAGTGGTACCTCGGTGGTACCTCAGCGCTCTCCGCCCGCCCAAAAAACCCAAGAGTAGTGCCCCTCAAGTCCCTGTTTTTATTTAGTTTTTCAGTGGTGAGCCGTGTAGGATTCGAACCTACGACCCACTGATTAAAAGTCAGTTGCTCTACCAACTGAGCTAACGGCCCACTGCGGAGGGCTGACTAGAACGGCTGCGCTGGGGGGTCAAGCCAAAATTCCCGCTCGAGGCAAAAAGCTTGGCCGATCGCGCTCGCCCCGTCCTGCGTCCCCCGTCCTGCGTCCCCCGTCCTGCGTCCCCCTGCGCCTCCCCTTGCGCCCCACCCGCACCCGGTTGGCTTTTTCCGCCGCCTGCGCCTATATGCCAGCCCATGAGCGACATGCGCCCCGATAACGGCCTCGCCTTCATGAAATGGCACGGCGCCGGCAATGACTTCGTGATCATCGATTCACGGGCGCGCGAGGCCGTGGTCACCGAAGCCATCGCCCGCGGCATGGGCGACCGCAATCGAGGTGTGGGTTTCGACCAGCTCGCCGAGATCCGCTCCTCGGAGCTGGCCGACATCGAGCTCGACTTCTGGAACAACGACGGCAGCCGCGCCGAAGCCTGTGGCAACGCCACCCGCTGCGCGGCGCGCTACATCTTCGACCAGACCGGCAAACCCACGCTCATGATCCGCACCGTGCGCGGGCTGCTCGAAGCCCGGATCGACGCCGGCGAGGTAAGCGTCAACATGGGGGCCCCGCAGCTTACGGCCGCCGAGCAGGCGCTGGCGCCGGACATCGACCCCACACACCTGCCGCTCGACGGCGACCCGGTTGCGGTGGGCATGGGCAATCCCCACGCCGTGTTCTTCGTCGATGACGCCGAAGCGGTCGACATTGCCGGGATCGGACCGCGGATCGAGATCGCCCCGATTTTCCCGAACCGCACCAACGTCGAATTCGCCGAAGTGCGCAGCAGAGACGAGATCCGCATGCGGGTCTGGGAACGCGGCACCGGGATCACCCTCGCCTGTGGCTCCGGTGCCTGTGCCACTGCGGTCGCCGCGGCCAGCCGGGGTCTCACGGACCGCAAGGTCCGCATTGAGGTCGACGGCGGCTGGCTCACGCTCGACTGGCGCGCGGATGGCGTCTGGATGACCGGACCCACGGCTTATGTCTTCTCGGCCCGCCTCAGCCGGCCTTTCCTGGACGCCCTTTGATGCCCCCGAAGCCCCCCGTTTTCGCGACGCTCGGCTGTCGCCTCAACGCCTATGAAACCGAGGCGATGAAGGCGCTGGCCGCCGAGGCGGGCGTCGAGGGCGCGGTGGTCGTCAACACCTGCGCCGTCACCGCCGAAGCCGTGCGCAAGGCGCGCCAGGAAATCCGCAGGCTGCGCCGCGAAAACCCGCACGCGAAACTGGTGGTGACCGGCTGCGCCGCACAGACCGAACCCGAGACCTTCGCGGCCATGGATGAGGTCGACGCCGTCATCGGCAACGCCGAGAAGATGGCCCCCGCCACCTGGGCCGGTCTGCTGGAAGACACCGAAAAGGTCCGCGTCGACGACATCATGTCAGTCACCGAGACCGCCGGCCACCTGATCGACGGTTTCGGCACCCGTAGCCGCGCCTATGTCCAGGTTCAGAACGGCTGCGACCACCGCTGCACCTTCTGCATCATCCCCTTCGGCCGCGGCAATTCGCGCTCTGTGCCCGCGGGCGTGGTGGTCGAACAGATCAAACGGCTCGTTGGATCCGGCTACAACGAGGTGGTGCTCACCGGGGTCGATCTCACCTCCTGGGGCGCCGATCTGCCGGGCGCGCCGCGGCTGGGCGACCTTGTGATGCGGATCCTGAACCTGGTGCCCGACCTTGCGCGGCTCAGGATCAGCTCGATCGATTCGATCGAGGCGGACGACAACCTGATGCTGGCCATCGCCACCGAACCCCGGTTGATGCCGCATCTGCACCTCAGCCTCCAGCACGGCGACAACCTGATCCTGAAGCGGATGAAACGGCGCCATTCGCGCGAAGACGCTCTTGCCTTCGCCGAAGACGCCCGCCGTCTGCGCCCCGACATCACGTTCGGGGCCGACATCATCGCCGGCTTCCCCACCGAGACCGACGCACAGTTCGAAAACTCGCTGAAGCTGGTGGCGGAGTGCGGGCTCACCTGGCTGCATGTCTTCCCCTATTCGCCGCGGGCCGGCACGCCGGCAGCGCGCATGCCGCAGGTCCACGGCGGCACGATCCGCGACCGGGCTGCGCGGCTCAGGGCGGCCGGGACGGAGGCGGTCAGCGCCCATCTCGCGGCCCAGGTCGGGCGCACCCACGACGTCTTGCTGGAGAACCCGCGCATGGGGCGTACGCCGCAATTCGCCGAGGCCACCTTCGACACCGATCAACCGGAAGGCGCCATCGTCTCCGCCCGGATCCTCGCGGCCGACGCCGACCGTCTACACGGTACCGTTGCAAGTTA